>JAABUZ0100000440.1_pt1 | contig 103732 bp, 89 predicted proteins | sample 5562091 | NCBI WGS metagenome assembly JAABUZ01 (sample SAMN12813069, study PRJNA571459) | rock metagenome | isolation source: Antarctica rocks | place: Antarctica: Victoria Land, Linnaeus Terrace sud | collected 2015-12-21
CGCCAGCCAGGCCGACATCCGGGCGTTCCGGCGCTTGCCGCTCGCGCTGCCGCCCGGCGCTTACGTCTTTGCGGACGCGGGCTATGTAGATCAGCACGAGGAAGCGCTGCTTAAGGAAGCCGCTCAGGTGCATCTGGTGGCCTTGCGGCGGGCCAAGACCAAGACGCCGCTCGCGCCGTGGCTGAGTTATGTGGCCCGGCAAAAGCGCAAGTACATCGAGACGGTGTTCAGCCAGATCGCTTCGGCACTGGGGCGCACGGTTCATGCCGTCACGCCGCGCGGCTTCGAGTTAAAGGTCTTCCTGACCGTACTGGCCTTCACCATCACGGCAGGACGCTAGAAACACAACTTAGGTTAATACAAGCAAATCGGGGCAACGTCGTGGATATTCATTCGACTGCTCCTCCAAAGGACTCTGTAAAGACGCTGTCTCGTTAATGTACCCCATTCAGCGCCGTATGGGTAAAAGGGGCCTATGCCTGAACCCATCTCTGACGCGCCCCCGCCGTTCGCCGGCTTCGACCCCGCCTTGATCTCCCCGCGCGATTCTTACAAGCTTCTGACCAGCGGTGTCGCGCCCCGGCCCATCGCTCTGGTCTCGACCGTGTCCGAGCGCGGGCAGCCGAACCTCGCGCCGTTCTCGTTCTTCATGGCGGGCGGCTACAATCCCCCTTCGCTTGCTTTCGCACCCGCGGCGGGGCGGGACGGCCAGCCCAAAGACACCCTGCGGAACATTCAGGAGACCGGGAAGTTCACTGTCAACGTCGTCTCCTACGCCTTGCGCGAGCCGATGAACCTGGCCTCGTCGTCGCTCGGTCCGGGCGAGAGCGAGTGGGATTTGTCGGGGCTGACCCCGATCCCCGGCGTCAAGGTCCGCCCCGCTCGCGCCCGAGAGAGCCTGATGGCGATGGAGTGCCGCCTGCACCAGATCGTCAAGCACGGCGACGGCCCCGAGGTCGCCCACTACGTGATCGGCGAGGTGGTCTACTTCCATGTCGCAGCGTCCCTGCTCGGGGAGGACGGCGGGATCGACCCGGCCCGCCTGGACTCCATCGCGCGTCTGGGCGGCGACTGGTACGCGCGGGCGGGCGGCAACGCCCTGTTCACGATGACGCGCCCCGGCTGATAGGCTCGGGCAGCGAGCAGGCGGGGGAACCGGCGTCAAGGGCGGCGTGTTGCCGCGTTGACAAAGGAGATCACAACCATGGCGGAAGAGAAAAAAGTCGCCCTGATCACGGGCGCGAACAAAGGTATCGGGCTGGAGATCGCCCGGCAGCTGGGTCAGCAGGGCATCACAGTCGTCCTCGGGTCGCGCGACACGGCCAAAGGCCAGACTGCGGCGGACGCGCTGAAGGGCGAGGGCATCGATGCCCACACGGTCAAGCTGGAAGTGACGGACGCCGGCGACCGCGACGCGGTCCTACCGTTCTTGCAGGAGAAGTTCGGGCGGCTGGATATTCTGGTCAACAACGCCGGGGTCATGCTCGAATCCGAGGGCGTCACGCCCGACACGCTCGCCCGGACCTATGACGCCAACGTCATCGCCCCCTACTTCCTGACCGAGGCGCTGCTGCCGCTGCTGAAGGCCGCCCCCGCCGCGCGCATCGTCCACCAGTCCAGCATCCTCGGCTCGCTCACTATCAACGGGTCGGGCCAGATTCCCCTGGAATACATGCTGCCCGCCTATAACTCCTCCAAAGCGGCGCTCAACATGCTGGCTGTGATTCAGGCCGCGAGCCTCAAAGACACGCACGTCAAGGTTAACGTCGCCCACCCCGGCTCGGTCAAGACCGACATGAACCCCGGCGGCGATCTGACCGTGGAGGAAGGCGCGAAGACGGCGGTGACGCTCGCCACCCTGCCCGCCGACGGCCCCACCGGCGGCTTCTTCCACCTGGACGAGACGCTACCCTGGTAGAAAGCAGAACACACATGAAAGCTATTCAAGTCACGCAGTCCGGTGGGCCGGAAGTTCTCCAGCTCATTGATCAGCCGACACCGACGCCCGGACCGGGCCAAATTCTTATCCAAGTCAAAGCCGCCGGCATCAACTTTGCCGACATCATCGCCCGCGAGGGGCACTACCCACCCGCACCGCCGCCGCCGTTTGTGCCCGGCTATGAAGCGGCAGGAATCGTGTCCGCTGTCGGCGAAGGCGTCACCGACCGGAAGCCGGGCGACCGCGTTCTATCGCTGACCTCGGAGAACTGCACTAAAGGCTACGCCGAATACGTCGTTGTCGATGCCGCCGGAGCCGCTCCTCTTCCCGAGTCAGTCGGCTTTGCCGAAGCCACCGCTTTGCTCATTCAGGGACTCACGGCACACGGCCTGCTGACGCTGGCCGTGCCCGAGATTGCAGGCAAAAGCGTCCTGATCACCGGCGCGGCCGGCGGCGTCGGCTCACTGCTGGTGCAGCTTGCCAAGCGACTGGGAGCTGGAACCGTCATCGGGCTGGCATCCACCAAAGACAAGCGAGCCAAAGTGACGGCGCTCGGCGCAGACGCAACAGTGGATTATACGCGGGACGGCTGGCCGGAGCAGGTCAAAGCCGCAACCGGCGGCAAGGGTGTGGACATTTATCTAGATGCCACGGGAGACAGCGCGGGCGGCCTCAGGCCGTTGGCTGACGGCGGGTACTGGATCGTTTACGGCGGGCAATCCGCATCGGAAACGGCGCTGACGGGCAGTGCCCTGTCAGGCGCAATCTTTGGCGGGCAGACAATACGCGGATGGAACCTGACCCGCACGCCCCACGAAGTCATCCCGGAAACGCTGAAACAGCTTGTCGGCTGGGTCGCGGACGGCACGCTGACAATTATCGCTGAAGATAGGTTCCCGCTGGCCGACGCCGCCGACGCCCACCGCGCTATCGCGGCCCGCAAGACGACCGGCAAGGTCGTTCTGGAGCCATAAACATCCGACCGAAAGAAACTCAACCCATGCCTACTCTGTTTGATTCAATCGCACTCGGCCCGCTGGCACTGCCGAACCGGATGGCGATGGCCCCGCTGACCCGCAGCCGCGCGGGCGCAGGGGACGTGCCGAGCGACCTCGCACTCGCCTACTACACCCAGCGCGCCACGGCGGGCCTGATCATCTCCGAAGCCACGCAAATCTCCGCGCAGGGCAAAGGCTACCCCAAGACGCCCGGCATCTTCACCGACGACCAGGTGGCCGGCTGGCGCAGAATCACCGACTCGGTCCACGCGCAGGGCGGGCATATCTTCCTGCAGATGTGGCACGTCGGGCGCATCTCGCACCCCTCGTCCCAGGTGGACGGCGTGCTGCCCGTCGGCCCGTCGGCGGTCCAGCCGAAGGGCGAGATCTTCACCGAGACCGGCCCGCAGCCGTTCGTGACACCGCGCGCCCTGGATTTGAGTGAGATGCCCGGCGTCATCATGCAGTACGCCGACGGCGCGCGCCGCGCCAAAGACGCCGGGTTCGACGGGATCGAGGTCCACGCCGCAAACGGCTACCTGCTGGACCAGTTCCTGCGCGACGGCACGAACCACCGGACCGACAGGTACGGCGGGCCGGTCGAGAACCGCGTGCGGCTGCTGCTGGAAGTCATGGACGCCGTGGTCGAGGTCTGGGGCGCGGACCGCGTGGGCGTCCGCCTGTCGCCCCTGAGCGACTTCAACGACATGCGCGACAGCGACCCCGCCGCCACCTTCGGCTACGCCGCCCGGAAGCTCCGCGCCTACGGCCCGGCCTACCTGCACGTCGTCGAGCCGGTCAGCGACGACCACCCGATGGCGATGCCGGGGACGGAGCGGGTCGCGCCCCTGCTGCGCGAGGCTTTCGGCGGGACGTTCATCCTCAACGGCGGGTACAACAAGGAGACGGGCGACGCCGCCATCGAGTCGGGTGCCGCCGACATGATCGCCTTCGGCGTCCCGTTCATCGCCAACCCAGACCTGGTGCGCCGCTACGCCGAGGGTGCCGCGCTCAACACCCCCGACCCCTCCACGTTCTACAGCGGCGACGCCGGCGGCTACACCGACTACCCCGCCCTGGCCGAAGCGTGAGGCCTTCGCGCACGACCTAGGGTGGGCTATGTGCCCGCCCTGCCCTCTCGGCCACGGCATTGTGCCCTTGGCCGTTGTTGGTGACACATGAATGAACCTCCTTGCTTCCGCATCGGGGGCGAAGAACACAACTATCTCTCGGTGGAAGTGTTTGCCCGCTTGTATCCCCAGTGCCACGACTTCTGGGATGGAAACTGGTTGGATACAAGAATCCGTGTCAGCGTGGGCGCTTTTGCCGGACGTTACAGCGCCGCGTTACGGGCCGACGAGTTCTCCCGTTTCCTCAGCGGTCTGCGGCTGGTTTCTTTGCCATCTGGAGCCGAAACGCCGTCTCATGTCGCTGAGTTCGTCGCTCTAGAGGAGCAGCTTTCCATTGTCATTCGCGGGGACGCATTAGGCCATTTTGTGGCTCAGTGTGTTGCCGTAGACGGCTCAGGGATAGGCAACCGGCTTGAGTTTGAGTTGACCTTTGACCAGACTGATCTTCCAGCAATGTTGAACGGCTTGGAGACCATCACCGAGGCGTTTCCGGTTCGCGGGAACGCCCCGCCATCGCGGGCCACACATTAGAAGAGAGCGGCGTTTTGAGCAAAGTTTGGTTTATCACGGGCTGTTCGTCCGGCTTCGGGCGGTCCCTCGTCGTCAAGGCCCTAGAAGCGGGCGACCGAGTGGTCGCCACCGCGCGCAGGCCGGAGCAACTGGCTGATTTAGAAGCGCAGTACCCGGATGCGCTGCGGACGATGGCGCTGGACGTCACCGACCCCGGCCAGATCAAAGCTGTCGTCGCCCAGGCCGCCCAGGCGTTCGGGCGGCTGGACGTGGTCGTCAACAACGCCGGCTACGGCCTGATCGGGGCGCTGGAAGAGGGCGACGAGGCGCAGACGCGCCGCTGCCTTGAAACCAACCTGGTCGGCCCGCTCCTGATCATGCAGGCCGCGCTGTCCGTCTTCCGGGCGCAGAGGGGCGGCCACATCATCAACATGTCGGCCATCGCCGCGCTCAACAACCATCCTGGGTTTGCGGTCTACGGCGCGGCCAAGGCGGGGCTGGATTCGGCGGGGGACGCCCTGCGCGACGAGGCGCGGCCCCTGGGCATCGGCGTCACCAACGTCGTCCCCGGCCCGTTCCGCACCGACTTCATCGGGCGGTCTTTGGAGCAGGCGTCGGGCCACATCGCGGACTATGATAAGACCAGCGGTAAGTTCGCGGCGTATTTGGACAAGATCGACGGGGCGCAGCCCGGCGACCCGGACGCGGCGGCGGCTGCGATCGTCGGCATGGTCCAGGCGGGCAAGACGCCCGCCCGGCTGTTTCTGGGCAAGTTCGCGATGGACAGCGCGCGCAAGAAGATGGCAGCTTTGGAGCGTGACATCGCCGAATGGGAAGCCGTGTCGCTGGGGACAGACTATTGAACTGGTGCCGGGGCGTTTCACCGCCCCGGCACGGCAGTTTCGGAGACAGCAATGAAAGCTTATCAGTTCACGCAGTTCACCGGCCCGGAGGGGCTGACGCTGGCCGACCTGCCGGAGCCGACGCCGGGGCCGGGGCAGGTGTTGATTCGAGTCCGCGCCGTCTCGCTCAACTACCGGGACCTGCTGGTGGCACGGGGGCAGTATGCAGGCGAACTGCCGGCGGGGCTGACCCCCCTGTCCGACGGCGCGGGCGAGGTCGTCGCCGTGGGCGCAGGCGTCTCGCGCGTCAAGACCGGGGATCGGGTGGCGGGCATCTTCTTCCAGACATGGCTTGACGGCGGCATCAAGGCCGCTTACCACGGCTCGGCCCTGGGCGGGGCAATCAACGGGATGCTGGCCGAGCACGTCGCGCTCTCGGAGGAAGGCGTGGTCAAGCTGCCGGACTATCTGACCTATGAGGAGGCCGCGACGCTGCCCTGCGCCGCTGTCACGGCCTGGGACGGGCTGATCGAGCAGGGGCACCTGCGGGCAGGGGAGACCGTGCTGCTGCTGGGTACGGGCGGCGTTTCGGTCTTCGCCTTGCAAATCGCCAAGATGCACGGCGCGCGCGTCATCATCACGTCGTCGTCCGACGAGAAGCTGGAACGTGCGAAGTCGCTGGGGGCGGACGCGGGCATTAACTACAAGACGACGCCGGACTGGGACCGCGCCGTGTGGGCACTGACGGGCAAGCAGGGCGTGGACCACGTCATCGAGGTCGGCGGGGCCGGGACATTGGAAAAGTCGCTCCAGGCCACGCGCTACGGCGGGCACATCGCGCTGACCGGCGTTCTGACCGGCCTTGCGCCGCAGGTCTCGCCGCTTGCGATCCTGTGGAAAAGCCTGCGCGTGGACGGCATCTACGTCGGCTCGCGGGCCATGTTCGAGCGCCTGCTGTCCGCCCTGGCGGCCAGCGGGACGCGCCCGGTCATCGACCGCGTGTTTGAGTTCGGCGAGGCGCGGGCGGCCTACGAGTACATGGAGTCTGGCCAGCACTTCGGCAAGATCGTCGTCCGAGTAGGTTAGACGGCGGCTTGGGGACTACCACGAAGCCGTGCCATATCCCGCCGGGGCGAGTCGCCGAACAAGCGGCGGTATTCCCGGCTGAACTGGGACGGGCTTTCGTAACCGACCTGGTAGCAGGCCGTCGCAACATCCACCGCTCCCCCCAGCATTAAGCGGCGGGCCTCCTGGAGCCGCAGCCGCTTCTGGTATTGCAACGGGGTCAGGCCGGTGACGGCTTTGAAATGCAGATGAAACCGCGACGGACTTACGTGGACCTCGCGGGCCAAAGCCTCCACCCGCAGCGGTTCGGCGAACCCGTGTTTCAGCCGGTGCAGCGCCTGTACAATGGCCGCCATCTCCCCCCCGGCCCACGCGATCCGGCGCAGAGCCTCCCCCTGTTCGCCGACCAGCAGCCGGTACAGGATTTCGCGCTGGATCAGTGGGGCCAGCATGGCGACGTGTTGAGGCGCATCCAGTAGCCGCAGCAGGCGCACGGCCGCGTCCAACAGGGCCGCGTCTACATAGCCGACCGAGATGCCACGCGCCGGGGCCTGTCTCGCACTCTCTTCCCCTGCCTCTGCGTCATCGGTGTCCGTGATCAGGCTGCCAAGCTGCTGGGGGTCAATGCCCAGACGCAGGCTCAGGAACGGCACCTGCGGCGTCGCTTCCACCACCTGACCGACGGACGGCAGATCGACCGTGACCAGCAGGCAGCGCGAGGAGTCGTACAAGTAGACTTCCTCCGCCAAAGCGATTTGCTTGCTCCCCTGGGCAATTAGGCAGAGGCTCGGCTCATGCACCGTCGGGATCGGCTCCGAAGGCTTGGACGCACGGGCGAGCCGCAGGAAGCCGATCGCCGTCGCGTGTGCGCCATCCTGCCCGGTCAGCCGCTCAATCCTCCCGGCCAGCTCCCCCAGAAGCGTTTTCATGTTGTCCACACACAGAGTTTACCTCGTCAACAATGAGTTCAGGCCGAAAAGAGGTTTAGGCAAGGATGAGAGAGGTTTGGGCCAGCCCCCCTGTCTCGATACGGGCATAATGACTTGTGTTCCTCGGACGCACCGTGCGCCCGTGGAAACCGAAAGAAAACAGAGGGAGCAGAAAGATGAATGCTGTACTCGTGACGGGCGCCGGCAGTGGTTTCGGGCAGGAGGTCTCTTTTAGGCTGGCGGAAAAAGGCTTTAAGGTCATCGCAGCCGTGGAGATCTACGCCCAAGTCCAGACGTTGAAGCGTGAGGCAGCCGCGCGTGGAGTCACGCTCCAAGTCGAGAAGCTCGACGTCACCAATGAGGGGGATCGCAGGAAGGCGATGGCGTGGAACGTGGAGATCCTGGTCAACAACGCCGGGGTGCTGGAAGGCGGCTCGGTCATTGACATACCCGGCGCAAACATCCGTCACGAGTTCGAAGTGAATGTCATCGGGCCGCTCCTGCTGACGCAGGGCATCGCCAGGCAGATGGTCAAGCGCGGCGAAGGCCGGATCATCTGGGTGTCTTCTCGGGAAGGTCTGAACGTCAACCCCTTCACCGGAATCTACTCCGCGTCCAAGCACGCCATCGAAGCGATCGCGCAAACCATGAGCCTGGAGCTTCAGGAGTTCGGGATAGAAGTGGCGACTGTGAATCCCGGCCCATTTTTGACGGGCTTCAACGACCGCGGGTTCCAGACGTGGGAGAGCTGGGAGGACGATCCTTCCGAGCGGCTTTACGACTACGCCAAGCTCGCCTTCCCCAGAGCGCAATTCAACCCGGAACCGGTGTATGCGACGCTGACGGCCGTGGCCGCGGGCGAGAGAGACACGTTCCGCAACCTGGAGCCGAAATCGATGCTCGCGGAAACGAAGCACAACATCGAAGCCGTCTGGGACAAGAAGGTCAAGGACGGCCTCGGCACCCGCCCGGAGGCGATCACACACTCCATGGAGATGGAACCGGAGACCCTTGCCGCGGAGTGACGGTGAGGGCGATTCATGTACGTAGGAGTCACGCAGCCAAACTGCAAAACATCGGATCGCTAGACAAAGGTCACAACAAGGAGAACGCCATGACATCAGTATTGATCGTGCTCACCGGAGCCAAGATCTGGACCCTGAAGGACGGGACGGCCCATCCGACAGGTTTCTGGGCGGAAGAGTTCATTAGTCCCCACAAGATCTTCACCGCCGCCGGCCTGCAAGTCTCTGTTGCGACTCCCGGCGGGGTTCGGCCAACCGTGGACGCGCTCAGCTTGTCGCTCGAACTCAACAACAACGACGCCGCCGAGGTCGCCGAGCAGCAGGCGTACCTCAAGAACATGGAAGAGGCGCTGGGGACCACACTCAAGCTGGAGGAAGTCAGCCCGGACACCTATGACGTCGTGTTTATTGTCGGCGGCCACGGGCCTATGCAGGATTTGGCCGTCCATCCCTCCCTCGGCGAGTTACTCGCCGCCATGCTGGACAACCCTCACAAAATCGTCGCTTCCCTCTGCCACGGACCTGCCAGCTTTCTGTCCGCGCACCGAGCGGATGGAACCTGGCTGTTCAAGGGCCGCAAGCTGACCGGCTTCAGCAATGAGGAAGAAACGCTGGCGACCTTCGCGGGGAACGCTCCCTGGCTCCTCGAAGACCGCCTGCGCCTGGCCGGGGCGCTATACCATGCCCTCCCCGCTTTGACTCCCCATGTCGTCGTTGACGGGAACCTCATCACTGGTCAGCAGCAGGTCTCCGCCAGAGCCACCGCGAACGCGGTGCTCATGCAGCTCGGTGCCTCTGCCTGAGTGGGCACAGCTCGGCAGCGTAGAAAGCAGCAAAGAAGAAAGGGCAGCGCAAGCGCAAGTCCCTTACGACCGCTGAATAGCTCATCACGGCAGCAGAATACTCTGCTGCCGCTTTTCATGGAGAGATGCGGACTGTCCCGTTTATGGGTAGGTGTCAATAACAGAGAGCGACCGAAAACGCCCAAGAAGGAACACCCATGAAAACGCATCAATTCGGCGACGGCCTGACCGTCTCGGAAATCGGCCTGGGCTGCATGGGCATGAGCCAGATGTATGGGGTGCCGGCCGACGAGGGCGAGGCCATCGCCGTCATCCACCGCTCCCTAGACCTGGGGATGACTTTCCTGGACACCGCCGAGGTGTACGGTCCCTACGTCAACGAGGCCTTGGTCGGCAGGGCGCTGAAGGGCCGGCGCGAGCAGGCCGTCGTCGCCACCAAGTTCGGCTTCAAGATCGAAGGCGGCGCGATGGCTGGCGTGGACGGCTCGCCCGAGAATGTCCGCCGCGCCTGCGACGCCTCGCTCCAGCGGCTGGGCATCGACACGATTGACCTGTTCTACCAGCACCGCCGGGACCGAGCCGTCCCCATCGAGGAGACGGTGGGCGCGATGGCAGAACTTGTGGCTGAGGGCAAAGTCAAGCACCTGGGGCTGTCCGAGGTCGGGGCCGACACGCTGCGCCGCGCCCATGCTGTCCACCCCATTGCCGCCCTGCAAAGCGAATATTCGCTCTGGGAGCGCGGCATCGAGGCCGACATCCTGCCCGTTCTGCGCGCGCTGGGCATCGGCCTGGTCCCGTTCAGCCCCCTGGGGCGCGGCTTCCTGACCGGCGAGATCACGCGCTTTGAAGACCTGGGCGAGGACGACTATCGGCGCAGCGACCCGCGCTACCAGGGCGAGAACTTCGCCAAGAACATGGAGCTTGTCGCCCAGGTGAAGTCAATCGCCGCCGGACACGGGGCGACCCCCGGCCAGGTCGCGCTGGCCTGGCTGCTCGCGCAGGGCGACGACATCGTGCCCATCCCCGGCACCAAGCGCGTCAAGTATTTGGAAGAGAACGCCGGTGCGGCGGAGCTGACCCTGACGCCCACCGAGGCGGCGCGGCTGGGCGAGCTGGCCGCCGCGACCGCCGGCCCGCGCTACGGCGAGCGCGGGATGCAGATGGTCGAGCGGTGAGCGCGCCGAGGGGTCAGAGGGTTCAGCGCCTCGGTGCCGATTTTCACCCGAATTTCATCTCGCCGTGTCACACTTACCCCATGAAGATACTGCTGGTGGAAGACGAGCCGGGCATCGCGCGCCTGATCTGCCGGGGGCTGGAGGGCGCGGGCTACACCGTCGAAACGGCGTCGGACGGGGCGCGGGGGCTGGCCCTGGCCCGTGAGAACGCCTACGGCCTGCTCATCCTCGACCTGATGCTGCCCCGCATCGACGGCCTGCGCGTCTGCGAGGAGATGCGCGAGGACAGCAGCCGCGTCCCCATTCTCATGCTCACGGCCCGCGACGCGACAGAGGACCGGGTGCGGGGCCTGGATGCGGGCGCGGACGACTATCTGCCCAAGCCGTTCGCCTTCCCCGAGCTGCTGGCCCGCGTCCGTGCCCTGCTGCGCCGCGACAAGGTTCACCGCACCCGCGTCCTCCGCGTGGCGGACCTGGTCATTGATACCGCCCAGCGGCGGGTCACGCGGGCCGGGCGGGAGATCGGCCTGAGCCACCGCGAGTACGAGCTGTTGGAGGCGCTGGCCGCGCATGAGGGCCGGGTGCTCACGCGCGAGGCTATTCAAGAGCGCGTCTGGATGGACGAGGAATCGTATTCCAACACCGTGGACGTTTACATCGGCCTGCTCCGCAAGAAGATCGACGCGGACGGTGCTCCCAAGCTGATCCAGACCGTCCGCGGGCAGGGCTATACCCTGCGTGTGCCGGAGGAAGCGGCGTGAGGCGCTCGCTGCGGACACAGCTCGTCTTTTGGAACATCTGCGCCCTGGCCCTGCTGCTCGGGGCGCTGGGCCTGGTCGTCCGCTACACCGTGGCATCCACCATCGTGGCGTCGGTCAACCGGGACCTGGACAGCCGCACCCGCCACTTCGGTGAGGAAGGCCCCGCGCCGCCCCCGCCCGGCCCAAACGGGCCTGACAGACGCGGCGGCCCACGCCCACCGCCCAGGCACCGTCACTGGTTCGGGCGGGGCGACGGCGACTTGGGCCGCCCGCGTCTGTTCGGACTGGCCGGCGATGCGGGCGGCCCGTTCGGACGCGAGCCTCCCTGGGACGCCGGTGCCCTCGCCCAGTCGCGGGCGGGCCGGACGGTCTATGCCAATGTCATGTTCGACGGGGCACCCTACCGGATCATCTCCCGCCCCTTCCCGGCCCGCGGGCCGCGCCGCGGGGTGGTGCAGGCGGCCTACCCGCTGTCCGACATCCGCCGGGCGCTGGCCGGCATGGACCGCGCCTTGCTCCTGCTGATTCCGCTGGCCCTCCTGGGCGCGGGCGTGGCGGGGGCCTGGCTGACGGGCCGGGTGCTGGCCCGCGTCCGCGGCCTGACAGTAGCGGCGGGGCAGATCGGCGCGCAGGATCTGTCGCGGCGACTGCCGGCGAGCGGCGGGGACGAGTTTGCGGAGCTTGCCGCCACGTTCAACGGCTTGCTCGGACGCCTGGAAGACGCCTTCGGGCACCAAGCGCGGCTGATGGCGCAGCAGCGCCGGTTCACCGGGGACGCCTCCCACGAGCTGAAAACGCCGCTGACCGTCATTCAGGGAAACGCCAGCCTCGCCCTGGGCGGGCCGCAGACGGAGGCCCAGTACCGCTCCATGCTGGGGGAGATCGATGCGGCGGCGGGGACGATGGCCCGCCTGGTCGGGGACCTGCTGCTGCTGGCGCGCTCGGACGACGGGCACCTGGGACGGACTCGGATCGAGATGCTGGTACGGGAAGTGCTGGAACAGGCCGCCGCGCGCGGGTTGCGCTCGTCTGGGCCGCCGATACGGCTGGACATCCCCGACCCATCTTTGAGCCTTGTCGGCAGCGAGGATGAGTTGGTGCGGCTGTTCGCGAACCTGCTGGACAACGCCGCCCGCCACACCCCGGCGGGCGGGTGCATCACGGTCTCGGCCCGGCGCGACGGGGATGCGGTCGTCGTCACCGTGGCCGACACGGGCGAGGGCATCGCCGCCCACCACCTGCCGCACCTGGGCGAGCGATTCTACCGGGTGGACGAGGCCCGCGCCCGCGCGGACGGCGGCACGGGCCTGGGCCTGTCCATCTGCCGGGGCATTGCCGAGGCGCACGGCGGCATCCTGGCTTTCGAGAGCGTCTTGGGCCAAGGCACAACCGTCCGCCTGACGCTCCCGCTGGCTGCGCCCGCGACGGGCGAGTAGAGGGCGAACCTTGTGTTCGCCCTTCATCCCCTTGTGTTCACCCTCATGCCGTCACCGCCAGATGCACGACCGTCAGCGCCCCGCCGCTCACCCGAGCGGCGCGCTCGGCGACGTACAGGCGGTGGCACTCCCGGAAGTCCGACTCGTAGCACAGCAGGCAGCACCGCTCATTCTCCGCCCGCGTCACCAAGTCGGCCACGGCCTCGTCCTGCGTCGCCAGGTGAGCCAGGAACCCCGCGCGGAACGCCGCCGCGTCGTGGTCGATCTTGCGCCGGTAGCGGACATCACGGGGCGTACCCAGGGCGCGGATGTGGGCGTACTGCATCCCGAGACTGTTCGCCGCCAGCCCCAGGGCTGTCTTGGACAGGCCAGGCTTGCGGCTCTGCGGCAATTGGCGGATGTCCAGCAGGGTTTGGACGTCGTGAAACAGCAGCGTCTGGAGCAAGACAGCCTGGCTGACCCCCTCGTAGCCGATGGTATACAGATCAGGCATGGATCCGGTATCGCCTCGAAGAGAGCCTAGTACGTCGAGAACTGGTAGACCGTGGTCTGGTGGTACGCCCGCCCCGGCTTCAGCTCCGTCGTCGGGAAGCGCGGGTGGTTCGGCGAGTCCGGGAAGTGCTGGGCTTCGAGGCAGAACGCGCCCCGGCGGGCGTAGAGCTTGCCGCCCTTGCCGCGCAGCTTGCCGTCCAGGAAGTTCGCGGTGTAGAGCTGGACGCCCGGCTCGGTCGTGTACTCGGTCAGGACGCGGCCCGAGCGGGGCGAATAGGCGCGGGCGGACACGCGCAGGCCATGCCCCCGCAGGACGAAGTTGTGGTCGTAGCCTTGGCCGATTCGGAGCTGGGCGTCGGGCCGGTCGATCCGCTCGCCGATGGCATGGGGGCGGCGGAAGTCGAACGGCGTCCCCGCGACCGGGCGTAGCGCGCCGGTCGGGATCTGCGTGGTGTCCACGGGCGTGAAGCTGTCCGCGTTGATTTGCATCCGCGTGTCCAGGACCGTGCCGCTGCCCGCGCCCGCGAGATTGAAGTAGGAGTGGTTGGTCAGGTTCAGGACCGTGTCTTTATCGGTAACGGCGGTGTAGACGATCCGCAGGGCGTCGTCGTCGGTCCACGTATAGACGACGCGGACGGCAAGGGCACCGGGGTAGTCTTCCTCGCCGCCGGGGCTGACGAGGCGCAGGGCCAGGCCGATGCCGCCGCGTGGATGCGTTGGGGTCGCCGCCCAGACCTTCTTGTCGAAGCCGGCTTTGCCGCCGTGCAGGCTGTTCGGGCCGTTGTTGACGAACAGCGTGTAGGTCTTGCCGTCCAGCGTGAACCGCCCCCGCGCGATCCGGTTGGCGTAGCGCCCGATCAGCGCACCGAAGTAGGGGCTGTCTTTCTCGTAGCGGCCCAGGCTGTCAAACCCCAGCACGACGTCGCCGAGCCGGCCCGCCCGGTCGGGGACCTTGATCGACGTCACGATGCCGCCGTAGTCGGTGATCTGGACCGACGCGCCGCGCGCATTGGTCAGCGTGTATAGGAAGACGGATTTGCCGTCCTTCTGCCCGAACGGCCTGCGGGAGATGCTGTCGGCGGAGGCGGAGGCCGCGACGGGGAGCAAGGCGAGGGCGAGCAGGCAGGCGCGGGAAGGGGTGATCAAGCGAGTTCCTCCTGGGGATAATCCGCCGCGGAATCAGGCGGTCATCAGACTGCCGCCATGATACCATAACCGCATGGTTATAGCAAATGGAACGGGGCGGGCGTCACCTAACAGGGGGAGGGTGGCTACGGCAGAAGTCAGGGTAGCGGCGGACCCGGTTCCGCTGAGACGACTTCGATGCTGCGGCATTGGAAGATCGCCCCAAACCCGAACGATGGATTGAAGACTACTTCGTACCGGCAGCCCTCGCTGCCCTTTGCCGAGGCGTCTCTCTCGCTGATGGACAGCTCAGAGAGAACGTTCTGGTGGTTGAAGCCTTGCAGAACTTCAAGTGCGATGCCGTCAAACCGAAGAACCGTCAGGGTGTTGTTCTTCACGCCAAAGTAGCCCCCGGCGTCTACTTCATCCGTCATCTGCCACAAGTGGATCGTGGCTTCCAGCGACGCGCCCTTTCCGAAGTGCCGCTTCAACGAGAGGGAATAGACCTCCGCGTCGTGGAACGAGGGCCACCCGCCAAAGATGGCGGTCAGGGCATGGGAGTTCTGGATGTCCGGCATGGGCTTTAGAGGAAAAGCGATGTGGGCCTAGAGGGATTCGAACCCCCAACCTACCAGTTATGCCTCCCACCACGGCTTTCGCCGCCCCTTTCGGGTTCGTGGGCTGGACTCTCTCTTCATCCCCCGTGTTTAGGAGGGGATGCCCTCCGTAGAGCCTCTACACCTTCGTCTCCTCTCGGGCGAGACGCTTGGCTCGGGATTACCATGCCCCTAGGACGGTGTTTAGGAGCGAAGGCTTCCCCGAATTTGAAGGGTGATCTGCCGGCGGATTGCCCCGCCGGTCGCCCGCTGGACCGGGCGCGTATCCCGGAGGACGTAGCGCCGTGCCCGTTAAGCCGGCAGCTCTAACCGTTGAGCTATAGGCCCTCAACGTCCCCATTATAGCATAACACGGGATAACTTACCAGGCGCGCTTGGCCCAGCTCACCACGGCGTCGGCGACCGAGTGGGTCAGGCCGCCCAGGATCAGCCCGGCTAGGGCGCACATCGCCCACGTCGGGTGCAGCCGGGTCCAGTCGGTCGTCAGGCCCCAGAAGCCGCCCAGGACGGCGTCGTTGTTCACCGGGACGCCCGCCCGGATCAGGCCCCAGAGCGCGCCGCGCATCACGGCCCAGAGCATGACCAGGAAGTAGGCGACCCGGAACAGCGGCCCGAAGCCGATGCCGTGCGACACCCAGGACCGGTGCGGGACCAGGCGCTGGTAGGGCCACCACAGCCACCGCAGCGCCCCCCAGCGCTTGTACGCGATAGAATGCGTGTCTAAATCGTCCGACAGCCAGAAGCCCGAGAACAGGTAGGCGGTCAGCCCGACGGCCAGGCCCGCCACGGCCTGCGCGTCTTTGACCGGGCTGAGGGCGTACCAGGCCGGGACGGCGAGGGCGGCGGTGATGACGGTCAGCTTGTCGTGCGTCCTACCGCTGGGCACGGGGCTACAGCGCCTCCCATTCGTCCACGCTGAGGCCTGCCTGCCGGAGGATGGAGCGCAGGATACCCATCCTCACCTCCCGATGCCGGGGCACGATGGCCGTCCGCGTCCCCGTGCCGGTGGTACGGGCGAACTTGACATGGCTTCCCTCCTGGCTGATCTCCAGGAACCCGGCGGCCAGCAGCCTTCGGCGGACCTCGCGGAACGGCAGCGGGTTAAGCGGCAAACTCCACCTCTAGGGGGCGGAGGGCGGGCCGGAGCGTCGCCACCAGCGGCGTGAAGTGCAGGTGCAGGGCCTCGCCGAGGTTGTGGAGCGCCTCCGCCTCCGTCTCCCCCTGGCTGGCGACATCCACTTCCAGGCACTGGGCGACATACCAGTCATCCTCCTGCCAAAGGTGGGCGGTAAATTTTTGTTTCATTGCGTCACCCTCCAAGTCTATCGGCCAAACTTCCTGTCCAGATCCCCATTGGGCAGCTCGACGATGATGGGCCGCCCGTGGGGGCAGGTGTAGGGGTTCTCGGAGCGCAGCAGGTCGGCGACCAGGGCGTCCATCTCCTCGAACGAGAGCGGGTCGCCGGCCTTAACCGCCATCTTGCACGAGGCCGTGATCAGGACCTCTTCGGCGGGCAGCAGCAGGCGGCGCGAGACGGTTTTCTCGACCAGCTCCTCGACGATCTCGCGCAGGACTTCGGCAGCCCCGCCCTGGGCTTTCAAATGCTTCTGGGCGACCGACGCGGGGACCGAGCGGACCACGAACGAGTCGCCGCCGAACGGCTCCAGGTCGAAGCCGGCCCGGCGCAGGTCGCCCAGGCGCTTCTCGACGACCAGATATTCGCGCTTGGAGAGTTCCAGCGTCCACGGCATCATCAGGCGCTGGGTGGGGACGCCCGCGCCCGCCCCCTCCGCGCCCGCCAGCAGCTTCTCGTACAGCACACGCTCGTGGGCGATGTGCTGGTCGATCAGCACCAGGGCCTGGTCGGTCTGGGCGAGGATGTACATGTTGCGCGTCTGAGCGAGGACCCGCAGCGAGGCGAGGTCGTGGCCCCGGTAGTCCGCGCCCGTCGCGGCGTCCTCGGAGGCTCCGCCCGGAGCCTCACCCCGACCTAGAACCTCACCCCGGCCCTCTCCTTCGGAAGGAGAGAATGGCGAGCCTGGGAGCCGGGTGAGGTCGGCGGGCGGGCCGCTGCCCTCGAACGGGTCGTCGTCCGCCCCCTGCCTTGCCCGTTCTTGGTACGCCTCGTGGAACGCCGCCATGTCGCGCGGTTCCTGGCGCGTGTTCCCGGCGGGGCGTGAAGGCACGGACAGCAGCGACGGGTGCGGCTCCGACTCCCCTCTCCCGACTCTGGCCCCCCCGGAACTGGGGGCAGGGGGGGCCTCACGGCTGTTCATCTTCTGCACGACCGTGGGCACCAGGCCGCCGGCCATTAAAGCCTCTTGCACGGCCTTGTACACGGCGGCGTAGATGTCGCCCTCGCGGGTGAAGCGCACCTCGGTCTTGGTGGGCGAGACGTTGACGTCTACTTGCGCCGGGTCAACCTCGATCATCACGACCGCAGGCGGGTAGCGAGTCCCGTGCAGGGTCTGGACGCTCTTGTACGCCTCGTCTAAAGCCCGCGTGACGGCCTTGGAGCGGACGAACCGGCGGTTGACGAACGTGTGCTGGGCAGATCGAGAGGTTTTGAGCGCGGCGGGGGTGCTAATAAACCCCGTGACGTGCAGGCCCGCCGATTCATAGTCCAGCGGGACCAGGTGCCGGGCCGTCTCGCGCCCGAAGACGTGGACGCAGGCGTCCATCGCTACGCCGCTGCCGCCCGACGCGAACACCTCGCCGCCACCGTGCAGCAGACGGAAGGCGACATCAGGCCGGGCCAGGGCCAGCCGCTGCATCAGCTCGACGATGTGATTCAGCTCGGTGGACGACGATTTCAAGAACTTCAGCCGCGCAGGCACGTTGTAAAATAGATTCTCGACCGTGATGCTTGTCCCGGCCCGCGCGCCCACCTCGGAGACTTCTTCCAAGACCCCGCCCGCGCAGCGGACCTTGACGCCCGGTGCCTCGTCGTCGCCCGCGATTTTGGTCACGATGCTCATCTGCGAGACCGACGCGATGGAGGGCAGCGCCTCGCCCCGGAACCCCATCGTGGTGATGGCCCACAGGTCGTCGGCGGTGCGGATCTTCGACGTCGCGTGGCGCTGCAGCGACAGCACGGCGTCCTCCTGCGTCATGCCGCTGCCGTCGTCGGTCACGCGGATCAGGTACTTGCCGCCCTCGTCCAGTTCCACCAGAATTCGCCGCGCGCCCGCGTCCAGCGCGTTCTCCACCAATTCTTTGACGGCGGCGGCGGGCCGCTCCACCACCTCACCCGCCGCGATCTGGTTGGCCGTCGTGTCGTCTAAGACCCGCACTTTGCTCATGTTCTCTTCCCCGCTGCCCCGCGCCGTTACTGCCGCGCCGTTTCTTCCGTGACGTAATCCACGATGGCCTCCAGGCTGTTCGTCTTGGCGAAGACCGCCCGCTGGCGCATGGCCCCATTGCCGTCCCGCAGGACCTTTTCGGTCAGGGCCGAGACCTCATCCCAATCCCCGGCGTCTTCCAAAGCCGCACGGACGAAGGCCAGCAGCGAGTCGACAAGCTGGGGGGCGGGGACCGCCCGCCGCCCGGCCACGTCCACCAGCTCCCCTTCCAAGCCGAAGCGCGCCGCGCGCCAGCCCGCCGCTCGCAAGATCTCGGGCCGGGCGGGCATGAACGGACTGCCGTTCCGCGCCTGCTCCAGGCAGGTGCGCGCCAGGGCGCGGACCAGTCCGGCCATCAGGACGGCCTCGTCCACGGACAGGCAGACGTCCGCGACCCGGAACTCGACCGTGGGCACCTTGGCCGGCAGGCGGATGTCCCAGTAGATCTTGGTGGGGTCGCTGATGCTGCCCGTGGCGACCAGGGTTTCGATGAGGGCGTCGTATTCGGCGCGGGACGCGAACGGCAGGGGCGGCCCGGCCGTCGGCCACGGCGCCCACAGCTCGCTGCGGTAGGAGGCGTAGCCCGTGTCCCGGCCCCGCCAGAACGGCGAACTCGCGGACAGGGCCAGCAGCGGCCCGAGCCAGTCGCGGGCGCGGCCAAGCACGCCGACCCCGGCTTCCGGGTCTTCGGCCATCACGTCCCCCAGGCCGACGTGAACGTGGCAGCCGAAGATGACCAACTCATCCACGAGCCGCCCGTACTCCACGGCCATGTCTTGGTAGCGCGGCTTGGGCGTGACCGGCTGCGGCCCCTCCCCCGAGAACGGGTGCGTCCCCGCCGCCGCCAGTCGGCCGCCGTCGCGGGCGGCGGATTCGGTCAGCGCCCGCCGCGCGCGGGCGACCTGCGCGCGGACGTCGGCCAGCGTCCGGCAGACCGGCGTCGCCATCTCGACCTGCGTCGCGTGAAGCTCCGGCTGCACGTTCTCGCCCAGCGCCGGCTCGGCCCCCGCCAGCACCTGCGCCCCGCGCGGGCGCAGCCGGCGCGATTGGGGATCGATGATCTGGTACTCCTCTTCGACGCCGAGCGTGAAGTCCTGCGAAAGCATGGCCTGTCTTTCCTTGGCGACCCCGGACCGGTCTCGCGGTGCAACGCGGTAATAGTATACCTGACGGCCCTCGTGAGCGGGGCCGCAGGGAGAGTGAGTTGCTTCGCGGGGACAGACTCATAAGACAGCATGGAGTGGGAAAAGACCCATGCGGAGTGGCTGGAGCGCGGTCGAGTGCCTGACGCGGGGCGACGACGGAAGAGAAGTGGGGGCGGAGCATCTCTGGGAGGCGTTTACGTGTGGCTCCGTCTCGTTCTCTCCATTGCCGTCTCCGAGACTGTAAAGCCCATCTTGCGCCAGAACCCCTCGCTGCCACGCCCGGCCCGCAGGGTCCAGGTGATCTCGGGGTCGTCTCCCATCAGACGATGGACTAATTCGCGCCCGATGCCGCGCCCCCGGTGGGTCTCGGCCACGGCGACCATAGACAGATAGCCGTTGGAGACGCCGTCGCAGAGGGCGCGGGCAAAGCCGACTACTTGCCCCTCGTCCCAGGCGACAGCGGTGCGGTCTGAGCCGGCCATCATGCGCGCGAACCGCTCCGGGTCCCCCACCCGATGCGCCCAGCCGTTGTCGGAGAGGAAGCGGCGGATGGGCCCATAGTCATCCGGGCTAAGAGACCGATAGTCCAGCATCACGGTGTTTCTAGTGGCATCTTAATCACCGTGGGTCAGACAGTCCGTTCCGACAAATCCAGCCCCACAATTTTGACGGCGAGTTCCTGGTAGCTCGCGCAGATTGCATCTAGCTTCAACAGGCTCACCAGCCCGATAGACTTTTGCGCCGGAAACCGCTCATCCAGAACGGCGGCCGGGAGAATGTAGAACGTCCACTGATCCATGTCCAGCGGGTCAACGGTAGCCTTGTCCTGATGGTGCAAGAGGCAGAAGACATAAACATCCGCTTGCCGCCTCAAGTGGCCGGTATAATCGTTTGTTGCGGCTTCCCAGGCGCGTGTCGGTTGGATGCCGAAGGTGATTCTCGAAAACGCCTTCTGGTCCCAGGATTGCAGGTAGGCCGCCGACTTGACTTCAATGCTCACGCCAGCGGGCGTTTTCAAATCGAAGGCATCCCACTCCACCCGCACGGTTTGCGGTAGGTCTAGCGCAGAGGCTACGATATACTCAGCTAAAACACCGCGCATGGCATTTCCGACTAAATCCGAGGCGGACCAGCGCCAGAAGTCGAGCAGGGTTTGTTTCAGCAGAAATTCGCCATTCCTGAACGGCTCCGTGCCCGTCCTGCGAACGACCTGCATAGGCGAGAAGCCGCCACTTTCGGGCATATTAGTAGATCACCTTGTTCAGCGGGTACTCGACAAGGCCCTGGGCACCGGCGCGGCGCAGGGCGGGGAGGATGTCGCGGACGGTCTTTTCGGGGATGATGGTCTCTAGAGCGACCCAGCCGTCCTCGCCGAGCGGCGAAACAGTGGGCTTGCGGAGGGCGGACAATAACCCGATGACGGCGTCGAGGTCGGCCTTGGCGACGTTCATCTTCAGGCCGACCAGCGTGTCGGCGTCGAGCGCACCTTGGAGCAAAAGCTGTAAGTTCTCCATCTTGGTGCGCTTCCAATCGTCGCCCCACGCGCCGTGGTTCGCGATCAGGCGGGTCGTGCTTTCCAGCAGCGTGTCCACGATTTTCAGTCCGTGCGCGGCCAGCGTGCTGCCGGTTTCGGTGCCCTCGACGATGGCGTCCACCAAGTCAGGGACTTTCACTTCGGTCGCGCCCCAGCTAAACTCGACGTGGGCCGAGACGCCGTGCCGCTCCAAGTACCGCTTGGTGACGCTGACCAATTCGGTGGCGATGCGCTTGCCCTGCAGATCTTTGGGGCCGGCGATGGAGGAGGCGTGGGGGACGGCCAGCACCCAGCGGTAGGGGCGGGACGTGGCCTTGGAGTAGATCAATTCCGAGACCTCGTAGACGTCGGCCTCGGACTCGACCACGTTGTCGTGCCCGGTCAGGCCGCAGTCCAGGACGCCCATGGCGACGTAGCGGGGTATCTCCTGGGCGCGCAGCAGCACGGGGTCCAGCTCGTCGTCGTCCACAACGGGCTGGTAAGAGCGGGTGGAAACGCGGAAGTCCCAGCCGGCCTTCTTGAACAGGGCGAAGGTGGCGTCTTGCAGGCTGCCCTTGGGCATACCGATACGGAGTTTACGGGTCACGGCGTCGGGTCCTCGGTGAGCTTCTGGATGAGAGTTGTGTTGAGAAGTAGGCGGGGAGCGCGGGCGAACGGAGGTTCCCCGGCACTCAGTATAGCACAAGTTCACGGAAAACTGGGGAAGTTCCTCAGCCCCGAAGGGGGTTCTGTTCGCCCAGCCTGTCGAGTCAACGGCAGGGAGTTTTGCGACAAATAAAAAACGCTCAGTGTGCGTTAAAGGGGATGCCGCACAGATGATGCTGCCGTGCCGCTCCTTGCCGACCGCGTTGACGTTTGTGAAGAGCACGTCTTGATGATCTTCGGAGTCAGATATAAGCCGTTGACAGCGCGCCCGTGCTGTGATATAATAACCGCACTGTTGCGCGATACAGCGTGACGAAGACGCAGGCGAGAACCGATAACGGTTCCCGCTTTTTTTGTTGCCTGGGGCCAAACCTATGACCGAGACAGCGCCCACCGCGCCCGTCGTCGTGGCGCGGGGGCTGCGCTTCCCCGAGGGACCGGCCCTGTCGCCGTCGGGGGACATGCTGTACGTCGTCAACCTCGAAACGCGCTGGCTGTCGCGGCTGGAGCCGGCGACGGGGACACTGACCCTGGAATGGGCCGCCCTGCCGGACGGCGGGCGGGGCAACGGCATGACATTGGGGCCGGACGGGGATTTGTACGTCGCCGACGTCGGGCGGCGGCTGATCGCCCGCGTCTCGCTCGGGGACGGAGAGGTCTCGACCATCGCCGACCGGACCGATACGGGCGCAGTCTTGCGCGGGCCGAACGACCTGGTCTTTGACCGGCGCGGCGGGATTTACTTCACCGACCCGCAGGGGTCCTGGGATGCCCCCGTCGGCGCGGTCTACTACGTCGCCCCCATCACCCGCATCGTTTCGCGCGTCGCCGATGGGCTTCAGTTCCCCAACGGCCTGGTCCTGTCGCCCGATGAGACGGCGCTGCTTGTCGCCGAGACGCCGCTGCACCGCATCACGCGGGTATCTCTGCCGTCGGGCGAAAAGCGCGCCTTCGCCACCGTCTCCACGACCGGCGGGCCGGATGGGATGCGGTGGGGACCGGACGGGCACCTGTACGCCGCCATCTACGGCGAGGGCGTGATCGCCCGCATCTCGGCTGGGGGCGGGGTCCTCGCTCGCCTGCCGGTCGGGGCCGGCGAGCACCCCACCAACCTGTGCTTCGCGCCGGACGGCAGGGCGATGTACGTGACCGAGGCCGACTCGGGCACAATCATCAAGATGCTGTTAGGCTGACGCCGCAGCCGCTTCGTCCAGCCAAACTACTTCGACGCCATCCCATTCCCCGGCAAGGCGGCGGGCTAGGGCGCGCATCCCCGGCACCTCGGTCGCGCCGTGGCCGGCGTCCAGCAGGGCTAGGCCGCGCGCTTCCGCCTCCCAGAACTCGTTGTGGCGCACGTCGCTCGTCACGAAAGCGTCCGCGCCGGCCTCAACGACGGCTTCGACCAGGAACGCCCCCGCCCCGCCGCACACGGCCACGCGGGAGATCATGCCGCCCGCCTCCCCGCTGCCGACGCGCAGGGCGCTGGTTCCCGTGCAGCCCAGGGCCGTGTCCACGGACCGGGCGAAGTCGGCCAGCGGACGCGGGACGGCCAGCTTCCCGATCCGGGGCAGGGCGGACGCGCCCTCCGCCCCTAACGGCCTGACTTCTTGCAGCTCCAGACACGCCGCCAGCGTGTCGTTGATGCCGCCCTCTGCCCGGTCCCAGTTAGTGTGCATCGCGTACAGGCTGACGTCGGCACGGATCAATGCCGTGACGGCCCGCGAGACGGGGTCAGACCCGATCCGCGCCAGGGGCCGGTAGATCAACGGATGGTGGGCGACGACGAGACCCGCCCCGCACCCGGCGGCCCGCGCCGCGACGTCGGGCGTACAGTCCAGGCAGACGCCGATCTTGGAGATGTCCGCGCGCTCGCCCGCGATCAGCAGGCCGACGGGGTCCCCTTCCAGTGCGGCCTCCTCGGGCGCGAGCCGCCGCAGGTGCGTCAGTATGTCGTCGAGCGTCATGCCTTGTCCTCTTTCGGGTACATACGCGGAAAGCGGCCAGTCCGTTCGCCCGCCCTGCTCTTTGGAGGCCCCGATGACCCGTCAATCAACCTACAAGTCTCTCGGTCCGCTGCTGTGCCTGCTGGCGCTCGCTGCCGTTGTCCGGGCGCAGGAGGCGTCGGCTGTCCCGCTGGACACGGGCCGCGACCCCGCCTATCTCGCGCTGACGACGGGGCACGTCTACGTAGCCCCCGATGTTTCCGGCGTGGACGCGCAGGTCCTGGAGCAGGCCTCGACGCAGGGACAGGACAACCCGCACACGCGCGTTGACATCGCGGTCCTGCGCCAACTGCCCCCCGCTTACATTGCCCGACTCGAACAGGCGATGGCGCGCGACCCCCGGCTCGCCGCGCGCGTCAACGGTCACGAGAGGGCCTTTTACACGTCCCAGCTCGACCAGGCGCTGGGCCTGGACAAAGCGCCGCTGATCGTAGTCGCACAGCATGGACCGGGCAGCGGCGTCACGGTCTGGACGCCGGCCCTGGACGCGGACACTCGCCGGCGGCTGGCGGACGAGGCCGCGCCCAACATTCAAACCGACACGACGCAGGACACGGCGGCTCTGGCGCAGGCGGTGGCGGGCGCGATCAACGGCCAGGAGTACCGGGGCGGGGCGACGGGCCTGTGGGTCGTCTTCCTGGTCGTCGTACTGGTCGGCGGCGGGCTGCTCCTGGCGGCCTCGCGGCGGCGCAAGAAGGCCCTCGCCGTCAGGCGCGAGCCGCTCGACGTCCTGCGCGCCCACGTCCTGAGCGGCATCGAGTACCTGGACGGCTATGCCGACGTCTTGCCGCCCAACAACCCCGACTCGGACCAAGTCCGGCTGTTCCGGCAGGCGGCCTCAGCCAAGTTCGACGGGGCGGCCAAGATATTGGACCGGGCGACCGAGATGACGGACCTGAACCGGGCGCAGGGCTTGCTGGATGGGGCGCAGACGGACGTCGAACAGGCCCGGCGTTACCTAGACCGGGCGACCGGGGGGACGGCGAACATCCCCGGCGACGACGCCCTGCGTCCCCCACCCCTGCCGGACAGCCAGCCCGAGGTCGAGGCCATCCCGGCGGGGCAGCGCGGCGTCTCGTTCTTCTCGGGACGCCCCGCGCCCCTGGGCGCACTGGTGCCGGTTACGCTCACGGTCGGTGGCGGCAGCCGTCAGGTGCTGGTGACGCCGGACGAAGCCGACGCGCTGCGCCGGGGCCGGATGCCGCAGGTGCGGGCGTTCGCCCAAGGCGGCGGGTACGTCCCCTGGTACGGGTACCCCGGCTACGACCCCTATCGCGACTACTGGCGCTATGAGAACTCCGGCTGGGGCGGCCTCGGGGTGGGTCTGGCGGCGGGGTTTGTCGGTGCGGAGCTGTTGGACGGCCTGATGACCCCGGCCTATGCCGTCCCCGGCTACGGCGGCTACGCCTTTGCCACCGATATGCCCGGCTACCAGGGCTACGCCGATTCCAATGCCGATCCCAACTCTGGCGGCTACGGCGACCCGAACAGCGCCGCGTCCGGCTTCGGCGACGGCGGGGGAGGCGATTTCGCGGATAACAGCGGCAATAGCTTCGACACACAAGGATTCGACGACGCGGGCGGCGGAGACTTTTCAGACGCGGGGAGTTTCGATAGCGGCGGTGATTTCGGCGGGGGTGGAGACTTCGGAGGCGGCGGAGATTTCGGCGGCGGAGGCGGCGACAGCTAGGATAGCCCAGCACTGAAGTGCCGGGTGAAGTCTTGGGCGAGGAACGTCCTTGACGCCCAAACACCGACGTGCTACAATGCCGTTGTCAGCGCAGCCTTCAAACACAGGTCCGCTCAAAGGAGAACGCATGAAGTTCCGCTTGCCCTTGTCTCTTGTTGCTGTCAGCATCGCCGCCCTCGCCGCGCCCTGTCTGGCCGCGCCTGCGGCCCACCACCTCCCCGCCCACCATCACCCCGCCCCCGCCGCGCCGGTCGTGCGGGTGGTGACGACGCGCGGGGTCATCCTGATCAAGCTCTACCCGAAGGACGCCCCGGTTTCCGTCGCGAACTTCGAGAAGCTGGTCCGCAAGGGCTTCTACAACGGCCTGACCTTCCACCGCATCACCGACCTGGGCCAGCCGGGCGCGTCCAAGATCGTCCAGGGCGGCGACCCGCAGGGGGACGGCGGGGGCGGGCCGGGCTACACCATCAAAGGTGAGTTCAAGGCAAACCATGTTGCGAACCCGCTGACGCACGGCGCGGGCGCAGTGGCGATGGCGCGGTCGGGGGCCTCACCGGACGCGCCACAAGCGGAGCAAGAGCGCGCGTTCAACTCCGCCGGCTCGCAGTTCTACATCTGCGTCAACCCGGTCCACTTCCTGGACGGCAACTACGCCGTCTTCGGCCAGGTCATCAAGGGGCTGAACGTCGCAGGCGCGCTGAAAGTCGGCGACAAGATGACCAAAGTCACGATGGCGCGTTGATCATAGACCGCCACAGGCTGTAAAGGGGGAAGAGCCATGACGAAGCGCGTACAGGCCACGGTCTCGGGCCGGGTCCAGGGCATCGGCTACCGCTACTACGCCAGCCACGTCGCGGGCGAGATGGGCGTGACCGGGACGGTCCGTAACCTGCCCGGCGGCGAGGTGGAGGCCGTAGCCGAGGCCGAGGAAGCCACGCTGCATGAATTCCTGAAGGCGCTGCGGCACGGCCCGCATGCCGCCGAGGTGACGGCCCTGGCCGTCGCCTGGGGCGAGCCGACGGGCGAGTTCACGGCGTTCGTCGCCATCGCGTGACCGTCATAGTTTCTGGTAAGCGTCACAGAAATGGCCCCGGACGATCTTTGTCCGGGGCCGCTTCGCGTTTCAGCTCTTTTTCGACGCCTACTTCTTCGGCGTCAGCCGTGCCAGGCCGGACTTGGCCTCGAACTGCTTGGGGTCGAGCGCCACGGCCCTCGTGTAAGAAGTTAGGGCGTCGGCCTTCTTGCCCTGCTTCTCATAGACTTGGCCCAGGTCGCTCAGGTACTGCGCGCTCTTGGGGTCGTCCTGCGTCGCCGCCTGGAGCAGCGTCGCGGCCTCGTCGGCGTTGTTCGCCTCAGCCAGCAGCTCGGCCAGGCTGTCCTCGACCTGCGCCTTGGCCTCGGGCGTGGGGGGCGCGAGTGTCAGGGCCTTTTTGTAGGCGGCGATGGCGTCGGGCTTGGCCCCGCTGTTCTGGGTGACGACGCCCAAGTTCGCGGCGGCCCCGAAGTCGGTGGGCTTTGCAGCGACAGCCAGCTTGTACTGCGCCACGGCCAGGTCGTTCTTGCCCTGGCTGCCGTAGATCTCCGCCAGGATCATGTGCGCGCCGAACTGATTCTGTGTTCCCAGCGACAGCGCCTTCTGGACGGCGGGGACGGCCTGGTCGTCGTGGCCGGTCTGGTGGAAGAGCATCCCCTCGAACAGCACGGATTGCGCGTCTTTGGGGTCCAGCTTGACGGCGGACTGGAAGGCCTCGGCGGCCTCGGCGGCCTTGCCGGACTGCTCCAGGGCCGCGCCGAGCTGCACGTAGGCGGGCGCGTTCGGCTTCAGCCTGACGGCATTCTGGAGGATGGGGATGGCGAGTTCGGTCTTGCCCGCCTGGGCCAGCGCCAGGCCGTAGTAGTAGGCCTTCTGGCCGTCTTTAGGCTTCGCGGCGGCCTGCCTCGCGAGCAGGGGGATGGCCTTGTCGAACTCGCCCGTCTGGAGGTAGGCGATGCTCAGGTTGCTCTGCGCGCTGGCGTCCTGGGGGGACAGCCGGAGCACGTCCTGCAACTCAGTCACCATGTCATGGACATCGTTCTGCTTCTGGTAGACGGCGGCCAGCATTTGGTGGGCCATGAGGTTGTCACGGTCCTTGCCGATGATGGTGCGAAGCTCGCCGGCGGCGACGCCATACTTCTCCGCGTTGAAGTCGTCGGAGGCGTGCCGGAGCTGGCTCTGGAAGGCGGTGCTGGTGTGGGCCGAGGCCGCGCCCGCCGTCATGTTCTGCTCGTCCTGCGTCTGCGACGTCCCGCCCGCCTGCGCCTGGGCCGTGAGCGGCAGCAGCGCGAGCGCCAGGCCCGCTCCGAATATGGTTGTCTTTGTGAGTCTTTTCTTCATGCCGGGTTCTCCCAATAGAAGCTTGGTTTTATATCCTATCTTACACCACAATGCGTCATTTTGTGCAGACTCCATGCCGGGCCTTGACAAAGAGGCGCGCCCGCGATATAATAATCCCAAGATGCGGGAGTAGTTCAGTGGTAGAATGCAACTTTCCCAAAGTTGAGGTCGCGGGTTCGAAACCCGTCTCCCGCTCTTAAGTTTCCACGGACGGAACATGAAATCAGCATCGGGTCATCGAAAATCGGCTCACCTCGGAATGCCTTGGGGAACAGCCTGCAACCGTTTGCGTAAGATGGTTTTGTTCGACCTCCTCCAGAGGCACGGTGAAGCCACCTGCTATAAGTGCAAGCAGGATATCACCACAGTTGAAGAGTTGTCGATTGAACACAAGCAACCCTGGGAAGGGCGCGACTCCGAACTGTTCTGGGATTTAAACAACATTGCCTTCTCGCATAGGTGCTGCAACACTACAGAGGTGTTACGTGGTGGCAAGGGCGCGCCGCGTTTCGAGGTTCCAGAGGGAAGCGCCTGGTGTACCCGCTGTAAGCAAGTTTTTTCGCGTGAACGCTTCAGTAGAAATGTGCGGAATTGGAACGGCTTACAGCACGAGTGTAAGATTTGTTGTAGTTTGAGGAACAAGCTACGATGCGCCGACGGAGCGGCAAGTCAACGGGAATAGCGAATCTTACTCGGCGCCGTACCCAAGTGGTAAGGGAGAGGTCTGCAAAACCTTTATGCAGCAGTTCGATTCTGCTCGGCGCCTTCGTTCCCCTTCCCTGTCCCCTGGACGACTCCCCGGATCACGAAAACCGCCCGCCTCCCTTCTTTTGGAGAGCGGGCGGTTTCTCATTCCCGGTTGACTTACACGCTGGCGCGGTAGTGGGCGACGGCATGGAAGTAGACGGTGACCTCGCTGCGGTCGGACCGGACCAGGCGCAGCGCACGCTCGTCGTACCAGCGGATCGCGCCTTCAACGGCGTCCCCGCCCAGCAGCGTCACGACCAGCAAGGTGCGGTTGTCGCGGTACTTGATGAGTTCAACTTCGCGGGGGGACATGCGCTCGTCGTGGCGCTCCCCCCGCAGCCTTTCCGCCGGTGAGATTTCCATCAGCAGGACCTCCGGGGACGGTCAAAGGAGAGTCAGACGGGGCTATTTGCTCTTCGGGGCCGGCTTGACGTCGGCCTTGTGGCGGGCCTTGTGGCGCTCTTCGGTGCGCTTACGGGTGCGCCGCAGTTCTTTGGCACGGACACGCATGATGGTTTTATCTCCTTTATAGACTCAAAACAGACGCGAAGTTAGGCGATTTCGGCGAGCAACCGGCGCAGACGGACCTCGTCCACGGCGTACTCCGACAGGAACGTGCCGTTCAGGGTCACGACCGGGATCTGCTCGCCGTATTCGGCCAGCAGGCCGGGATCGGCCTGGATGTTGATTTCTTCCAGCGCGAACGGGTGCGACTTCTGGACGCGCTGTAGTACCCGGATGGCCTCTTCGCACAGGTGACAGCCGGGCTTGGTGTAGACGGTGACGAGGGCCATGACGTTGGGCCATTATAGCCGCTCTGGGCGTGGCTTGTCAAGCAAGCACGGCGTCCGCGTGACATCCCCGCCGGAAGCGGGTAAACCGCCCCCATGAACGCAACCCTGAAAATACTCGTCCCGCAGGACATCTGCGAGGAGCTGCGCGCGCCGGCACATGAGGCTGCACCCCAGGCCCACTTGCTGCCTTACGGGGAAGACGACATGACTGTGCGAGGCGTGGACGAGGCCGAGGCCGTGCTGCGCTGGGTGGCGGGGAAGCGCTTCAGCGCGCTGGTCGCGCAGGCCCCGCGTGTGCGCTGGCTGCACACGGCCAGCGCGGGCGTGGACCACGTCCTGACCCCCGAAGTGCGCGCCAAGGCGGGCCTGACCCTGACCGATTCGGGGCCGGCGTTCGCGACCGCCATCGCGGAGTTCGTGCTGGCCTGGATGCTCGCGGTCGCCCGGCGGCTGCCGGAGTTCTTAGACAACCAGAAGGCGCGCGGCTGGCAGTCGCTGACGCAGGCGGAACTCCACGGGCAGACGGTCGGGATCATCGGGCTAGGCCCCATCGGGCGCGGCGTCGCGGCGCGGGCCGGCGCGTTCGGGATGCGGACGTTGGGCCTGCGCCGGACGCCCTCCCCCGTGCCCCATGTGGACGAGACGCTGACGGGGCCGGACGGGCTGGCCCGGCTGCTGACCGAGAGCGACTTCGTGGTGGTCGCCGCCGCGCTGACGGGCGAGTCGCGCGCCCTGCTCGGGGCCGCGCAGATCACCCAAATGAAGCCGACCGCGTGGCTAATCAACATCGCGCGCGGCGGCCTGGTAGACGAAGACGCTTTGATCGCCGCCCTCCGCGAAAGACGCCTCGGCGGAGCCTGCCTGGACGTGTTCGCCCGTGAACCTCTGCCCGCCGAAAGCCCCCTCTGGGACCTGCCCAACGTCTACATCACCCCGCACTCGTCCGGCTGGACCACCGCCCTGCACGACCGCCAGAAGTCGCTGTTCCTGAACAATCTGGCCCGCTTCACCCGCGGCGAACCCCTCGCCGATGTCGTAGACATAGCGCGCGGCTACTAGAGGCTCCTACAAAGCGTCCTTCCCACACGATTTAAGCAAACCTAGTGGTACGGGGAACCAGCCTGGGCTAGGGCGAAATCACGGTGTATTATGCGGCTTTCTTGTTTTCAAGGCGATGATTTATTTGTTGCCCTGTTTAGGCAAGCGGCTTGCCGCTTTCTTAACATCATCGGACTTCCTCTCCTGACGCATCGCCTCACGATGACTTGTTAGGAACTCGCGGCGCAGGTCTTCTACTGTTCGCGTTTCCTCACGATAAAGTCCCCTAGCCACACTAATCAGTGCCTCCTTGGGGACTTTCTCTATACCCTCGTCCATGAGGTATACCACAGCCTTGCGGAGAAAATAATCTCTCTGGCTCTTTGTTAGTTTTTCAAAAGAAGCGCGCGGAGTAGCCTGCTTTGTGACATCGGCAACAACGTCACGTAACTCTTTAGCTTCTGACACAGGCAGCGGGTTAATTTTCGCGGCCTCCTCTGCAAGTGTTTTCTTGTGGAGCCAGTTGGCGACTCGTGTCAGATCAGCATGAAGCTTGATCCGTAGTTCCTCGACTGTATCGAACTCACCCAGCAGTCCTTTTTGCACACAAACGCTTCTAAAATCGCGCAATTTCTGATACTGATCTAAGTCAACTTCATTGAGTTTAGCTGCCACGGCGGAGAAGTAAATCAGCACAGGCTTTCCAGCCTCCATACATACCATAATTTCCTCGGCACTGCCGGACTCTGCTACTCCTGTAGGCGAACCCATTCTCGTCCAAAACACGCCAACGAGAATGTCACAATCTTCAACCAGTTGCTTGTTGATAATGGCCTGGGGCCTATCACCCATTTCGGGCGTCGCATGTGTCTCCCACATAGTCGGGGACAGATTGATGCCCTGTGTCTGCCCTGCACTTGTATTCCAGTCGTGTATGACTTGGCGGATGATACGCCGCTCATTCAACACGTCGGAAGGGGACGCAATAAGGACGCTGTACAGTGTGACGGTCTTAGGCATTTTTATCCTCAGTACCAAGAAAGGCGCAGGCTTGACAGCCTGCGCCCTTTTGTTCCGTCTACGAGCAGCCCAGGCTGGTTCCGCAACTGATGCATTTATAGCACGCGCCACTGCGGATGGTGATCGCGCCGCATTCGGGGCAGGGCGGGGCGTCGGACTGCATCCGGTAGATCTCGCGCTCGTGGTCGGTCACGGACGCCGTGCTGGTCTCGGCCAGGTGCGACAGGTCGCTCTTGTGGCCGTTCCCGTTGCTGCCGGCGCTGCCGTTCCCGTTCCCATTGCTGAGGGTGCCGCTCTTGACGTCGTGAGCCGGGGCGGGGGTGTAGGCCTCGTCCTGGTCGGCGAGCAGGCCGACGTTGTGCCGGTCCTCTTTCTGCAAGAACCGCAGAGCGAGGTAGCGGAAGATGTAGTCCATCACCGACTTCGCCATCGGAATCTCTTTGTTGCCCGTGAAGCCCGACGGCTCGAAGCGCGAGTGGATGAACTTGTCCACCAGGGTCGAGAGCGGGACGCCGTACTGCAAGGCCAGCGAGATGGCCGTCGCGAACGAGTCCATCAGGCCCGAGATGGACGAGCCTTCTTTCGACATGCGGATGAAGATCTCGCCGGGCTGGTGCGTGTCCGGGTACAGGCCCACGGTCAGATACCCCTCGTGGCCGCCGATGCTGAACTTGTGGGTCACCCCCGCCCGCTCGTCGGGCAGGCGGCGGCGGACGGCCTTGGGCGGGGCTAGGGCGACCGGCGCGGCGTCCGGCGCGACGGCCTCGGCGGCGGCGGCCTTACCCGCTTGGGCGGCCTTCTCGCTGTGCGTGTTCAGCGGCTGGGTGCGCTTGGAGCCGTCGCGGTAGACGGCGACAGCCTTGATGCCAAGCTGCCAGGCCTCCAAATACGTCCCGGCGATGTCCTGCGGGGAGGCGTCGGTGGGGACGTTGACGGTCTTCGAGATCGCGCCCGAGATGAACGGCTGGGCCGCCGCCATCATCTTGAGGTGCCCCCGATAGTGGATGGAGCGGGTGCCGTTCATGGCGCGGAACGCGCAGTCGAAGATCGCCAGGTGCTCGGGCTTGAGGTCAGGTGCCCCTTCGATGGTGTCGTGCTCGTCGATGAAGCCGATGACGCCCGCCGCCTGCGCCTCCGTGTAGCCCAGCCGCGCCAGCGCCTCGGGGACGGTCTGGTTGACGATCTTCATCATGCCGCCGCCGACCAGCGACTTGTACTTGACGATGGCAATGTCCGGCTCGATGCCGGTCGTGTCGCAGTCCATCAAGAATCCGATGGTGTTGTGCGAGACAAAGCCCTGGGCGATATAAGTCACATTCGCCGGGACAGACAGGTCGTAGGTAAGCTGCTCGCCGCCGTCTTCGTTTGCCGTCACAGCATCGTAGAAGAAGTGCAACGCCTGGCCGACACGCTCGTCGCCGGTTGCCGCGTACAGAGACTCGGCAGCACGGCGGGTAATCGCGCCGCTGTGCCGTTTCATGGACAGCGCAACGGCATTGCGGAGAGGGCTGTCGGACGGCACCAGTTCGGCGATAACTTCCGGTGCCAGATACACATAATCGTGCCGGGCGGTCTGCACTCCGTCGTTCTGGCTCACCGCAGCGGCTTTGCGGGTGCCCATGAACCCCACAGCCTGCTGGAACCGGGACGCATAGGACGTGTTGCGGAGGCGCAGGACATACAGCGCCGAGTTACCCCACCCGGTCGTATCCTGCTTGGTTGAGGTCGGGAGGCCCAGGGCGAGCAGCAAGGTCTTGACTTCCCCCGAGAACAGGCGATGGACCGTAGACCAGCAGGGGATGCCGCCGGTCACCGTGCCGTCCGCTTCATAGAGGCCGCGCAGGAACGCGCCGTACACGGCAGGGTCGTTGGACGACAGGACGGCATCGGGAATGCGCGGCAGGTAGCCCTTGCCGGAATGGTCCGGGCCGGGCGATAATTTGCTGAACCCGCAGGCGTCCCACCAGAGCGCAAGCGGCACGGAATGAAGCGCCACTTCGCAGTACCCCTGCTGAGGAGTCACACACGCTTCCAGGTTGAACAGCGACTTTGCAAGCTCGCGGACCCGCTCGCCGACATCGAGGTCCGTGTTGGCGATGCAGAAGCGCGGGCCTTTCGAGTGCATCGAGCCGTCGCCCATGAAGTAGCCGATCAGCTCGGCAAGATCGGGTGTCATTGTCTGCGGGACGCGGGTCGTGTAGTCGCCGGTCCAGTATTCTTCGCCCAGCGGAGGCAAGGCGATGGCCTGCGCCTCGCCGAGCATCTGCCCCAGCGAGAGCGGGACGATGTCGCCCGGCGCGATGTCCCCGAACCGCTTCCAGTCCCACCGCCCGGTCGCGGCGTTGACGACTTTGACGCGGTGCTTGGGCGTCCCCTGAATGGCGTAGCCGCAGTGCGTTTCGATGCGCCGGGTTTGGTCCAAGCCGTTGACGTAGAACTTGGTCGCCTGCTGCCGGCCTGTATCGGTCAGGACGCCAAAGCCGACATCCTGCCACTGCGCGCCATTGACATCGCCCAGCCGGTTCAGGCGAACGACGCCCCGATCCGTGATGACCAGGGACCCGGCGACAAGGCAGCCGGTCGGCGCGAGCACGGTAGCCTGGGCGTTGCGGTAGCCGTGCTTTTCGCCGAGTTCCAGCGTCTCATCCCAGGCGGTGCGGGCCGCGTCCAGCAGCGTCGCCGGGATCAAGCCGCCGTCGATCTCGTCCACGGCGGCGCGGTGCTTGCCCATGACCCGCAGCATCGGCGCGCGGTTCTCGGCGAAGCCCGAGAACGGCCCGCCGCAGTCGCGGGCGACCGTCGCGGACTGATGGTACGCCCGGCCCGTCATCAGGGCGGTCACGGCCCCGGCGTAGGCCCGGCCCGCATCGCTGTCATACGGCAGGCCCGCCGCCATCAGCAGCGCGCCCAGGTTGGCGTAGCCCAGCCCGAGGGGCCGGAACGCATGGGAGCGCTGCTCGATCCTCTCGGTCGGGTAGTGCGCGAAGCCGACGACGATCTCCTGGGCCGTGATCATGATGCGGACGGCGTGTTCAAACGACTCCGTATCGAACGCCCCGCTCCCCGCATCCCGGAACTTCATCAGGTTCAGCGACGACAGGTTGCACGCGGTCGAGTTGAGGAAGAAGAACTCGCTGTTATGGATGAACAGGCCCGAGTAGTTCCGGGCACCCTCCGCACAAGACTGCTCCGAGGAAGTCAGGATGGCAAAGTTGTGGTGGACATCTACCGTGCCGTCATACACATCCTCGTGGCCGCAGAACTCGACCGCGACGACTTTGTGGTTGTACAGGGCCGCTTCTTCCTGCAAATCGGCATCCGTGGCGAAGTGCCGCCGCACGGTGGCCGCCGTCGGCACACGCCGCGCCCCCAACTCGCCCGCATCGGCCCGCAGTGCATCCCAGGCATCCAGGGACAACGCGATGCCGTTGTCCAGGAGCAGGCGGGCAGCCTTCAGTGCCATGTTGCGGTGGCTGGTCTGCGCGGCGCGGCGCTTGACTTCGGGGTCGCTGGCGGCGCTGACGCTCGCGCTGAGTCTGGCGCGATGTCCGGCGGACAGCGCGCGGCCCCGGTTCTGCGCCCAGGTTTTCTCGCCGCTCATCTGCCGCCCCATCGGGCTGCACCGGCAGTCGTCGGAGCAGAAGATCTGCTCACTGCGGCGCGTGACGTAGTTGGCACGGCAGACCGGGCAGCAGCGCTCGAACCGCTCGCCCGCCGGACGACCGACAGGCCGGCCTTCCGCCCGGCTCTTCGCCTGGTGCGCCTTGATGACGGCACCGATCCGCGCGCGCTCCTCTTCACTGGCCCAGCGCGCGACCGCCTTCTCGCGCATCAGCCGGCGGGTTTCTTCGGAATGGGTCCGCCCGAAGTTGCCGTTCTTCTCGCCGCGTTGGGAGTCGCCGATGTTGCGCCGCCACTCGTCGGTCATCAGGCGGCGCGCAGGGTTGTTGTCGCCGCGCATCTTGTCGCCGTGGAGCGCGCTGTGTTCGGCGGCAGCCATCAGCGCAAGGTTTTCCGCCGTGTCATTAAGCGCATCGAAGTCGCGGTGATGGATGTGGTGCCCGTCCGGCTGTGCGCCGTGAGCATGCTCCCAAACGGCGCGGTACTGCGGCTTCCAGGAACGGCCCGTCCAGAAGAAGCGCCGCTTCGTCCGGGTCTTCGCCGGTGCCAGCACCTTGGAGTGGAACGGCATCAGCGAGTCGCCCGCCTTCAGGTCGCGCACCATGCGGTATGAGCCGTCACGGAGCATGATCAAGTGGTCGTCGGTGGCGCGGAAGGTCGAGCCGTCGTCCAGCGTGACTTTATGAACGGGCGCGCTTTCGCGCTTGATGCCGATGTTCCACATCCGCGAGACGGCCGTTCTGCCGGTCGCATGGTCATGGGCGTATACTGGGACTTCGGTCCCGATCAAGTCCTTGATCGCAACGGCGTTGCGACCGTCGGCGACGGCGACCAGTGTATCCGCCGTGATGCAGCAGGGGTTCGAGGCGTGGATGCGGTCGGTGTTGGCGCAGGTGTGCCAGTCGTTCGCCGTGGTGTCGTACTGCATGCCGGGGTCGCCGCAGACCCAGGTGCCTTCGGCGATGGACCGCAGCAGGTCGCGCGCCCGCAGCGTCTCGGCGGTCTTGCCGTCGGTGCGGAACTTGGTCTCCCAGGGGCCGTCGGCTTCCACGGCCCGCATGAAGTCGTCGGTGACGCGGACGCTGTGGTTGGCGTTCTGGAACGGGACCGTGTCATACGCGCCGTTGGCGACGTTGAACGCGCCCGAGTAGCCGGCGTCGATCAGCGCGTGGGCCTTCAGCTCGGCGTCCTTCTTGCAGTCGATGAACTCCTGGATGTCCGGGTGGTCGACGTTCAGGATGACCATCTTGGCCGCCCGGCGCGTGCTGCCGCCGCTCTTGATGCTGCCCGCCGAAGCGTCCAGGCCCTTCATGAACGCGATCGGCCCGCTGGACTTGCCGCCCGCCGACAGCGGCTCCTTGGAGGAGCGCAGGGGGGACAGGTTGTGCCCCGAGCCGGATCCGTCCTTGAAGAGCATCCCTTCGGTCTTGTACAGATCGAGAATGGACTCCATTGAGTCGTCCACTTCCGTGATGTAGCACGCGCTGACCGCCTGGCGGCGGCCCGGCCAGCCGAGGTTGAACCAGACGGGGCTGTTGAACGCGGCGTACTGGTGCAGGAGGATATAGCGCAGTTCGTCGTGGAAAGCCTCGGCATCCTCATCAGTGGCGAAATAGCCGCCCTGCCTGCCCCATTCCAGGATGCGGTCGGCGACGCGGCCGATGAGCTGCTTGACGCTATATTCGCGCTCCAGCGTCCCGAGCTGCCCCCGGAAATATTTGGACACGACGACGTTGGTGGCGAGCTGGGACCAGGCTTTAGGTATCTCGACGCCGCTCTGCTCGAACACGACGGTGCCGTCGCTGCCGACGATGCTGGCGCTGCGAAGCTCCCACTCGGTGGTGGCCCACACGTCCGCGCCGGGCTTGGTGTAGCGGCGCGGCACCTGGATGCCGGGCGCGGACTTCCGGGCGGTCTTCCCGGCGGGCGGGGGGCTTTGTGTTTGGGCCTTGGGGGCTTTGGCGACGGGCGGGGCGACGGGCACGGGCATTTCCATTTCTAAGCCGGCTTCGGGCAGGGAAGGAACGTCCGGCACAGGCGACGGCACGGCGGCGTTGATCTCGATGTCTTCTTCGGCTATCTCTTCCGTGACCGCCTCGCCGGTGAACACGGGCGGGACTGTCTCGGCTTCCATGGCTTCCACGGGCACGTCTTCAGTGGGCGCGGACGCTGCGGGCATGTCCAGGTCCGTCGCGGCAAGATCGGCAGTCTGCGGCTCTTCGTCCGGCTGCGCCTGGGCGGCGGGCTGCATCTCTTCGCGCGCGGCCCGGAGCGGGCTTGCCAGCGGGGCCGGCTCATCGGCCAGCATCCGGGCCATGACCGTGTCCTCGAAGGGGTCATCCTCGCCGAAGGGGTCCGCATCGTCCGGCGCGGAGACCTGAGCGATCTGGGACGGGGCGGGGAAGTCGCCGACGGGGACATCGGCGGGGTGGCGCGCGTCCAGGTCCACTTCGTCGCCGCCGAACAGCGCGCCGCCGCTGTCGGGGGCGGGAACCGGCGCGGCGGCCTTACGGGCGGCACGGGGCTTGGGCGTTTCTTCATCGCCCATCAGGTCCAGCGTCGTGCCGGCGGCTTTTTTTCCGTTGCTTCGTTCTGCCATTGTTTTCCCTCGGATTGCTTTCTTCGGCTATTTCTTGTCGTTATTCTTTTCTTAATCTGCCTCCCTGCTTCTTCAGCAGGTTGACGATGTCGCGGAACTGGGTGGCGTCCTCGAACTGGCGGTACACGGACGCGAAGCGGACGTAAGCCACGTGGTCCAGGCGGCGCAAATGATCCATGACCATCTCGCCGATGTCGGCCGAGGCGACTTCTTTGTCCAGGCGGTTGGTCAGCGTCCGCTCGATGTCGTCGGCGACCGTCTGCAAAGTCTCTTCGGAGATGGGCCGCTTCTGGCAGGCGACGCGCAGCGACCGGAGCAGCTTGCCCCGGTCGAACGGCTCGCGCCGCTGGTGACCGTCGCGGTCGGGCTTCTTGACGACCGTGAGCTGCATCTCCTCGATGGTCTCGAACGTGGTGAAGCGCCGCTCGCAGTGCTTGCACTCGCGGCGGCGTTTGATCGCCTCGCCGTCGCGCAGGGGCCGCGAGTCGAGGACGGCGTCATTGTCATGGCCGCAATACGGGCACTTCATCAGTCACGACACTTCATCGGGGAAATCCTCTGTCTTTGCCCATATCTTGTGTGAATTTTCAGTATAACACACTAAATACGGACTGTCAAGGGCAACGTGATTCTTTTTTCGTTGGGTACAATGAGGACAGTATCGACGACGGGGGGATGCACGAATGCACGTTTTGTTTATCGGCGGGACCGGGCTGATCTCAACCGCCATCGCCCGGCAGCTTCTGGAGGCAGGCCACAAAGTCACGCTGTTTAACCGCGGCCAGTCTGAGAGCCGCCTGCCGCCGGGGGCCGAGACCATCATGGGCGACCGCAAGGACTATGCCGCCTTCGAGCAGACTTTCGCGGACAAGAGTTATGACGTCGTCGTGGACATGGTCGCCTTCCACCCCGACGACTCGGCCTCGGCCATCCGCGCCTTTGCGGGGCGTTGCGGGCAGTTCATCCACTGCTCCACCGTCTGCGTCTACTCGGGGCCGGTGGCGCAGATTCCGACGACCGAGACCGAGCCGTACCACTCGCTGGGCAGCTACGGCAAGGACAAGATCGTCTGCGAGCTGCTGCTGCTCCAGGCCTTCGAGGATCAACGATTCCCGGTGACCATCATGCGCCCCTCGCACTCCTACGGCGAGGGCGGCGACATCATCCGCTCGGTCGGGCCGGGCAACACCTTCATCGACCGCCTGCGGAAAGCCAAGCCGCTGCTCGTCCAGGGCGACGGCAACAGCCTGTGGGCTGCCTGCCACGTGGACGACGTCGCGCGCGGGTTTATCGCAACGATGGGCAATGGGCGGTGCCTGGGCGAGGCCTATAACATCGCCGGCGACGAGTGGTTCACCTGGAACCAGTACCATGATCAAGTCGCCGAAGTCTGCGGCGGCACTTTCTCACCCGTCCACATCCCCACCGACACGCTGCGCCGGCTCGCGCCCGGCCTGACCGGCAGCACCCACGACATCCTCCAGTGGCCCTCGGTCTTCGACAACTCGAAGCTCAAGCGCGACACGGACTACGCCGGCCAGACGGTCAGCTTCAAAGAGGGCACCCGCCGCACCCTGGCCTGGCTGGAAGCCAACGGCAGGCTCAAAGACAGCGACGCCGACGACTACGAGGACCGCCTGATCGCCGCCTGGCGCGCGAAGACAGGCGAATTGCCCCGGCAGTAGGAAGACGTAAGGACCCGCCCCGGCTCATACGCAGTAATGCCGCAGGCACACAAGCTTGCTACCCTTCCCGTGTCGGGTGGGAGAAGAGTTACGGATACACTGCCTGCACGGCTAACCGAACCCGCTGAGGCAAACGCAGCGGTGGCGTCGGGTGCGACCTATCGTTGGACCGCGCGCCGTTTGGCGTTCTTATTACACCCTTCCGGGGCAGTCATCACATCAGCAATCAGTACTACAAACAGAGCATCACAAACAGCAACACCAGCCCAAAGGACAAGTAGCTGGCTGCTATGCCCCTGCTGAAATCACGTAGAGGCCGTCGAAGCAAAACGAGCAAGAGCAGCAGTAAAAGCGAACCGGCACCAAACACGGTCATGAACTCGGGCGACCTATGTGGGACGGCCAACCCCAAGGGCAATTGGGTTTCCCAACAAGGCCCTGCGCCTCGCGAGTAATCATAGGCTACCCGCCAAACACTGCCCAAATAGAGTAGGCCAACGAGTAGACCCATGAATACAGCAATTATGTTGGGGGTCTGCGTAGGCCGTCGTAGCTTCCCCTCAGTCTGTTGGTTGGCCGGAGGCGGCGGCCAGACCTTTGCTCTTTTTTCCATTTTATCCCTGTGAACACGGACGTCTACGCCGCGCGGCCCAACTAGGGGTCACGCTCGTCCTGCACTGGCTCCTAGCCTTTCCGTCTGGAAGGGTGGCGAACTCGTGATACAAAGTAATGTCCTCCTGGGCATAGCCGGGTGGGTTCTTACGCTGGGGGTTTCTAATGTCCCCCACCCCCGGCGGGGGGCTGGAGGCTGGTGAGGTATTTGCGAACCTCGCTGCGGTAGGCGGGCGGGATGTCCTCTTTGTCCATCACCGACTCGGCGCTCTTCCGGGCGGGGGCGACGTAGTCGTAGTAGGGGACGCGGCTGGTGGTCTGGCCGGGCTGGACGCTGGGGTTCGACGTGACCTTGCGCGTCGGGCCGGTCTTGCTCGGGCCGGCGTTCTCGGGCTTGCCGAAGTACAGGCGGTTCTTGCCGCCGCGCTGGCTGGGGTCGTCTTTGCCCAGGTGCTTGACCGGGCTGCTGCCCTCGCCCGTATCGCCGGGCTTGCCGCCGCTCATGCCGCCGCCGCCGCTGCCGCCGTTGCCCTTGCCGTGCCCGTGTTTGCCCCCGGAGCTGGCTAGCCCCTGGCCGTCGCCCTCACCGTCCCCTCCGTTCCCCTGGCCGCTGCCTTTCCCGCGCCCCTTGCCTTGACCGGGGCGGCCCGAATCGTCCTGGATGTCGCCCGCGCTGCCCGCCCCGGCCATCTCGCTCTCGGCCCCCTCGGTGGCGTCCTGGGCGTCCTGCATCGCCTGCTGGTCGGCCTGGTCGTGGGCCTCGCGCTCGGCGGCGTCGGCGGCCTTCCGCATCTCGGACGCCGCCCCGGCCTTGTCGCCGCGCTTCATGGCGTCGGCGGCGGCCTGGGCGTGCTTCTGCGTCTCGGGCATGGGCGTGTTCTGGAGGGCGTCGGCCAGCTTCTGGAGGTCCTGGGCGGCCCGCTGGGCGTCGGCGGGCGAGAGCTTCCCTGCTTCGGCCTTGCTCGCCATCTGGCGGAGCTGCTCGCTCAGGCCTGTGGCGTCGTTGCGCTGCATCGCCTGGGCGGCCTTCTGCATCTCGGGCGAGGCGGGCGTGTTCGACGACTGGGCGTTGGGATGGCCCGCGCTGTTCTTGCCTGCGCCCGGCACGCTGAAGCCGTGGAACGGGTCGTTGGGGTTCGGCTTGCCGCCTTGATTGCCGTTCTGGCCGGCCTTCTGCGCGCCCTTGCCGCCGGCCTTCTGGCCCGCACCTGCGGCCTTCTGCCCGCCCGACTGCGCACCCTGGCCCCCCTGCATCGCCTGCATCATCTGCTGGCCTGCCTGGGCCATGCTCTTCGCCCCCGCGCCCTGCCCGGCATTGGACTGGGCCATCTTCTGCATCTGGGCCTTCATCTGCTGGGTGAGCTTGCTGATCTGGACCATCGCCTGCTTCTTGTCCAGCTTGCCCGACGATAGCCGCTTCGCCAGCCGCTGCATGGCCTGCGCCATCCGCCGGGTGCCTTCCAGGTTCTGCTGGTTGGCCTGCTTCTGGATCAGGCGGGCGGTTTTTTGCAGCTTGTCGCCGGTCTTGTGGACGATCTGCCGCTGGAGCTGGATATCGGCGGGGACGAACGCGGGCAGGCTGGGCAAAACCAGGGCCAGGGCGAGCACGGCCAGCGCCCCCCCCAATGCCTTGGCCTCCCAGGGCCAGCGCAGCGGGACGGCCTGGGCGGGTTTGAGCGTCTGGGCGTGGGCGGCGGCGTCCTGCCACTGCAAGCGCCGCAGCAGCGCGGCCTCGGGGTCCCCTCCCCCCGCACGGGACTTCGGGTCGGTACGCTCGAACTCCAGGGCCGACGACAGCCGTTCTTTTAATCCCAGCCGCGCCTCGGCCAGCCGCGCGGCCTCCATCGGCGCGATGGGGCGCAGGAACGCGGTCACGGTGCCGACCCCGACGCCCAGGGCGATGACCGCGGGCAGGACGGCTTCGAGCGGCAGCCAGTCCGGCAGCAGGTCGAAGTGGGCCAGCACGACGGCGACCAGCGCCAAGCCGGTCCCGACTAGTGCCCCCCGCGCGGCGTGGCGCACCCAGCGCACCAGGCGCAGGCGGGTGATCACCTGGGCCAGCGCGCGCGTGATCGCGTCCGCGCCGGGCGGCGGGAGGGGGGCGGGGCCGGTGGGGGGGGTGTCAAGCATGGTCGCCATAAGGAGTGTGCTTTCTGAGCAGGCGAGGGGATAAATCCCTCTCGCTTGATAGGGCCGTCCTTTGGACGGAAGAGGGGCGGCGGGGACTGTCCAGCTCGTCCGCAGGACGATTTATCCAGCGAGAGGGATTTATCCCCTCGCGATGTGCTGTGCAGAGACCGGGCGAGCATCAGGGGCGGCGGGTTAAGATGCTCCCGCATCCACTTTCTTTGACCGGCCTATGTGCCGCGTCCAGCCTAACAAATTGGCCATAACTGCCATCGGCGCTTCAATGCCGAGTGCCAACAAAAAGTCGTGCCGCATGGTTCGGAAGGAGCCGGAGTCGAGCGCGAAAAGCAGCGCGCTGGTGACGCTCGCTGCGACACCCCAGCAGAGGTCACGCCACAGCGGACGGCGGGTGTTTTTCATGCGGCGCTTTCTCCTGCAACAGCGAATAAGATTGATGGGCCGGAGTCCGATGAGCACGGACAATACACCCGTAACTGCGATATGAACAAAAGATTTGAGAGGAACCTGCTGCTATTATACGCGCTCGGCGGCGGAAAGGTCGCGCTAGGGGCTTTGCAGGTAGGGGCTTCGCAGGTGCGGGGGCGGGGCGGCGGGGAGGGGCATCTTCTGCACCCAGTAGGCGCGCGGGGCCAGGGTGATGGACTGCCAGGCCGGGCCGGCTTCCAGTCCGGGCTGAGGGTAAAAGGTCACGAGGTGGCGGCCCGCCGGCAGCTTGGCCCACTTGCCCGAAGCCAGCGCGGGGATCGGGTGCCCGTCCACCGTGACGGTCTGCGCGGCAATGCCCTCCCAGCCCGCCCCGGCGGGGCGGACGCCGTAGACCGAGAGCCACCCCGTGCCGGCGGGGACGCTTGCGGCAAGCGGGCGTGCGGCGACATTGGCCAGGGGAGGGAGCAGGATTCGCTGGCTCAGGTGGGTGCCCGGAGTCAGCAGCACGGCGACGTTGGTGCGGGGGCCGAACCCGCTGCGGGCGTCGGGGAAGAACGAGACGACGTGGCGGCCCGGCGTCAGGGTGGTCCAGCGGCCGGCGACCAGGGCGGGGACGGGGTGGCCGTCCACATAGACGGCCTGGGGGCGGACGGGCACGGCCCGCCCAGGCTGCCCTGGTCGCACGATGTCCCGGCTGGCGTACACGTACAGCCAGCCCTGCTTGGGTGCGGCGGGCGTCGGGGCGGGGCGGGAGAAAGGCTTCTGCGGAGCCAGGGCGACGGCGAGGGGGTGCCTCTTCGGCGGGGCGGCGGCGAGAAGGCGCGGCGCGGGCTTCGCCGGCCCGTGCGGCTTCAGTCGGTGAACGGTGACGGCCTTGCGGGGCGTTCGCAGCGCGTGAGCGGTCGAGGCGGAGCGGGCATGAGTCGCCGCGATGTGCGTGGGCCGAACGGGGTGCGGGGCGGGCGGCGCAGCGGTTTTACGAGGCGGCACGGCCACAGGGGGCAGAGCGCGGCGCGGGAGCGGCACGGGGGCGACGGCATGGGGTACAGACACGGGAACTGTCAAGAGAGGCCGGGGTGGCAAGGCCTGGGCCACCCGCTGCCCCGTGCGCGGCGGGCGCGGGCCGTGCCCCAGTGCAGAGCCGGGCAACCGGCCCGCAAGGCGGGGCGCAGGGGCACTGGTGTGCGCGGCGTGGTCCGTCCTCCATACGGCGGCGGCCCCGACGAGCAACAGGGTCACGCCCGCCAGCGCCCCGGCCAGTGCGCCCGTGCGACGCGAGGAGGCGACCAGCGCCTTGTGCTCCGCCGTACCCGAGGCGGCCTCGGCGGCCAGCCGCAGCGAAGCGGCGAACTGGCCCGCCGACGGGTAGCGGGCAGGGGGCGCTTTGGCAAGCCCGCGCAGCACGACCCGCTCGACGGCGGGCGGGAGGTCCTCGCGGTGGAAGCGCAGCGGCGGCGGGTCGGCGAAGACCTGCCGGTGCATGACCGAGAGCTGGGCCTGGGTGCTGTTGTCGGCGGCCCGGAAGGGGGGCGTACCCGTCAGCGCGAAGTAGGCGACGGCGGCCAGCGAATAGACGTCGCTCCGGGCGTCAGGCGTCTCGTTGCCGTGGACCTGCTCGGGGCTGGCGTACTCAACAGTACCCAGGACATCGCCCATCACCGTCAGCGGGGCCTCGTCGTCGATGTGGGCCACGCCGAAGTCGGTCAGGCGGGCCGGGCCGCGGCGGGGCAGCAGGATGTTTTCCGGCTTGACGTCGCGGTGGACGATGCCCTGGGCGTGGGCGGCGTCCAGCGCCGCCGCCACGTCCTCGACCAGGCGGGCGGCGCGCTCGGGCGGCATCCACCCGTCGGCGGCCACGCTCTCGGCCAGCGTCCGGCCCGGCACGTACTCCAAGACGGCGGCGGCGGGGTCACCCTCATAGAAGTGGTACAGGGCGACGATATGCGGGTGGCGGAGGCGGGCCATGACGGCCCCCTCGCGGCGGAAGCGCTCCAGCGCGACCGGGTCGCCGCCCGCGCGCTGGACTTTGACCACGACGTCGCAGCGGTGGGCGCGGTCCCAGCCCCGGTAAACGGTGGTATAAGGGCCGCTGCTCAGAGGCGTGGGCGACAGCGCGATGTCGGGCAGGCTGGGCGGGGCGGCAGCGGGAGGGGCAGGACCGCCGGGGTTCGGGGCGGGCGCGGCGGCGGGCGGCGCGGCATCCCCGACCGGGTGCCGGTCGGGGACACCGGTCGCGGCCCCCGTCGGGGGCCGCGGCGCGGGCTTTTTTCGGGCACTATTCTTTCGGATGAGCGATCTTCTTTCACAAACACGGGCACAGCAGGCGGCGTCACGGGGAGGCCGAATCGGCCACCGACGCGCCCACCGTGGAGGGGCGCCGGCTCCTCTCGACCAGGGCGCACAGGATCAGCCGGCTTAGGTACGGCAGGTCGCGCACGAAGTAGCGGTGGAACAGGCGGGTCGGCTCCTGGAGGAACCGATACGCCCACTCCAGGCCCGTCTCCTGCATCCACAGCGGCGCGCGGCTCACGACTCCGCCGGCCATCTCGAACGACCCGCCGACGCCGACCGACACGGGGACGCTTAAAAGGTCTTTATTCGCGGCGATCCATTTCTCCTGCTTGGGTGCGCCGAAGCCGACCAGCAGAATATCCGGCTGGGCCGCGCGGACCGCCTCGCGGATGGACCGCTGCTCCGCGTCCGTGTTGAACGTCTCGAACGGCGGGCAGTACGTCCCGCAGATCTGGGCACCGGGGTAGCGGGCGAGGATCGACTCGCGGGCCTGGTCGGCGGCGCAGGGTGCCCCGCCCAAGAAGAACAGGCGCAGGCCCGTCGCCTCCGAGGCGCGCGCCAGCTCCCAGAACAGGTCACTGCCGGTCACGCGCGCCTTCAGGGGGGGCCGGCCCGGACCCGAGGCGAGATGGGACAGCCAGACGACCGGCTTGCCGTCGGCCAGCGTCAGGTCCGCCTCGCGGTAGATGCGGCGGAAATCGGCGTCCTGCGCCAGCGTGACTAGGTGGTCCAGATTGCCGGTACAGACGTAGCGCGGCTTCTCGGTCTTCTGGGCCATCTGCACGATGTGTGCGACCGCCTCTTCCATCGTCACGTTATGAAACGCCACACCGGCGACATATACTTTGCTCAAAACATCCATGCTTTCTTCGGGCTCTGCAATCAGGCCGCCGGGGTCAGCAGCCGGGGGCGCAGGCGCGCCCACATCCGGGCGGCGAACGCGGTCAGGCGGGCGTGGCCCGCAGCGTCGGCCTGCGGGTCTGGGTCCAGGGGGCGCGTAAAGCGCAGGAAATAAACGGGCGTCCCGCGACGTCCCAGCAGCGCGCTCCAGAGCATGGCCGACCGGATCTGCGTCACCTGGTTGATGACCCGGCCGTTGACAACGTAAAAATAGAGGATGTCGTAGCCCCCGGTTCCGCCGCCCAGCGCGTGACACGAACGGGCCTCGGTGCCGGTGCCGGGGATGTCCTCGGAGTGGTCGGCCCCGAGCTGCATCCCGGACCCGATCAGGCAGGAGCGCGGGTCGTGCAGCGCGCTGCGGTCGGTCCCCCCGATGAGGACGAAGTTCAGAGCGTCGGTGCCCCCCGCGCCCGGCGCACGGTAGGAGCGCGAGATCATGTCGGCGGACGACAGCGCGGCCCGCGTGTCGGCGGGGACGATGTCGTCGGCGGGGGCGGCATAGCCGCCCAACGTCCGCGGCACGTCGGCCCCCGAGACGCCCAGGAAGCGCGGCGGCGGGGCGGGCTTCCAGGTGGCCGCCGTGAGGAGGGCGACGGCGAATATGAGGACTAGAAGATAGCCCATCCGGCGAACGTGCGGCATCCCAGTCCTTTCGCCAGCCCGAACAGGGCGGTAAACCCGAGCACCAAGGTGATCACGCCGCTCGCGTCGTGGAACGTGTGGGCGGCGGCGGGGCCGACGCACTCGCCGACGACGCCGATGAGCGCGACCCGGACGCTGTTGACGAGCAGGCTCAGCGGCAGGCTGAACACGAACAACAGCCAGCGGCGGACCGGGCCGCCGTCCACGAGGTAGGCGAAGGCGGCCCCGAACGTCAGCAGCGACAGCAGCAGCTTGAAGCCCGAGCACGGCACGTCCACGAAGAGCGTGAAGTCCTCCATCTGGATCAGGTTGCCGGTCAGGGTCGTCCCGAACGTCAGGAGGTGCAGGATCTGGTTTGCGAGGACCGTGGAGGCCATCTGGATGCGCTGCGTCGCGTCGTTGAGCAGCGGGCCGGGCAGCGGGGCCATCAGCCACAGGAACGCCAGCGGCACGGCCGCCGCGCGGACGAAGCGGCCCCCCAGGGCGAGCCAGACGCCGCCGATGACCGTGAGCAGCAGGCCGCACGATTCCAAAAACTCGGCCTGGATTTTCAGCGCGAAGATGAGCAGGGCCAGCGCGGGCAGCAGCAGGGCCAGGGCCGGCAGCGCGGGCGCTTTGGGGACGGCCCGCAGGGCGTCGCGCCGGTGCCAGAGCATCAGCGCGGCGATCAGCGGCACCAGCGGCCCGTGCTCGTAGTAGGACTCGGGCTTGGTCCACTCGAAGACCCAGAAGCGCAGGACGGGCCAGCCCAGGGCGAGCAGCAGCGCGCCGGCCAGCACGAACGGCAGGGCCGTCGCCGCGTCAAAGCGCAGCGGGAGGATGCCGGGCCGGGGCGCGGCGGGGGAGCGGTCTTCGGTTGGGAGTGCAACAGCCATGGTGACGATAAGGGCGGGCGTCGGAAGCGGAAGCCGAAAGAGAGCGGCGGGTTCCGCCGGTTACAATCGTATCTTCGGCAGGATGAGGGCAGAAAAGATACCAGTTTTTGCCGGCACGGCGGGGGAAAGCCTCCATGCACAAAGAAAAGAAAAAAGAAGAAAAAAGGGCGGCGGGTTGTTCACACAACACCGCCACCCTTTCGGATCGGCGTTAAACTGCAAGCGCAGATCCACTCCTTCGGCTAGCCGGGCTGAGACTGATCTCAGGCCGCCGCGCCGCCGGTCCGGCGAGTCTTGCGCGCGCGCAGGCCCAGGCTCAGGAGGCCCAGAGCGCCAAACGCGAACGGGACCACGGACCCCAGCTCGGGGACCGGAGTCGGGCCGCCCGTCGGGCCGACCGTCGGGCCGAGGTAGGTCGTCAGGTTCGCGTTCTTGAGCGACGTGCCGCTCAGGCCCGCCACCGCCGTGAATGCCCCCGGCGTGGTTCCCGTGCCGTAGACCGACTGGAACGAGAAGGCACCCAGGTTCTGGAGACCGACGATGGGAGTGGCCCCGGTGTAGGTGTAGGTGACGTTCGGGATCGAGCCGCTGTCCGTGGTGGGGGTGGCCGTGCCGGAGAAGCCGGTGGCGACCGGCCCCGTCAGGGTCTCCGTCGCGGTGAAGTCGGTCGGCATCGTTTCCGAGCCGGCGACCAAGCCGTTGACGTCCACGAAGGTGAAGAAGCTGCCCGGATTGACCGTCTCGCTGTTGGTCACGAACGTGTTGTACGTGTACGTGTACGGCCCGGACCCGGTGATGGTCGGGAAGATGCTCTTGGGGTTGATGTCGGCCTTCGCCGCGCCAAGCCCCAGGACACCGATGCCGGCAGCCAGCATGATAGTTCCAATTGCTTTGTTGATGTTCATGTGTGTATTCACCCCCTTATCCAGTTAGGATGCCTCCCACCGCCCGGAAGCGGCGAAATCGTCAAAGTGTCGTCAGAGTGTCGTCAGAGTTTGCGTGAAGGGCATGGCGGTACGGCCTCCCCTTCGGGCACCTGTATTCCCCAGCCTCGCGGCCCCAAACCGCAATTCTCAGAATGTTTGTCTGCCGGGTTGCCATGTTCTCAGTATAACTCAGATGCGCCGGGAATGCAAGGCATTTGCACGGCATGATTGCCGGTTTTTATTGGACGCTGGCGGTTTTTTTCCCGACCGCGCCGTTCAGCGGGTACTTCCGAGCGCCGTCAAAGTAGGCGGCGTACTTGTCCGAGTTGAACGTCGGGGGCGCGGCCTGGTACAAGCGCGCCAGCTCCTCCTGGGCCGGCGGGGCGCGCTCCAGGCGGGCCGCCCGCTCGACCTGGTCGCGGACCTGGGCCAGCGGCAGCAGCGCCTCGCGGCGGCTGGCGGACACCTGGAAGGTCAGGAAGTACGGCCCCTGGCGGAGCGTCTTCACGTCACCGACGCGGGCCGCGTTGACGAACGCGTTGATCTGCGCCTTCACGGCGGGGGCCAGCGTGGTCAGATCCGGGTTGTAGCCGTTGATGCCGGCGACGCGCAGGCGGGGCTGGCGGGCGATGGCGTCGGGCGGCGTGTTGCGCTTGAGCAGCGAGGAGGCGGTGTCGGCGTCCACGGCGTTCTGCGTGACGACGACGTTGGTCCGCACCTGCTGCGGCAGCTTGAAGTCGGCCTGATGCCCGGCGTAGTAGGCGGCCACGGCGGCGGGCGACAGGGCGACGTCCTTGATCCGCAGGTTCTCCAGGGCGATGGTCGTCGCCAGGTCCTGCCGCAGCTCGGCCATCTTCGCCGGGTCCTGCGCGAACGGGGCGAGCTGCTGGGGCGCGCGGCGCTGGACGTCGTCGAGGCGGGCCTGTACGTCCTGCGGCGTCGGCGTGACGCCCTCGCGGGCGGCGGCTTGGGCCACCATCTTGTCGAAGACCATCTTGCTCAGCACGGGCTGGCCGGCCTGGCGCTCCAGCAGCTCCTGGTACTGCTTGCGGGTGATGACCTCCCCGCCCACCGTCACTAGGGGGCGGCTGGTCGAATAGCGCAGGTACAGGAGCACGTTGCCGAGCAGCGATAGGACGGCGATGACGGCGATGAGGCGCGCGGAAAGGGACTTCATTGGTTGCTTTACTCTCGGGCGCAGGGACGCAGGCCTTCCGCGTCATCCACGCCTATTCTCCCTGCATGATTCATGCCAACCGGCACGTTTTCGGGTGGTTCCTGGCGGAAAGTTTCCGCGGTGCGGGCCAAGGCGTCGCAGAGGCGCGCGGCCCAGCGGTCCAGCGTGGCGTTTTCCTCGACCCAGCGGCGGGCGCTGCGGCCCAGGCGCTCGCGGAGGGCAGGGTCCGCGCGCAGGCGCGTGATCGCCGCCCGCCAGCCTTCCACGTCGCCCGGCGCGACCAGCAGGCCGTTCTCGCCGTCGGCGATGACGTCCGCCAGGCCCGCCGTCCGGGTGGACACGACGGCCTTGCCCATCGCCATCGCCTCCAGGACCGTCGTGATGCCGGCCTGGAAGTCGGTGTCGTAGAGCGGGACGGCGGCGCACAGCGACTCGGCGTACAGCGCGCGCAGGCCGGGGTAGTCGTAGGAGCGCGCGTCCACGTTGGGCGGCAGCGCGCGCCCCTGGGTCTCGTCCCGGCGGCGGGACCAGGGCGAGGCCGTCGTCAGCTTCAGAGTCAGGTCGGGCATCCCCGCCACGGCCTCCAGGAGCGTTGGGTAGTCCCGCCCCTCCCGGCCCACGGAGCAGACCTGGTCCGGGTTGACCGGGACGGCCAGCGGCCGGTAGAAGCGGTCGTCGGCCTGGAACGGGATCAGGGCCAGCTTCTCCGGCCCGACGCCCAGGCGGTCCACGGCCCAGTCGTGCTGGGTCTGGGCGTAGACGAAGACCTTGTCCAGGCGGCGCTGCGCGCGCAGGACCCGGAAGAAGAACTGCTTCTTGGGCGTGGACAGCCGGTGGCCGATGGTGACGTGGCCCAGGCGGCGCGGCAGGGCACCCAGCAGCAGGGCCAGCGGTATGCCGACGTTCTCCCCGTTCGTGAACACGACATCGTAACGGCGGCGGCGGGCCAGCGCCATCACGGCCAGGGCGGCGTCCCGCCCGCCCAGCCGGCGTGCGAGGCGGACGCCGGGCGACGTGTCGGCGTCGGCGTCGGCATAGTCCAGCACGTCGGCCTCCATCCCCGCGCGGGTTCGCAGAGCGGCGGCCAGGGCGTGGTAGTCCATCGAGGGATGGCGGTCCGCGGCGACCTCGGGGCCGATGTCGTCTTTGACGACGCCGGGAATCAGCAGCAAAGCTCTTGTCATGCCGACTCCCTTGCAGGAACCGTGCCAACCGACTGCACAGCGGCGAGGAGCCGCCCGTAGTTCCGGGCGGCGTCGAACCGCGTGCGCCCGACGGCCCGCGCCGAGGCGGACAGCCGCGCCCGGTGGGCCGGATCCGCGATGAGCGATTCGAGCGCGCGGGCCAGCGCGGCGGGGTCGTTTGGCGGCACGACCCACCCCGTCTCGCCGTGAGTCACCGCCTCGGCCAGCGCGCCGACGTCCGTCGTCACGACCGGCAGGCCCGACGCCAGCGCCTCCATCACGGCCAGCGGCAGGCAGTCGCCGCGCGTCGGGAAGACGAACAGGTCCGCCTCGGCGAACAGCCGCAGCAGCGGCCCGGAGTTCGGGGTGACGCCGTTCCAGACCGTCACGTTCGGCAGCCCGCCCGCCACCCCCACGTCCTTGGTGACGACGTGCAGGTGGGCATCAACGCCGGGCGGCAGCCGCCTGAAGGCTTCGAGCAGCGTGTCGCCGCCCTTGCGCGCGAAGTCGCCGCCGACGAACAGCAGGTTGACCGGGCCGGGCCGCCGTGCGGTGCGGTCGAAGTCCCAGCGGTCGGCGTCGATGCCCGGCGGGATCACGGAAATCTTGTCGGCGGGGACGCCGTAGTCGGCCACCAGGGAGGCCTTGGCCCACTCCGACCAGGCGACCAGGTGCCGGGCCGCGCCGAACGCGCGCCGGTTCAGCCGCATCTTCAGCGCCTCCAGCCGGACGCTGCCGGAGGGGGCATGGCCGTAGAAGGCCCCCAGGGCGTCATACTGGAGCGGCGTGGCGTCCAGCGAGACCACCGAGGGGACGCGCCGCATCAGGCCGGGGGAGAACAGCGACGTCACCTGGGTGTGGAACAGCGCGGCGTCCAGCGCGCGGGCGTGGCGGCGCAGGCCGAGCCAGGCCCCGAGCGAGGCGCGCACGGACCAGTTGGAGCGCACACCGGGCAGCCGCGCCCAGGGCTGGGTCATATCGGCGTAGGGCAGGTCCACATAGGTGGGCGTGATGTCGGGGCGGGCGGCGAGCACGCGCTTGAGGTTCTGCGCGTGGGTGGTGTGGCCGAGCGAGTATTCGAGGGCGAAGCCGATGTTCATGGTCTTATCTCGGCTTTTCCGTGCCCGGACTTCATCACGTCGGACTTCATCACGTCCAGTATCCGCCCCAGGTTGACCCGGCAGTCGAAGCGGGCGTGGGCGCGGGACAGCGACGCCCCGCCCAGGCCCCGGCACAGGGCGGCATCGGCCACCAGCGCGTCCAGGCGGGCGGCTAGGGCCGCGTAGTCGTCCGGGGCGAGCAGGAAGCCCGTCTCGCCGTCGGCGACGATCTCCGGGATGCCCCCCAGCCGCGAGGCGACGACCGGCAGGCCGCAGGACATGGCCTCCATCGACACCAGCGAGTAGCAGTCGGCGCGCGTCGGCAGCACAAATAAATCGCTCCGCTGGTAAAGCGAGACCAGGGCGGGGCTGTTGTTGGCGACGCCGTGATGCACGACGACGTGGGGCGTGTCGGGGACGGCGTCGCGCGTCACCAGATGCAGCTCCCAGGGCAGAGCCACCCGCGTTTCCCCGGCCCAGCGCAGCAGCAGGTCGCCGCCCTTGCGCGCGAAGTCGCCGCCGACGAACAGCAGACGGACGACCCCGTCGTCCGGCCTTTGGGCCGGGTCGGGCCGGAACAAAGTCTGGTCCACTCCCGGCGAGACCGGGGTGATTTTTTCAGCGGGGACGCCGTAGTCGTCGCGCAGGCTCCGCGCCACCCACTCGTTCCAGGGGAACAAGTGAGTGGCCGCCTGGTAAACCCGGTCGGTCGCGCGGCGCTTCCAGCCGCCCCCCAGCCGGGCGCGGGCGCGCGAGTACCCGTACTGCGCGCCCATCGCCTCCATCTGGGCCGGCGTCATGTCCATGACCAGAAATGAGGGCGCGGCTTTGACGAGGTCCGGGACGGACTTCGCCGCCCAGCTCGCCCACAGCAGCGCGTCGCGCGGGCCGGCTGCTCGCAGCCCGTCGCGGATCTCGCGGACGCCGCGCAGGGTGCCCTTGATGCCGGACGGCAGGCCGGGCAGGCGCGAAAGCGGGCCGGCGTCGGCCTCGTAGCACACCGGCACCCAGGCGGCGTCCACGGACGGGTCCTCGCCCGCCACGCGCGCCCAGTTGAGCGCCTGCGTCTTGAGGCCGACCTGCTGGTCCATGATGAAAGCGAATCGGTGCATAAGTCTAAAGAACGCCGCCCGTCAGCCCCCCCCCAGCACCCGGTCGCGCAGGGCCGAGTAGATCAGGTGCCCGATCACCATGTGCGCGTCCTCGACCATCTGCATGTTGTCCGAGCGGACCACGACATTGTGCCGGGCCAGCGCCGCCAGCTTCCCGCCCCCGAAGCCGCTCCAGCCCAGTGTCGCCGCGCCCAGCTCGTGGGCGGTGGCGACGGCGGCGAGGACGTTGGGCGAGTTGCCGCTGCCGCTGATGGCGACCAGCAGGTCGCCGGGCCGCAGCCAGGTCCGCGCCTGGCCGGCGAAGGCGTGGGCGTACTCGGCGTCGTTGCTCCAGGCGGTCAGCAGCGGCACCGAGTCGACGAGCGACAGGCACTCCCAGGGCCTACCCCCGTGCAGGAACATGTTCTTCTGGAAGTCGGCGGGCAGGTGGCTGGCCGTGGCCGCCGAGCCGCCGTTGCCGCAGAAGACCGCCCGCCGCCCGCCCCGGTAGTTGTCCCACAGCAGGTCGGTCGCGGCGTCGATCTCGTCCGCGGAAACTTCTTGAAGGAGGGCGCTCATGCGGCCCAAATAATCGCGCGTAAAGCTCACGGACTCGTGCTCCTATTCTTGCTCCTGCGGCAGCGCCCGGATGAAGCTGGCCGGGACGCCGCCCCACAGCTCGTTCGGCGGGATGCTCTTGTTGACCAGGGCGCCCGCCGCGATCACGCAGCCCGCGCCGATCTCGACCCCGCCCAGGACCGTGACGCGCGCCCCCAGCCAGCAGCCGTCGCCGATCCTGATGGGGCGTATCAGGCCCGGCCCGCTGCGCTGCTCCGGCGGCCCGATGTGGTGCGACCCGGTCCACAGCATCGTCTCGGCCCCGATGGCGACATCCCGCCCGATGAGGATCGGCTCGCCCCAGACGGCGTACAGGGTGCAGCGCCGCTGGAGGCGGCTCCGGTCGCCGATGGTGATGAGGCGCGCTTCCTGGCCGAAGTCGATGTGCGGGTTCAGCCTGACCCCCGCCCCAATCTTGGCCTGGATCAGGGCGCGGGCAAGGCGGGCGCGCGACCCTTCCAGGAACAGCAGGTTCGGCATCAGCCGGTCGGCGAGGACGGAATACAGGCCGTGCCGCGCGCAGCGCCCCAGCAGGGCCAGCATCCGTCCCGGCCCCCTCAAGAGGCCCCCTCCCGCCGCGCCAGCGCGAGCAGGAACTTGAGCGTCTTCCTCACGCCCTGCGCCCAGAAGAACAGACCCTTCCGCAGGTCGCGCCGACCCACCCGCTCACGCGCGGCCCGGAACTGGAGGTGGGCGGCCAGAAAGCGGTCGAAGTCGAAGGCGCGACGCACCCGCCGCACCTGATCCCGCGAGAGGCCTTCGCTGCGGTTCCACTTCCGCGCGAACGGCGTCCTGTCCCCCGCGAGGTCGGTCACGTGGGAGGCGTTGCCGCCGTGGCGGCGATAGCGCAGCAGCACCGTCGGGACGTAGTGGACCGGGGCCAGCAGGGCGCATCGCATGACCATGTCCAGGTCCTCGAACCCCTTGCGGCGCAGCCGCTCGTCCCAGCCGTCCGTCTGCGCGTAGACCGACCGCCGGATCAGGCAGGACGACGGGATGGCGAGGTGGAACGCGACCAGGGCCGCCAGCGGCGTCTCAGGCTCCGAGTCCGGCAGAACACGCGCGCCGCGCCAGGCGGGGGCGAAGCGCGGCAGGGGCTGCCGGTTGGCGTCTTCGAGGGGCCGGTCGTCGGCGTCGATCCAGATCCGCGCGCAGTACGCCAGCCCCACCGCGGGACGGGCCTCCAGGTAGCCCGCCAGCGTCGCCAGGGCCTCCGGCTCCAGGCAGTCGTCGGCGTCCAGAAACAGGAGAAACTCGCTGCCGGCGGAGCACGCGGCGAAGCCGCTGTTGCGCGCGTTCTCCATGCCCCCGTTCGGCTGCCGCAGGAGTCGGACGCGGGGATCACGGGCCGCATACCCCTGCACGACCTGGGCCGAGTCGTCGGGGCTGCCGTCGTCCACGACCACGTGCTCCCAGTCCGTCAGCGTCTGCGCCCGGACGCTCTCCAGGGTGCGCGCAATGAACCGCTCGGCCTTGTAACAGGGCGTGATGATGCTGACCTTCGGCATAAGGGCGTTATCGGATTCGGGGGGCGTTTCCCTCACCCCGGCGGCAAAAACAGCAGCGTCCGTCGGTCCACGGGCGTCAGCCAGCCGCGCAGGAAGCCGCGCAGGAAGGCACCGATCCGCCCCAGCCCGCGCGGGCGGCGTCCGCGCAGCAGGTCCGCGACCGGCGGCCAGAGCGCGAACCGCCCGAACTCGGAGGCCAGGACGGCGGCGAAGCGCCAGTGGCCGCACTTGAGGGGCTTGGCGTAGGCCGCCCCGATCCCGTACCAGTCCCGCCGCGACAGCGCGCGCCCCTCCTGCCAGGTGCGGAAGCCCGCGTGTACCACGGCGACCGCGTCGGTCTCGTACACCTCATGTCCACACAGCAGGGCGCGCACGGCCATGTCGCCGTCCTCACAGGACGGAAAGGCCGCGCCCGCGCCCAGCATCTCGTCGAACCCGCCCAGGGCGAGGACGACCGGGCGGCGGACGGCGATCCCGGCCCCGATGCCGCGCGCCGCGCGCTTGTCGCGGATGTCCGAGAGCAGCACGCTCCCGGCCCGGCAGTACGCCGGGATGAAGCCCGCCGTCTGGTCATGGGGGGCCGGGGCGACGTTGCAAAAGGCGACGGCGACATTGGGGTGCGCGGCGAAGGCCTGGGCCATGACACTCAGCCAGTCCGCCGGGGCCTCGCAGTCGTCATCCGTCATCGCCACGACCTCGGACCGGGCATGCCCCAGCCCGACGTTCCTCGCCCGGCCCAGTCCCCGCGTGTCGCTACGGAGGCAGCGCAGGCGGGGGTCGGCGCACAGCGGGGCGAGCGCCTCCGCCGTGTCGTCGTCGGTGCTCTGGTCCACCACGACCACCTCGAAGTTCGGATGGTCGCTGGCGAGGATGGAAGCCACCGTGGCGGCGGCGGCCCCGCCCCGGTTGCGGGTACAGACCAGGGCGGTGATGAGCGGTATGTCGCTGGACAAAACATTCCCCCGGCGGGCGGAGAGAAGCGGGGGCCGGCCCGCCGGCCCCCCGCAGTGTACCCCAACACCGGCGCATTCCGCCCGGCTAGCTCGGGAAAGCGTCCAAGACACTGAACCCGAGGTTGTCCCAGTGGCGCTCGTCCGAGAACGGGCGCTGATCGTACCAGTAGGAGTCATAGGGATACCACTCCATCAGCTCGGAGCGGTCGTTGAAGGTGTGGTAGACCTGGTGCAGGAAGTAGACCTGGCACTTGTCGAAGGGCAGGGCGACGCCCTGGGGAAAGTCGCGCTCCCGGACGACGTTGTACAGACCGTCGGGCGTGGTCTCCTGGATGCGGTAGTGGGTCTTTGACAGGTACAGGTCGAATCGGTGGCGCTTGTCCAGGTCCTGGGTGGTCCCGTTGGCGAAGGGGCCGACGTGGTCCCACATCACGCGGGAGACCGCGGCGTTGTCGTCCCCCGTCACGCACTGCATCAGGTCCACGCCCGGCGCGCTGCCGTCGCCCGCGAAGAGCTGGAGCTTGTGGGACTCGGCCCCGATCTGCCAGCGCAGCAGGCTGCCGCTGACGGTGGGGCGGCGGCCGAAGTCGTCGAACTTCGCCGAGTCGATCAGCGTGTCACCCGCCTCGCCGATCATCAGCTCGCACCAGCGGCGGCTGTCGAAGTGGGCGTCCACCTCGAACGTGACGTGCAGGACCTTGCCGCCGGACAGGTCGGCGGTCGCGCGGGGCAGCATCACCAGCGAAGCGTCGTTGTTGTGCGGGCCGTTGGGCGAGCCGGGACCGCCCCCGTCGTAGGTGGTGTCCATGAAGTGGCCGCCCATGACGAAGAACTTGGAGTTGGTCAGGTCGGCCCCGTACTGGCGGATCTCCCATTTGTCGTTGGTGTACGCGGCGTAGTCACGCGCGTCGCCGTAATACTGGCCGCCGTCGAGGGGTGCCGGGGTGGGAAGCCGGACAAAGGGCCGGCTGCTGCGGAAGTTGTCGAAGAAGACCTGCGCCCCCGCCGGGGCCACGGGCTTGCAGTCCACATGGAAAGTGTCCGAGGCCGCCAGGACGGCAGGGACATCCGAGGGGTCGCCCTGGCCGTTGATGGCCTCGCCCTTCATCATCCCCTCCATCCCGGCCGTGCCGCTCGCGGTGCCGTCGCCCGTCGAGCCGTCCATGCGCTGGAACGGGCCGAGCTTGTCCACGGCCTCGACGACCAGGTCCGCGCCCCGCGCCGGGTCGATGCCGTTCCACTCGATGGCGACCGGGGTGCGCGGGACCAGGCCGGCCCGCGCCTCCTGGGTGATGACCCCGGCGTACTTGACCTTCGACGGGTCCCCGCTGAGATGGATGCGGTAGTCGGTGGCACCCGGAACAGGCGCGAAGAACACCACGACGCTGTCGTCATCGGCGACGACTCGGGTGATCTGCACTTTGACGCCCGATGCGGCGGGAGCCGCCGTCAGGGCCGTGGCCGAGGCGGGCGCGGAGAGCGCGCCCTCGATGACCGAGGGGCAGTCCGTGTTGTCGCCCGCCACGGCATACGTGTGCGCGGTGCCCGGCTTGACATCGGTGTCGATGTAATAGGCCCGCCAGACGTCGGACGCCACCTTGGCACCGTCCCGGTAGACGCTGTACGAGTTGGCGCTGCGGCGGCCATGCCAGGAAAGCACGACGCGCGGGCGGCCCGCGTTCCAGTCCGGGGCGGCGACCAGGGCGTCCGGCGTGTCCGGCGTGCCTTGTGCCCAGGCGGGCGGGGCGGCGGGGTCCTGGGCGTCCCGGTAGCCGACCGGGGCCGAGGGCAGGCTCTCGGCCCCCTGGGCGTCGGTGGCGGTCACGGTGAACAGGCCGCCCTGCCAGATCACGCCGGCGGGAACCGTGAAGGCCGGCGCGGTCAGCCCCTGGGCGATGGGCACGTCGGACTGGTAGACGCTGTACGAGGCCGCGCCGGGCACGGGGGTCCACGCCAGCGCGTCGGTGACGGAGGCCCCCCAGATGCCGCGAACGCGCAGGTTGACCGGCGCGGTCAGCGGGGCGGGCGGGTCGGGGGCTACGGCGGTCGCGGGGGCCGAGGGCGCGCCCTGGCCCGCCGCGTCCAGGGCCGTCACCGTGTAAGTGTAGGAGTGGCCGCTCGTGACGGCCATGTCGGTCCAGGCCGTGCCCGTGACAGCGGCGGCCTTCGCGCCGTCGCGGGAGACGGCGTAGGAGGCCGCGCCGGGCACGGCGCTCCAGGCCAGCAGGATGTGCGGCATCGGCATCCCGCACTGGGGGCAGTGGGCCGCCCACGCGGGCGTGGCGGTCAGGCCCTGGGGCGCGGCGGGCACCACGGCGGGCGTCAGCGCGATGCCGTCCACGGAGAAAGGCGTCTGGGCCGTGCCGGTGGCGTCCTGAATCCAGAACCCGTCCACGTCGTCGGCCCCGGCCACGCCCAGGCTCTGGAGCGTGACCGTCTGCGCCCCCCACGCGCCCGCAGGCAGCGGGGCGAGCGCGACGGGGGCTTGGGGGATGCCCGACCGCAGGGCGCGGACCATCAGGCGCTGGCCGCCGGCCGGGCCGCCGTGGGCCTGAAAGCTCAGGGCAGCATAGGTCGCGGCGCGGAGAGCCGCGTGGTGCAGGTAGAGCGCCTCCCACGGCCCCGCCGTGACGCGGATGACGTGCCCGGATGGGGCGGGGACGGATGGGGCGGGATTGGCGGCGCCAAAGCTCATCCCGGCCCATCCCCAGCACTGCCAATCGTTCTGGAAGCCGTCGGCGTAGACCACCTGGCCGCCGCCCAGGGGGACGCTGGCGGTTGCCGTGGCGCTGCGGCCGCCCTCGCGGCCCCCGCTCACCGAAGCGACGGCGTAGGTGTGCGTCTCACCCCCCGCCACGGCGTAGTCGGTGTCGCGGGGGAAGGCGGTGCGGGTCAGCAGCGCGCCGTCGCGGTAGACGTCGTAGGCCCTGGCCTGCCGGACGACCCGCCAGGACAGGCGGACCTGCGCGCCGACGGGCTGGGCCAGCCCGACGGCCCTCAGCACGGAAGGCGGGGGCGCGGCGGGTAGAAACACGGGGGGCAGGGGTCCGGCGGGCGGGGGTCCGGCGGCGGCCTGGGCCTGGCCCGCCGGGGCGGCGATCAGCGCCCCGGCGAGGGCCAGCGCGACCCAGGCCGGGAAGGCGGCAAAGCTGATCTTCGTCCTGTTCTTGTTTGTTCTCAATTGGGCTTTCCTGTAAGCGTCGGGTTATGGAGACGCGGGCCGCGGGGCCGCGCGCGGTGGCAGGCGTTGGGGCAGACCCGCACGGAGGCGGTCGCCGCTCAAATCATCGGGATTATCCTGGAAAAGGGAAGCGTTTTCAGGCCGCAGGCCGCGAAACAGGTATTATGACGGGGTTACGGGGAGCCGCGCGGGGGTCTTGAAAGATGCCTTGACAGAATCCCGGATTTGATGTTATAGTGTGGTTCAAGCAGAAATGCTCTCGTCTCAGCCGTAGCGCCGCGGTGGAGGAGCGTCTGACCCCGGCACGGGACTCTTCGGTTTCCTGCACTCCGCCGCCCGGTCATCCGCCGCCCGCGATCTTATTCCCAACCGCATCTCGTTCATTTCGTTCAGGAAAGTGAGAATACATGAAGCAATCCTCTGTCGCCGCAGCGATGCTGGGCGCGGCTGCGCTCGGCCTGCTGGCGCGCGGCGCGGCCGCACAGCCCCTGGTCCCCTTCCAGCCCCCCCACCGCCACTCGATGGTGGCAGGCCCCGTCCCCGCTGAGACCCTCGCCACCCCGGTGCGCCGCGCGCGCAGCCTCGTGAGCGCCCCGCGCCCCGGCACCGCCGTCCCCGGCGGCCCCCTGGTGCCGCGCGCGGCGGGCTACGCGCAGGCCTTCGCCACGGCAGCGGGCGGCGTCAACCCCGCGATGGACCCGTGGACGGCGGTCGGCCCGGCCCCGCTCCATAACGCAGGCGGCGCGTTCGGCGGCCTCTATGACCCGCGCCCGGACATGCAGTTCGATGCGGGCCTCTACCAGGACATTTCGGGCCGCATGGTGGCGATCGCGCCGGACCCGAGCGACCCCAAGACCTTTTACATCGGCGCGGCAGGCGGCGGCATCTGGAAGACCACGGACAGCGGCAAGAGCTACCGCGCACTGACCGACTTCACCGGCGACACGGCGATGGGCAGCATCACCGTCGCGCCCTCCAATCCCCAGGTGATCTACGCCGGGAGCGGCGAGGCGAACTTCGCCGGCGACTCGCGCTGGGGCAACGGCATCCTGAAATCGACCGACGGCGGCGCGACCTGGTCCGTCATCCCCGGTCCGATCACGGCCAACAGCCCACGCGGCGTCTTCTTCCGCAAGGCCATCTCGCGCATCCAGGTGGACCCGACCGACGCCAACACCGTCTACCTGGGCACGGTCCTGGCCGGCCTGAACGGCAACGGCTTCTCCGACGGCGGCGTCTGGAAGACGACCGACGGCGGCTACACCTGGACCAACACCACGGCCGGCAAGCCCGGCCTCACCTCGCTCGCGCTCTACACCGACGTGGCGATGAACGCCCAGCAGCCCAGCGTCCTGTACACGGCGGTCGGCTACCCCGGCCAGTTCTCCCGCAACGGCGTTTCAAGACCGTGGACGGCGGCGACACCTGGACGCGGCTCACCGGCGGCCTGCCGCAGCCCTTCATCGGCAAGCTCGCGAAGGGCCAGGTGACGGTGGGCGGCCAGACGACCATCGCCCTGTTCCCGTCGGCTGACGGCACGGCGGACACGGTGTACGTCTCGATCCCCGACACCAACCAGAACCTGCTCGGCCTGTACAAGTCGGTCGACGGCGGCGCGTCGTTCGCCAAGCTGCCCGCCCCCGACTACCTGACCGGCCAGGCGTTCTACGACAACGCCGTGGTCGTCAGCCCGACCGACCCGAACGTCTTCTTCGCGGCGGGCAAGGTCAACTACGCCGACGTGTTCGGCTTCGTGAACACGCCCACGGACTACAACAACCTGCGGACCCTGGTCGGCACGACGGACGGCGGCAAGACGTTCCACGACTTCTCGCTGGGCAAGGGTTTCGTCGGCCCGCACACCGACACGCACGCGCTGTCCTTCACCCTCGACGGCAGGCTGCTCGACGGCAACGACGGCGGCATCTGGCGGCTGGAGAACCCCACCGTCGCCAACCCCACCCCGCCGGCCAACGACATGGATGCCAGCAACAGCAACATCCAGTGGACCGACATCAACAACAACCTGAACACGCTCCAGTTCACCGGCATCGCGCTTGACCCCAGCAATGCCACGGTCGCCTACGGCGGCGCGCAGGACAACGGCACCAGCAAGCAGACCGGCATCAACAACTGGACCCAGGTGCGCGGCGGCGACGGCGGCTTCACTCGCGTGGACAACTCCCACCCGCAGACGGTCTACCACGAGTATTACGGCATCTCGCTGGAGCGCTCCGACGACGGCGGCCAGACGTGGACCCCTAGAGTCAACGGCATCAACCCCGACGACCCCGCCGGCAACTTCAACATGGTCGGCGCGTTCGGTCATGGCACCGATCCCGCCGCCTTCTACGTGCCCTACAAGCTGGACCCGCTGAACCAGTCGCACGTCGTCTACGGCACCGACCACCTGTACCTGTCCACCGACAAGGGCGACAACTTCGTCGCCATCGGGACGCCCGGCGTTGCCGGGTTCAACCCGAACGACGCCACCATCGACACGCTGGCAATAGCCGGCAGCACGATCTATGTCGAGGCCGGCGGCAGCATCTTCGTCACGACGGACAACGGCGCGACCTGGACGGACCGCAGCATCCCCAACGTCACCGACCCCCTGGGCGACCTTTTCGTGGACCCCGCCAACCCGCAGGACGTCCTCGCCGCCAAGGACACGTTCGACGACGCCTCGGTGGGCAAGATCTTCCGCTCCACCAACGGCGGCGCGGCCTGGCGGAACATCACCGCCAACCTGCCGGATCTGCCCTTCAACGCCATCAAGCGCGACCTCAAATCCGGCGTCCTGTACGCCGGCGGCGACGACGGCGTCTATTCCACCGTCAACTTCGGCGGCTCGTGGAAGCGCATCGTGGGCAGCCTGCCCACCGTGCAGGTGGTGGACCTCGACGTGATCAACCCGACCGGCCTGCTCGGCGCGGGCACCCACGGGCGCGGCCTGTACACCATGCCCCTGTCCAAAACGGTCGCCGCCCCCAACGTCATCGGGATGACGACGCTGACCCGCACCTCGGCCGGTACGGTCCAGGTCGTCCTGACCCTGAGCAACTTCGGCATCTCCGCCGGCCCGGCCGGGTCGGGGGCGGCAGACGCCCTGAACGCGGTGCTCAACAGCATCACGCTCAACGGCAAGACCGGCACCCCGCCCACACCGGTCGCGGTCGGCGCGATCGCGCCCTACAGCCAGGTGCCGAGCCTGACCTTCACCTTCACCGGTGTCGGGGCCGGGCCGGGCCTCCTGAAATTCGCGGGCACCTTCACCGGCGGCACCTTCGGCGGCTCGCAGCGCGTCTCGGTACCGTAGCCTGCCGCCTCAAACGAAAGAAGAACGGATACAAACCATGACACCACTGCTTACGCACCTGAAACACGCCGGCCTGGCTGCGGGCCTGCTGCTGACGGCGACCGCCGCCCAGGCCGGGGGGCTGACGCTCACCTTCACCCCCGACACCCAGACGATCTTCGCCGGTGGCACGGGCGTCTTCACGGGGACCATCAAGAACATCAGCCCGTTCACCGTCTTCCTGAACGGGGACAGCTTCACGGCGTTGTCCCCCGGACTGACGGCGGACGACACGCCGTTCCTGACGAACGCGCCGGCCTCGCTCGCGCCCGGCGCGGTCTACGACTCCGGCCCGGCGGGCCTGTTCGACGTGTCGGTCGCGCCGGGGACGCCGGACGGCAGCTACAGCGGCTTCTTCAACATCCTGGGCGGGGCGGACCCCAACGCGCAGATCGTTGAGGCCACCCAGGAGTTCCACGTCAGCGCGCCCGTACCGGAGGCGTCTTCCAGCGTCTCGCTGGCGGCCCTGCTCGTCCTGGGCCTCTGCACCGGCGGCGTCGCCTATCGCCGCCGCAAGGCTGCCCTTTCCGCCTGACGTGGGGGAACGGGACAGCGACTCGGGACGGCACAAGGCCCGGCACGGTTTTCACCGTGCCGGGCCTTTCCACGGGTTTAGGAACCCACCCCCAGACTGCGCCGCGTACAGGAAACCATACCGACGTTGGTGCTCCCAGGCAGGATGCTGGCCCAGGTCAGAGCCTTGAGGATGTCCCCGTCGCGCAACCACCCCCGCCGCCCCACCAGGTTGCGCTGGAGGAGGGCGATGGTCACAGCCTGACCGCCGAACGCCTGCGCCCCCAGGACCAGGAAGGCCAGGGCCATGGCCGAGAGAGTGGGCCTGTCCGTCTCGGGCACCCTCAGAACCCGACCCCGTACTTGAGGTGAATAAAGGAGAACTGGTCGTTCGCGCTGCCGTGCTGGATATGGCGGAAATAAGAGAGTGCGACCGTCTGGCCGTGGGGGAGTTGCCGAATGAAGCCGTACTCCTGTTCTTCCTTCTCCGTCGGCTCGGTGTCCAGTTCCCCGAAGTTCTCGTAGCGGTGATACGTCGCCTCCGACGTCCAGTTCGGCGCAAAGACATAGTCGAGCGACGTGTTCGAGTCGAAGAACACGCGCCCGCCCCGCAGACGCTTCTGCGCGGACACGTTCGGAGTCAGCGTCACCGCCCGCGCCAGCGGCAGCTTGGCCGTCAGGGTCAGGATGCCCCAGTAGTACGAGTCAGAGAAGCGGAAATTGTCGTGGTGCAGGAGCGCGGGCGAGACCGAGAACACGTTCGTCAACGGGAAGGTATAGGTGCCCTGTATCTCCAGCTTGTGCTCGTTGATGTTATGGCTCAGATCGCCAGGCGGTGCCTGATTGTATGAGCCTTCGTAGTAGTTTTCAACTCGCAGGTCGAGCACCTGTCCGTGCGGCATGACGTAGTCCAGGGTCAGCCGCTGGTTGACGGACGGGGCGGGCCTGCCCAGCGTGGAGACGTTGAAGGTCGTCAGGAAATTGCCCGTCAGCGCGGGGCCTGGAGGGGCGGTGGTTGGCGCGGTGCGGACGACGGATGGCGGCTTGGTCTGTTGGGTGCCTGGCGGTGGGATAGACGTGGCGCTTGGGTCTGGCGCAGCCTGGCCCTGGACGGCTGCCATGCCGCCGAGCAGGGGGCCGAGCGCGATCATCCGAACCGCCAGCGCACGATAGTCACTCTCCAACAGTCAGGATGCTTTCCTTGCGCGGAGCCGCTGGGCCGCGACGATGCGCCAGAGTGGGAACAGCAGCACCACAGGCACGGCGACGACAGCGAGCAGGAACTTGTCAGGCTCCTCGATGCGGAACGGCTCGTATCGAGCGAACTCATTGGAGATCGTCAGCGCGTGGACCAGCCCCAGGGCCAGCACCGCGTAAGAGCCGTAATGGATCGCGCGCCACTGACGGCGCGGCATCTTCTTGATGTTCAGCGACGAAGCGGTGACGACGAGGAGGGTGTAGGCGGCCACCGTGCCCCAAGCGATCAGGATGCCCTGCTTGGGTGCGGTGAAGGGCACAAAGACGTTCCACCAGCGCATCCCCGTGGTTGCATGGGCCAGTAACAGTGGGACGGGGTGCAGGAGGAACAGGACAGCCCCAACGATGGACACCGTGCGGTGGTAGGTGAACGTCTTGCCCTTCAAGAAGTTGATCCTCTGGGCCGTGCGGGAGGCCAGCAGCGTACCGCCAATGCTGCTGACAATCAGCAGGGCCAACCCCAACAAGCCGATTACGCGGGCGATTTTGAGCAGTAAGTCGTCAGGCATGATGATAGCTTCTTCTCTAAATATCAGTTGTAGCTGTCGTTATTATACCGCGCGTCCGTTCGCGAGGAACAAAAAAGTGCGGGCAGTTTTACTGCCCGCATCACACTGTTGTTGGATTGTTGCTCCTGGGAATAACTACCGCGTCGCCAGCGCTCGCCGCTCACGGGCCTCGTTCTGCAAGGCCCGAACATCTTTGTACTCGCTGCTTGTCTGTTCGTTATCCTGCTCGTCGAGGATCGCTTTGGTGGAGTCGTGGACTTCGAGGGCGTGAGAGAACTGAGCCATGTAGAGGTGGTAGTACAGTCCCTCTTTCTTTAACAACTCTGCGTGTGTCCCTTTCTCGACGATTTCCCCTTGGTCGAGAACTATTATACAATTTGCATGCATAACCGTGGAAAGCCGGTGTGCGATGATCAGCGTCGTCCGGCCCTGCATCAGCTTGTTCAGCGCGTTCTGGATCAGCGTCTCGCTCTCCGAGTCAAGCGCCGACGTGGCCTCGTCGAGGATCAGGATGCGCGGGTCGCGCAGAAAGGCGCGGGTGATGGCGAGTCGCTGCTTCTGGCCGCCCGAGAGCTTGGTACCGCGCTCGCCGATCTCCGTCTCGTAGCCGTCCGGCAGGCCCTGGATGAAGTGGTGGGCGTTGGCGGCGACGGCGGCCTCGACCACCTCCGAATCGGTCGCACCGGGCCGGCCATAAAGGATGTTGTCGCGGATGGTGCCCGTGAACAGGATATTGTCTTGCAGGACCATGCCGATGGCGTTCCGCAGGGACTTGACCTTGACCTGGGCGATGTCCAGGCCGTCCACCGAGATCCGACCCGCAGTGACATCGTAGAAGCGCGGGACGAGGCTGATCAGCGTGGACTTGCCCGCGCCCGATGGCCCGACGAAGGCGACCACCTCGCCCGGCTGGATGTCCAGGTTCAGGTTCTTGAGGATGGGCACGTCGGGGTCATAGCCGAACGAGACGTTCTGGAAGCTCACCCGGCCCGCAATGCGGGCGGGCAGCGCGACGGCGTCCGGGGCGTCCTCGATGTCGGGCTGGATGTCGAAGACGTCGAAGATGCGCTCGATGGCCGCGCCGGCGTTGGCAATCACGGCGGCCATATCGGTCAGCCGTTGCAAGGGGAAGTAGAACATCCCCACCGTGAACCAGAACGTGACCATCATGCCCGGCGTCAGCCGCCCCGCCAGCACCTCGTGTGCGCCGTACAGAATCACCGTGACCGGGGCCACCGACGTCAGCAGGTTCGAGGCCGCCATGTTCATCGCCTGGTAGCGCACGGTCGTCACCTGCCGGTCATACAGCCCGCGGTGCATGTGGTAGAACAGCCGCGTCTCGCGCTTCTCGCGGGCGAACGCCTGCACCACGGTCGCCGCCGCCACTTTCTCCTGCACCTGCCCCGACAATTCGGACACGGCCTCCTGCACGGCGTGGGACGACTTGCGGATGCGCTGGCCGAAGAAGCGGACGCTGCCCACCCAGATCGGCAGCACGGCGACCGAGATCATCGCCATGTGCGGCGAGAGCCGGAACAGCCAGAACGCGACGCCGACCACGGCGATGGAGTCCATCCACAGCAATGTGCAGGCGTTGCCGATGAAGTTCTGGGCCGAGGCGATGTCCGAGGTCAGCCGCGAGACGATGGAACCCGAGCGGTTCTGCTGGAAGAACGACAGCGACAGGCCCTGAATGTGCTCGTACAGGTCGTTCCTGAGCTTGAAGATGACCCGCTGCCCGCCGATGCCGACCAAGTACCCGCGCAAAAACACGATCCCGCCCGCCCCGACCAGCAGCGCGATGGTCGCCCCCAGCAGCAGGTCGATCCGCCCCGCCGGCCCGGCATGGGGGGCGAACGCATGGAGGAAGCCGTTGAGATAAGGGTACAGCGGGTTGGTGCGTCCATTGTGCTGACTTGCGACCGTGCCGTGCCCGACGATGGTGTCCAGCACGTAGCCCGTGACGCTGGGGACGACGGCCCCCAGGGCGTAGTTGGTCACCCCGCACAGGGTCGCCAGCGCGAACAGGGGCAGGAACGGCTTCAGGTAGGCCAGGAAGCGCAGCATCGCCTGCCGCTCCCGGCGCGGGTCGCGCTCGGAGTCGTCCGACAGCCGCATCCGCATCGAGGCCGGAGCACACGTGTCCGCTGTTTTTTTTTCGGTGTCTGTTCTGGTGTCGGCAGTCTGCATGGGCGAAATCTCCTGTCAAATCTGCGCGTCCGTCCTACGGGGGTTATTGTGCCACACCCGCGCGCCTAAACGCAACAACTTTATATAAAATAACCGCAATGGGAAAAATAAGCGGGACACGGGACCTACCCCTGCGGAAGGGAGGATGAAGGCACGGGCCGGACTTTGCCTGCGCTGTCCTCTCTGCCTCCCCCTTCTTCTCTGCCTCCCCCTTCCTTTCTAGGGAAGCGGGCCGGGGTTAGGTTCTGGGGGGCGGGTGGGGTATCATAGCGGCGGGCTTGTTTTTCGGGAACTCTCTACAGAAGGCGGGGGATCGCAGACATGACGGTACTGGTAACGGGGGCGTCCGGGTTCGTCGGGCGGCACATTCTGGACGCGCTGGTCAAAGCCGGGCACCCGGTGCGCGGGCTGGTGCGGCAGGTGCCGGTCCGCAAGAACCGGGTGGAGGGCGTCGAGTACGTCCGCGGGGTGGATGTCGCCGACGCCGTAACGCTGACGCCGGAGATGTTCCGGGGCGTGGACGCCGTCATCCACCTGGTGGGCATCATCCAGGAGAACCGCCGCAAAGGGCAGACGTTCGAGCGTGTCCACGTCGAGGGTACGCGCAACGTGGTCGCCGAGGCCCAGCGCGCGGGCTTCGACGGGCGGCTGGTCTACATGAGCGCCATCGGCTCCAAGGGGGACGCGCCCGCCGAGTACTCGCGCACCAAGTACCAGGCCGAGCGGATCGTGATGGGCAGCAACCTCCCCTACACCATCTTCCGCCCGTCGCTCGTGCTCGGCCCGGACGGCGAGTTCATCGCCCAGATGCAGGACTTAATCCTGCACGGCGGCCTGCCCTTCGCCGCCCCGTTCCCGGTCATCCCCGTGCCGGGCGGCGGCTTCAACCTGTTCCAGCCGATTTGGGTGGACGACCTGGCCGCCTGCGTCGTCAAGTCCCTGGGCATGGGCGAGACCATCGGCCAGACCTACGAGGTCGGCGGCGCGACGCAGGTGTCGTTCAACGAGTTGATCCGCGGCATCGCGAAGTCCCTGGGCAAACCCAAGAAGCCCCTGCTCCACGCCCCCATCCCCCTGCTGTACGCCGCCGCGTCGGTCATGGAGAAAATCCTGCCCAAGCCCCCGGTCACGCGCGACCAGCTCAAAAATCTGGGCCTGAACAACATCACGACGAGCCAGGCCGTCCGCGAGACCTTCGCCATCGAGCCGCTGGGCTTCGACCAGATGCTCACCAAGATTTATGGGCAACCATGATGGTAGAATATGGCAATAAAGACGCTGATTGCCATTTGTGACGCCACCGCTCTTTCCCGTTGCATCGCCCCTTGCGCCGCCAATATTGACCTGAGCTTTGATCAGGCACTGGAGCTGCCTGCCCTCTCTTCAAGAGCGCTTGATCGCTTGTAACCAATACCCTATGAGTGCTGCCAAAGCTACATCGCTAGTCCATCCGACCCCATTGCTCACCGATGACCAAAGGAGCGGTACAACACAAGAAGCGCGAGACCCAACCCGCACGGTCCACAAAGGAGACGCACGTCGCCTGCCATTCTTACCAGATAATTGTGTCGATCTGGTTGTGACTTCTCCACCTTACTGGCGAAAGCGCGACTACGGGTTTGAGGGTCAAATAGGGCAGGAGAAAACCTCCGAAGAATATGTCGCGGCTATCATTGCCGCTATGGCGGAATGGCGTCGTGTGCTCCGCCAATCTGGGTCTATCTTTTTAAATATAGGGGACACCTATTGGCAAAAAAGTCTAGAGGGTATTCCTAGTCTCGTTGAAGCAAGTGCCCGCAGGGCTGGGTGGATTGTGCGTAACCGGATCATTTGGGTTAAAAAGGGGGGCATGCCTGACCCGGTTCAAGACCGATTGGCAGGTAGACACGAGTACATCCTACACTTCGCTGTCAATGGCTACTACTATGATTTGTTTGGCTACGCAGAGCAGTATAGCCAGGGACAGAAGGGAGCCAACCCAGGAGATGTTTGGGAGATCGCGCCGCAGAGGAACATGGGAAAGCACCTCGCGCCCTTTCCCACAGAAATTGCCGAACGGGCTATCACGTTGGCTTGTCCACAGTACATATGCATCAGGTGTGGCAAGCCGCGCAGAAGGATTGTGGAGCGCACGATGGAGTTAGACGCCTCTCGTCCACAGGCGAGGCGGGCTTTAGAGATTGCTCAGGAAAAAAATTTAACGCCTGAACATATAGCTGCGATTCAAGCGACGGGGATTTCTGACGCAGGCAAAGCAAGATTCGTGCAAAACGGTACAGATAGAAACACCGAAAGAGTTAGACAACTTGCCTTGGAGGCAAAAACGATGCTCGGAGGCTATTTCCGAGAGTTCACATTTGCCAAGCGAAGGTCTCGCGGCTGGACAGACTGCGGGTGTGGGGTTGCCTTCGCACCTGGGGTTGTTCTAGACCCCTTTATGGGCACCGGCACAACATTGGACGTTGCAAACACCATGGGGCGTTCTGCCATCGGGGTTGATCTTGATATGTCTCAAGATAAGGAGTATCTACAATAGTGTATGTGGTTCGGAAGGCGGTCGTTGCGCGATCCTTGGCTCGCCTTCGCGAGCAGAAGACGCACTCCTCGTTCGCAGGCTATCTTCACTTACAACAGCGGGCGACCCAACTGGGGCGACTTGAAAACGTCCAGCCGGAATTCTTGTCGTTCTTCAAACGCTTCTTTTTTGTGGGTAATCATCCTCTTGGTATGCCCTACATCAAGCCATTTACTGAACAGAAGGCGAGCGCGCAGAACCTCTGGCTGAACGAGAACGTTGCTGGCTCCTACGCTCCAAGTTCGCTCCGGCTCGGCCAACCTTTTCGCCAAGTGGTTAGTGTTGAAGATAAGACATACTCCCTTCCTAAAGATCATGCCCAACTGGCTTTTCAGTACCTTCTTTATTCTGCCCCGGTTCAGGTAGCCGATTTAGCGGTTGTGCTTTATCGCGACTTCGGCTTCCTAGGCACTTCTGTGACCATAAAGGATATTTCTAATATTTTTGCTTATGAGTTCGGTTATTCCAAAGGGATGGGTTCTCAACCGAATAAAGACTACCAGGCACTATTCACCTTTGAGTCTGAGAAAAATTGGGAAGAGGACTGGCTTGAAACTACATGAATGAACCAGCAGCACAAGTTGAACGTGTGAGTCCCAACCGTACTCCTGATCCAGTTCGCCTTTTGACGGCAGAGGATGTGCTATCACTTGACGAGTCGGATAAGAACGATAGGTTTCGATTGCCCCTTCAAGAGTTGGATATTGAAGGATTGCTCTCGTTTGGGGAGAAGGTGCACTTCGAGTTTGGTCGGCTTAACATCCTGGTGGGGCCAAATGGTTCCGGGAAGTCGAACCTAATCGACTGTGTGCGTATGTTGCGTTTCGCTCCCCTCGACATTCAAGAGGCATTTAAAGACTCAGGCTTTGGAGACTGGCTATACAGGGGCGTCAATCAACAAACCGGTAACGCGCTTCTGCAAGTCCTAATAGGGGTGCCTGAACTGCCAAGTGCCATTCGGCACCAAATCAGGTTGGGTCCTCCCTCCAATTCGCGTGCTTCTATTGAGGAAATAGTGTCAAGAGCAGAAACGGAGGGCGAGCATTTCCTCCCCTACTTCGTAGGCTCTTATCGCGGCGGAGCTACCCTGAGCGTCCCAACGACTGGCAAGCGTCGCCGGGAAAGGGAGCTAAGTACGAGTGAGTATAACCCCCTTCAATCGATCCTGAGCCAGATACGAGATATCGGGCTGTATCCAGAGATTTCGCGTTTAGCTAACTTATACTCTAGCTTCCGCGTTTACTCCGAGTGGACGTTCGGGAGGAACTCAAACCTCCGGGAAGCAACGTTGGCTGGGAGGTCCGATGCCACCCTTTCCGAGTCCATGAGCGATCTTGCGCTAGCCCTTAACGGTCTCGAAAAAACGGCTGCACACAATAAAATTCGACTTCTACTCCGAGAGTTAAAGGATACTTATCGCGACTATGTCACCCGTATCTTGTTCGGGAGAGTCGGGTTAGAGCTGGTGGAAGTACCATTTGATCTTCCTCTACCAGCGAATCGATTGTCTGATGGTACGTTGCGGTTCTTGGCATTAGCAACTATCTTACTTCAATCGACTCCCCCACCACTCATCTGCATTGAAGAACCTGAACTCGGGATGCATCCAGATATGATCCGCATGGTTGCTGGTATGATCATTGAGGCATCTACTGGGACCCAATTGATTGTTACAACGCACTCCGAACACCTGCTTTCAGCATTGCAGGACGATTTCGATGCACTGTTTGCTTTTGATGCAGGTCCAAAGGGGTCAGTTGTGCGCCGACTGTCGCGGGAGGAATACTTAGCTTGGCGTGTAGACCATGATCTGGGCGATCTCTGGAGTTCGGGCGAGATTGGTGGAGTACGCTATTGATGGCACAAAAACGCATTATGATCTTCATTGAAGGCGAGGGAGGGGGCGGGAAACCAGCCGCGCGCAAGTACAACGACGGCGAGTTCAGAAAGTCTTGGAAGCTATTCCTACAGCCTCTAGCAGATTTGGCGCAGCAAAAGGGGATTGCCTTCTTTCAGTGCATCCCTGGCCGCGGCGGGATGAGCACGGCAGATACGTTCGCTAACCCGATGCCTAAAGATAAGGGCGCACTCCGCATCCTTATAGTCGACTCAGAAGCACCGATCAATGAACTCGGAAAGCCGTGGAATGAGCTAAAGAAACCGCCTCCTGTATGGGCGGATGACGGGAGTTGTTATTTGATGGTTCAGTGTCTTGAGACGTGGCTCCTAGCTGACGTCGGAAGCCTTGTCGCCTATTACAGCAAGCATGGGAGGTGCTTCAACGAGAACAAAATGAAGGCCTGGAATGACCTCGAAGCTATGCCCAGAAAAATGCTTCAAGAGGCACTTGAACAAGCGACCGTGAGGTGCCCTAGACCTTACGCACACGCGGACGGCAATATGCTGATCGCGGTTGTTGAACGGGATAAGCTGAAGAATTTACCTTCTGTTGCACGACTATTCAGAGGCCTCGAAGAAAAGATCAATGAGTACGCCAATATGTAAAGTTATGAGGAGCCTTGGAAACATCTTGGCCCTGCTTGTGAACCTTGCGGATAGGCTATACAAACCAAGACTTTCATCAGTGCGATCAGTAACAGAAATCCCCGGCACTTGCCTGAGTGCCGGGGCTTCTTGCGCGTTGGACCAAACTACGGCTGGGGTATAATAAAGCATCCGTTCGATTGCTCTTCACCCACGAGGGACGCTCCCATGACCGCCGCCAGGCCCGACTTATCCCGATCCCTGCAAGACTTCTTCGGCTATGGCGAGTTCCGGCCCCTGCAAGAGGAGGCCGTGCGGGCCGCGCTGGGAGGCCGCGACGTGCTGGTCGTCATGCCCACAGGCGCGGGCAAGTCGCTGTGCTTCCAATTGCCCGCCGCCGTCTCCGAGGGCATCACCGTCGTCGTCTCGCCGCTGATCGCCTTGATGCGGGACCAGGTGGATGCGCTCAACCGCCGGCCTGCGTTCCAAGAGATCGGCTGCGAGGCATTGACGTCGCTCCAATCGCCCGAGGAGCAGTCCGCGATCCTGCGGCGGCTGCGGGCGGGAACGCTGCGGATGATCTACATCGCGCCCGAGCGGTTCCGCTCGAACGCCTTTGTGGACGCCCTCAAAGGGGTGAAGATCGCCCGGTTCGTGGTGGACGAGGCGCACTGCATCTCCGAGTGGGGGCACGACTTCCGGCCCGACTATCTGACGCTGCGTGAGGTGGTCGAGGCGCTGGGCAGCCCGCCCCTGCTGGCCGCGACGGCGACCGCGACCAAGCGCGTCCAGCAGTCCATCGTCGCTAATCTGGGGATGCGCGACCCATTAGTCCTGGTCGGCGGCTTCAACCGGCCCAACCTTCACTTCTCGGTCCACCGCTGCAAGAGCGACAGCGAGCGCGAGGACAAGCTGGAGCGCGCCCTGCCCCGTCTCTCGGCGGGGGGCGGCAGCGGGCTGGTCTACGTCGCCACGCGCAAGCAGTGCGAGCAGGTCTTCGAGCTGGCCGACAAGGCCCTGGCGAAAGTCGGGCAGCGGGCGGGGATGTACCACGCGGGGCTGGACCCCGAGCTGCGCGGCGGGATGCAGCGCGAGTGGCTGGCCGGTGAGCGGCAGGTGCTGGTCGCCACCAACGCCTTCGGCATGGGCATCGACAAGCCCGACGTCCGCTTCGTCATCCACTGCGCCTGCCCGGACAGCCTGGAAAGCTACTATCAGGAAGCGGGGCGGGCGGGGCGCGACGGGCGCAAGAGCCGGTGCGTCATCTTGTACCACTTCGCGGACCGGCGGACGCGCGAGTGGTTCATCGACAACGAGGCCCTGACCGTGGGCGACCTGGAGCGGTGCTTCGCCCGTGTTCGCGCCCAGGCGGATGGGGATGGCGTCGCGCGGCTGTCCAAGACCTTCGGCATGGCTCTGGACTGGAGCGAGATGAAGACGCGCCTGGCCCTGGCCGAGATGGAGCGGGCGGGTCTGGTCCAGCGGATCGCGCAGACCTCGGAGGGGACGACGCTCAACCTCGCCTGCCAGGAAGTCTCCCCGGCCGTTCGCCGTCAGATGGCGTCGGCCCTGGCCGAGCAGCGGGCCGTCCGCCTGCGGCGGCTGGACGAGATCGTGGACTACTGCAAGACGACCGCCTGCCGCCGCCGGACCGTACTGGACTACTTCGGCGACCGCCAGGAGCCGGCCCCGACGTCGTTCTGCTGCGACAACTGCGACTCGCCCGCCGTTCAGGCGGGCGCGTCGGCGGGTGCGCCCGCGCGGCTGCCCCCCGTCCCGATGCCCGCCCAGATCGACCCCGCCGACGTCCACTCGGTCCTGCACGGGCTGGACGCCTTGCGGCCCGCCCTGGGCAAGACGCGGCTGAACAAGCTGCTGCGCGGGGCCGGCACGGAGGGGCCGCCGGGGTCGCCGCTGGCGGGCCTGCTGAAGGGCAGCACGCAGTCCGGCGTGGACAAGTTCTTCGCCATGCTGATAGCCGAGGGCCTGCTGCACCAGGGGGACGAAGACGCCTACTTTGTCTGCACCGTCACGGCCAAGGGCCGGGACGCCTGGCAGGAGCGGCGGCCCGTGGCGGCCGTGCCGCCGCGCGACCCGTCCCGCTGGCGCGAGGCCGACGCGGGCAGTGACGACGTGCTGACAACCCTGAAGCAGTGGCGGACGGCTCAGGCCTCCCAAGAGTCCGTGCCGCCCTACTGCGTGTTCAGCGACAAGACCCTGATGGAGATCGCCCGTGCCCGCCCCGGCGACGAGGGCGCGCTGCTCCAGGTCAGCGGCGTTGGGCCGGGCAAGCTGGAGAAGTATGGCGACGACGTCCTGCGGATCACCGGGGCCGCGTGAGGGATCAAGTCACAAATCAAAGTTTTTAGCCCGGCGCTTCCCGTGCCGGGTCTTTAATTTTTATGGTATAAATACTGTGTATGAGCCTCGCCGCACCCGCTAGTTCTGCCGCTGGGGGGCCGGAAGCGCCCGCCGCGCCCTACTCCCCTTCTGCCGTCGCCATTGTCGCGCTCGGGCGTGTCGCGGGCGTCACGGTCGCACTCCTAGGCCTGACCGTCCTGGTAGGCTGGTACACTCACGACACGGCCCTGCTGCGCGTGCAGCCGGCCTTCGTTGCGATGGCCTACAACACCGCGCTGGGCTTTCTCCTTTCGGGCCTGGGGCTGCTGGCCGCGCTGGCGCGCGGGGGGCGCATCGCCCGCGCGTCCCGTGCCTGCGGGCTGGCCGTCGCCCTGCTCGGCCTGCTGACGTTGGGCGAGTACCTGGGGGGCCGGAACCTGGGGCTGGACGAGCTGCTGATGCGCTCCTACATCCGGTCCGGCGTCACCGCCCCCGGACGGATGGCGTTCAGCGCGGCCCTCTGCTTCTCCCTCGTGGGCGGCTCGCTGCTTGTCGGCGGCGCGCGCTTCTTTCCCTTAAGCGCCTCCCTCCGTGCCCTGTCCGGTGCGCTGGTGATGGGGCTGGGCACTGTGGCGCTGTCTGGGTACATGACCGGCATCATGCAGAGCTACGCCTGGGGGCACCTCACGCGCATGGCGGTCCATACGGGCGGGGGCTTTGTGGTGCTGGGCGCGGGCGTAGTCGCCCTCGCCTGGTCGGGCGACCGGGGCGGGGCCACGCCGCGCTGGCTGCCGCTCTTCGCGTTCATCGGCGGCGCGGCGGCGACGCTGTGCGTCTGGCAGGCACTGGTCGTCGAGGAGAGCGCACACCTGGACCTCATCCGGCGGCTCGAAGCGGGCGAGGCCGTTGCCCACCTGGGGGCACTGAGCCGGGCGCAGACGCTGATGCCCCTGGGCGCGCTGCTGGGTGGCCTGGCGCTGTCCGCCCTGCTGGCCGGGGCGGCCTGGCTGGCGCAGACTGCCCGCACCCAGTCGCGCGCGCTGCGCCTGGCCCAGGCAGGCCTGGAAGAGCGGGTGCGGGAGCGGACCGAGGACCTGGCGCGGGCCAATGGGGCGCTCCAGGAGGTCGCCGGGTGGCAGCGCGGCTTCCTGCGCGACGTCCTGGCGAGCGTCACCGAGGGCAAGCTGCGCCTGTGCGACGGGCCGGGCGATCTGCCCCCGGCGCGCGGCGTAGCCTGCGGGGGGCCGATTCGGCTGGCCCGGCATTCGGGCCTGAGCGGGCTGCGCTGCCGGGTCCTGGAAGCGGCGGCCCAGGCGGGCTTCGCCGACGAGCGCATCCACGACCTGGTGACGGCGGTCAACGAGGCCGGCATGAACGCGATCGTCCATGCCGAGGCGGGGACAGCGTGGGTCTTTCTGGACTCGACCGGGGTCGTGCAGGTGCGTGTGGAGGACGCGGGGCAGGGCATCCCGGTCGAGAACCTACCCCAGGCTACGCTGTCGCGCGGCTTCACGACAGCGGGGACCTTGGGGCACGGCCTGAAAATGATGCTCCAGACGACCGACCGGCTGTGGCTGCTGACCGGCCTGTTCGGGACGACCGTGGTGCTGGAACAGGAGCGCACGGCCCCTGCCCCAGCCTGGAGTCGAGCGGAATTTTAGAACCCGGAGGCCTAGAACAGCGGCGAGTAGAGCGTCTTGATCGTGTTGACGTCGCGGAGCGACAGCGGGACATCGGCGTTGGGGTCGTGCGAGACGTACATGAGGTCGCTCGGGTCGGGGCTGTGGCCCTCGATGCCCAGCGCGTGGCCGAACTCGTGGGCGGCCGTCGCCGGCAGGCCCCGTGTCAGCTCGGGTGCCGTGATGTCCGGCCAGACGTAGACCTGCACGGTCGCCGCCGCCAGGACCCCGCCCCCCGCCGTGACCGACGTGCTGCCGGTCTCCGACAGGCCGGAGGGGTCCGGGACCGTGGTCGTCGTGACCGAGATATTGGCTTGGGCGGGGTCGTCCGTCAGCACGTACCCGATGATGCCCCCGGTCGCCGCGGGCCAGCGGTCGAAGGCGGCCCGGATCAGGTCGTTCACCCGCGTCGCCGCGCCCCCCGGCGGCGTCAGCACGATGTCATTGGTGAAGTAGACCCGCACCGGCAGGACCGGCCATCGGTTGCGGGTGACATCGCCCGCGTAGTTCGGCGCGAAGCGGCCTAGGTCCGGCAGGACCTGGCTGTTGGGCGGGGACGGGGAACCCCCGCCCCCACCGCAGCCGGCCAGCAGGCCTCCCGCGCCCAGGGCGGCCAGCGCTCCCAGAAAGCGCCGCCGCGTCAGGACGTGGCTTCCCCCACTGACTTCCTTGGTTTCCATGCCGTTTATATACCCGGCCTGCCCCGCCCTTAACGTAAATTTAACCTCGTGTTAATACCGGGTTAATGTCGGTGCGTCAAGATAGGCACGTTCCGCAGACAAAGCCGCCCGCCGAGAATCGTCCGGCGTCAGGCCCCGTTCGCCTCGGCCCGTGCCGCTTCCTGGAAAGGAAACTCTTGATCATGCGTATTTCTTCCTCCGCGCGCCGCCCGCGCGGCCTCGCCGCCGCCGCCGCCGGCCTCCTCCTGGGCGGCCTGCCCGCCGCGACTCAGGCCGCGACAGCCCCGAGCCAGACCCAGCTCGTCACCGGCAAGAAGATCTCCCCACCGTCGGCGGGGACGCAGAACGTGGGCAGCCTGCCCATGAACATGGTGCTGACCCCGGACGGCAAGTACGCCCTGGTCAGCGACATGGGCTTCCGCCAGTACCTGACCTGCCTGGACGCCAAGACCGGCCAGCTCGCCCAGCCGATCACCTCCACGCCGCCCACGCCCACCGACGGCTCCGTGGCCCTGCCGCCCGTCTCCAAGTCGCTGCTCGCCTTCGGCGCCCCCTACTCGGGCCGCAAGGGCCTGTATTACGGCCTCGCCGTCAAGGGCAACGCCGACGGGACGTACACCGTCTACGCCGCCCAGGGCGCGAACGCCTCGGTCGCCGTGGTCACGGTCGCCGCCGACGGCAGCCTGAGCCAGACCGGCACGATCAAGATGCAGCCGTCCGACTTCCCGGCGGGCCTGTCCCTGGACCGCAACGGCCTCCTGTACGTCGCCGTGAACGTCAGCAACACCGCGCCGCTGACCACGCCGAGCAGCCTGGTCGTCTACAACACCGCCACCGCCGCCGGCACGCCCGGCCCGGCCCCCGAGGTCTCGCGCGTCCTGTTCAACACCGGGCAGGACTATCTGGGCACCTACCAGACCCTGTCCCACAGCACGCTGCAGCCGGGCCGGACCCTGCCCTTCACGCCGCCCTCCTATGCCTACGCGGTGAGCGCCCTGCCGGACGGCAGCAAGGTGTACGTCAGCAGCCAGCGCGACGGCGGGGTTTATTCCATCGGGCTGACCAACGGCGTCGCGTCCGCGCCCAAGTTCATCAAGACCGGTACGCAGCCGGTGGTCGCTGCGGGCACACCCGGTGCCATCGTCGGCGGCTCGCACCCGGTCGCCTTCGCTTACGACGGCGTCGCCAAGAAGCTGTACGTCGCCAACGCCCAGGATGACAGCATCAGCGTCATCAGCACGGCTGGCGACACCGTGACCGGCACGATCTCGCTGCGGCCCCAGGGCGCGGCCGGCATTCCGGGCGTGACGCCGACCGGCCTGTTCCTGACGGCGGACGGCAGGACGCTGTACGCGACCCTGGGCGACATGAACGCCGTCGCCGTCGTGGACACGGCGGCCGGCACGGTCACCGGGGCCATCCCCGCCGGTTGGTACCCCAGCGCGGTCGCCGTGGGCGGCAGCGGCAACCTGCTGGTGGCGAACGCCAAGGGGACGGCAGCGGCCAACCCCAATCCCGGCCACGTCAAGACGACCCCGGCCTCGCCCAACGAGTACGAGGACACCTTCTACGACCTGAGCATCATCGAGGGCAACGTCCTGAGCCTCCCCATCCCTGACGCCCCGACTCTGGCGGGCGACACGGCGCAGGTGATCGCCAACAACGTCGGCGGCAGCACCGCCGGCGACACGCTGACCCAGATCGGGCTGGCCGGATCCAAGCAGATCCGGCACGTCATCTACATCGTCAAAGAGAACCGCACCTATGACCAGGTGCTCGGCGATACCCAGGCCGTCCACGGCCAGGCGCTCAACGGCGACGCGGGCCTTGCCGTGTTCGGCCAGAAGGTGACTCCCAACTTCCACGCGCTGTCCTCCCAGTTCGTCTGGCTGGACAACTTCTACGATGCCTCCGAGGTCAGCCCCGACGGCTGGAACTGGGCCACGTCGGCGATGGCGAACGAGTACACCATCAAGAACGTCCCCTACCAGTACAGCAGCCGCGGCCGGCAGTACGACTTCGAGGGCCAGAACAACGGCTACATCGTGGGCGGCTTCCCGGCCAAAAGCCCCGAGGGCACCGCCTACTCCGCCCAGTTCCCGAACGGCGCGGCCCCGATCACCGACGTCGCCACCGAGCCGGGCGGCTTCATCTGGGACGCCGTCGAGCGCGCCGGGCTGACCTTCCGCAACTACGGCTTCTTCACCTCCACGGGGTCGGCGCGGCAGATCCCCGACAACTACCCCGGCGAGATGGGCCTGACGCCGGGCGGCCACTACACGGGCGGCCTGCTGGACCGCGCCGCCAACGGCTACACCGATGTCGATTTCCGCAAGTTCGACACCGACTACGCCGACAGCGACGCGCCCACCACGGGCGGCAACAGCGCCCCGTACCCCCGCCGCACCTATGGCAAGTTCGGCGCGCCGAACCGCTTCCAGGAGTGGAACCGCGAGTTCCAGGCCATGCTCGCCTCGGCCAAGGCCGACGGCGGCAGCTACGACAAGTACGTCCCGAGCCTGATGACGGTCAAGCTGATGAGCGACCACACGGCGGGCTACAGCACCGGCAAGCCGACCCCCACCGCCCACCTCGCCGACAACGACTACGGCGTCGCCGAACTGGCACAGGCGGTCAGCCAAAGCCCCATCTGGGACAACACGGCGATCTTCGTGATCGAGGACGACGCGCAGGACGGGCCGGACCATGTGGACTGCCACCGCTCCACCTGCTACGTCATCAGCCCCCTCGTCAAGCCGAACACCGTGGACCACGGCTTCCACAACAGCGCCAGCGTCATCAAGTCCATCGGGCTGCTGCTGGGCGTCGGCCCGCTGAACCAGAACGACGCCTACGCGCCGTCGTTCGGCCCGGACTTCCAGGCGACCCCGAGCGGCGCGACCGTCGCGCTGCTGCCCGAGGACACGGGCACCGTCACCCAGACCGCCTCCGCCGCGTTCCTCAAGGCCCACCCGGAGTACGCCCGGCTCGCCAAGCTATCGGACAAGATGGACTTCAGCAAGGAGGACCTGGTCCCGGCGCAGGCCCTCAACGAGATCATCTGGAAGAGCGTCAAGGGCGTCGGCTCGCCGATGCCCGCGCCGCGCCACGGCGTCCTCCCGGTCGCCGCTCCGTCCGCCGCCGCCAAGGCCGCCCCGGCCCGTGACGCCGACGGCGATTAGCCTCCCGGCCTGTCATGTCCCGGCCCCCCTTTGAGATCGAAGAGGGGCCGGGGTGCTGATCCCCAGACCGTCCCGGAAAAGGAAACTCCCCCATGCACACCCTCAAGACCCTCGGCCTCGCTGCCGCCCTGACCGCCCTGGCCTCGGCCGGGGCCTGGGCGCAGACCGACACGCTCTACGCCTTCCCCGCCCAGTTCCCCGGTGACGCCTCGGGGGCGACCGCGCAGGTCGGGGCGACCGGCCCCGGCTCCGGCACGAAGTATCTGGACGTGTTCGGATCCGGCACCGGCAAAGGGACGTTCGGCGTCATCGATTTCACCGGCAACACCGTCCCCGACGCCAATGGCAACCCGCAGACCATCGCCAGCGTCGGGCCTTCCGTCACGGTCGGGCTGGGCGACCAGCCCTTCAGCGCCACCGCCCCCGGCACCCTGGACTTCTACCTCTCGGACAGCACCGCCGCCCTGTCGTCGCTGAAATACGACACGACCGCTGCGGGGGCGCAGAACGGCGGGCTGGGGACCCAGCTCAACAACCTCTACTTCCTCGGTGCGGCCGACTACGCCTCCACGCCCGCGAGCCTGCCCTCGCTGCCCGACCAGCCGCTGACGTTCTCCTTCGGCCTCCAGCCCTCCGAGCAGGCCCTGCTCGCCAGCCAGCTCAGCACCGGGGGCAACATCCGCCTGCTGGTCGCCGCCGACTCGCAGACGCCCAGCGTTTCCGGCTCCTTCGCCGGGTCGGGCGGCGGCACCGCCGGGAACGTCCCCTCGCTGACCCTGGACGTGGTCAAGGCGGCCCCGGTCCCCGAGGCCTCCACGACCGCCTCGTTCGCCCTCCTGCTCGCCCTGGGCCTGGGCGGGCTGGTCGTCGCCCGCCGCCGCCGCGTCTGACGCCGCTCCTGGCCGACACGAAAGCCCCGGCGATGCTTGGGCATCGCCGGGGCTTTCGTCGTCCCCTCCCGCGCCGGAACACGCCTGCCTCCGGCGGTGTTTCCTCCCCAATGACCACGCACATCAAGGACTCGCACTGCTCCTACTGCGGTGCTCCGTTCCCGCCGGACCTGCCCTGGCCCCGCCGCTGCCTGCGGTGTCGCCAGACCGCGTACCGCAACCCGCTCCCCGTTTCCGTGGTCCTGCTGCCCGTGGACAACAGCCTGTTGCTCGTGCGGCGCACCCAGGAGCCGCAGGCCGGGCGCTTGGGCCTGCCCGGCGGGTTCATCGAGATCGGCGAAAGCTGGCAGGAGGCCGGGGCGCGCGAGGTGCGCGAGGAGACCGGCATCGAGATCGACCCCCAGGGCATCACGCTGTTCGACGTCCGCAGTACCCCGGACGGGACGCTGCTGGTCTTCGGGCTGGCCGCGCCGATGGCGGAGGCGGCCCTGCCCCCGTTCCGGGCTTCAAGCGAGACCTCGGAGATGACGGTCGCCCGCGCACCGCAAGAGCTGGCCTTTTCAACGCACACCGAAACGATGGCGCGCTACTTCGAGGAGAAGCAGAGATGATGAAGGCGATGCTGGACGATAAAGGCGTGGTGTCGGCCTGCGCGCACTGCGGACGCAAGAACCGCGTCCCCTACGCGCGGCTGAGTGCCGAGGGGACATGCGGCCAGTGCCGGGCGGACTTGCCCGCATTGGCCGCGCCGCTGGACATTCACAGCGCGGCCCAGTTCGACGCCTTGGTCGGCGCGTCGCCGCTGCCGGTCGTTGTAGACTTCTGGGCACCCTGGTGCGGGCCGTGCCGCGTGGTCGCGCCGGAACTCGAAAAAGTCGCCCAGGCGCGGGCGGGGGCGTGGCTGGTCGTCAAGATCGACACCGAGGCCCTGCCCGACTTGGGGGCGCGCTTCGGCGTCCGCTCCATCCCCACGATGGCCGTCTTTGTCGGGGGACAGGAGGCCGCCCGGACGTCCGGCGCGAGGCCCGCTCCTGCCATCGAAGCCTGGGTGCGCGGTGCCATCGGGGGACCGGCGGGCCGCCGCGACGTTCCAGGCTGACCCTGCCGCGCAGCGCGACCCGCACGGCTTCAGCGCGACCCGGATTGGGCCAGTTCTTCGCGCATCAGCCTCTGGTTACCCTCGTGGAAGCTCTTCATCCCCGGTGGGAACGGGTAGCCCTCCAGCATCGCGTCCATGGCGGCCTGCTCGCCCGAGGCGACGTGCCGGCGCAGGGCGTGGATGTAGTCGTAGGATCGACGCCGGCGCTCCCGCATCTCCCCCTGATCCGTCGCCACCCGCCCGTGGCCTGGGACCAGGACGCCGACGGAGTGCCGCTCCAGGATGCCGTCCAGCTTCCCCAGCGTCTCCTCATAAGCTGCGGTGCTCTGGTAGATGTACGGAAACTCGACGTCCGAGAGGTAGTCGCCTGCGATGAGGACGCCCTGCGGCTCGACGACGGTGAACAGGCCGTCCGGGTTGTGTCCGGGCGCGTTGTAAAAGGTCAGGCGCATCCCCCCGAGGGCCAGGTCCTGGCCGTCGTGGGCCGCGACGACGCCGATGTCGGGGTAGCGGATGTCATAGGGCCGCCGGACGTAGTACTCGGAATCCCAGGCGCGGACGGCTTGCACGCTCCGCTCTTTGTTCGGGCTGTCCACGAACGCCCGGCTTGCGAGGGTGACGGCGTCGGGGAAGGCCCCATAGCCGAGGATGTGGTCGAAGTCAGAATGGGTGAAGAGCAGGAAAAGGGCACGCCCGTCGCGGACGCGGCGGACGAACCGGGCGATCTCCTCGACCTCGTCGGGGAGCCAGGTGGGATCAACCACCAGGACGCCCCCGTCGCCTTCGATGACCACGGAGGTGGTCTGGAAGAGGGCGCTCTGGAACACCGTGGTCTGGCCCTGCTGGAATGCGATCCTCGTCATTGACCTCCCTCCTGTCCACTTCCCGCTCCGACACCGGACGGGTTCAGGGCCGCGCGCCGATACACGAGGACCAGGCCGTTGATGCCCTGGGGGTCGTTGAGCGCGTCCACCTGCCACAGCTCCCACCCCTGCCCCACCCGCGATGACGCCTCCGCGCCGTTCAGCGCCTCCTGAAGCCTCTCCCCCAGGCGCTCCAGGTTATCAAAGGATGAGCCGCCGACCGTCTGCACCTCGTACTCGTAGGTCATCAAAAACCTCCCCGCCGCTGCCTGTCGGCTTCCTGCCCTCACCGGCAGGCTTGCATGCATCGTTTCGCCACGGCTCGGGAGAATCCTCCATCGCCGTGTTCCTCGCGCACCGCCGTGTTCCTCGCGGGCGGGCCGGTGTTGGCCCTTCGCCTTCTGGTAGTGGCACAGTGCCGACAGTCATAATAGTTCGGGTGGCGCGAGAAATGCCTTTATAGGCCGTCGAAATAGAGCGTTTTGCTCCCAGCCAATCCACTACTCAAGAATTGGAAACACAATAACTGTCGGCACTGTGCCACCACCAAAATTGGCATGACCAGTCTAGCAGTACCCGGAAGCGCCCCTTGGCGGATTGAGCGCTGGGCAGGCCCCGGCCTGCCTGTCTAACCACCACCAGATCGGGCTGGCGATCCATAAGGGCGCGGACGACGCGGACGGCCAGACGCCGCCGGACGGCGGCTCCTTCGGCGGCCTGATCTCCGACTGCCATCCCTACACGCACGGCGCGGTGATCTTCGCCTGCCCCGACGTCACCGGCGTATGAGACCGAACAGGACTTCGGCCAGTCTCCCATCGTGACCACCTACCGCCACTGCGGGGGGACTCAGATGCTGGCCTTCGACAGCCACGCCCGCCGGGTCCGGGGCGTTTCCGAAGACGCCAACAACGAGTAGGCATCCTGACGGCGACAACGAGACCCTCACCAAAGCTGGTGAGGTCCCCAGACAGAAAGACACGTAGGAAAACCCATGCCGGACGACCTACTGCTCAAAATCGCCCGCGTCATCGGCCTGCTCGGCCTCGCCCACGGGGATGCGGTGGTGGAACGTGTTCGTTCCTTTCACCGCTCCCAAGCAGGGCATCCTGATCGCCTGGGGGACACTGGCCGCCTGTACACTGGTCGTCGTTACCGCCTCCTTGCTGAACATCAAGAAGATGCCCCGCACCCAGTGGAGCACCCTCCACTACGGCTCCTACCTCGTGCTGGGCCTGGGGTTGGTCCACGCGCTGACCATCTCCAACGAACTCGCCCGCTGCGAGCCTTTCCGTATCGAAGAGCCGGATAAGTTCCTGCTGGCCTTCGTCGCCGTGCCCCTCACCCTGCTGTTTCCGGCCTGGCGCACGGTCGCGGCCCTCCGCCCGATAAAATCGCCGCATTTCATGGAATAAGCAAGGGAAGATCGCTTCCCTCCTCCCTGCGGCCTGCCGCCGGCAGCGGTGGGAGCGCTTCTGAAAAAATCTCCCAAGTACCAGAGCGTCTTGGACATCAGTAGGAACAGTACGCATGATCGCCCCGCTTCCTCGGAACGAAGCCGCATGGATGGACTGGCTGGATCAGAGCGGTGTCCTCGACACGCCGGCGGAAAAGGCGTTCGACGACATCACGCGCCCGGCGTCCCAGGTCTGCGGTGCCCCCATTGCCGCCATCACCCTGCTGGACCGAGAACGCCGGTGGTTCAAGAGCATCCTCGGTCTGCCGATCAAAGAACCCCCGCGTGACCTCTCGTTCTGCGCCCACACGGTCTTCCAACCCGAAGTCGTGGTCGTCCCCGACGCCCGATCCGACGAGCGCTTCGCCGCGCGCCCGTTTGTGAAGGGGGAGCCGCACGTCCGATTCTACGCGGACGCACCGCCGGTCACCTCCGAAGGATTCGCGCTCGGGACGCTGTGCGTCCTTGATCGCGTACCGCGCGCCCTGAGCGCCGAGAAGGCGGTTTTGGAGATGCTGGCCCGTCAGGTGGTGGGGCGGATCGGGCGCATCCGCCAGGCCATCAAGGCCGCCCCGTGGCCGACGCGGCCCGTTACCGCCAGCCTCGGCGTCGCCCCCCTCGGGCCGGACATGGACGGCGGCACCCTGGTTGAGTGCGCCGACCGGGCGACGTACCGCTCCAAACCCGGCGGCAGGAACCGCGTGACGCCCGCCGCCGCGCCCGCGCCCGACGAGGCCTGACCCCTTGCCGTCCGGGCACGATTGGCGTATAATTGCCGTATGATGCCGTTGAACGACGGCTGCGGAACAGACATCCGCCCGTGAGAAAGACGCCCTTGGACGACTCCCAGAATGACCCTGTAGTATGCGCCGCCGCAGTGCCTTCCGCCGGGGACGGCGTTGCCGCGTGGATACTGGAGAGCATCACCGATGCGTTCATGGCCTTCGACGCCGATTGGCGCTTCACCTACGTCAACGACCAGTCCGAGCGGATCATGTCCCGGACGCGCGCCGACCTGCTGGGCCGCGTCTTCTGGGACGAGTTCCCCGTCGCAGTCGGGAGCACGTTCGAGCGCGAGTACCGCCGCGCCGTGGACGGGCAGGTCGCCGTCACCTTCGAGGAGTTCTACCCGCCGCTGGACATCTGGGTGGAGGTCTGCGCCTACCCCTCCCCCGACGGCCTCTCGGTGTTCTACCAGGACGTCAGCGCCCGCAGGCGGGATGAAGAGGCGCTCCGCGCGAGCGAGGAGCGCTACCGCCTGCTGGTGGAGGGCGCGCGGGACTACGTGATGATCCTCCTGGACACCCAGGGGCGCATCACGGGCTGGAACGTCGGGGCGGAGCGAATCATGGGCTGGTCCGAGGCCGAGATGCTGGGCCGGCCCGCCGACCAGATCTTCACGCCCGAAGACAGGGCGCAGGGTGTGCCCGCGCAGGAGATGCAAAATGCGGCGGCGCAGGGGCGGGCGCTGGACCTGCGCTGGCACGTGAGGAAGGACGGCTCGCGCTTCTTCGCCGACGGCATCCTGGAGGGCCTGCGCGGCGCGGACGGGCACCCGCGCGGCTTCGCCAAGATCCTGCGCGACGCGACCGGGACGAAGCAGGCACAGGACGCCCTCCGCGCCTCCGAGGGGCGGCTGCGGGACGCGCAGACGCGGCTGGACGCGGCGCTGTCGGCGGGCAGGATCGCGACGTGGGACTGGGACCTGGCCGGCGGGCGCGTTGTCGCCGATGCCGGCACCGCCAGCCTGTTTTCCCTGACCCCCGAGGACGCCGCAGGAGGGGACCCCGACGCCTATTTCCAGTCCGTCCACCCCGACGACCGCGCGGACGTGATCCGGGCCGTCGAGGACGCCGTGGCCCGGTGGGACGTCTACGACGTCGAGTACCGCGTCGTACTCCCTGACGGCACACACCGCTGGCTGGCCGCCCGCGGCCGGGTGAAGCGGGATGCCGCGGGCGTCGCCGTCGGCCTCCCCGGCGTCGTCGTGGACGTCACGGAACGGGTCGAGCGCGAACGGCGGGAGCGCTTCCTGGCCGGCCTCGCCGACCGGGCGCGGGGGATGACCGACCCCGAGGCGGTGATCGCCGACGCCGTGCGCTCGGTCGGCGCGTTCCTCGGCGTCTCGCGCTGCATCTTCGCCGACATCGACATCGAGGCCGACACCTGCGCGATTCACCCGCACTACCGCGCCGACGAGTCGGTGGCGGACATCAAGGGCGTGGTGCCGATCTCCGCGTTCGGAGCCTTCGTCGTCGCCGAATACGCGGCGCGGAGGGCGGTCGCGGTGGACGACGTCCGCACCGACTCCGTCCGTGTGCCGCCCGAGACCGTGGGCGCATACGAGGCGGTCGGCATTCGCGCACACATCACCGTACCTGTCGTGCATTCGGGTCGCCTTGTTTCCTGCATCTCGGTCCACAACGCCGCGCCCCGGCAATGGGAGCCGGAAGAGGTGGAGCTGCTGGGGACCGTCGTGGAGCGGACGTGGCTCACGGTCGAGGTGACGCGCCAGGAGTGTGCCCTTGCGCACGAGGCCGAAGAGCTGCGCGAGGCCCACGCGCGCACGGGCCGCATCCTGGAGAACATCGCCGACGCCTTCTTCACGGTTGACCGCGAGTGGCGCTATACCTATATCAACCGCCAGGCCGAGGCGCTGTGGGGGCGTACGCGCGCCGAGCTGCTGGGCATGACCGTTTGGGAGGCGTGGCCCGACGCAGTCGGGGGGGAGTTCGACCACCAGTTCCACCGCGCGATGATGGACGGGGCTACCGTTTTGTTCGAGGAGTTCTACCCGCCGCTCGGTGCCTGGCTTGAGGTGCGCGCCTATCCCTCCCCGGACGGGGTTTCCGTATTCTTCCAGAACGTCAACGCGCGCAAGGCCCTGGAGGTGGAGCGCGAGAAGGTGGCGCAGACCCTGCGGGAGAGCGAGACGCGGTTCCGCCGGATGGCGGACGCCATCCCCCACATCGCCTGGACGACGGACGTGGGCGGGGCTGTGGACTACTACAACCAGCGCTGGTACGACTACTCGGGCCTGAGCTTCGCCCAGACGCGCGAATGGGGCTGGGCGTCCTTGATTCACCCGGACGACCTGAAGGAAGCGGGCGGCGTCTGGGGCAGGGCGCTGCAATCGGGCGCGGTCTCCGAGGTGGAGTACCGCCTGCGGCGGGCGGACGGCACGTACCGCTGGCACCTGGGCCGCTCCGAGCCGGTTCGGGACGGCGCGGGCCGCGTGATCCACTGGGTGGGCACGGCGACCGACATCCAGGGACGCAAAGAGGTAGAGGAAAGGCTGCTCGCGGCCTACCGCCGCGAGGCGCTGCTCAACCGGATCGGGGCGGCGATCCGCAGCGCGCCGGACCCCCAACGGGTGCTGGAAACAGCGGTGCGGGAGCTGGGCCAGGCGCTGGGGGCGGACCGATGCTACTACGTGGCCTACGACCAGGGGGAAGACCGGGCTACGGCAGGGCCGGAATGGTACCGCACGGGCCTGCCGCCGCTCGCGGGCGAATACCCGATGTCCCGATTCGTCATCAACCGGGACGCCGGATACAGAGCGGGCCGGACGCAGGTGGTCGCGGACACGTCAGGCGACCCCGCCGCGCAGGCGCTGGGGCTGTCGTCGCTTGTGCGGGTGCCGCTCGTCTTGGGGCCTGCCATGACGACACTGGCGGCGGCGATGGCGGAGGGGCCGCGCACCTGGACGGAGGAGGAGACCGTTCTAGTGGAGGCGGTCGCCGCGCAGACGCAGGGCGCGCTGGAGGCGGTGCGCCTGCGGCGGCGCGAGCACACCATCGCCCAGCAGCTCCAGGCCGCGCTGACGCCCCCCATCCCCGACCGCGTCCCCGGCATGGCCCTGACCAAGTATTACGAGGCCGCGCTGGAGGAGGCCGGCGTCGGCGGCGACTTCTACGACGTGTTCCCCGTCGAGAAGGGCTGCACCGCCCTGGTCGTCGGCGACGTCAGCGGCAAAGGGCTGGCCGCCGCCGCCCAGGTGGCGACCGTGCGGAACATGCTGCGCTACGCCCTGTACCGCGCCCGGACACTGGCAGGGGCGCTGGAAGGGCTGAACGCGCTGCTGGCCGAGCAGAGCCTTTTGTCGGGGTTCGCCACGCTGTTCGTGGGGGCCTACGACAGCGGCGCGGGCCTGCTGACGTATGTGAACTGCGGCCAGGAGCCGGCCCTGGTGCGGCGCGCGGACGGGGGCCGGGTGGAGGAGCTGCCGCCCACGGGACCCACGCTGGGTTCCCATGAGGGGGCGTCCTTCGAGGAGCAGACGGTGGCACTGGGGCCTGGGGACGCGGTGGCGGTGTTCACCGACGGGCTGACCGAGGTCGGCCCCAGCCGCCGGGAGATGCTGGGCATTGAGGGCATGACCGGCCTGCTGGAGCGGCCCATTCCCGTGGACACCCCGTCCAACGCCAAACCCGGCGGCGGTTGGCAGGCCGCCGCCCTCGCCCAGCACCTCTTGGTCCGCCTGATCGCGGGCGTGGACGCGGCGGCGCAGGGCGGCGTGATGCGCGACGACATGTGCCTGCTGGTCGGGGTGGTCGAGGGCTAGCCCGCGCCTGCGGCGTTTGCACCCGCGCACCGCCGGGTAGAACTGTCGCGATTATCCCCCGCGAGAGAAAGCCGCCCATGCCTGAAATCATCACCGCCCCGCGCGCCCCCCGCCCTCCCGCCCCCGAGGACGTGCAGACACCCGACCCCCAGCCCGCCGCCCAGGCCGACCTCACTCCCATGATCTCTACGGCGAAGTGGACGCGGCTGCTGATCGTCACCGCCACGACCCTTCTGCTCATCGGCTTCGTCGCCGTCCTGGTCCGCCTGAGCCTGGGCATCCACCACACCCTGCTGCTGTTCGCCCTGGGCGGCCTGGTCGCCTACGCCCTGGACCCCCTGGTCGAGCGCCTGCGCCACCCGGTCCACGGCCAGGCGGGCGACCCGAGCCGGGGCCTGTCGCGCAAGGCCAGCGTCGCCCTCGTCTTCGTCACCCTCCTCGTGCTGCTGGGGCTGGGGTTCTGGTGGCTGGGCAGCCAGGTCGGCAGCCAGGCGCGCATGCTGGAGCGGGACGGGCCGCAGTACCGGCAGCGCGCCCTGGACCTGGCCGGGAGGATCGACGGGCAGCTCGCCGCCCGGCACATCCACTTCAGCCTCCGGGGGGCCATCCAGGACCCGCCGCCCGAGGTCAAAGGGGTCGAGGCGCGGGCGGAGAAAGAGGCCCTGCCGGTGGTGCGCCGGCTCGTGGGCAACCTCACCGAGTCGATCATCGTGCTGCTGATCGCGCTCTACTTTTTGCTCTTCTCGGCGGAGATGAAAGAGAAGTTCAACGGGATGCTGCCCGCCGATCTGCGCGGGCACGTCGAGCCGTGGCAGGGGGACGTCAACCGCGTCCTGGGCGGCTTCGTGCGCGGGCAGGCGATCTTGGCTCTGATTACGGGCGCGGCGGCGGCTCTGGGCCTGCTGCTGATCGGCGTCCACCTGTGGCTGATCATCGGCCTGTTCGTGGTCGTCGCCGCCCTGATCCCCGTGTTCGGCCCCTACATCGGCGCGCTGCCCGCCATCGTCGCCGCCCTGATCGGCCCGACGCACATCCACAGTCCCGTCGCCGCAGCCCTGGCCGTGCTCGCCCTATTCGTCATCATCAACGAGACCGGCTCCAAAGTGTTGTACCCGAAGCTCGTCGGGCAGGCGCTGGGGCTGCACGAGGTCCTAGTGCTGTTCGTGCTGTTCGCGGGCCTGGAGATCGACGGCATCATCGGGACGCTGTTCGCCGCGCCCGTCGCCGCCCTGTCTATTGTCACCGTCGTCCACCTGTACCGCCTGTGGCAGGGGCTGCCCGACGGCCAGCTCGCCGCCGTTGCCAGGCAGGACGCGGCGGCGGCCAAGAAGCAGGCCCTGCCTTAATCCCCTGCCTTCGACTTAGCTTTGCAGCGTCTGCCTGATGAACGTCACGTCCTCGGCCGTCAGTGGGCGGCCCGACACCTGGGCGTTCGAGTCCACCTGGCGCGCGTCCTTGAAGCCGGGGATGACGCAGGCCTGGGGCGAGCGGGCGAGCGCGTATTGCAGCGCGACCCGCGCCATGTCCTGAACGTCACCCCCGAAGCGTGCTTTGATCGGCACGAGCCGGCGGCGCAGGTTCAGCAGACGCTCGCGCGTGAACCCCGAGTCGCCCCCGCGGATGTCTCCCTCGCCGAACTGCGGCGGGTGGTCCGGGTCGAACTTGTCCAGCAGCAGCCCCTTCGCGAGCGGCCCGAACAGCACCATGCCCAGGTTCTGCCCCTCGGCCCAGCGGAAGATGTCGGTCGCGGGCCGGTCCATGTCGCTGCCGAAGGCGCTGTAGCCGAACTGGATCACGTCGGGCCGGGTCACGGGGCAGACGCGCAGGAAATCGTGGTAGCCATAAGCCGACTGGCCGATGACCCGGATTTTGCCCTCGTTCTGGAGCCGGCGCATGGTGTCCGCCGCTTCTTCCAGATACAGATCACCGGGGCCGAAGTTGGTATTGTGGAAGTAGTACAGGTCGATGTGGTCCGTGCCCAGGTTCAGCAGCGACTGTTCTAGCTGGTGGCGGACGTGGGCGGGCTGCATGGCGCTGGGAGCCGTGCCGCGGAACCAGCCGACCTTGGACGCGATGACCATGTCGTCGCGCGGCACGTCTTTCAGAAACCGCCCGATCAGCCGCTCCGAGTGGCCGTCGCCGTAGACATCGGCGGTGTCCAGGTGGTTGACACCGACCTCGTGGGCGCGGCGCAGACCCGCCAGCGAATCGTCGTCGCTGCTGCCTGACCAACCGACCGCGCCGCCGTCGCGCCACGACGGCCCGCCGATGGCCCAGCACCCCAAGCCCACGTCGCTGACTTTGAGACCTGATCGCCCCAGTGTTCGGTATTCCATGTGTTTTTCCCGCTCCTTTTACTGGCCCTGCGCCGGGAGCTGGCCCGGTGCCCAGAGATGGGCGACGTCTTGGCCGCGCGCGTCGCGCCCCTGGAGGTCCCGCAGGAACTCGGCGAACCCGATGCGCGGCGTCCAGCCCAGCAGCTCTTCCGCCTCGGACAGGTCGTGCTGCTCGACGCGCTCGGGCAGGGACAGGGCGTACTTGTCCAGCAGGGCGCGCGCGCCGGGGACTTCGGCCTCGCACCAGGCGGGGCCGAGGTCCCGGAAGTCCTGGACGACGCCGGGCGGCATGTGGTGGTCGGTGTGGACGACGGTGCGGAACAGACCGATACGCTTCTCGACCGTCGCCCGCAGCGCGGCGACGTTTGCGGCCGCGACGTCGCGCCGGTCAACGCCGTTCTGGAGCAGCTTTTCCCCAAAGTGCAGATAAGGCTTGGGCACGAAGTCGTGGTAGCGCAGCATCGCCACTGACGCACCGGTCGTCTCGTGGTACATCCGGCACAGGTCCTCGCCCAGGACCTTGGTGACGCCGTAGACGCCCCCCCAGCCGTAGGCCATCGACGAGGCGAACACGACGGCCCGGACGCCATTGGCGCGGCAGGCCTCCAGGACGTTGAACGTGCCGTCCACGTTCACCGCGAAGATCGTCGCGTCGCCGACGGGCGGGACGTGGGCGCAGTGCCAGGCCGCCAGGTGGATCACCGCGTCGCACCCCGCGACGGCCCGCTGGGCGTCTTCGACCGTGCGCGTGTCGCAGCGCACGAACTCCACGCCGGCCAGATCGTCCGCAGCGGGCGGCGCGACGTCGGCGCGGCGGACGTCATAGCCTGCGTCCTTCAAGAGCCGGCAGGTGGCCTGTCCGGCGTTGCCGCTCGCTCCCGTCACAAGAACCTTCATCGCTCCTCCTCTTCCCTCGACGCGCCCACAGGCCGGAGATCAAAACTTCAGCACCGGCCCTAGAAACTTCAGGTACTTTTTACAGAGTTTGTATTCTCTAGTTGGAGAGTGTTACCCAACTTGAGGGCGCGACAGCAAGTACACTCTGTCCATGATGGACACTCTTTTTCGGAACGCAGCGGCGTGTAGTCTCACAGCCTTGACCGTGCGCGTCCCGTCCCGCCGAGCGTCGGCTAAACAACGGCAGAAAGGTGACGCAGGAACTGCAAGGTTTCCCGTACAGCCCCTTCTTCTTTTCGTTCCGCAAGCCACAGCAGCACAGAAACTTTGTGCGCCCAGGAAAGCGCAGCAGTCTCCGCACGGAAGGTTTCAGCGGAGGCGGGTGTACCGCCAAACCGGGCGTATTCCTCCAAATAGTGCCGTGTCAGCGCTTCCCGGCGCGTGTCGGTTTCACGCTCTGAGTTGTCCAAAAACGCCTTGTGCCCGGACCAATCCGGCACACTCAGATACGGCGAGACGTCGGCGAAGCGGGGACCGAGGCTGTTTTTGTGCAGGTCGAACACGACTATTTCTTCCCGCTCCCTGCGCCAGCCGAAGTTGTTCGGGAAAAAGTCCTGATGGAGCAGCCCGCGCGGTTGTGCCTCGACCTCGGCGAACACGCGGCGAGCCGCCTGTGTCAGCCTCGGCAACTCACTTTCGCTCACGCCGCAGGCCCGCAGCCCGGCTCCAACTTCCTCGCCGCTTGGATGCGCGTTCAGTCCGGTGATACAGAAGTTTGGATCAATCTGACCGACCTGCTCATAGGGGTGGAGGTGCAGCGCGTACTCCGGCGTGACCGGGCAAGCGTTGAGGTGAGCCAGCAGGGACAGCATTTCGCGCCATTCGCCTTCGCTCTGTTCGTCAAAACCGATCGCGGTCACCGGTTCCAGAAAGATGACTTCTTCCCCAACAGCATTCTGGACCGCCCCGTAGAGGCAGGGCGTCGCGATACCTTCTGACGCCAAATAGCGGTAATGGACCGCTTCAGACTTACTTTTCCAAACGCATTTCTTCACAAAAATGGTCTTTTCAACCGCTTCCCCAGTTGGCGGGAAACAGCGAAAATTAATCAGTTGCTTGTCGCTTCCGTAGGCGTCTTCGGTGTCAGGCAGAGAAACTGTGAAGCCTACAAGCGGGCCACCGATGGCGCTCTCAAGCAGCGACAGAGTCTGAGACTCGTTTACAGAAAATCGTGTCAAGAAATCTTCCACGACAGTCACTCCCTCGTTGGCTTGGAGCCTTCCAGTGCAAGCACACCGCCGAAGAATTTCAGCGTGTCCTGGATGTGCGTGTTCCAATACTTCCAGTTGTGCTCGCCGGGGTGTTCCTGGTACTCGTGTGGGATGCCCAGCGCGTCCAGGTGCGTGTGCAAGGCGCGGTTCTCCTCGATCAAGAAGTCGTCCACGCCGCAGTCGAAGCGCAGGGCGGGGCGCGTGGCGGGGTCGGACGCGGCGGCCAGGGCGAAAACGTCTTCGGGGCCTCCCGCCGGGGACGCGCCGAAGACGGGCCGCCATTCGCGGCCCCAGTCGTTTTCTTGGGAGAAGTCGCGGCGCGCAAAGCCCAGCGCCCCCGAGTGGCTGACGGCGGCGCAGAACATGTCGGGGTGTTTCAGCGCCAGCTTGAACGCCCCGTAGCCGCCCATCGACAGCCCGGCCAGGGCGCGGCCCTCGCGGGAGGGGACGGTGCGGAACGTGCGGTCCACGAAGCCGACCACATCTCGGACGATGTTGGTCTCGAACGCCGCGCGGGGGTTGTCTCGGGCGTCGGTGTAGAAGCCGCGCCCGCCGTCGGGCGTGACCACGATCAGCGGCAGGCCCATGACGTGGTTCTCGATGCCTGACCGCCGCGTCCAGGCCGTGTGGTCGTCGGACAGGCCGTGCAGCAGGTACAGCACGGGGAACGGGCCTGGCTTGTCGTCCGGCACGATGGCCGTGAAAGAGGTCATTTTCCCCAGGGCGTTGTTCTGGTTCAGGTGGAACTCGCAGACCGCCATCGTTAAGCGCCCTCCAACAACTTCAAGGTGAGTTCGCGCCGGCGCGCGTACTTGTCGTCGGCGATGGCCGGGACGGCTTGGGCGGTGTCCACGGGTTCAGCCAGGTCAATCCACGACCGGCAGCCGCCGTACTCGCGCCGGACCGGCAGCGTCCGGGGCGCGGCCAGGGCGTAGGCGCGCAGCAGCAGCACCCAGACGGGCTTGTACGGCTCCCAGTCGTAGCGCCCGTCGATGAACTGCGAACTCCAGATGTGCTGCGGGGCGAGGTTGAGGAGCCGCGCGCGGTCGTCCACCCGCACCACGTCGGTGACGGCGGCGGCGGCCTCGATGCGTATCTGCGCAGAGGCCGTCTTCCGGGCCTCCTCCTCGGCCAGCCACTGCCCGAAGCAGGGCTGCAAGTCTCCCGCCCGCTCGGTCTCGTGCGCGTAGGTCGGGTACAGCAGAAACTGCCGCGCCCGCAGGTCGAACTCTCCCGTGTCTTCGATCAGCCCGCCCTTGCGGACCAGAATGATCTGGTGCCCCTCCAGCAGCGACCGTTGGACGACCGCCCACTCTTTCAGGGCCGTCGTCAGCGTCTCAGGCAGTACGTCAGGCGGCATGGGTTTTTCCTCCGGCATCTTGCGCCTAGTATACCCCCCGCCGCCCCCGCGCCGCCGGGTATAATGGCGATGCGAGTCAGGAGGGACCCCCGATGGCGATTGCCGAGTCAGAGATTAAAGCCGGGACACGGATGACGGAAGACGAGTTTATACGGCTGCCGAAGGACGGGCCGGGCAACCCGACCGCGGCCAAGTATGAACTCGTGGACGGGAGGCTCAAGGAAGTGCCGACGGAGTTTTCTCACGATGCGATTGGAATCAACCTGATCCTAATGCTGGGGCCATCCGCGCGGGGCCTGGGGTTTATGTCATCCGGCCAAGCGGGTTTCCGTATGGCCGATGGCAACGTCCGTGCCCCCGATATTTCCTACACGCGCAAAGAGCGCATTCCCGGCGGGAGGCCGCCCCGCAGTTTCGGCGTCGTCGCCCCTGATCTGTGCGTGGAGATCATCTCGCCGTCCGAGAAGCAGACCGACATGGTCCGCAAAGTACGCGAATACTTCGACGGCGGGGCGGAGCAGGTCTGGCACGTCTTCCCGGAGCGGCAAGAAGTAATTGTCTTCACGTCGCCGACCGAGACGCGGGCGCTGGATACTGGGGACACGCTGGACGTAGGCGATCTCCTGCCGGGCTTCTCCTGCCGCGTCGGTGACATCTTTTTGACGGAGTAGAAACCAATGCAGTACCGCAACTTCGGCACGACGGATTTACGCGCTTCCGTCGTCGGCTTCGGCGTCTGGACCGTCTCGACGCGCATGTGGGGGGTGACGGACGAGGCCGTCCGCCTGCGGCTGCTACGCCGGGCCTTCGAGCTGGGCGTGACGTTCTTCGACACCGCCGACGTCTACGGCGACGGGACGGGCGAGACCATCTTGAAAGAGGCCCTGGGCGCGCACCGCGACGAGATGACAATCGCCACCAAGTTCGGCTACGACTGGTATACCGCACCCGGCGAGCAGCCCGGCCAGCGCGAGCGTCCCCACGACTGGTCGCCCGCCTATGTCAAACGTGCCTGCGAGGAGAGTTTGAAGCGGCTGGGCACGGACCGCATCGACCTGTACCAGCTCCACAACCCCCGGATCGACGCCCTGCGCCGCGATGACCTGTTCGCGGCCCTGGACGATCTCAAAGCCGCGGGCAAGGTCTGCCATACTGGGGCCGCGCTAGGGCCGGCCCTGGACGTCCGGCAGGCCGAGGAAGGCGTGGCCGCCTTCGCCACGCGCGGCATGGCCTCCGTCCAGATCATCTTCAACCTGCTGGAACAGGTCTTGGGGCCGGATGTGCTCGGGGCCGCCCGCGCGTCGGGCGGCGGGGTCATGTGCCGCGTTCCCCACGCCTCGGGCCTGCTGGAAGGCTCCTACACGACCGAGACCGAGTTCGCGCCCGGCGACCACCGCAACTTCCGGGTCAACACCAGCGAGAAGCGCAAGCAGTGGCTCGAAGACGGCCTGCAAAAGGTCGAGGCCCTGGATTTTTTGATCAAAGGCACGGGCCGGACCTTGGGCCAGGCCGCCCTGCAATGGCTCTGGTCCGAGCCGCTGCTGGCGACCGCCCTGCCCAACATCTACGACGAGAAGCAGCTAGAAGAGTTCTGCGCCGCCCCCGACGCCCCCCCGCTGACGCCGGACGAGCTGGCAAAAATGCGCGACCTCTACGCCCACAGCTTCGGCCTGGCGTGACGCTGAAAAGCCGTCTTCAACTCATCGAGCGGCCCAGACTTCTGGATACCTATCCGCAGCCGGACGAACTGACTGGAAAGCAGCCTGCCGCCGCCCATCTTCCAACCCAGCGGGCGCAGCCGGTAAGCTCTCACTGTAGCTGTTGCATGAGACCCGCCATGTCTGCGACCGACCAATGCTCCGCGATCTTGCCACTCCGTAGACGATCAATGCGAATGGTTCGCAGCAGGGCATTTTTCCCTGTTGGGGCTATTCCCAGGAACGGGCCTGTATGTTGGGCGCGTGTCAGCAGTTGAGTAACAACCCGATCTGTTTCCGCGACCTGCTGCAAGATTTCTATACGCATGTCCGAGAAAGCAGAGAAGGCCGCGCCGAACTGTTCATGGTAAGCCCGAAGAGCAGCTAACCCGCGATTGTCCGCACCTTCCGGCATAGCATGGTTGATGCAGTCCGCAGTCCAGAAATCCGGGAGCGCATTGACATCTTGATTCACCCAAACAATTTTGATGAAATCGAGAATCAATTGCTTGTTTTCGTCAGGGTTCATTGTTTTTTCCTCGCCGCAGATTTACCCACTTTCGGGGCAGCAGCAAAACAGCGGACGGATTCCAGAAATGCGAACGGCCGCAAGCGGCATTAGCCCATCGCCTTCAGGGCCGCTTGCAGTTCCTCGTCCGCCTCGCCCACAGGCAGTTGCTGATAGATCATTTGCATGACCGTCTTGCCCGGCGGCGGCAGGCGGCGCGGCTTGATCTCGTCGAGCGACTGCGGCACGGGCCGGTGCTTCAGTTCCGTAATCAGCCGCGCCATCACGGCCTGCGGCGTCAGCCCGTCCGACGTGACCCCCTGCCGCTCCGCCTCTTCTTTTAGGGCCGCTTCCAGTTCCGGCGTCAGTTCCAGCGTGACGGTCATTAGGTGTCCCTCCTCCTACGCTCCTGCCCCAACGCGATTGGAGACATTGTACCCGGCTTGACCCGGCGAACCGGCCCATGGTACACTGCCAGCAGATGCGGCCTCGCAGGAGAAGACACAATGCCTAATTTGATAGATAGCCAAGCAATTTGGAGCCTACGGCCAGAGGACATTCCTGGGCAGATCATGCGTAGAAGTGCTGGCAATGATGAGAGCATTAGAATTAAGCCTGAAGTAGGTTTGAATGGTCCTGATGGAAACCTATTGAGTGAAGCCGAGTTCATTAAAATCGGTTCCTTACCCCGAGTTGACGTAGGGCAATTGGTGCTCTTTCGGATAGCAAAGGCGGGGCAACAGTTCTATATTGATAGACTGCGCGTGATCTCTTCCGCAGAAGATAGAATAAGGTACAACAATGTCAAACAAGAGTTTCGCTCATCTTATGCGGCGAGGATAGAAACTCTTGTGAGTGATCTCGGAACCAAGGTTGAGGAATTGGCAACAAGCCGGGCAGATGCGATGATGGTCTCCGAGCGCGAGGCTATAGACAAGGCATGGCTGGAACACAATGCAAATGTTGAGGTGCACAATGCGAATGTTGAGACGCACAATAGGGACCGTCAGAGCCTAGAACTGGCTTCTTCTGCCTTTTCTACTGATAGAATATGTCTGGACACAGAAAAACAAGAGTTTCAACATGCTAAACAAGAACTTGAGCAGGGTAAACTCGATTTTCAGCAGGCTGGTGGGGAAGCCCTTCTCAAATTGGTACGGCAAAGTCAAGTATCTAACGCAGAGAATGTGGAAACTCCTGATCGCCTGCAAGATGAGAGTGATGTAGCCCCGAAGGGCCTGATAAAAAGCCTGGGAGGGTACTTCCAAAGCCAGAACTATTCGGTTGACGACCCTCTGCTGTTGCAGGCGCTACTCTGTCTCTGCGTAGGGGCGGCAACCGGACAGTTCATCGTGCTAACCGGACCACCCGGTTCGGGCAAGACAAGCCTCGTCGGGAAAATCGCACAGGCAATAGGTGCAGGAAGCGGAGTCGTACCAGTTCGCCCGGCCTGGATTGATGCGACTGATCTGATTGGGTTTTACAATCCAGACATCAACCGTTATCAGCCAACGCCTTTTCTGGATAATGTTCTCCAAGCCAAGCGATACGATGACCTAAACCGTCTCTACCTGCTTGTGCTTGATGAGATGAACTTGGGGCGCGTCGAGAATTACGCAGCAGACTTTCTATCGCTTTTGGAGAAGGCGCGGGAAGGTGACAGAAATGCCGAACTGCAACTTTACTCGCGCGAGATCAAAAATCGGTTTAAGGCAGAACAGGAAAAGTACGATGCTTCTGATAATCGGACGTTGGAAGTGAAGGCGCACGAGTTACTTTATCCTAGCAGACTTCCTTTCCCAAAGGGACTTGTTCTTCTTGGCACAATCAACGTGGACGAAACAACGCACCTACCCAGCCCTAAGTTCCTGGATCGGTCACTTACGATTCAAGTGAGCGGGACCAAACTGCCGGAAGATTTAGGCAAGTCAATTAGAACCAGCAATAAAGTAACGAGTGTTGACTTCTCTTGGGCACTCTCTTTAGCGACAGCGCAACGATGTTTAGAAGAGGGCATCAAACTCAACTCTAAGGCCCAGGAAACCTGGAAGTTGCTGATGAAGTGGAACGAACATTACTTCAAACCGCTTGGGATACGTCTCAGCCACCGGCTGCCGCAGGTGTACCGCTGTTACATGGGAGCGGCAGCCACGCTGAAAATATCCGATCATCAGCAGGTGGCAGATACGTTTGTGCTATCCAAAATCATGCCTCTTATCACGTTCCGGGATGGAGATGCCTCCGAAACCCCACCTCAAGAGTCGAAACGAGACGTTCTTAAGCGATGGCGGGATGGCAAAGACAAGAGTGGGACAGTGAAGATGGACATGACAGAGTTTCCTCTTGTCCTTGCTGCTCTTGAAGCGATGCTCGCGCGCCCCGACGTCATTGTTCGTTATTTGGAGTAACTTCTAGTGCCAAAGGTTGAGTTCTTTCACACAAGCAATGACCAGCCCTTACACTTCGATGTAGAAGAAGATAGGTACGTCTGGCGTCAATACACGAGAGATAGCTGGTACGTTCGTGTAGACGATCCGTATGTATCTTCGGTTTTTGTCAGGGTTGACGAAGAAGACGTTCCATTGGAGAAGTATATTAGCGACAACTGCTTTACGCTCTCAGAAGACGTTGGACAGCGGATAGCGAACGGAATTAAGCATAGAACCGGCCACGAGCCGAACCCTGGCGGATGGGTTGCCTTGCTTGATCTCTGGTCTGATGATGGCAATGGAACGCCACAGCGTCTAGACCCACCGCTTTACATTGAGCCGGGCAATCTAAGCTCGACCGATTTCAACCTGATTATTGAGCGACTTCAAGACCTCGCTGGTTTCCGTTATAGCCCAACCCAAGTAAAGCGAGAAGCGAGTGGAGGCAGTACAGAGGGTGGTACAGAAAGGAATGAAGATGAACTACTAAAGCAGGCAGCAGACAAATTTCTTGCTTTAATCAAGCAGGTGCATTCCAATTGGGTTCTGATTCAGGAGACTGCTTCGCGCGAAACCCAACTTTTGCCGAAGTTCGTTGACATTTTCTCAGCGACAGGCTCTCACTCTTCCCGTCTCGTGGCGAAAAAGTCACAACGCCCTTATGCACGCCGCGTCGAGATTTTGATGCCGCAGGAGTCGTTGGCAACGGTTGAAAACAGATTCCTTGTCTATGTGTTGGAAAGCATTAGTCAAAAGGCTCCTCTGTTTAAGAGGCGTTTGTCTGCTCGCTCAAAGGAACTTCGAGAGGAATGGATAGCAGGTGAAGACAAAGAGGGAAAATCAAGGCGGGCCAATCCTCTGTGGCAGCAGAAGCAGACGGAGCAATGGGCATTAGCGGATTGCATGGCAAAATTGGCTGAGGACATAGACAAGGCTTCTCAAGAAGTCATTCCTTACATCAACGATCCGTTCTTGCGTGAAGTCCGCGACAGTTCTGCATTCCCAAGCCGACCAACGGATCGGTTGACCCGTTCCTTCGCCTATGGTCCTGTACACAACGCCTTCTGTGATTACCAGAAACAGCCAGGCATCTTATTTGCACCACTGAAGCCCGGCTTAATGCGGGCACTAGAAACTAGGTCAATCCATCCTGCCTGCACTCTATACGAACTCTGGGTTTTTGTTGAACTTTATGATATGCTCACGCGCACGTTCGGCTTTCGTCTTCCGGCGGATGCTCCAGCGGGTCATCCCTTTGATTTTGTAGACAGCACTGCGGGTGAGATTATAGGAGACGCTCTACAGGGCCACGAGTTTCGGCTGGAGTTTCGGCCTAACAGCAATGAGAAGCGTCTAATCAAAATCAGTCTGTTTTACGATACACAACGTCGTACAAAGACGGGAAGCAATCTGCGGCCAGACTTGTTTGTGGTGGTATCAGATAGTACGAAAGCCGACAATGTCAAGCATTTCGCCGTAGACGCTAAATACCACAGCTATCCCGGCTACTACATGAGACCGGAGCGTGATAAACATGGCGTTGATACTGTCTTTGATCTAGATTTGCTCATTACAGCCAAGGAGAAATATCGCGGGACGCTTAGGTGCGATGCCGCCTTCGTCGTACATTCTGATAGCAACGCCAACTATACTTATTGGGGCGGCAGTCCCTATAAGACTGCTAACAAAAAAGCGCGATCTGGGCAGGAAGATGTTTGGCCGGAGCATCATTATGGATCTGTGTTCGCTAGCCCATCCGACGCGACCAACTTGCGGAAGCTACTGAAGTGCTTTCTTATGTATCATTTAGATGCTGATAACATCTGCTGGTCGTGCAACACTGAGGTCGAGCCTCACCAAATGTTTTACTCAGGGATGCTCCCTTATAAACAGTACGATGCAACAGGTAATGTTGTTGGCATAGAAAGGGTTCAGGTAGAAAAAGAGCCTGTGGGGCGTGGCTTCCAGTGTGAGAAATGCCAAAGGTCTTGGACACGAACCTGGTGTCGCAGAAATAAAGAGCACAAGATATACAAGATCGGTGCAGACAGCTTCCACTCCCGCGATGGATTAGGACGCATGATTTGCCCCACTTGTGGTGACGGATACACTGAACCAGATGTTAAGACTCAGTCGACAGATTAACAGGCAGGAGGAACCTCGATGGCGACATTGACCGCGCCGCCCGCCGCAACGCTTACCTATGAGGCGTACATGGCGGAGCCGCAGACCGAGGGACGCTACGACATTGTCAACGGAGTGAGGAGCTTTATGCCCGGAGCGACGTGGGACCATCAAACGATTGCCCTGAACGTGACGGAGTTGCTGCGGCAGTATGCGCGTGTCAGCGGCGTCGGTAAGGCCAACGCCGCGCCGTTCGACGTGCTGATCCGGCGCGTCCCAAAGCTGGGAACGCGGCAGCCGGACGTGTTCTTTATCAGCCTGGCGCGGCTGGCACGGGTGGGTGGGCGGCCCGCCCGTGGGCCTTTGGAGGTCGCGCCGGAGTTAGTCGTGGAAGTCATTTCGGATAGTGAAACCCAGTGCATTTTAGGCGATAAGATTGCAGACTACGTGGAGATTGGCGTGGACGAGTGTTGGGTGGTGCGGCCCGAGGACCGGACGGTGGAGGTCCTGGCGCTGTCGCCCGAGGGGGCACGGAGTGTACGCGTTTATGGGGACGGGGAGGCCGTCGCGTCGGTCGTCTTTGCCGCGCTCTCGGTGCCCGTCGCGGACGTGTTCGCGGCCTGATCCGGCCTTGACCGGGCGGACGCGCCTGGGGTACACTAGGGAGAACAAATGTTTTCTCAGCGGGGCGCGTTGCGGCCCGCTTTTTCTTGTGTATGTTTAGGCGCAGGGGGCAGTCGTTTATGGCCGATTTCATCAGGATCAAGGGCGCGCGGCAGAACAACCTCAAGGACATCTCGCTGGACATCCCGCGCGACAAGCTGGTCGTCATCACCGGCCTGTCGGGGTCGGGCAAGTCGTCGCTGGCTTTTGATACCATCTACGCCGAGGGGCAGCGGCGGTATGTCGAGTCGCTGTCGGCCTACGCGCGGCAGTTCTTGGGCCAGATGGACAAGCCCGATGTGGACCACATCGAGGGCCTGTCGCCCGCCGTCTCCATCGACCAGAAATCTACCTCGCGCAACCCCCGCTCCACGGTCGGGACCGTGACCGAGATCTATGACTATTTGCGCCTGCTGTTCGCCCGCGTCGGCATCCCGCACGACCCCGTGACGGGCCTGCCGCTGACCAAGCAGACCGTCGAGCAGATGGTGGACCGGACGCTGGAGCTGCCCGAGGGGGCGCGCATCCAGATTCTGGCCCCGGTCGTCAAGGGCCGCAAGGGCGAGTACAAAAAAGAGATCGACGAGATCAAGGCCGAGGGGTTCGCGCGGGCGCGCATCGACGGCACGATCTACGACTTTTCCTCGGACACCCTCCCCGACCTGGGGCGCTACAAGCAGCACACGATTGAGATCGTCGTCGATAGACTCGTGGTGAAGCACCCGGCCCCGGACTCGGAGAGTAGCGCCTCGTCCACGCTCGCCAAGCGGCTGGCGGACTCGTTCGAGACGGCGGCCAAGTGGGGCAAGGGGTCGGTTGTCGTGGACGTCATCGGCGGCGAGGCTTTGGAGTTCACCGAGAGCTTCGCCGCCACCGACTCGGCGTTCAACTTCGAGGAGATCGAGCCGCGGCTGTTCTCGTTCAACTCGCCCTACGGGGCCTGCCCCGAGTGTCACGGGCTGGGCATCAAGACCGAGTTCGACCCCGACCTGATCATCCCGGACAAGGGCAAGAGCATCGAGGAGGGGGCCATCGCGCCCTACGTCGCGGCGACCTCGGGCAACACCAACGAGTGGGCCTTGGGCCTTTTCCGGGGCGTCGCCGAGCGGTTCCACTTCTCCGCCGACGCGCCGCTGTCGAGCCTTACCGACGAGCAGATGAAGGCGCTGATGCACGGCGTCTCGGGCAACGTCACGGTCACGTTCCGCAACAAGTGGGGGCGTAACCGCCAGTTCACGTCGGACTTCTCGGGCGTGATTGGGATGCTGACCAAGAAGCTGTCCGAGACCGAGTCCGAGGGCATAAAAGAATGGCTGGGCCAGTTCCAGAGCGAGAAGCCCTGCCCCGTCTGTCGGGGCAAGCGGCTCAAGCCCGAAGCCCTGGCCGTGCTGCTGGGCGGCCTGAACATCAGCGACCTGTGCGCGCTGTCTATCGCTAGGTCCCACGACTGGTTCGAGGCATTAGTGCTGACGAACCGGCAGCAGATGATCGGGCGGCAGATCGTGCGCGAGATCAAGACCCGGCTGGGCTTCTTGCTGAACGTCGGCCTAGGCTATCTGACCCTGGACCGGGGCGCGCGGACGCTGGCGGGCGGCGAGGCCCAAAGAATAAGACTCGCCTCGCAGATCGGCTCGGGCCTGACCGGCGTTCTCTACATCTTGGATGAGCCGTCCATCGGCCTGCACCAGAGGGATAACTCCAAGCTGATCGAGACGCTGTTCCACCTGCGCGGCCTGGGCAACACGATCATCGTGGTCGAGCACGACGAGGAGACGATGGCGGCGGCGGACTGGATCGTGGACATCGGGCCGGGCGCGGGCGAGCACGGCGGGCAGGTGATCGCGCAGGGGACGCCGGACGAGATCATGGCGAACCCGGCCAGCATCACGGGCCGGTTTTTGAGCGGCCGGGACAAGATCGCCCTGCGCGACGAGCGGCGGCAGCCGTGCGAGAAGTTTCTGGAGATCGTCGGCGCGCGCGGCCACAACCTCAAGGACGTCAGCGTCAAGATTCCCCTGGGCTGCTTCGTCTGCGTTACCGGCGTGTCGGGTTCGGGCAAGAGCACGCTGATCCAGGAAACGCTCTTCCCGCG
>JAABUZ0100000442.1_pt1 | contig 103611 bp, 90 predicted proteins | sample 5562091 | NCBI WGS metagenome assembly JAABUZ01 (sample SAMN12813069, study PRJNA571459) | rock metagenome | isolation source: Antarctica rocks | place: Antarctica: Victoria Land, Linnaeus Terrace sud | collected 2015-12-21
GACCGTCTCTCTGGTGCCAATCGGATGCCCTCCCTGGCCGCCCTCATCATCCAACGCGCGGCTGAGGCCCACGCCCCCGTGGCGCTCGCGGCGGCCTAGCCCCCCGACTTTTCGATAAGATACCTCGGCGACGTCTTCGGAGACAGTCTACAACGGCATGGCGATACCTACGCCGCGGATACGGGCGGCGGCCGTGCGTCCCTGGGGTATGTGATACCCGCCGAACCGCCGCTGCTGTTGGTCAACGAACACGACAAGGTCAGGCTGCGTCTCCGGCGCGCCGGACACAGCGCCTGGCTGCCGGTGACCGACCTGCGCCTCTATGCATACCAAGATGACCAATTCATCCCGCGTCGGGACGCCGTGGAGCGTCTGTCCGCCAGAATGAGTAGTGGAGCGCGTGTTATTCTAGGTGTGGGACTGACGCGGCCCATGTTCGGCGGGGGCGGCGTCAAGCGCCATTGGCTACAGGTCAACAACATCCATATCGTCGACGATCCACTGTGGCAGGAAAATGACAACTAAACGGCATATCCTGTTGGCCGAGCGACCGGCGGGTCATGCCGAGTAAAGCGCCGAAACGCGCGCGCGGCGCCAACGGGCGTCAGAGCAGCGATGGGTCCGTGACACCGGCGCGCATGTTACAGAAACTGGGTACGGCGCCACGGCGGCCCAAGCGTTCCACGCCCGCGCCTACGGCCGCGCGGGCTATACGCCGCCGATCCGTAGGGGCGCCGTCGCCGATCCAGCGCCTGCTCGGTCTCCTGCTCGTAGCGATCGTGGGCTGCCTGGGCCTACTTGTGCTGGCCCACAGCACCGCCTCTTTCCAGGGCGGGCAGGGCTTGCGCGGTGCGCCGCCACAACAAGCGTGCCGGCCCGACGCCAGCGGCATTCCCGAACCGGGACCGTGCGGCGACACCTGGCGCTACGCGCAAGCGGTCAACGCGCAAGCCCATGTGCTCGCGCCGCCGTCGGTCTCCGTCGCGGCGATCCAGCAGGCCCTGACGTCGGCGGACTCGCCGCTCGCGGATACGACGGCGACGCGCGACAGCCGTACCTACGCCGAGTACCTGTGGGATCAAGGCAAGCGCGACGGCGTCGACCCTGGCGTGGTGATGGGCTTTTTCAACGCCGAGTCGAGCTATGGCACGCAGGGCATGTCCACTCAGACGCATGACCTCGCCAACGAGCGCGCGCTCGCCGGCCGCCCCTCACGCTGCAGCAACGACGGCTGCTACGTCTACGACGACACCTGGTTCGACGGCATCGACCGCATCGTCGCCCTGCTGGCCGACTATGCCCACCGTGGTCTGGACACCGCCGACAAGGTCATCCCGATCTGGGCGCCCACAAGCGACTACAACAACGACCTCGTCATGAGCGGCAACGTCCGCGCCACGGTACAGGCGCTCCACGCGGCCAGTTAAACGGTATGAACCGTATATCCGCCTGTAATAAGCGTATGCCAAAAGGGCTATGGCTCATCGAAGATATCGTGGCCGTCGACACGGCGCCAGACGATATGAGGACCGAAGGCGCACCGCGTCGCCGTAGCGAAACGTCGCGCGGCCATCGGGCGCCCACGTCATCTCGTACACATCGGTCGTGCCCTGAACGCGTTTGATGCGCAAGCTCGACGAGACGCGACCGGCGCGCAAACCCGTCACGAACTTGATACGCGCCACGCGAAATTGCTCACGCTCACCTTGCGTCAGTTTGGCGTACTCGCGCCGGAAGCGCGCCTCGGCCTCAAACGTCGGCATCGGTTGGCGGAATGGCGTCGAGCGCGGCTTGGAACTCCTCGTCGCTGTAATAAATCGTGCCGCGTACACCGGCGGCCCATCGCTCGTCGACCTCGCGTTCGCCGTCGTACCATTCCCGCGTCCAGAACCATGCCTGGTCGGGGTGGGCCGCGCGCATGGCGGCCAACTCTTCGTCGGTGCGCGGCGGCAATGGCGTCGTCGCGCCGGCGATCGGACGGACGATGACGTCCACGTCGTCTGGCTGCGGTACGGATTCGGTTGCCATGCCTATCCCTCCTCTTGTGTTGACGGCGGCAGCATAACGGCGGCCACGCCGCCCTTTCTTTCATTGTGACACTCCCACGCCTAAAGGACATGGGCTTCTCGGCTAAACCGAGCTACCTGCGAGGTGTCCGCTCGAACTATCCGGCTCACGCCGGAATACTTTGACGGGGCGCGCATAGACGACCTTCGTTGCCAGGGCTTGATTCGTCCGCATCTCCTCATAAAGGCCGATGCACAGGATATTCGTACTCCCCACGACATCGCGCGGGGCGACTATCCCACACGTCCGACAACGATACACGCGCCGGCACTTGTTCCGCGCCCCGCAATGAGGGCACGTCTGACTACTGTAATGCTCGTCTATCTGGATAGCGCCGCTCGCCTTATAGTCCAGTTGACGTGTGATCTTGCCGTTGCTGGCTTGGCTCACTTGCTGTGCCCACACACCATTCATCTTCTGGGCGGCTTCGTTGAAGGGCTTGCCGACGTAGCAGGTCGCGCGGGGGAACTCTTGCGCGACCCGATGCGTGGCCTTATGGATCAGGTCATTCATGCGGCGCCGTGTTTTGGCGAGCATCTGCTTCTTGCGGCGCTGCACACGCCGCCAGCGGCGAGACCCCTTGACCATTTTTGACTGCCTGCTCACAGCCGACGCCAGCCGCTTGTTGCGCCACTGCACGGTCGCCTTTGCTTCACGTCCGCTGATGAGCAGCGCCTTTGTACCATCTGTGGCGGCAACCAGCGTGTTCACGCCCAAGTCGATGCCGACCACCGTTCGTTGATGATGTGGCTCATCGGGGATCTCATACACCAATAGAACACATCCGAGGCACAAACGAACTTCCATCAAGCGACCGGGCAACGGGCGATCGTGGGGCAGCGGGATACGCAGCGTGCCGCTCTTACCATTGGGCAGCACGAGGCGATTATCTCTGATACGGGCGTCCTGGTTGGTGTACACCACGTCGCGGTAGCGCGGGCGCTTCCAGGGATAGCGCGCCTCAGCGTGGCCGTTCTTGCGCAACTGGCGCGTCGCGTCCACCGCCTCAATGAATTCCCCGATGATCTGCTGCGCCGCCTGTGCCGACAAGCCGGGATAGCGTCTCTTGGCCCATCTCTGGAAACGGGCCTTGGAGGGCCAGCGCCAGTTCAGGCGCCGCAGGCGATGATGCCGCGCCACGAGGTCGGCCCACAAGCGCGCCGCCTCGACGCGCGCCCCCGTGTATGTCGCCCACTGCGACGGCCTATCCGGCGTCCACCTAATTTCTACCGTGCGATATCCCATGCCTACATCATTTCTACTGTGCGATATCCCATGCCTACATCATAAAATATCCGGCGATAGAAGTCAAGCTACAGCCGCTGTGGGAAGCGCTGGAGGCGGGGGCGCACACACTGGCCTACGACGGCGCCATCATGGGAGACACCCAGAGTGGCAATCCGTTGCCGGCCAGGAAGTGGGCCTCCGTCACGGTTCCGACGCTCGTGATGGACGGGGGAGAGAGCCCTGTGTTTATGCGCCACGGGGCACAAGCGCTCGTGAATATCCTCCCCAATGCACAACACCGCCATTTTCCAGGTCAAGACCACGGCGTAGCCAACGACGTCCTCGTTCCTGTGCTGGTGGAGTTCTTCAAAGGCTGAAGTGATGCTCAAGAGTATGGCGCGACCAGTCAACGAGCGCTGGTCAACGCGAAAAAAGGGCGTGCACCCCTGGTGATGGCTTGCGCATCGGCGCTAGTTCGATTATTATCTAACCAGCTATGAGTTCGACCATGAACTATCCAGCGGTCGAGACAATGGCGCGGGAGAGAAACGATGTACCGGGTAGAGGTCGACTGGGCCGAGGCGTACGAACTCGCCGTCAGCTTGCACGCCTATGCCGCGACGCGGGAGCACAAGACGCTGGAGATAGGCGAGAAGTGGGTTAAGGATGTGCGCGCTCGGATTAGCCCCGCGTTCGCGGCGGAGCTAGCCGGGTATAGAGAGCTACCCTTGGTCAAAAAGCTGGAGGTCCTTATATGGCAATGTCCTGGTGAGCGCGACGCGCCGAACTTCGTGCGCTGGCTCGGCGGCCTGTCGCCGGGCGCGTTGTACGAGTTAGTAGCCCCGTACACCTCGACGGAAAGCATGGCGCTGCTACGCGACCTTGGCGCGCAACGGGACCAGCTTGCACATTTACTTCAGGCGTGGGACGAGCAGTACTTCCACGCGGCCAACAAGGCGATCCTCGATGGCTTGGCCGCCGACGCCGCGGCCAAGCGCGCGCTGCTGGCCGTGATGGCGCCGGATGCCCTGGCCGAGGCGGCCACTGGCGGTGTGTATCTCGCGCCAATCGCCGATGTGGATGTGGTCGTGCTCGTCCCACAATACCACTACCGACCGTGGAACCTGTATGGCTTGCATGGCCGCGTGCGGTTAAACCTCTATCCCGCCGACGCGCTGCCGCCCGCGCGGGGTGAGCCCCCGCCCGACCTGTTGCGGTTGACGCGCGCGCTGGCCGATGAGAGCCGCCTGCGCATCCTGCGCTTCCTGGCGACGACTCCGCGCGGCTTCACCGACGTGGTCCACGATAGCGGCCTGGCCAAGAGCACTGTGCATCACCACCTCGTCGCACTGCGCGCCGCCGGCCTGGTGCGCGTCCACGACGACGGGAACGGCCCTGTCACCTATAGCCTGCGCCCACGCGCGCTCGATGAGTTGGGCGAGCGTTTGGGGTTGTATCTCGCGCACGAGGCGGGAGGCGAGAGGCGGGAGGCGGAAGAAAAGCCGATGGCCAGGTAATGGACAGCGCACAATAGCCAACTACTCCCGACTCCCGACTCCCGACTCCTGACTCGTAAAGGACAGCATCATGCCCGCGGAGTACGACACACCCCCCGCACGGCTTCCGCACGTTCGTGATCATCTGGGCCTCGCAGTCGGTCTCGGTGCTGGGCACGTCGCTGACCTACTTCGCTATCGTCATCTGGCTCACGCAAACGCTCTATCCGCTGCCGCGCCAGAAACCCGAACTGGCCTTCGCGCTGACGGCGGAGAGCATCGCGATCACCATCCCCATGGTCTTCGGGGCGCCATTCGCGGGGGCCTGGGCCGACCGTCATGACCGGCGGCGTACCATGATCGTGATGAACGCGGCCAGCGGCGTGTGCAGCCTCGCGCTAGCCGGGCTGCTGGCGACGCGCACGCTGAACCTGTGGCTGCTACTGCCTATCGTGTTCATGTCCGGCCTCACCGGCGCCTACCACAGCGCCTCGTTCGACACCTCGTACGCCATGCTCGTCCCCGCGGAGAAGCTGCCGCGCGCCAACGGCATGATGCAAACTATTTTTTCGCTCTCCGGCATCTTGTCCCCGGCGATCGCGGCCACGCTCATCTCGCTGCCCGACCTGGCGCGGCAGGGCCTCGTGCCCGGCGCGGCCGGGGCGGCGCTGCGCCCATTACGCGACGGCACGGCGCTGGCGGCGGCGATCGACGCGCTGACGTTCTTCGCGGCCGCCGTGGTGCTGCTGGCCGTCCGCGTGCCCTCGCCGCACCGCGCCGACCGCGCGGCCGACGGGACACTGCGCACGAGCATGTGGGCCGACGTGCGCGAGGGCACTGTATTCATCTGGCATCGCCGCCCGCTGCTGTGGCTGCTGGGGACCTTCACCCTCGCCAACTTCGCCGGCACGCCCGCGCAACTGTTCCGGCCGCTGCTGCTGAAATACAACCTGGCGCCCGATTGGGCGGCGCATCACTATACATTCGCGGAGGCGCTGGCGCTGCTCGGTCTAGCGTCGGGGGTCGGCGGCCTGCTCGGCGGCGTCCTCGTCAGCGCGTGGGGCGGACTCAAGCGGCGGCGCGTCCTGGGCGTGCTGATCCCCCTGGCTATCGAGGGCGCCGCCCTCGTCGTCTTCGGGCTCTCGTCCCTGCTCTATGTCGCCGCCGCGATGCTGCTCGTCAACACGGCCATGCTACCGTTCTCTAATGCGCACTCGCAGGCCATTTGGCAGGCGCGGACGCCGCGCGAGCTGCAGGGGCGCGTCTTCGCGGTGCGCCGCGTCATCGCCTGGTGCGTTATCCCGTTGAGCACCGCGCTGGCCGGGTGGGCGGCCGCTTTCCTCAACCCCGGCCTGGTGCTGGCGGCGCTCGGCGGCGCGCTGTGTCTGTTCTGCGTGGCCCAACTGTTCAACCCCTACCTGCGGCGCGTCGACGACCACGCCTATCTCGAGGCGCTCGCCGCACGCGCCAGGGCCGTCCGCGGCGCGAACTGACATATGGGAAGAGGGCCCCAAGGGCGCCACGCGCTTCGGCGTGATGTGTCGTCCTATGCTATAGCCAGTTGACCAGGCTGGTATCCCTGCATGTCATAAACAAACCAAGGCCGTCCGAGCCAGAAATCCTCATCGGGATCAGGGATAAGAGGCTTGCTTTCCAAGGCATCCGTCATGTGTTGCCAGACGTGCCCCCACCTCCGATTTAACAGCGCGTGATCGGCGTCTTGCATCTGCCATATCTTCTCGAAGACCGAGGACTTGTAGTCGCGCTCGATTCTAAGCCGCCTGATGTCTACCGTGTCACTCTCTCCAACCGCATCGTTGATGACAATACCGACGCCATCGAATTGGGATACCCACTCTCGTACTTGGTCGGCAGGTATCTGTACGAAGCGCGCCGGCATGGATAGTTTGAGCCGTTGCCCTTGCTCCCTATAAGCTTTTCTAGCCGCTTCGCCATCCCAATAGACACTGCGGAGGACAGCGACGTGCTGCCCCTCGTTGAATGGGTTCGCGTACACAATCCGGGACTCGACCTTGTCCGCTTGACTTGCCTGCGCCTCAAGCGTCAGCACCGGCCATCCGTAGAATCCTTCCCCGCACAGTTGTCGCACCGTGATATTTGCGGGTCCGTGCAATACGGCTTGCGCCCGGACACGTACCGTTCCGTACTGGGGCGGGGGTGCTAGCATATGCTTTCGACCTACCTTGATAACAACTCTCTCGATCATGGAAAGGGGTTGAGTTCGCCTTGACCGCCCCCAATCCATAGGCTACCGTCTTTAGCCTTGAATATCGAATCTCGCGGGCCGTACCCTTGTTTCTGCTTCTCGCGATGCAACTCGGGAGACACCTCATCGTCGCTTAGCTTTCTTACATCCTTGAGGCCGTCTGTTGTCTCCCTCTCCATTCGACTAGAATATCATACTTTCAGCCGCCGATCACGTACTGCATGCCGCCGACCTGGCGCGCCATGCCTTTGAGTTCCATCATGGCTAGGGCGCTGCTGACCTCGGCCACGGGCAGCGCGCTGGCGCGCGTCAACTCGTCGATGTGGCGCGGCTCCGGCGAGAGCAGCGCCAGTAGCGCGCCCTCCACCGCGTTGGTCGGCAGCAGCTGACGCATCTCCAATTGCTGCGGGACCAACTGTAGCTGCAACTCGGTCAGCACGTCGTCGGCCGAAGTGATGAGCTTGGCTCCGCTGTCGCGGATCAAGCGGTTGGCGCCGCGTGAGCCCGGCGCGAAGATGCTGCCGGGGACGGCGAACACCTCGCGGTTCTGCTCCAGCGCGCGCCGCGCCGTGATCAGCGCTCCACTCTTCTCACCTGCTTCGATCACGATCGTGCCCAACGAGAGGCCGGATATGATGCGGTTACGGGCCGGGAAGTTGCCCGCGTCGGGGGCGGACCCGACGGGGTACTCGGAGAGGAGCGCGCCGTTCGCGGCGATGTCGGCGGCGAGGTTGCGGTGCTCGGGCGGGTAGATCACGTCGACGCCGCAGGCGAAGACGGCCAGGGTGCGCCCGCCCGCGTCGAGGGCCGCGCGGTGGGCCAACCCGTCGACACCGCGGGCGAGCCCGCTCACGATAGTGACGTTGTGTCTCACCAGGTCCGTCACCAGCCGGTGCGTCACCTCGCGTCCATAGGCCGAGACGGCGCGCGTGCCGACGACGGCCACGGCCCACTCGTCCTGCGGCAACAACTCACCGCGCGCGTAGAGGACGGGCGGAGCGTCATAGATGTCGGCCAGCCGCGCGGGGTAACTCTTGTCGGCGAGAGTGTGCGCCTCCACGCCGGCGCGCTCCACGCGCCCCCGCAACGCGGCGACGTCGACGGAGTCACGCGCGGCGACGGCCGCGCGCGCGACTTTGGGCTCGATGCCCGCGTCGATAAGCTCGGCGGCCGAGGCGCGCCAGGCGCGCTCCATGTCCCCAAACCGCTCGAAGGCGCGCCGCGAGCGCTGCGCGCCGATATTCGGCAATTGCGCGAAGGCGATCCAGTAGGCGGCGTCGGCTCTCATAAGCTGTCAGCCATCAGCGATCAGCCGTCAGCTTTATCGGGGCTTGAAGGGGTCGCCGGGCGCCAGAGAGTCGTAACATGGCGTTGATCATGGCCTACCTCTTCGACTAGCGAGTTAAGCTGACGGCTGACCGCTGATGGCTGATAGCTTGTCAGAGAGCGTGGGCATCTCCGCGATGGCGCCGCGCAACGCCGCGGTCTGGCGCGCCACGGTGGCGAGGAAATCGGCGCGCTGGTCGGCCGGCAGCAGGCCGGGCGGGATGGCGCCGAGCTTCGACGGGACCGATTCCATGAACGCGGCCAACCTCTGCAGGCGCGGCCGGTCGCCGTCGACGCGCGCGCGCGCCGCGCTGTAGAGGGCGCGGTCATCGCCAGATGGAGCGCCACCCGTACCCTCGGCGCGGCCAGCCGCTTCCCGTACCTGGCGTAGCGTCGCCGTGAGCGTCGCGATTGTCTTACCCCAGACGGGGATGTCCTGCCCCGTCCCCTTGGTAACCTGCGACGAGACAAAACCGCGCGCGAAGAACGGGAGCTCGTCGATCCGGCGCTGGAGCTCGCCGATCACGGTCTCGATCTCCGCCAGATGGTCGAGAATCGTCGCGGCGGATCGCGCGGTCTGCTGGTACAGTGTCGCTATGTTATCGATATCCGTCACAAAAGCCCCCTCCACTACGCTGCCGCCGCCATTATAGCATCCCTTCGGCGCTTATCGCGCGCACGACCCGGCGGTTTGATGATACACTCCATACAAGTGCCGTCTTGGTACGCGCGCGTAGATCGGCTGACAGCTAGTAGCTGCCGGCTTTATTGTGTTATCCAGTGGAAAGGCCGCAGACCATGCAGGGAATCAAAGCGCGCTGGCTCATGCCCGACGCGATGCCGGGCGGATACGACGCGCCGCTCAAGGGCCTCTCGCCGGTGGTCGCGCAGATCCTCTACAATCGCGGGATCACCCATGAGGAAATGCCCCTCTTCCTGCATCCGGGGACCTCCGCGATGCATGCGCCGCTCTTGATGCGCGGCATGGCCGCCGCCGTCCGCCGCATCCGCGCGGCCATCGCCGCCGGCGAGCGCATCGCCGTGTACGGCGACTTTGACGTCGACGGCGTCACCGGGACCGTCCTGCTGCACCAGGTCCTCTCCGCGCTGGGGGCTGACTGCACGGTCTACGTGCCCCATCGCGCCACCGAGGGCTACGGGCTCAACACCGGCGCGCTCGACCGCCTCTACGCCGACGGGACGCGCCTTGTCGTCACCGTCGATTGCGGCATCTCCAACGCGGCCGAAGTGGAGTACGCGCGCGGCATCGGCCTAGATGTCATCATCACCGACCACCACACGCCGCCCGCGCGCCTGCCCGACGCCGCGGTGGCCATCCTCAACCCGCGCCAGCCCCTGTGCGCCTACCCGTTCAAGGATCTCGCCGGCGTCGGGGTCGCCTTCAAGCTGGCCAGCGCCCTGGCCGAGGGCATCCCCGACGGCGCGCGCCTACGCCGCGAGGTGCTCGACCTCGTGGTCATCGGCACGGTCTCGGACATGGTGCCGTTGCGCGGCGAGAACCGCGTGCTGGTGCGCTACGGCCTGCCCGTCCTCTCGCACACGACCCGCGCCGGCCTGCAGGCGCTGCTGCGCCGCGCCGGACTGGAGCACACTAACCTCACCACCACGGAGATCGGCTTCCGCGTCGGCCCGCGCCTCAACGCGGCGGGGCGCATCGACCACGCGGCTGCCGGTTGCCAGCTGCTCATGACGCGCGATCAGGCCGAGGCCGAGCGCCTGGCCGCCGCGCTTGAGGAGAAAAATGGCGAGCGCCAGCGCTTGACGGCGGCGATCATCGCCGACGCGCGGGCGCGCATCGGGCCACATCCAGCCGAGCGCGCCCTGGTCGTCGACGACGAGACATGGCCGGTAGGGGTCGTCGGTTTAGTAGCCGGGCGGCTCGCCGAGGAGTATTGCCGGCCCGTCTTCGTGATCGAACGTGATGTTAGCGCCGGCGGCGAAAGCCGTGGCTCGGCCCGCGCCGTCCCCGGCTTCAACGTGGTCGAGGCGCTGGCGAGCGCGGCCGACCTGCTCACCAAGTTCGGCGGCCATGCCGGGGCGGCCGGCTTCAGCCTGCGCACCGACTGCATCGCGCCGTTCCGGGAGCGCATGAGCGCCCTCGCCGCCGCGCGGTTGAGCGAAGAGGACCTGGTCCCGTCGATCCACCTCGACGCCGAGATCGGCGGGCGCTTCTTCGGCGTGGAAGAGTTGCGCGCGCTGTTCGAGCAACTGGACACGCTCGAGCCGTTCGGCGTCGGCAACCAGCCGCCCGTGCTGTTGTGGCGCGGCTTGCGCGTGGCCGATTGCCGCGTCGTGGGCGGGGATCACCTGCGCTTCAGCTTCTCCACCCCCGATGGCGCGGTTGGGGCCATCGCCTTCGGCCGCGCCGACGACGTGGGCAAGCTGCCGCGCGGGACCGCGGTCGATGTCGTGTGCAGTTTGCAGTATAATGAATGGAACGGGTATGCGGCAATAGAACTGCGTATTAAAGACATCGCCGTCCGCGGCGCGGCCGGCCGCGCGCTCGAGCACGACCTCAGGGAACCGGCGGCTAAAGCCATATGGTAGACCACTGGCCGCCCCGATCGCGGCCCCACGGCAACCATGATCGCCGGCGCAAGCAGCCGCGCCCGCGTCCATATTCCGCCGTGCGGCCCGCACGCGAGCTACCGAGGTAGATACTCCGTCATGACCACTCCCACCGCTCCTTCCGCTCAATCAGGCTCTGAACCCGGCTCCGGGCGCAACCCTGACGTTGCACAGCCGCTGGCCGCTCCGCTGCCGACGCTGGACGCCCTGCTCGAGGTCGCGCGCATCTATCTCAAAGATGACGCGTGCGCGACGATCGCCGAGGCGTACCACTTCGCCGCCGAAGCGCACGAGGGCATGCGGCGCAAATCGGGCGAGCCCTACATCACGCACCCGCTGAAAACGGCCATCATCCTCGCCGAGATGCGCATGGACCTCATCACCATCGTGGCCGGACTCCTACACGACACCGTCGAGGACACGGCGGCGACGCTGGCCGACGTGGAGGAACGCTTCGGGCACGGCGTGGCCCACCTCGTCGACGGCGTAACCAAGGTCGGCGTTTTCAGCAGCCAACAGATTGAGAAGACGGAGCAGCGCGAGAGCGAGAAGGAGAAAGGGCGCAAGGGCGACATGCACCAGCGCCGCCAGGCCGAAAACGTCAAGAAGATGTTCATCGCCATGGCCGAGGACCCGCGCGTCGTCGTCGTCAAACTGGCCGATCGCCTGCACAACATGCGCACGCTCGACGCGTTGGAGCCGCGCAAGCAGCAGCGTAAAGCCCTGGAGACGCGCGACATCTACGCCCCTCTGGCTGGCCGCCTGGGCATGGCGCGGATGAAGTGGGAACTCGAGGACCTGGCCTTTAAGTACCTCGAGAGCGACGCCTACTGGTGGCTCGCCGAGCAGATCGCCGAACAGCGCGTCGCGCGCGAGCGCTACGCGCTGGAAACGGCGGAGGCCGTGCGCGCCGACCTGGCCGCCCACGGCGTCGAGGCCGAGGTCAAAGGCCGCGCCAAGCACCTCTACAGCATCTATCGCAAGCTGCAGCGCCCCGAGATCAACATGGACCTGCGGCGCGTCTACGACCTCTTCGCGTTGCGCGTAATCGTCGAGACGTTGCCGGGGTGTTACCAGGCCCTCGGCCTGCTCCACGCCCTATGGACGCCGGTCAACGGACGCTTCAAAGACTACATCGCCACGCCGAAGCCCAATGGCTACCAGTCGCTGCACACCACGGTAATCGGACCCGACGGACACCAGCTGGAGGTGCAGATCCGCACGCACGAGATGCACCGCTTGGCCGAGTATGGCGTGGCGGCGCACCTGCACTACAAGGAAGTGGGCTCGACCAAAGCCTCCACCTCGATGACCAAATGGATCGAGTCCCTGATGAGCTGGCAGGACGAGTTGCAGACCGATAGCGCCGAATTCATGGACTCGCTCAAGATCGACGTGTTCCAGGACCAGGTCTTCGTCTACAGCCCCAAAGGCGACATCATCGACCTGCCGGCCAATTCGACGCCGGTCGACTTCGCCTACCGCATCCACACCGAGCTCGGCAACCGCACCATCGGGGCCAAGGTCAACGGCGCGATGGTCCCGCTCGACTACCAGTTGCGCAACGGCGAGCGCGTCGACATCCTGACCACGCGCCTGCCACACGGACCCGGCCGCGACTGGGCCTCCTTCGTGGCCTCGGCTAGCGCGCGCTCCAAGATCCGCGCCTGGTTCAAGCGCCAGGACCGCGACGATAACATCGCGCACGGCCGCGAGCTCTTCGAGCGCGAGCTGCAGCGCCTGGAGCAGCGCACCCTCAACAGCCTGCCGGCCGAACAGATGCAGGCGCTGGCGACGGGGATGGAGTTCAAGACATCCGACGACCTCTTCGCGGCGATCGGCTATGGGGCCGTGGGGCCGCAGCAGGCGGTGGGCCGCCTCAAGCTGCGCGAGGAAACGCCCGCCGGGCCCGATGTCCTCACCGTCACGGCCCAGCCGGAGCCACACACGAGCAGCGGCCAGATCAGCGTGATGGGCGTGGGCGACCTGCTGACGCGGCTGGCGCCGTGCTGCCACCCCGCGCCGGGCGACGACATCATCGGCTACATCACGCGCAACCGCGGCGTCACCGTCCACCGCGCCAGCTGCCCGCGCATCCTGGCCGAGCAAGAAACCGAGCGCCTGGTGCAAGTCGAGTGGGGTCCGGCGGTGGCCCAATCGTCATACACGGTCGGCATCGTCGTCAACGCGTGGGACCGCGAGGGACTGCTGCGCGACGTCAGCGCCGCCATCACCGAGGAGCGCGTCAACATCACGGCGTCGAGCACGGTCACGACCGACCACAGCGCGACTATCCGTATCAGCGTGCGCATCTCGAGCACCGAACAACTCTCGCGCGTGTTCGCGCACATCGAGCGCGTGCGCGGTGTCGTCGACGTGTCGCGCGAGAGCGCGCGCAAGGCCAACACGGCATAGGCGAGGGGCGAGGGGCGACGGTATGTAGGGGCGTATGGCGATACGCCTATGCGGATTGGTCTCTCTCCGCTCCGCTCCGACAGCCCAACCGGGTGATCGTGTCACGTTAGCCGCCACCGGGCGCACAGCCGCGCCGGACGTTGAGATCAGCGTACGGGTGAAGAGTACGCGTAAGAGCGCGAATACAGGGGAACTTATGACGGACCTACTGATACCATCACAAGAGAGTCAAGAAAGCGAGGAGTATGTGCCAACGCTCGCGCACGGAGCCATCATCATCCGGCTGGGCCGCCTCCTCGACGAGCATGTCGCCGCGCACGACGCGGGCCTTGTCTGTGGACCACAGACGACGTTTAGGACGGTCGGCACGCCGCCGAGCCGCTACCCGGATCTGGCGTTCGTGCGCAAGGACCGTTTGCCCGCCAACCTCAATACGGACGCCGACTTCGCGCCCGACCTCGCCGCCGAGGTCGTGTCGGGCAGCGACACCTTCGGGGATGTCGACGCCAAAGTCGGGCAATACCTCGACTCCGGCGTGCGCCTCGTCTGGCTCATCGACCCCCTCATGCGCACGGTGACGGCCCACACCCCCGCCGATCATCCCCGCCTCTTCAGCGACGCCGACGACCTCGTGGGCGACCCGGTCCTCCCCGGCCTGCGCGTACCCGTGCGCCGGATCTTCCCGTAGCGCGCCACCGCACCGCTCCAAAGGGAGACTCATGATGAATTGGGGTCGGGACCTGTACGGCAACCCATGTCGGGAGTGCGGCTACGACTGGTCCATCGCGCCCGACGACGCGCTGGCGCTCATGGCGGCGATCCCGGCCCGTTACGCCGCCTTGCTGGGAGACCGCGACGGCTCACAGCGCCATCCCGACCTCACCTGGTCCGCGGGCGCCTACGTGTGTCACGTCACCGACAACGTGCGCATCTGGGCGGAACGCCTCGCGGGCTGTGCGCGCGGCGGCGCAAGGAACGTCCCCGGATACGACGAGAATCTCTTGGCGCGCGCCCGCGCCTATGACCGCGTCCCAGTCGCGGGCGCCCTGTGGTCACTCCACCATGCCGTCGACGACTGGATCGAGGCCGTTGAACTGGCCATGCAGGAGCGAGTCGTCTTGATCCATGCCGAGCGGGGCGAGCAGACTGCCCTCGATGTCGTACGCAACAACACGCATGACGCCTATCACCACGAGTGGGATATTCGCCGGTCCATCGACATTATCCCGCGTTGGCCTGTTGGATGAGTCGTTGCTCCGGCTTGATGTCGCCGGCCGCGACGCCCTCTATCATGATGAAATAGTGTTGCCGTTTCATGCGGTCACGCGCGTCGCTACCTGGCGCGAACGGCGGACGCGGGCGTCGCCCGCCTCGGTTAAGAAGACGTCGAGGGCGAGCGTCGCCGCGCCCATGGCCACGGCATCCGGACCCAGTTGTCCCGTCACGACCGTGGCCACGCCCAGCGGCTGCCCGAGGGCATAGCGCGCGACAACCTCCCGCACACGCGGCAAAATGTAGGGGCCGATATGCTGGCTGACCCATCCACCGATCACGATACGTCGCGGGTTGAACAGATTGATGAGATTGGCGATGCCGGCCCCCAGGTAATGCGCGGTCTCCTCCAGCACATACGCCGCGACGGGATCGCCCTGCCTGGCAGCGGCGGCGAGAGCCCTGATCGTCCCTTCCTGATCGTCGTCAGCGCCGATGAGTGAGCTATGTGGGAACGCCTCGCGCAGGGATGCCATGATGCCGGGCGCGCCGGCATACGCCTCCAGGCACCCACGGCTACCGCAACGACAGGGCCGACCGTTGAGCGCGAGCGTCGTATGACCCCATTCCCCGGCGCCGTTCGTCGCGCCACGATAGAGCGCGCCCCCGGTGATGATGCCGGCGCCGATACCGGTCCCGATGAGCAGGACGGCGAGGTCGTCCACGCCGCGCCCGGCGCCGAACCACAACTCGGCCTGGGCCATGGCCTTGGCGCCGTTGTCGAGCGCGATGGGCGGAGTGATCTGCTCGTCGAGCATGGCCAGCAACGGTACGGCGCGCCACCCCCAGCTCGGCGCATGGACGAGTACGCCCTCCTTCCCCGCGCGCTCGACCACACCAGGGACGCCGACGCCGATACCGACGACGTGGTCCGGCCGGATGGCCGCGTCGGCCAGGACAGCGTCCAATCCCGCGACGATATGGCGCACCACGCTGGATGGACGATTGTCGGCGGGGGCGAGCGGGTACGTGACCGTGCGCAAAGAGCGCAACGTCAGGTCGAAGAGTTCGACGCGGACGAGCGTTTCACCGACGTCGACACCGACAAAATAGCCGTACTCCGGCTTGATCGCGAGGATCGTACGCGGACGGCCGCCCTCGGAGTCTTCGCTGCCGGCCTCGACGACGATCCCCTCCGCGAGCAATTCGGCGACCACATTGGTGACCGTCGCGGCGCTGAGACCGGAGCGTTGACTCATTTCCAAACGGCTCATGCGCCCGTCGACATAGAGGCGCTGCAGGACGCTACGCCGATTGCGCCGCCTCAAATCGCGCACGGTCGCCAGCGCCGCCGCCATGTCGCACACCTTCAACGCTATAAGTTCAGGTCTTAATTTAAGTGTTACTCTACATGCAAGACGAAAGCGTGTCAAGTCCCACATTCGAGATCTGTACAAGATTGACACCCTTTTGTATGAGGTATAGAATAATACTTAAATTAAGGCGAGGAGAGGAAAGGAGGAACGAATCCATCCGCCTGGAAGCCCCCGCTCGCTCACCCCCAAGACGCCATATGGGCGAGCGTCGTCGTGGGGCGTCTGTTGCAGGCCGCGTCGCGACCATCATAGTCCCCTATAGTTGACGAAGGAGTCACCCGATGAAAGTGTTGCTAATGAGCGCGCTGTCGTACGTTGCCCGGCGGCGCATGCTCGCGCTCGTCGTTCTCCTCTGCACCATGGGTGGGATGCTCCTCCCCCAGGCGGCGCCCGCGCGCGCCGCCCCGGCCGCCGACGCCCCGGCCTGCCCGATCACGACGTCCGGCCAGCCGGACTTCGGGCCGAACGTGTGCATCTTCGACCCCAGCATGCCGACGAGCCAGATCCAGGCCACCGTCGACGCCATCGCCAAAGGGCAGGTCTCCAACCAGTTCGGCACGCAGCGCTATGCGCTGCTCTTCAAGCCTGGCGTCTATGGATCGAGTACCGCCCCCCTCAACTTTCAGGTCGGCTACTACACCGCCGTGGCCGGCCTCGGCCTCTCCCCGAACGACGTCGTCATCAACGGGTCTATCGACGTCTACAACCAGTGCTTCGGCGCCAATAACTGCATCGCGCTCGATAACTTCTGGCGCTCGCTCTCGAACCTGACCATCAACGTGACCAACCCGAACGCCGGCTGCTACAAAGGCGACTTCTGGGCCGTGTCGCAGGCCGCGCCGATGCGGCGAGTCAACATCACCGGCGGCAACGTTACGCTCTTTGACTATTGCACCGGCCCGTCGTACGCGAGTGGCGGCTTCATCGCCGATTCGCAGTTCTCCGGCGGCACCGTCATCAACGGTTCGCAGCAGCAGTTTGTGGTCCGGAATAGCGTTCTCGACGGCTGGACCAACGGCGTCTGGAACCAGGTGTTCTCAGGCGTCGTGGGCGCGCCGGCGCCGTCGTTCCCTAAACCGCCGTACACCACGCTCACGGCCAGCCCGGTGACGCGCGAGGCGCCATTCCTGTACGCCGACGCGTCCGGCCACTACAACGTCTTCGTCCCGGCGGCGGGCCGCGACACCAGCGGCACGTCGTGGGGCGGCAGCGCGCCTGCCGCTGGTTCCTCGATCCCGATCGAGAGATGCTACATCGCGCGGCCGACAGACACGGCGTTTACGCTCAACGTGGCGCTCGCCCGTGGCCGGAACCTTATTTTCACGCCCGGCATCTACCACCTGAATCGGACGATCAGGGTCAGACGCCCCGACACGGTGGTCATGGGTCTCGGCTTCGCCACGCTGACACCCGACAACGGCAGCGTGGCGATGGCGGTCCCCAACATGAAGGGCGAGAAGATCGCAAGCCTGCTCTTCGACGCCGGCCCGGTCAACTCGCCGGTGCTGTTGCAGATGGGCTACCAGCGCGCGCACAACGGCTGGAGCGACCCGGCTGACCCGAGCTCAATCCAGGACGTGTTCTTCCGCATCGGCGGCGCGACCCCAGGCAGCGCCACCACCAGCCTCGTCGTGAACAGCGCCAACGTCATCCTGGACGATATCTGGGCCTGGCGCGCCGACCACGGCGTCGGCGTGGGCTGGACCAGTAACACCGCGGACACGGGCGTGATCGTCAACGGCGACAACGTGACGGCGTACGGCCTGTTCGTCGAGCACTACCAGAAGTACGAGGTGATCTGGAACGGCGCCAACGGCACGGATATCTTCTTCCAGAACGAGATGCCCTACGACGTGCCGAACCAGGCGGCCTGGATGGAGGCGCCCGGTGTCGACGGCTGGGCGGCCTTCAAGGTGGGGGACAACGTGACCAGCTTCAGCGGATATGGTATGGGCAGCTACAGCTTCTTCAACCAGGGTGTGCCCATCTACGCCGCGCACGCGTTTGAGGTCCCCGCCACCCTCCCGGCGTCGAGCCTCCACGATCTGCTCACGATCTTCCTGTCCACCACCGGTTCGGGCGGCATCCTGAACGTGGTCAACGACACGGGCGGGTCGTCGACCATCACCAACCCGGATACCCCGGTCACCGTGGTGAGCTACCCATGAGATAGCCCGACAGTGAGCGCGCCCCGACGATAGAGCGCCGGCAGACCCGAACATGGGTTTGCCGGCGCTCTGCCGCGCCAAACGTGGTAGCCTTTCCCCATGTATGATGCGCCTGTCGGACTAGTGACACCGACCGGAGCGCGGCCTTTCGAGGCGCGCACACATCGGATACATAGGGGATATGGCTATGCATGCAGGGCAGGCCCACTAAAACGTAGAGAGCTTACGCCAGGTGTTGACATATCGCGCTCTTTTTGGGTATACATAAAGGGGCGTTTATGAAAGCGCCATTTATGCAATGGTGATGGCGAAACGAGGCGAGCGATGCGAGACGAGAGATTGCGGCGCTTTTTGAAGGCGATGGGCGACAAGACCCGCTTCGATGTCGTCGAGGAACTGGGGCGAACCGGCGAGTGCTCCGTCACCGAGCTGAGCCTCACACTGGGGGTGACGCAGCCGTTGATGTCGTGGCATGTGCGCATGCTGCGCAGCGTCGGCGTCATCTCGACGCGGCGGCAAGGGCGCCAGGTGTTCTGCTCGCTCGACCGCCAGAGCTTCGCCGCCTACCGCGACCGACTCGACGCCCTCGTCGCGGGACAAGCCCCTGCCCCTGATATGTTAGAGGCCGCGCCAGCGCAGCGAGCGCCCCTACCAAGCTAGAAGTCGATAGTCGATAGTCTTCAGTAACTATCGACTATCGACTGGAGAGGAACAATGAGCAAAGTCAGAGTAGCGATCATCGGCGTCGGCAACTGCGCCTCGTCCCTCGTGCAGGGCGTGCAGTACTACCAGAACGCCAAAGAAACGGATACGATCCCCGGCCTCATGCACGTCAACCTCGGCGGCTACCACATCCGGGACATCGAGTTCTCGGCCGCCTTCGACGTCGACATCAACAAGGTCGGCAAGGATCTCTCCGAAGCGATCTTCACCAAGCCCAACAATACGGTCACCTTCTCCGAGGTCCCGAGCCTCGGCGTGCCCGTCCACCGCGGCATGACACACGATGGCCTCGGCAAGTACCTCTCGGAGATCATCACCAAAGCTCCCGGCCCCACGGCCAACATCGCGCAGATCCTCAAGGATACGCGCACCGATGTCGTGGTCAACTACCTGCCTGTCGGCAGCGAGATGGCGACCAAGTGGTACGTCGAGCAGATTCTCGAGGCCGGCTGCGCCTTCGTCAACTGCATCCCCGTCTTCATTGGGCGCGAGGAGTACTGGGACCGCCGCTTCCGCGACAAGGGCCTGCCCATCGTCGGCGACGACATCAAGAGCCAGGTCGGCGCTACGATCGTGCACCGCATGCTCACGCGCCTGTTCCAAGAGCGCGGCGTCCAGGTGGAGCGCACCAGCCAGCTCAATGTGGGCGGCAACACCGACTTCCTCAACATGCTCGAGCGTGAGCGCTTGGAGTCCAAGAAGATCTCCAAGACGAACAGCGTGACGAGCCAACTCGACTACGCGCTGGAGCCCGAGAACGTGCACATCGGCCCGAGCGACTACGTGCCGTGGCTGACCGACCGCAAGTGGGCCTACATCCGCATGGAGGGCAAGACCTTCGGCGATGTGCCGCTCAACGCCGAGCTCAAGCTCGAAGTGTGGGACTCGCCCAACTCGGCCGGCGTAGTTATCGACGCCGTGCGCTGCGCCAAGCTGGGGCGCGACCGCGGCCTCGGCGGTACGCTCGAGGGGCCGTCGGCCTACTTCATGAAGTCGCCGCCCGTGCAGCACCGCGATGAGGTCGCCCGCCAGATGGTCGAGGAGTTCATCGCGGGGAGCCCGGTCCCTGAGCTCGACATGCCCAAGGCGCCGGCGATGCCCGCGATGACCGCCCAGACGGACAGGGAAACCGAAACGATTGTCGCCGAGTAGCTGAGGATTGCAGTGACTGGTGCTTAGCGTTTAGTGTCTAGTGTCGGGTAGTTAGAAGCGATTGCTAACTATTGTCCACTAGTCACGCAACACGCAACACGCAACACGCAACATTATTATGCTCTATGCGGTCTTACGCATTGCTTTCGCTCTTGCGCGCTACGTCTCTCCGACGTGGCGCGGGCGTCTGGGCGCCCTCGGTGGCGAGGCGTTCTATTGGGGCTGGCCTGCCAAGCGCCGCAACACGGTGCGCAACATGGCGGTCGTGATGGGGCATGGTGATGGTAGGGGAAAAGAGGCTGATGGACGGCGCGCCGCCGCCGCCGCCCGCGCCTCGGTGCGCAACTACGGACGCTACATGACCGAGTTCTTCAACCTGCCCAACGTGCCGCCGCGTGAGATCGTTGGCCGGTCGCACGTACAGGGATGGGAGCACGTCGACCAGGCGCTACAAGTTGGTAAGGGCGCGCTCTTCGTCACGGGCCACTTCGGGCTGTGGGACTACGCGTCGGCCGTCGTGGCCGACCACTATCCCGGCCGTGTCTACGTCGTGGCCGAGCCGTTCAGCTCGCCCAAGATTGACGCCCTGATCCAGGGGCAGCGCGCCGCGCAGGGCATCACCGTCATCCCCATGGCCAACGTGCGGGCAATGGTGCGCGCGCTCAAGAGCAACAACATCCTGGGGCTGCTGGTGGACCGGCCGGACGCGGGCGATGGCGTGCCGGTGGAGTTCTTTGGGCGTCCCACGATGGTACCGATGGGCGCGGCGACCCTGGCGGCCCTGACCGGCGCGCCCATCCTGCCTACCTATTTCCGGGGCCGTCCCGATGGCAGGTTCGAGGGGGGCATCCTCCCGCCCATCGTCCCGCCCACAACGGGCGGCCGCGCCGCCATCGTGCGACAGTTGACGCAGGATATATTCACCGCGCTCGAAGCGATCATCCGGCGCAGCCCCACGCACTGGTACATGTTCCGCGACATGTGGGGGGCGGCCCTCACCCCCCAACCCCCTCTCCCTGACGCGGGAGAGGGGTCGGGGGTGAGGGTTCCCTCCTCTCCCACGGTTAGGGAGAGGGGGCCGGGGGGTGAGGGGATACCCCTATGACGACCTACTACTTACTGCGCGTGGGGTCGGCGGCTAGCCGCGTCGTGCCGGTGCGCCTGCTGTATGCCTTGGCGGCCTTGTTGGCGCGTGCCGCCGCGCTGGCGCCTACGTCCGCGCGTGCGGCCGCGCGGACGAACATCGCACGCGTGCTGCGCCAGCCGGCCAATAGCCTTGCCGTACGCCGCGCCGCCGCCGCCGCCTTCCGCTATCAAGCCCTCAATTATGTCGACTTGATGCGGCTCGACCGCGTGACACGCGCGGACTACGAGGCTAACGTCGTGCATGGCGACCTCACGCCACTGACGGACGCCGTCGCGCGGGGCAAGGGCGTCATCATCGTGTCGGCGCACCTCGGGAATATGGACTACGTCGGGCAATGGCTCAGCTTGAACGGCTACTCCGTCCATGTTCCGATGGAAGCGTTGAAGCCGGCCAAGCTCTTCACACTCGTGCGCCGCCGCCGCGAAGCCACGGGCATGCGCATGTACCCGGTAGGGTCGGACGACATGCGCTTGCTCACGAGCGCCTTACGCGCGGGCGGCGTCGTGGCTATCATCGCCGACCGCGACACCGGCAACGGCGGCGGCGGCGAGCCCGTGGAGTTCTTTGGCGCGCGGACTGCCCTACCCGTCGGACCGGCCCTCCTGGCGCTACGTACCGGCGCGCCGATCATCGCGTCGTTCGGGCGGCGCCTGCCGGACAATCGCCTCTATGTCTCCGTGGCGCCGCCGGTCTACGTGCGGCGCACGCGCGATCTGCGCGCCGACCTGCGCGAGGGTGTGCAAACAATCGCTTGCTTGCTCGAAGACGGCATCAAGGCGACGCCGGAGCAATGGATCGTGTTCGAGCCGGTCTGGCCGCGCGACACAGCGGAAAAGGACGAAGCCCCATGAAAATAGCCCTGGTTTCGCCGTACGACTACGCCTATCCTGGCGGCGTAGGCCGCCACGTCGCCGCGCTGGCGGAGCAGTTCCGCGCGGTCGGGCACGATGTCGCCATTATTGTACCCGGATCGAGCGACGACGAGCCCGATCCCCCGGCCCCGTATCTGACAGACATGAGCCTGCGCGGCCTTGGCCTGCAAGGAACGCGCGAGGACGATGATGATCCGAGGGCTCCAACGATCGGCGATGCGCCGCGCAACGCGCCCGCCAGTGGGCGCCCACTCGATGGCGTGTACCGCATCGGGCGCGTCATGCCCATCCCAGCCAACGGCTCGGTCGCACGCATCACCCTGTCGCTGCGCATGGTCGCGCGCGTCAAGCGCATCCTGGCGGCCGAGCGTTTCGACGTGGTCCATGTGCACGAGCCACTGATGCCGGCGCTCCCGCCAACCGTGCTGCGCTACTCGCAGGCGGTCAACATCGGCACCTTCCACGCCTTCCGCCCCTCGTACTACGGGTACTACTCGGGGCGCCCGTTGCTGCGCTACTTTTTCAATAAACTGCACGGCCGCATCGCCGTGTCGCGCGTGGCGCTCGGCTATATCAGCAACTACTTCCCTGGCTCCTACGCGATCATCCCCAATGGCGTCGACCTGCGCCGCTTCCGCGGCGATGCGCCGCCGATCGAACGCTATCGCGATGGGAAGCCCAACATCCTGTTCGTCGGGCGTTGGGAGAAACGTAAGGGCCTCTCGTACCTTATCCGCGCCTACGAGCAGGTGATCCGGGAGTTTCCACAGGCGCGTCTGCTCGTCGCCGGACCCGAGGGACGGCACGGCCGCGCCTATCGCGCCTACGCCGAAAGGCACGGCTTGAGGAACATCGCGTTCATCGGGCGCGTGTCCGACGAGGACCTGCCGCGTTACTACGCCGCCTGCGATGTCTTCTGCGCCCCGTCGATCAGCGGCGAGAGCTTCGGCATCGTGCTGCCCGAGGCGATGGCCAGTGGGAAACCGGTGGTGACGACGGACATCGAGGGCTATCGCCAGGTCGTCGCGCATGGCGAGAGCGGGCTGCTGGTTCCCCCGCGCGACGAACGCGCGCTGGCCGGCGCATTGTGCCAACTGCTCCACAACCCGGCCGAGCGTGAGCGGCTCGGCGCGAACGGCCGCTACGCCGCGCAACAGTACGCGTGGGAGCGCGTAGCGAACCGGGTCCTGACCTACTACGGCGAGGTACTCGATGGGCGCGCCTCGCCGGACACCGGAAGCCGAGCGGCTGTTAGTAGTCAGCAGCCAGCTTTCAGCAATCAGCTGTCAGCCGTCAGCAATCAGCAGTCAACTGTCGGGCGGGAATAACGATGGTTACATGCGCGTCCCCCGTCCCCAGCCCTGCGTGTTTTGGAGTTTTTGTTGGAACATAGCTATCAGCTGATTGCTGATTGCTGATTGCTGATTGCTGATTGCTGTCAGCTGATAGCTTCTCGGAGGGATGATGATTAGCAAGGGTATGCAGGACTGGGGGCGACGGGTCGCCACGCTGATCGTGACCCCGATCGCCAGATCGGGCGTCACGCCCAATATGCTCACCGTCGTCGGGCTCTTGTTGAGCCTGCTGACGGCGGCAGTCATCGCCCCAGGGCACTTTCTCGCGGGGGGGGCGCTGCTCCTGTTCGCGGGCGTCTTCGACACGTTCGACGGAGCATTGGCGCGCCTCACCGGAAAGGCCTCGATCTTCGGCGCGTTCTTCGACTCGACGCTCGACCGCATCGCCGAGGCCGGCATCGGGCTGGGCCTGCTATGGTACTACACCGCCCACCACAGCCTCGCGGGCACAACGCTACTCTACCTAGTCATGATCGGCTCTCTGATGACTAGCTACACCCGCGCGCGCGCCGAGGGACTCCACATCGCGTGCAAGGTCGGGCTGATGGCGCGCCCCGAGCGTGTGATCGCGCTAGGTATCGGGCTGCTGTTCGGTCCGGTCGTGACGCAGTGGGTGCTGCTGCTGCTCGCCGTCACGACCTGGATCACCGTGATCCAGCGCATCGCGCACGTCTGGAGCGCCACCGAGCGCGCCGCTGCAGGGGTGGAGGGCGAGCCCGCCGTCCGCGTTTCGCCCTTTCGACGAAAGAATATGGCGTCGTAATTAAAGGAAAAAAATGTCCAAATATCTGATCACCGGCGGGGCCGGCTTCCTCGGCATCAACCTGATCCGTTACCTGATTGAGCGCGGCCACACGGTCACGTCGTACGACATCGCCGACTTCGATTACCCCGAGCGCGACGACCCGAAGGTGACGGTCATCACGGCCGACGTGCGTGACCGTGCGGTCGTCGACCGCGCCATGGAGGGTGTCGACGTGGTGGTGCACTGCGCCGCCGCCCTGCCCCTCTACCCCAAAGAAGAGATCTATACCACCGACATCACCGGGACGGGCAACGTGGTCGACTCCGCCTACAAACACGGCGTCGAGCGCTTCATCCACATCTCCTCGACCGCCGTCTACGGCATCCCCGACCACCATCCGCTGGTCGAGGACGACCGCCTGCAGGGCGTCGGCCCCTACGGCAAAGCCAAGATCCGCGCCGAGGCTATCTGCGCCAGCTACCGCGCCAAGGGCCTGTGCGTGTCGATCCTGCGTCCCAAGTCGTTCGTCGGACCGGAGCGCCTGGGCGTGTTCGCGCTCTTCTACGATTGGGCGCTGACCGGTCACAACTTCCCTATCCTGGGCAACGGCGCCAACCGCTACCAATTCCTGGACGTCGAGGACCTGTGCGACGCCATCTATCTGTGCGCGACCGACCCGAAGGACAAGGTGAGCGACACCTTCAACATCGGGGCCGCCGCGTACACCACGATGGCCGAAGACTACCAGGTCGTCCTCGATAAAGCGGGACAGGGCAAGCGCATCGTGCCCCTGCCCATCGTCGCGCCGATCGTCATGGTCCTGCGCGTCCTCGAAGCTTTGCACCTCTCGCCGCTCTACAAATGGGTCTACGAGACGATGGACAAAGACTCATTCGTGTCCATCGAGAAGGCGCAACGGCTCCTGGGCTACCAGCCCAAGTACTCCAACAAAGACGCGCTACTGCGCAACTACGACTGGTACATCGCGCACCTCGACCAGTTCGCCAACGCCTCGGGCGTGTCACACCGCGTGCCCTGGAAGCAGGGCGTGCTCGGCGCGGCCAAGCTCGTCTTTTAGCTCTCAGCAATCAGCCGTCAGCAATCAGCTTTTTCACCTTTGTAACCCTTGGCGCGAATAATACTCACGGTGTTGCGACAATGAAAAGCTGATTGCTGACGGCTGATTGCTGAGAGCTATTTACCAGGCGTACGCTTCGGGCGCCGGCGCCCCGTGGCCCTTGCCAGGGCCGGGGAAGATCTCTTCGAGACGGTCGAGCGTCTCGTCGGAGAGCGTGACGTCGAGCACATGGAGGTAGCTGTCGAGTTGCTCCAACGTGCGCGGGCCGGTGATCGGCGCCGTCACCACGGGGTTGCGCAGCAGCCAGGCCAGCGCCACATCGGCCGGCTGCTCGCCTAGGTCGCGGCACAGCCCCTCGTACGCCTCCAGCTTGGGTCGGTTTTCCTCGATCTGCTGGGACATCTGCTCGGAGGCGCGCCGGCCCGCGCTGGCCTTTTGCAGCGCCCCGCCGAGTAGGCCGCCGCCGAGCGGGCTATAGGGGATCAGCCCCAGTCCGTAGGCCTCGCAGGCGGGGATGACCTCGAGCTCGACCATGCGCGCGTTGAGGTTGTAGAGGCTCTGCTCGGAGACCAGGCCCATGAAGTGGCGCTGGTGGGCGGTCTCATTGGCCCGCGCGATCTGCCAGCCGGGGAAGTTGGAACTGGCGGCGTAGAGAATCTTACCCTCCTGGACCAGCGTCTCCATGCCCTGCCAGATCTCCTCCCACGGCGTGCCGCGCGGGATGTGGTGCATCTGATAGATGTCGATGTAGTCGGTCTGCAGGCGGCGCAGGCTGGCCTCGCACTCGCGCTTGAGCGTGAGGGCGTTGACGCCCTGCCCGTTGGGCCAGTCGCTCATCGTGCCGTAGAGCTTGGTGGCGATCACCGTCTTCTCGCGCCGGCCGCCGCCCTGGGCGAACCAGCGCCCGACGATCTGCTCGGTCACACCCTCGCCCTGCTTCCAGCCATAGACATTGGCCGTGTCGAAGAAATTGATGCCGTGCTCGTGGGCGCGGTCCATGATCGCGAAGCTATCCGCTTCGCTCGTCTGCGGCCCGAAGTTCATCGTGCCGAGGCACAGCCGGCTGACCTGCAACCCCGTGCGTCCTAAATGCGTGTAGTCCATGCTTGCCCCTTTCTATCGCTGACGTACCAGGTTGTGCTGATGCAACTCTTGTGCCCACGCTCCAGGGCGCCCACAAAGGACGGCCCCGACAATGGAATTGGGCGTGCCGGTCTACCTCAAAAACAGCCTCTAGCGACAGCGGCAATCATGCGCTTAGCTTCTTCGCCTGGCCGGCGTCATGATCGACGGACTGGCGGATGGGCGCATGTAGCCCGTCAGAGACGGCCCGAAGACGCTCGATATCGCGCAATGGGGGTAGGCCAAACAGACGACGATACTCGCGGCTAAACTGAGATGGGCTCTCATAGCCCACGCGCCGGCTCACCGTCGTCGCGTCGGTTGTTTCGGATAGGAGGATGCGTCGGGCTTCTTGCAGCCGGAGTCGCTTCTGAAACTGCAAGGGGCTCATGGTCGTCACCGCCTTGAACCAGGCATGCATCGTCGACGGGCTCATGTGCACTTCACGCGCGAGCTCGTCCATACGGATCGGCCGCGTGGCGTTGTCCCGCAGCCACTCTATACCGGCCGCGATGTGTCGCGCCTGGCTGTTCTCGGCGGCCATCCGGCGCAGAAGCCCGCCCTGCTCGCTCAGGAGTAGCTTGTAGAAGATCTCCCGGCGGACCAGGGGCGCGATGATCGGGATATGAGCGGGTGTCTTCAGGAGGCGCGCCAACCGGATCACGGCGTCCAGCAGGTCCTCGTCCAGAGGGCTCACGAAGAGGCCACGCTGATGGTAGGGGTCCGACTGCTCCGGTAGACCGGCCTCGAGGATCAGCGAGCCGATCTCGGCGAAGTCTATGTGGATGCTCAGCCCCAGGAGAGGCTTCTCCCGGGTCGCCTCCACGATTTGCCCGACGAGCGGCAGGTCGAGAGAGGCGACGAAGTACGTACTGGGGTCGTACACGTATCGTTCGTCGTTCAGCAGGACGCTCTTGGCCCCCTGGGCGACGACACAGAAAACGGCGCGATCGACCGTCTGTCGCGGTACGCTGGTTGTGGAGAATTTGGAGAGATACAAACCCGGAATCGCGGTATCGTAGAAGCCATCACGATCGCTCAATTCCGCGATCAACACCGCCAGGTAGTCTATCCGCTCCACGCGTCCCCTCCTCCTCTGCTCGTCAGCTGTCTCCTCTACAGTATGCCATCTCTCCCGCCGGTCACGGCGCCCAATCGTAGGATCAGGCAATGATTGCCGAGGATCGGTCATTTCCATGCGAGCCTCGCGGCGATACCCTATAGATGTTCAGATGGAGAACCGGAATTCACAGGCGGAGGAACCGATCTATGCGCTACAACAAACTGGGTTCGACCGGGCTCTTCGTGTCGGAGTTGTGCTTCGGCACGATGACCTTCGGGGGCAGCGAGGCCTTCAGCGCCATCGGCACGGTGCAGCAGGCCGACGCGGATGCCCTGCTCGCCCGTGCGATCGAGGGCGGGATCAACTTTATCGACACGGCCGATGCGTACTCGGAGGGCGCGTCGGAGCGGATCACCGGACAGGCCCTGAAGAACCTAGGGGTCAAGCGCGACGAGGTCGTCGTCGCCACAAAAGTATTCGGAGATATGGGGTCGGGTCCGAACCAACGCGGGTCGTCGCGCGGCCATATCCTGGATGCCGCCAAGGCCAGCCTTGACCGGCTGCAACTGGAGTACATCGACCTGTATCAGCTGCACGGTTTCGATCCCGCCACGCCCCTGGAGGAGACCCTCGGGGCCCTGGACGACCTGGTCCGGCAGGGTCTCGTCCGCTACATCGGCGTCTCGAACTGGGCCGCCTGGCAGATCATACAGGCGCTCGGCGTCTCCCGCCTGCACGGGCTGGAGAAATTCGCCTCGCTCCAGGCGTACTATACCCTCGCGGGCCGGGACGTGGAACGCGAGATCGTGCCGATGCTGCGCGGCGAAGGCCTCGGCCTGCTGGTCTGGAGCCCTCTCGCGGGCGGTCTGTTGAGCGGAACATACAGCCGGGAGCAGCAGGGCGCTGAGGGGAGCCGTCGCACGGCTATCCCCTTCCCTCCCGTGGATATGGACCGCGCGTACAACGTCATCGACGTGTTGAAGGAGTTGGCCGAACGAAAACACGTCTCCGTGGCGCAACTCGCCATCGCGTGGCTCCTCCACCAGCCCCGCGTCACGAGCGTCCTCCTGGGCACAAAACGGATCGAGCAGCTGGATGACAACCTCGGGGCCGTCGATGTCGTCCTGTCCGAGGAGGAGTTGCGGTCGCTCAACGAGGTGAGCAAGCTACCGGCCGAATACCCCGGGTGGATGCTGGACTCTTGGAGCCAGGCGCGCGTCCAGCAGCTGGCGGACGCACGGACCTGAGCGCCGCCGGGCCGTCGTGGGCGCGTGTCAGAGAGGAACGGCGCGCCCACGATCTCCCACACCGCCCTCCGTCCCTTTTTATGCGCTACACTGACATGGTGCTCGACAAGGAGAAACCGCATGAGCCTTACCGCCTTCCGCACCCTCGGCCGCTCCGGCTTGGTCGTCAGCCCGCTCGCCCTCGGTACCATGACCTTCGGCACGGAGCGATGGGGCGCGCCGGACGACGTTTCTCACGCCATCTTCGACGCCTATGTGGACGCCGGCGGCAACTTCATCGACACCGCCGACGTGTATGCGCACGACGGTCGCAGCGAAGAATTGATCGGCGGCTACATCGCCGACCGCGGCCTGCGCGACAGGCTGGTGCTCGCGACTAAGTTCGCCTTTCACGGCGGCGAGCCGGGCAACGTGAACGCCTCCGGCAACGGCCGCAAGAACATACATCGTGCGCTCGAGGGCTCGCTGCGCCGGCTGCGCACCGACTACGTCGACCTCTACTGGATGCACGTCTGGGATCGCGTCACGCCCGTCGAGGAGCTGCTGCAATCGCTCGGCGACCTGGTGCGCGCCGGCAAGATCCGCTACTTTGGCTTCTCGAACGTGCCCGCCTGGTACGCCGCCACGGCGACGACACTGGCCACGGCGCACGCCATCCCCTTCACCACGCTCTAAACTTGGCCGCCCAGCGACACGACTCCTTTGATGCCGACAGACACCTCGACATCGGTCGTCAACCGCAACACACCGCCACTCTCATCGGCAAGAGCCTGCAAGCGCGGCAAGTCACGATCCTTGTCGAGGTGGAAGGCGGCCGGCCCCATCAAGAGGCGGTCGAGCGCCTCGGCCGGCGTGACCAACTCGACGCCGCGCCAGGCGTGGTGTTCGGCGGCGGCGAAGCCTTGCCCCAGCAGTGCGTCCAACGCCGGCTCGCGCGTCGCCTTGGGACGCGGCAGCGCGTTGAGCGCGTCATAGAGCTCGCGCCGGTGCGCCGGGCCGAACGACGCCGTGACGTAGGCGCCGCCGGGTTTGAGCACGCGCGACACCTCGTCGGGTAACGCGGGGGCCAGCCGGCGCAGCACCACGTCGACCGTCCCGTCGCGCAACGGCAGACGGCGGCGCGCGCTTGCCCTCACCACGACCGCGCGCGGCTCGTGGCGCAGCGTGCGATAGGCGGCGTCGAGCATCGGCGTCGAAATATCAAGCCCGACGAGAGCCAACGGGGCGGCATAGCGCGCGCCAAGTCGCCGCAGCACGTCGCCGGTCCCACAACCAAGGTCGAGCACGGTGGCGCCTGGATACAGGCGCGGCGCGATCGTGTCGAGGTAGTGTTCCAGCGCCGCACGCTCGCCCGAGGAGGCCGCGTCTCCGTCCAGGCGCCGCTCCCACTCCGCGCGGAGCCGCGCCATCTCCGTCGTGTCGCCCGGCCCCTCGTTAGGCGGCCGCTTGCCGGGCGGCAGCAGGTCGCGGCGCGGCCGCGTCGGGTACGTGTGCCTGTTGTCGCAGACCAAGTGATCGCCGGCCAACACGAGCGGCTGGCCGCAGAGCGGGCAAGCCAGCAGGTCTAGCAGCCAGGTCGGAAACGCGCGCTTCGCGGAAGCTATCATAATAGTCAGCGTAACAGGCGGAGTGTTACGCTTCATAAGGCCATCTCTCACGCAAGAAGCTTTTTATAGCGCACGGCGACAAGTCGGGAATAGGGAACGCGCGCCGCCGCCTGAGACCCGCGGGCTTCAGGGCTTCAGGCCAGGGCGCGCAGCCTACGCACGGCCGGGGCCTCCTCCACGCGCTCCGCGTCGCCCTTGAGCGTCGTGTAGCCGACGCCGGGGACGGTGCGGATCGGGCGCGGGCTCCCCGGCAGCGTGGCAAGCTTCTCGCGCAGGTGGCGGACATGCGTCTTGATGACGTTGACGTCACTCGCGCTGTCGTGCCCCCACACGCATGCCATGATGCGCTCGCCCCCGAGCGCCTGCCCCGCGTGGGCCAGCAGCACGGCCAGGATGCGGCTCTCCGTCGGCGTCAGCCGCACGCGCGCTCCATCCCCCGCCGTCAGTTCGTGCGTGTCCGCGTCGAAGCGCGCCCCCCCGATCCGATACATCCGCGCCGCCCTGTGGCCCGCCGTCCGTTCCATCTCCCCGCGCGTCGGGGCGGCGTGCCGCAGCACCGCTTGGACGCGCAGGACGAGCACCTGCATATTGAACGGCTTGACCACGTAGTCGGCGGCGCCCCGATCGAAGCCGGCGATGACGTCCTCGTCCCGCGCGCGATCCGTGAGCATGATGACGGGGATCGCCCGGCGCGCGCACAGCGCGACGAGCGCCGTGGCGCTGCCCCGGTCGGGGCCGGCGGCGTCGAAGATCACCAGGTCGATGGGCTCAGTCCGCGCTCGGCGCAGGCCCTCGTGGGCCGTGCCCGCGGTCAGGACGGCAAAGCCGGCGCGCGCCAGGCCGTAGCGCACCAGGTCGGTCAGGTTGGGATCGTCGTCTACGCACAGGATGGTGGGCACGGGTCGCGTCCTCCTCTCGCCGGTCTGGCCGGCAGCTAGGGCTCGTGAACTGTCCTGGGAGCGCGGGCGTTTCACCCGCGCTCCCAGTGGTACCCGCCGACTTTTCATGAACCCTACCGGCAGCCCCGTCGGCGGAATCAGGGCGTAATAGATGTATCGGTTACGCCGCGCGTTTGCTGAAGGGGGGGCCCGCACGTCTGCCCCCTCCGATGGCCGCTCCATTAAGATATGAGCCCTACGGCAGCAGCCGCCACCGCCGTGGGAGCGCGCGTCGCGTCGCGTCCTCCAGTTCGTCCATATGTATAGACGGTAAAAAAGACTATTTCTTACGTAGCTCTTGCGCTCGAGCATCGCATCCTTGGTTGCATAAACGCGACATACCAGGAGTTAGATAAAGAACAGACTGCTTCGGCGCGAATCGCGCGCGGAGCGGGGCGTCGAACCCGTCGTGAGAGTACAATTGGGGCATAGGCGCTTGACGACATAGCCGTAACCTGACTATTATCACGGGCGGTATTGCCCTGCTATCAGGGAGAGGGTGAGGGTAGAGACATGACACAGATGACGAGCGACACGGATGTCGACGCGGTCAAGGGCTTCGACCAGATACCAATTGTCACCATGCCCGAGGACTTCTGGCAGGATATGGCGCCGTACCTGGCGCGTATGGCGACCGAGCACGGCCCCGTGTTCAAGCGAGAGACCCCGCCGGGGCTGCGGCCGCTGTACGGCGACTGGATGGTCTTCATGGTCGGGCCGGAGGCGAACCGCTTCGTGCTGCAGTCGCACCGCCATGCCTTCAGCCACGAGCGCGGCTGGACACCCATCCTGTCCGGCATCTTCGAGCAGGGCCTGCTCAACACCGACGGCCCCGCGCACGACCGCGACCGCAAGATGATGAACCCCGCCTTTGCCGTAGCCTACATGAACGCTTACCTGCCGATCATGAACGGCGTCATCGCCGCGCGTACGCGCGACTGGGCCGCACGCGGCACGGTCGACCTGTACGAGGAGACGCGCAAGATCACCTTCGACGTGGCGGCCGCGGCCCTCGTCGGTCTCCAAACCGGCGCCGAGGTCGACCGCCTGCGCGAACTGTTTTACCAACTGCTCTACGCCGACTTCACGGCCATGACATCGCAGGAAGAGTTCTTCACGCACCTGTCGCGCGTGCGCGGCGAGCTCGACGGCCTGCTGCTGCGCCTGATCGCCGCGCGGCGCGCCGACCCAACCGACGACATCCTGGGCCTGCTCGTGCGGGCGCGCGACGACGACGACCGGCCCTTCAGCGACACGCAACTGCTCGGCCAGCTGCACATCCTGCTCGTAGCGGGCCACGAAACGACGACCACGCTCAGCGCGTGGCTGCTCTACCTGCTGGCGACGCATCCCGACTACCTGGCGCGCGTGCTCGACGAGATGGATACAGCGCTGGCCGAGTCGAACGGCGCCATCACCCTCAAAGCGGTGCGCGCGACGAAGGCGCTCGGCTACGCGGTCGACGAGGCGGGACGGCTGTACTCACCCGTGGGCAACGCGCCGCGCGGCACGGTCGAGGATGTCGTGTTCGCGGATTATGAGATCCCGGCCGAAACGACGGTCCGGCTGGGGCTAGCGGCCTCCAACCGGCTGCCGCGTGTCTTCGCCGACCCCGAGCGCTTCGACCCCGACCGCTTCGCGCCGCCACGCGAGGAGGATAAGCGCACGCCCTACAGTCTCGTCACCTTCGGCGGCGGTCCGCGCGTGTGCATCGGTATGAGCTTCGCGCAGATCGAAATCAAGGCTATGGCCATGCGCATCCTGCGCGACTACACCCTCGCGCCGGTGGCGGGCCATCACCCCGCGCACGCCTACAACGGCATTACCGCCGTGCTGCCCAACGGCCTGCCCGTCCGCGTCACGCCGCGCGCCTAGCACTTCATCATCGTCTACCTTGCCTGGCGCTACCAGTCGGGGCTGGGGCTATACTGGATCTGCTCGACCGTGGTCAGCATCGTCCTCCAGTACACCGGCTATCGCGACGCGCCGACGGGCCCGTGGGGACAACTGCCCCTGCTGAGCCGCCGCTTGCCCGCCACCGCTCCAGCGGTTCCGACCGCGAGCGAGCGGTGGCGGCGACAGGGCCGGCGCGTGCGGCGTCGGCGCCCAAGATCCTAAAGGGCCCGTCCTATATGTTGTCCCGCGGGCCCATCACCGGCACGGTGGGGTCGACGACCTGGGGGTATTTGACGCCGGCGCCGGTGTTGAAGAGGACGATGCGTTCGTCGCGGCCGATCAGGCCCCGCTCCAGTAAGCGGGGCAGCGCGGCGACGGTGGCCGCGCCCTCGGGCGAGAGGAACAGGCCCTCGTCGCGGGCGACCTGGTAGACAGCTTCCGTGATCCGCGCGTCCTCGACGGCGATGGCGCAACCGCCTGTTTCGCGCAACGCCCGCAGCACCAGAAAGTCGCCCAGCGCCTTGGGCACGCGGATGCCGCTGGCGACCGTCTCGGCTCCTTGCCAGAACTCAGACGACGCGGCGCCCTCTTCCCAGGCGCGCACGATCGGCGCGCAACCGGACGCCTGCACCGCGATCAGGCGTGGCCGCCGCGCGCCGATGGCCCCGATCGCCTCCAACTCGTCGAACGCCTTCCACATGCCGATCAACCCGACGCCGCCGCCGCAGGGGTAGAGGATCACGTCGGGCAACTCCCAGCCGCCCTGCTCGGCCAACTCGAAGCCCATCGTCTTCTTGCCCTCGATGCGGTACGGCTCCTTGAGCGTGGCGGCGTCGAAGGGCGCATCCAGCGTGGGCGCGGACGCGATGTAGCGGGCCACGATGGCGCCGGCGTCGGAGATGAGTCCGCGCACGACGCGCACATCGGCGCCGGTCACCGTGGCCTCACGCACGTTGATCGTCGGGGCGTCCTCCGGCATCACCACCGTCGCGCGCAATCCCGCGCGCGCCGCGTAGGCGGCCCAAGCGCCGCCGGCGTTGCCCGCCGTGGGCAGGGCCACATGCGCGATGCCGAGTTCGCGCGCCCGTGACACGCCCACGGCCGCGCCGCGCGCCTTGAACGAACCCGTCGGCAGCAATCCCTCATCCTTGACCGTCAGCGCGGAGAGACCGAGGCGTCGCCCCACGCGCGGCAGGGCCAATAGCGGCGTGACCGTTTCGCCGAGCGAGACCGCCTCGTCCGGCCGCCGCAGCGGCAGCAGTTCGCGGTAGCGCCACAGTGACCACGGCCGCGCGGCGAGGCCATCGCGCCAGGCGTGGCCGTCGAGTTGTGGCAAGTCATAGCGGGCCAGCAACGGCTTACCGTCGACGGCGCACAGGTTTTGCGGCGCGTCGGCGTCGTAGCGCGCGCCGCAAGCGGAGCACTCCAGGTGTGTGAGCAGCGAATTGTGATGATGCATGAGCGTATTGTACCTCCTAACCTCTATTATGCATCCCCCAAGTCGATGCGCGAGGCGTCGATACCATGCGCTGCCACACTCTAATTATGCGCGCTCACTACGACGTGGTCGAATATCGCCGCACTCAGCAGCGCGTTGTCGTGCGACGTCACGGCCAGCCCCACATAAACCGTCGTCGCCATCGGTACCGTATCCGTACCGGCCAACGTCCACGTCGTACCGTCGCTTGACACGAAGCCAGTGAGGGTCGCCCCACTGCGCGTCAACTTGACCCAGGCGGGCGCGTCAGTGCCGCCTAGACTCCTAATACAGGCACACATGGTGCGATTGAGTCACGTTTTCACGTCATGCCTCGTCGGTCTGAGGCGGAGCCTCGTTAGTATTACAACGAGAGATAAAAGGGGGTAGGCTGAAGGTAACACGGTCCGTGGATGGAGGGGCACGAGGAGGGGGACATGCAGGTCCAGGAGCGGCCGCGGCACGACACCAGGGATGTCAGTGGGGCGTTAGCCCCGGAGTTGCACCTGCGTGCGGCGGATCTGGCGCGCATCGCGGCCGCTCTGGTGGCGTATCACGCGCGGTTCGCGCCGCTCTGCGCGCGGCAGGAGCAGCGGGACGGGGCGGCGGTGTACCGGCGGGGGCTGCTCGTCACCGACGTACCGCGCAAGAACGTGGAGGCGCGGGCGCGGCGGCTGCTGGGGGCCGCGGACGGGGCGGACCGCCGCGTGCGGGCGTTGCAGCATTTCGGCGGGGCGGGGGCCTGGGACGACGACGCCATCCTGGCGGAGCACCAGCGTTTCGTCGATGAGACGCTGGGCGAGGCCGATGGCGTGCTCATCATCGACGGGAGCGACGTGCCGAAGCAGGGGACGCACGCGGCGGGGGTGGCCCGTCAATGGTGCGGGGCCACGGGCAAGAAGGATAATTGCCAAGCCGGCGTCTTCCTGGGCTACGCCAGCCGCAAAGGGGCGACCCTGCGCGACCGGCGGCTCTATCGGCCGGCGGCCTGGTTCACCGCGGCGTACGCGGAGCGCTGGCAGGCCTGCGCTATCCCCGCGGACACGCCCTTCCAGACCACGCACGCGCGCGCGGGGGACCTGGTGGAGCGGGCGGTGCGGCGGGGGACGCGGCGCGCGCGGGGCGACCTGCGACGAGGGCTTCGGCGACGACCCGGCGTTCCTGGCGCGCCTGGACGCGTTCGACCTCTGCTATCTGGCCGCGGCGCCCGGCGCCACGCAGGTCGGGCCGCTGCACGATCCGGCGACGGGCCAGGAGCGGGCGCGCCCGCAGGCCTGGGCGCCGCCCCAGACAGCCTCCCGCAAAGGGCCCGCTTGGGCGGGCGCGGGCGCATCCCGACAGCCCGCCCAAGCGGCGCGTCGACGCCATCGCCGCCGCGCTCCCGGCGGCGGCGTGGCAGCGCTCCCGCATCTTAGAAGGAAGCAAAGGGCCGCTGGTGGCCGACTTTGCCGCCGTGCGCGCCATCACAACGCGCGACCGCCGACCGGCGCGGGAGGTCTGGGTGGTGTTGCGCCGGACAGTGGAGGGGCCGGCTGAGGTACCGGAGCTCAAGGACTAGCTGCGCAACGCCCCGGCGGACACACCGCTGGACACCCTGGTGTGGCTGAGCGGGATGCGCTGGCCGATCGAGTGTTGCTTCGCCGAATGCAAGAGTGCGGTGGGGCTGGACCACACTTGACACCGCGCCACCCTATTCGATCACTTTACACACAATTTACGCCCCTGTCACACGCCTGTCACACATACCCTCCCTGTAAGAACTATGCTCATGAGAGGATGCCGCACGCGGCGCAAATGGAAACGCGCCACACGGCAACGACGCCGCCACCGCGTAACGCTCTACAGCGCGGTAAAGCTATTCATCAGGGAGTCATGTCGCCTTTGTACAATGGCAATTAGGTAGCTATGCTTATTCTAACTCCCCTCACCTCCATATAACTCCATCTCGATCTTAATTACACCAAGGAATTATCGTGTCTCCTATAGCTATATCCCGCTGCCCTGGCGCGCGCCCGTTTTTGCCTTGCGCCATCGCCCCGCTACGCGCCTGGCAGGCGCCGCGTATGTTGATCCAGCCGGCGCGCGCCGATCTGTATGCGCGCCACGGTCTCGCACGACGGGAGAGCGTCGCATGACCGATACGCTCTCGCCACGCATCGCATGGGATGATCCGCCGGCAGCGCCCACCATCGCACGGCCCTTCGCCATTCCCTCCACGTCCCGCCCCACTCCGGACATAGCGACAAGTACAGAAGGCGTGCGGCTACACGACGCCTTCACCGCCTCCGCGCGGCGGGCGCCGTGGGCGCCCGCCGTCGTCTCCGGCGGCGTGGTCACGAGCTACGCCGACCTCGACCGGCGCTCCGACCGCCTGGCGCGGCGCCTGGCCGCGCGTGGCGTGGGGCCAGGCGCCGCCGTCGGCATCTCGATGGAGCGCTCCGCCGACGCCTACGCCGCCCTGCTTGCGGTGCTCAAGGCCGGCGCCGCGTACGTCGGACTCGATCCCGCCACGCCGCCCGAGCGCGTCGCCGCGATCGCCGCGGACTGCGCGATGGAGCTTGTGCTCTACGACGGGCGCGGCGCCCTGCCGGTATGCGTCGAGCCCATCCAGCTGGCCGACCTGGAGGCCGAGACCGCGGGCATGTTGGAGGTTGGGGCGTTGCCACGAGCCATGCCGGACGACCTGTGCTACATCATTTACACGTCGGGCTCGACGGGACGACCCAAGGGCGTGGCTATCACGCATCGCGCCGCCGCGCACTACGTCCGCGCGGCCGCCGGGGTCTACGGCGTCACGGCGCACGACCGCGTGTGGCAGGGCTTCTCACTGGCCTTCGACGCCTCGGTCGAGGAGATCTGGCTGGCCTTCGCCGCCGGCGCCTGTTTGGTCAGCGGCACGCGCGAACAGGTCACCGCCGGCCCATCGCTGGCCGGCCACCTGGCGGACCACGACGTGACCGTCTTCTCATGCGTGCCCACGACGCTCTCCCTCTTCGAGCGTGACCTGCCGTCGCTGCGGCTGCTGATCGTCGGCGGCGAGGCCTGCCCGCCCGAACTGGTCGCGCGCTGGGCGCGGCCGGGCCGGCGCATGCTCAACACCTACGGACCGACCGAGGCGACGGTGGTCGCCACCTGGGCCGAACTGGAGCTGGGGCGCCCAGTCACGATCGGCCGTCCGCTGCCCGGTTACCGCGTGCTGGTGCTCGACGACGAACTGGTCGAGACGCCGGCCGGGACGGTGGGGCAACTCTACATCGGCGGCCCAGGTCTGGCGCGCGGGTACGTCAATATGCCCGCGCTGACCGCGGAGCGATTCATCGACAACCCCTATGCCGGGCGCATGCTGGCCGCGCCGCGCCTCTACGCGTCCGGCGACCTCGCGCGCCTGGACACGGACGGCGCGTTGATCTTCTGTGGCCGCCGCGACGGCCAGGTCAAGATCCGCGGCTTCCGCGTCGAGTTGGGCGAGATCGAGTCCGCGCTGCTGGCGTGGCCGGGGGTGCGCGCCGCCGCGGCCGCCGTTCACGAGCGCGCGCCCGGCCACCACGCCCTGGTCGCCTACGTCGTCATGCAGGCGGGGGCCGCGCTCGACCGCGCGGGCTTGGTGGCGGCGCTGCGCGCGCGCCTCCCGTCCTACATGCTGCCCGCGTTCATCGAGACCCTCGACGCGCTGCCCGTCGGTACCAGCGGTAAGCTCGACCGCGCGCGCCTGCCGGCGCCGCGGCCCGCCTCCGCCGTGGCTGGATCGGAGATCGTCGCGCCGGAGGGCGCGACCGAAGCGGGCGTGGCCGCCGCGTGCGCGCAGACGCTCGGCCACGCGCGGGTCTCGGCCGTGGACGATTTCTTCCTCGACCTCGGCGGACATTCATTGGCCGCGGCGCGGGTGGTCTGCATGCTGCGCACGGAGCAGGGCGCCTTGGTGGACGTGCTGGACGTCTACGCTCATCCGACCGTGCGCGGCCTGGCCGCGCTGATCGCGGAGCGCGCCGCGCACGCAGGCGAGACGGATGGAGATGCCTCTCCCCAGATAGAGCCGCTCCCTGTATCGCGCCTCACGCACGCCCTCTGCGGCGCGGGGCAGGCGCTGGCGCTCTACCCGCTGTTTCTGCTCAACGCGCTCCCGCTGCTGCTGCCCTTCGTGGCGCTGGTGACGCTGCGCCTGCCGGGACCGCTGTTGGTCGCCGCGATCGCCGCGATTATCCTGGCGCTCGGCCCGCTCACGATGGGCCTGGCGCTCGCGGCTAAGTGGACGCTGATCGGACGCTACCGCGCGGGCGATCACCCGCTGTGGGGCGGCTACTACATCCGCTGGTGGTTGGTACAGCAGATCGAGGGCTTGGTCCCCCTGCACGTCTTCGCCGGCTCCCCGCTACTGGTGTCCTACGCCCGGCTGATGGGTGCGCGCATCGGCCGCGGCGCCTACCTCGGGACGACCTCGCCGGTGGCCTGGGACCTGCTGGAGGTCGCCGACGGGGCTAGCGTCGGCGACGACGCCTCCGTGTCGTGCTACGCCGTCTCCGGCGGACGCCTCCAGTTCGGCCGTGTGCGCGTCGGACGCGATGGCTACGTGGGGGCACGGGCACTGGTCGCTCCCGGCGCCACGCTCGAAGAGGGCGCGGCGCTCGACGCGCTGGGCATGCTCGGTCCCGGCGAGACCATCCCGGCCGGCGAGCGCTGGGGCGGTTCGCCCGCGCGGCGCCTCGACGCGCACGACGCCGACCTGACCCTGCTGCGCGCCTGCCAGACACAACGGGCGGCGACGGACCCCAAGCGGCTGCCCTACGCGCTGGCCGCCGCCGGCATCATGGCGCTGCCCCTCGTGGCCGGTCTGCCCGAGTTGCCGCTGGTGCTGTGGGGCTACGAGCGGCTGGGCGGACTGGGGCTGCTGCTGGTCGTCCCGCCGTCGGCCGTCCTCTTCGTGCTGGCGCTCAGCCTGCTGCTGGCCGCGGTCAAGCGGTTGCTGCCGCCGGCGCGGCCGGGCGTCGTCCCGTTGAGCTCGGCCACGCGGCTGCGCCACTGGGCGGTAGACCGCCTGCTGCTCACCGAGATGGAGAACGTGCCGACCCTATTCGGCACCCTCTACGCCGCGCCGTGGCTGCGCCTGCTCGGCGCCAAGATCGGCCGGCGCAGCGAGGTATCGACGGTAGCGCACTTCGCGCCGGACTTGGTAGCGGTCGGGCCGGGCAGCTTCCTCGCCGACGACGTCTACGTCCACACGAGCAAGGTGTGCGCCGGGCACGTCCTGAGCCTCCCGGCGCGCCTGGGCGCGGGCTCGTTCATCGGCAACAGCGCCTGCGTGTCCATGGGCGCCACGCTGCCCGACGACTGCCTGGTCGGCGTCCTCTCGCTCTCCCCGCGCGACGCCGCGCCCAACAGCTCCTGGCTGGGCTCCCCGCCGATCGCGCTGCCGCGGCGTCAACTCTTCGACGGCTTCGACGACACGCGCACCATGACGCCGCCGCGCCGGCTGGTGGCGCTGCGGCTGGTCATCGAGACCTGCCGCATCCTGCTCCCCGCGATCCTCGTCGGGCTGGCCGGCGCGGCGACCTACGATAGCCTCGTCGCCATCTATGACCGCCTGGGACTGGGCGCCGCCATCGCGCTGGCGCCCGTCATCGAAGCGGTCTGGGGCTGCGTCATGGCGCTGCTGGTGGTCGCCGTGAAGTGGGCGCTGGTCGGGCGCTACCGCCCGCGCGTCGACCCGCTGTGGAGCCACTTTGTGTGGCGCTCCGAGCTGGTCACGGGGCTGTACGAGGCGGTGGCGGTCCCACTGCTGCTGGAGGCGTTGGCAGGCACGCCGTTCGCGGCCCTCTACCTGCGGCTGCTCGGCGCCAAGATCGGCCGGCGCGTCTACCTGGAAAGCCTCGACATGACCGAGTTCGACCTCGTGGACATCGGGGACGAGGCCGCGCTGGGTCACGCCTGCACGGCGCAGACGCACCTGTTCGAGGACCGCATCATGAAGATGGACCGGCTCACCATCGGGGCCGGGTGTACAGTTGGCGCGCACGCCGTGGTGCTGTACGGGACCGAGCTGGGCGCGGGAGCTACACTCGGCCCGCTCTCGCTGATGATGAAGGGCGAGTCGTTCGGGCCGGCCACGCGCTGGGCCGGCATCCCCGCGCGCCGCTGCTGAGGTTACAACGGGGCGAGCGTCGCGGAAGACGCTCGCCCCGCAAGCACGCGCGCCGCCAGTCACGCCATACCCAATGCGATCCGCAAGCCTTCCTCCACCTCGCGCAGGTGGGCCGTGGTCAGGCTGCCGAGCAGAGCAGCGAGTTTGGCGCGATCCAGTGTGGTTACCTGGTGACACAACACGACGCTCTCTTGCGCCAATCCCCCCGCGCCGGCCGGGAGCGCGACGGCTGTAGGCCCACGGCGCGCCTGCGCCGTGGGCGTCGACACCGGTACCACGATCACGGAGCGCCACCCCAGCGCTTGGTTGAACGCGTCCCGTGACACGACGATCACGGGGCGTCGCCCGGCCTGCTCGGATCCCGAGCGCGGCGCCAGGGTTGCCCAGTAGACCTCCCCACGCTTCATGCCTCGGACTCCAGTAACTCCAGGCTTGCCGCCTCCAGGGCAGGATCGAGGTCGGCCGGCGTTCCAGCCGTGGCCTGGGCATAGGCCAGGATGGCCTGATCAATGCGCGCTTGCCGCCGCAGCTCCACCCAAGACGCGATGGCGTCGCGCGCCAAGGCATTCGCGGGCTGCTGGGCCTGCTCAGCCTCCGCTTGGAGGGCACGGTAGAGATCTTCGGGCAGTGGGACGTGGAAGTTCCGGCGCGTCGGGGTAGTGGATGGGGTGCGTGGCATAAGACGGTCTCCTTTTCTGCCATCATAATACCACGCCCAGGCGCCAGTATGTGTTGGCCTGGCAGGAGTCAACAAACAGACAGCCGAACGCTTCACGCCTCGCGCTCCAGCACCTCCGGACTTGCCGCCTCATCGGTGCGGATCACGGTCAGGTAGCCGACGAAGCCGATGATCACGATGGCTAAACCCAGGCTGACCAGTCCCGTCCCCAGCCCAAGGCCGCCCAGGCTATGCGGCCGTCCCAGCCAGTCGGCGAACGATGCGCCGAGCGGACGCGTGACGATGTAGGCGAACCAGAAGGCCAGGATCGCGTTCAGACCCACCAGCCGGTAGGCCAGCGCCGGGATGGCGATCACGACGGCAAAGAGCACACCCGAGGAGAAGAACCCCAACCCGAGGGTGAAAGCGGTCATGTCGCCCGCGGCGGTGCCGAGCGCGAACGTCGCCATGACCGTGGCCCAATAAAACAGCTCGCGGGGACGGGTGTCGATACTGTGGATAGAGAGGGTTTTCTCGCGCGCATACCAGGCCACGAAGATAACGGCCAGCGCGCCCGCGAAGAACGCGGACGAGACAAGATATGGCACACCGAACCCAACGTGCAGCGCGTCGGCGACCATGGTGCCGAAGATGGCGACCATCACGACGGCCAACCAGTAGATCCAGGCCACATAGCGACGGACCCTGAGCTGCAGGGCCAGGGCGGCCGCCAGGCCGATGCCTCCGAGCGCCACCGCGATCAGCGGATTGATCCGGTGGACCAGATAGTCCGAGGTTGTTTCGCCCATCCCGGTGGTCAACAATTTAATGATCCAGAAGTAGGCCGTCACCCCCGGGACCTTGCGCAGGGCGCGCAAGGCGTGCCGCGTCGGGTGAGCAACGCCGCCGCGAGCGTGTGCAGGGCGGGCGGCCGTGGGGATGATCTCGTCCACTGTGGACTCCGTGTGTAGGCGGTGTTGTGGTATAGGTTTATTCATCAAATCTCCCAGGATACCCCCGGCTTTAGCCGTGGGTATGTTTACATGCTACGTCTCCCAGGAACAACAATAGCACACGTTGCTCTTACAAAGGCAACTCCAACACGGTCTGTTCAGGGCAACTCCAACACGGGCGGGAATGGACTCTGGAACTCCGTGGACAGGCAGTCCATGAAGATGTCGTCGTACACGCGAGAACCGGCGCGATGGGACGCGCGGCGCCGCCCGATCTCCTTGAAGCCGGCCCGCCTATACGCCCGAATGGCGCGCTCGTTGTAGCCCAGGACGTCGAGCATGACGTTGTGCAGGCCCAACACGTTGAAGGCGTAGTCCAGCACGAGAATAGTCGTTTCCGTACCGTAGCCTTTGCCCCAACAGTCCCGCGCGCCGATAGTGATATGGTAGTCGGCGATGCGGTGGACGTGATCGATGTCCGTGAGGCCGGCCCAGCCGATCGGCCGCCTTGCGGCCGCGTCGTAGATCAGGAAATGGGCGCTGTCTTCCTGCTCGTCCTTGCTGAACTGCTCGTAGATGGCCTCGACCCGCTCCGCGCTCATTGGGCGCGGCGGCTCGCCCGAGAGGAGCCCGACGGCGAGGTCGTTGTACCACTGTAGCAACAGCGGCAGGATGCCTTGCTGCCACGGCCCCAACGCGACCTTGTCGCCCCTTATGGTAACGACGGGCGGCGTCTCATCATCCGTCCCTACATCTGTATCCATATCTATATCCATCGACCAACGGCCCTTTCAAGTCCACGCCCATGTAACGCCCGCGATGGAGCACGCGATCCAACGTCTGACAAAGACGAGTATATGCTATCATACCCATATGACACTAGGCTTGAACAGTGAGGAGGCCCGTGATGAAGCGCACAACGGTTCTATTAGACGATGAGTTGTTCCTGGACGCGCAACGGACGGCCAGACAGCGCGGCACAACGTTCACGGCGCTTCTCGACGAAGCGCTACGCACACACCTACACACTCATCGTACACCACGACGCTTGTCATTTGTTGGTCTGGGCCGGACGGAGCAACCGACACAGGCTATGCGCGACGGATGGGACGAGACCGCATTGCACGCGAACATCGACCGTGAGCATGGATGGGTGGCGCGGCCCGCTGACGCCCCTATTGCGCCGTCGCGGAGCGGCTCAACGTGACGCGCATCCTCACGGGTGACCACCATTTCCACATGATACGGCCGCGCCATGCCGCGTACTTCGACCTCGTCCCCTGAAACGACGTGCGCGGGCGCGACGACCATGTGCTTGCTTGCGCTACAATGCCATCGGGGGGAAGATCAGTGGAGATAACCGAGACGACGCAAGTGGGGGCGACAGGAACCGCGGAGAGACCCGTGCGGCCCGAGATCGCGCGCATGAGCGAACTCTACGCCGCCATGCGCGCCGAGGCGGCCAAGGTGATCGTGGGACAGGAGGCCGTGTTCGAGCAGCTCGCCGTGGCCCTCTTTACGGGCGGGCATGTGCTGCTGGAGGGCGTACCGGGGACGGCCAAGACGCTCATGGCCAAGACGCTGTCCCTGCTGGTGAGCGCCCAGTTCAGCCGCGTGCAGTTCACGCCCGACCTGATGCCGTCGGATATCACGGGGACCAACGTGTTCGACCTACAGACGAGCACGTTCACGACGCGGCGCGGCCCCGTCTTCACCAACGTCCTGCTCGCCGACGAGATCAACCGCGCCCCCGCCAAGACGCAGTCGGCCTTGCTCGAGGCCATGGAGGAGCGGCAGGTCACCATCGACGGCGTGCGCCATGCCCTGCCCGACCCGTTCATGGTGCTGGCGACGCAAAACCCCGTCGAGTACGAGGGCACCTATCCCCTGCCCGAGGCGCAGCTCGACCGTTTCCTGTTCAAGGTCCTCGTCGATTACCCCTCGCCGGAGCAGGAGACCACGGTGCTGCGCCACTACAATCGGGGCTTCGACGCGCAGCGTCTGGCCGACGCCGACGTGCGCCCCGTGCTGACGCCGGAAATGCTCGCGGCCGGCCGCGCCGCCACACGCGGCGTGACCGTCGACGACGCCATCATGTCGTACATCACGGCGCTCGCGGTCGAGTCGCGCCGCGCGCCCGACCTGCTGCTGGGGGCCAGCCCGCGCGCCTCGATCGCCCTGCTCCTGGCCGGCAAGACGCTGGCGGCGCTGGAGGGGCGCGACTTCGTGACACCCGACGACGTGCGCGCGCTGGCCCTGCCCGTGTTGCGCCACCGCGTGATACTGCGCGCCGAGGCCGAGATAGAGGGGCAAACGCCCGACAGCGCGGTGCAGCGCGTGCTCGCGCGCGTGCCCGTCCCACGGTGAAACTGAACATCCTACCCACGGCGCGCCTGCTGGCCCTGTTGCTGATCGGCGCGCTGCTGTTCGGCGCCGTGGGGCTCGCCCCGGTCCTGCTCGCGCCGGCGGTGGCCTTCACGACGGCCATCGTCCTGCTAGCGGTCCTCGACCTGCGGCGCTCACCCCCGCCCGCCGCGCTGCGCGTCGCGCGCCACGTCGAGGACCGCCTGGCGCTCGGCGCGCCTAACCCCGTCGCGGTCGAGATCCACAACCGCTCGCGCTACACGGTGCGGACGGTCGTGCGCGATGAAGCGCCCGAGGACTTCCGGTTGCTGCCGGCAGGTTCAGCAGTGGATGGCGACAGGGTAGGCGCGCGCGCGGAGACCACGGCGAGTGGACCGCGTACGCCGCTCGGCGTGGTCGCGCTGGCGTCACTCGCCAGCGGCGCCCTCGCCTACGAGGCACTGCCGGTGCGGCGCGGCGCCTATCGCTTCGGCGACGTGACGCTGCGCTACCCTACGCAACTAGGTCTACTGCGCCGCCAGCATACCTATCCGCTCGCCGGCGAGGTCAAGGTGTATCCCAACCTACGCGACGTCAAGCGCTACGACCTCGCGCTGCGCCGGGGGCAGCTACAGGAGGTGGGGCTGCGCCGCACGCGCCAGTTCGGCGTGGGCACGGAGTTCGAGCGCCTGCGCGACTACCACCCCGACGACGACTATCGGCGCATCAACTGGCCGGCCACGGCGCGCCGCCACCGTCCCGTCACCGTCGACTACCAGATCGAGCGCGCGCAGAACGTGCTGATCATGCTCGACGTGGGGCGCCTGATGAACGCGGCGATCGACCCGCTGACCAAGCTCGACCACGGGGTCAACGCCGCCCTGCTCGCCGCCTACGTCTGCCTGGCGCGCGGCGACAACGTGGGCTTGCTGGCCTTCGCCGACCGCGTGACGCTGTACCTACACCCGCGCGGCGGCAAAGGGCAGTTCCACGCCATGCTGGAGTCGCTCTACAACGTGTCGGCCCAGGAGACCGAGTCGGACTACCGCGTGGCCTTCGCCTACGCCGAGCAGCGCCTGCGCCGGCGCGCCCTCGTCATCACCTTCACCGAAATCATCGACGCCGACGCGTCGCGCGTCCTCGTGGCCATGCTCTCGCGCCTGGCCACGCGCCATGTGGCCGTCTGCGCCACCATGCGCGACCCGGTCATCGACCGCATGTCCTCACTGCCGCCAGCCGGCTCGCCCGAGGTCTACCGCCGCGCCGTGGCCCTGACGCTCGACGAGCGCCGCCACGCCACGCTGGAAACGCTCAAGACACGCGGCGTCATCCCCATCGACGTGCCGGCCGACCGCCTCACGCCCGAGGTCATCAACACTTACCTCGACCTCAAAGCGCGCGGCCGCGTGTAACATTACTCATGGAGAGTGGGTCTCGAAATAGTGGGACGCGGTCTGACGCGGCCTGCGACTGAAGCCGCATGGCAAACGACGGCGACTGAAGCCGCATGGCAAACGACGGCGACTGAAGCCGCATGGCAAACGACGGCGACTGAAGTCGCTCCTGGTTATGCCGTTGACTTCAAATCATCCACACGACAGGCAAGCCGCGTGGGGGGCGAGACACTTCAGTGTCCGTGGTCTGCCATGCGATTTCAATCGCAGGCCGCGTTTCACAATCGTATGCCACGCCCATTCATTGGCCCGGCATACACGGCGCAGCTATCATCCCGAGTACAATAAACAAGGGATAGGGCCAGTTGTCGCGATTTGTCGCGATGACGTCGCGACGTGGTGAGAGCCGGTTTGGCGGCAACCAAAGACAGCGAGGGATTGACATGACGATACGCAATAGCAATAACGGTAGAGAGATGATTAGTGGGGCGGCGCGTTGGGGACGGCGCTACGCGGCCCTGGCGGTGGCCGGCGCGGTCGCGCTCGGCGGCGTGGCCGCGGCCACGCACACGACCGGCGCGGCGAGCATAGCGGCGGACGGTCAGGCGCACAAGACAGCGCAGGCAACCGCCACGCCAGGCATGGGCGGGACGATGCCCGGCATGGTCATGGGCACACCAACTCCGCTGCCCTCCGGGTCGGGGATGACCATGGGCGCGACGAAGGCGACGACAGCTACGCCCAAGATGACGACAGCTACGCCCAAGATAATGACGATGTACGAGGGCGCGATGGAAATGCAGATGTACCCGCTCTCCGGCAAGGCTCCCACCTGGGACGAGCTGTCGCGCGTCTACCACATGCTCGACAAGGCGCGCCTGGCCACGGCCAAGTATCGCGATGTGCGCGTGGCCGAGCGCGACGGCTACATCACCGCCCCGGTGCTCTTCGTGGTTGGCCAGGGCTATCACTACATCAATCCGTTGCTGGTGGGACAGCCCTTCGACCCGACAACGCCCCCCGTGCTCGTCTATAACAAGATAAACGGCAAGATGACGCTCTCGGGCCTGATGTACCTGATGCCCGACGCGTCGACGTACCAGCAACTGGCGTCGATCTTCCCGTCCTCAATGGCGGGTTGGCACCGCCACATCAACAACTGCGTCACCGGCGGCCGCATCATCGACGGGCTCAAAATCGTGCCGATCCACGATAGGGCCACCTGCGTGGCGCACGGCGGCGCGTTCCTCAAGAGCACCGGCTGGATGGTACACGCCTGGATCTGGCAGGCCAACGGCAGCGGCCTGTTCGACATGGACATGTAGCGGTCAGCAACCAGCCGTCAGCTTCGCGCCGGCCACCGATCCAAGGTATAAAGGCGATACGCATGGGGACAACGCGCGTAACCTTGTTCCCCTCTCCAGCGATAGATAGATGAGGGAGTGATGCTGCTCCCCCATAGAGCATGTGCTGGGAGGTGTGCGGTGACGCAGGCGCGGCGGACCGAGATAGCCCTTGTCGAAGAAACGTTGCGTGGGGAATGGCTGCGTCTCGTCCGCCTCTGCGCGCGTCTCTCCGGCGACGGGCAGGCCGCCGAGGACTTGGCGCAAGAGACGCTCCTTGAAGCGTGGCGCAATCTGCACAAGGTGTATGACCCGGACGGGCTCTCACCCTGGCTATCGGCCATCGCGCACAATGTCTGTCGCCGCTGGCGCCGGCGCCAGAAAAACGACGCGGACCGTCTAGCGCGGGCGACGGCGAGCATGCCCTCTATCGTCCGAGAGGACGACACATGGCCGGCGGACAACACCGACCTGCACGTCGAGTTGGAGCGCGATGAACTCGCCGCGTTACTGGACCGCGCGCTCGCGTTGCTGCCGGCTGATACGCGCGATGTCCTCGTCGCCGCCTACATCGAGGAGTCCCCGCACGCGGAGATTGCCGCGCGCCTCGGCCTGAGCGACGGGGCGATCCAGCTCCGGCTGCATCGTGGGCGACTGGCGCTGCGCCGGGTCCTGCACACGCGCCTGCGTGAGGAGATGGTCGAGTATGGTCTCGCTCCGATAGAGGGCGCTGTCTGGAGCACGACGCGTCTATGGTGTCCACAATGCGGGCAGCAGCATCTCACGGCGCGCTTCAGCCAGCGGGAGGGCCTGCTCCTGCTGCGCTACCCCCGCTGCGACGACGAGCCGGGGGCCATGTTCCTCCGCACGGATTGGCCGGCCTTGCTCAACGGGGTCGCGGGAGTCAAAGCGGCGCTCTCACGGGTGATGCGCTGGGCCGATCCCTATTACCGCGCGGCGTTACCGCGCGGCACCGCGCCCTGTCCGCATTGTAACCGCCCCACTCGGATCCAGCTTGTCCGGCCGGAGGACGAGGCCGCCTCCGCGCGTTTCCCGCGCGCGGTCCGCCATGACTGCGTCTACTGCAAGACAGACACAGGCAAGGAGGGGTGCTACCAATCGCTCAACGGGCTCGTGCTGTTCCATCCGGAGGGCCAACGGTTTCTCCGCACGCACAAAAGGCTGCGTGTCCTCCCCGAGCGCGTGGTCGAGGCCAATGGGCGTCCGACCGTGGTGCGTGGATACGCGCGCGTGGACGGACACGAACGCATCGCCGGACTCTTCGCACTCGACACGTACGAGATGCTGGACTTTCGTGTAAGCGATGGCTCCTAGCGCCGTGGCCCCTTGGCACGCACGCGGTTGCCCCTGGTCGCGCTCCTGAGCGCCAACGCCGTTTCTTTCGTCGGGAACGTACTCACGTCGATCGCCGTGCCCTGGTTTGTCCTCCAAACGACGGGTAGCGCGGCGCAGACCGGGGTGACGGCCTTCGTCACCGCCCTGCCCACCGTCCTTGCGTCCTTTTTCGGTGGCGTGCTGGTCGATCGTCTCGGCTTCCGGCGCATGAGTATCGCCGCCGACGTGACGAGCGCGGCGGCCGTTGCCGCCATCCCCCTGCTGTATCGCACGGTCGGGCTCGCCTTCTGGCAACTGCTGCTGCTGGTGTTCCTGCGTGGACTGTGCAACGCTCCCGGCAGCACGGCGCGTGAGGCCATGGTACCGGATGTCGCCGACCGCGCGGGCGTGCGGCTGGAGCGTGCGACCACCGTCTTCGAGGCCATCCAGCGCGGCTCGGTATTGATCGGCGCGCCGCTGGCCGGCGTGCTCGTCGCGCTCCTGGGCACGAGCAACGTGCTCTGGGGCGACGCCGCCAGCTTCGCGGTATCGGCCGCGCTCGTCGCGCTCCTGGTTCCCGCGCCGGCCCCGCAACCAACGGAAGATTCAGCGCGGGGCTACCTGGCGCACATGGTCGAGGGGCTCCGCTACATCCAGGGCGACCGCCTCATCCGCACTATCGTCGGCACGGTGCTGGTCACCAACCTCCTGGACGCCGCGCTCGGCTCCGTGGTCATCCCGGTCTACGTCAAGCGTGTCTTCAACAACGCCATCGCCCTCGGCGCCATCGACGGGGCGTTCGCCGGCGGTGCGGTCGTGGGGACCGTGCTTTTCCTCGCGCGGGGGCACACGCTGCCGAAGCGCATGACCCTGGTCATCGCGTTCACACTCGTGGCGACGCGGGCCTGGGTTCTGGCGCCCTATCCCTCCTTGCGCATCATCCTGGGCGCCATGGTGGCGCTCGGCCTGGCGGCCGCCCCAATCAACCCTCTTCTCATGACGGCGACGTACCAGCGTGTACCCACGGAGCTGCGGGGCGAGTGCTCGGGGTGATCACGGCGGGTGTCTTTGCCGGTATCCCTATCGGGGGCCTGCTCGGCGGCTACCTCATCACCGCCATCGGCTTGCAGCCCACCTTGCTGCTCGTGGGGGCCTGCTACGTGCTCACGACGTTGAGCCTCCTCGTCAATCCGGCGAGCCGCGAGATCGACAAATCCGCGGGAGTCCGGCGATGAAGATGGATGACCGAGAGTTCCAGCACGCCGTGGAACGACCAGAACCCCAGGCTCAACTCAAGGCTGTCAGTACATCGACGTCGCGCAGCCGCAGCCCGGTCGTGATCGCCCGCGGCACATGCTGATCCATGTACAACGCCAGGGGCATCAGCGCCTGCCCGCGCGCAGGCGGGCCTGCAGGGGCGTGAGAGGCGCCTGGAGTTGCTGGCGGTCCACCGCTGTGAGGCGGCTGGCAATATCCCGCTCCAACTCGTCTCGGTGATCCCAGTAATACGCCAGCGCCGAATGGATCTGACCCAGCGAGAGGTGCTGGAACTGGAAGTGCAGCTCCTCCGGGCTCCAGCCATAGGCGGTCTGCGCCGTGACGAGTTCGATGGCTTTCATAGTCGTACCGGCGATGCGAGGAACACCGCGGGCATCCAGGACAATATGCTCGTAGCGGGTTTCGACGAACGACATAACGCCTCCCCTGCGGGACCGGGACTGTCATCAGATACCCGTGGCGCTGGCGCAGCGCCGTATCCCCCTGAACAGCTTAGCACGTATCACTGAGCGCCGTGGCTGGAAGTCCGGGATCACCATAACTAATACACGTTGGCTTAAATAGGTTTCCATTAGGCGGCAAGGGGCGTGCCCTGGTAGGTCCACTTGAAGGGCTTGGCCATGGTGCGGTTGTAATAGGCAATGAAGTCAAGGACCTGGCGCGTTAGGTCATCGGTGGAGGTGAAGGCACCCCACTTGAGCAGTTTACGGGTCAGGATGCTCAACCAGATCTCAATCTGGTTCATCCACGAGGCATGGACGGGGGTGTCATGGAACACGATGCGGTGGGTCGGGTCGGCCAGGAAGGCGGCGCGGCTGCGCATGCTCTTGAGCATACCGCGCTTGCCCTTGACGCCGAGGTCGGTGTCGATACCGCAGCGCTCCGCGACCAGGCGGACCAGCGTTGCGGACTGGTGCGTGTTCAAGTTATCGACCCCGACGTGCCAGGCGGGCGCGGCGGGGTCGGTGTCCAGCGTGCGCGCGATGTGCGCGGCGAAATCCTCTTCCGTCCGCGTCGGACCGGCCGACGGGGCCACGACCTGCCCGCTGACCATGTCGCGGTTGCGCATGAAGGACGGCGTCCCATGCCGGATGTACTCATATGCGCGGCGGCGGACCAGGCGCGGCGCCGTCGGCAGATCGGGCTGCGTCGGCTCCAGCGCCTGGACCCCGGTCAGTTCGTCGGTGTTCATAAGGCGTTCTCCCCGCGCCGCGCGCTCCGGCGCTTCCTTATAGAGCGTACAGAGGTCGCGCACCTTGTCATCGAAGGCCGGATCGTCGCTCGGCGTGAGCCAATAGCGGATCAAATGGGGTTTGAGGTCCCCCTTTTTACCACCCGTGCCGCGTGCCGCGGCGAGATGGTGTCCACAATGCCTCGTGTGGTGATTTCGTCAGCGAGTTCCTGGTTGGTCCACTGGCTGAGCGGGCGGCCCGCTGTGGCGGGCGCTTCACAGGCCAGCGCGATGACCTGGCAGACTTGTTCTGCGGTGATCCGCGCCGGCGCCCCTGGCCGCGGCGCGTCGGCCAGCCGCTCCGCGACCCCCCGATCCGCCAGCGGGATGTCCTGCAGCGCCGTCCAGCGGTCGCGCCACAACCGCACGCTCTCCCGACTCAGCCCCCACCTCCTGGACCGTAGCGCTGATGGAGCGTCCATCACCGGCCGCCAGCACGATGTGCGCCCGTGTGACCACCTGCTGTCCGCTCGTGTGCCGCCGCACCACCGTCTCCAAGCCCTGGCGTTCATCTGTTGTCAATGTGATTGGTCGTGCCCGCATATCTATCCCCCATACCCGCTGGCTGCGGCGCGCCCGTGCGCCGTCTCCTCCTCTCTTTAGTATACCGCAAAGCTATTTAAGCCAACATGTACTAGCTACGTGGCCCCTGCGCGCCTAGACAGGAGAAAGCATGCGCGGGTTTTAAACGGTTGCGACGACGAGTCCGCGGCGCGGCGCGCCGCGGGTGCGGCCGGCCGCGAAGAGGTAGCCGTAGAGCAGGACGCCGGTGAGCAGGCCCGTGCCGAGCTTGAGCGCGGCCGGCGCCGGCGAAGGGGACAGGAAGCCTTCGATCGTCCCGGCGACGACCAGCAGCGGGACCGCGCCGAGGATCAATACCATGGCCGTGCGCGCCGCCATGACGCAGGCGTCGGCGCGCTTGTAGAGGCCGGGACGCAGCAGCGCCCAACCGAGTTGCAGGCCGCAGCCGCCGACGATGAAGATAACCGAGAGCTCGAGCACGCCATGCCCCACGACGAACGACCAGAACCCCAGGCTCAACCCGTAGTGCTGCACCACACCCGCCAACGTGCCGATCATGATGCCGTTGTAGACGAGGATATAGACCGAGAGCAGGCCCAGCAGCGCGCCCCCGGCAAAGGCGATCAGCGCCACCCGGATGTTGTTGGTCATGATCGAGGACGCGACGAGCGACTGTGAGCCGGTGGGGTCGCCGTTGAACCACAGGTGGTGCTGTTGCACGATGGGCACGAGCTGCTCGGCCGTGCCCGGCAGCAGCACGTAGGCGGCGTCGGGCCGCGCCACGCAGACGAAGTAACAGGCCAGCGCCGGCGCGACCGTGAGCAGCACGGCGGCCAGCGTGAACGGAAAGGTCCGCCGGAAGGCGCGCGGAAACGTATCGCGGTAGAACGCGCCCAGCCGCCCCCGGTCCATGGCCTCGCCCCGATAGACGTAGGGGTGGGCGCGGGCGACCAAACCATTGAGGTAGACCGGCGCCTGGTCGTACGGGTAGTCACGGCGCGCCACGGCGAGGTCCGACGTGACCTGGCGGTAGAGGTGGCCGAAGGCGAGCACATCGTCGTCGCTCAGGCCGCTCAGACGGCCGCCGCGCATGCGGCGCAGCAGGTCCTCCAGGCGCTGCCAATCGGGGCGATGCGCCGCGACAAACTCATCTATCGTCATGTGTTGTACACTTTTGTCGATATGTACAAACTCGAAACCCCCGAGAGCGTGGCCGTCACCTATCCGGTAGCGGGTATTGGATCACGCTTTTTAGCCGCGCTGATCGACACGTTGATACAGCTGACCATCGTGGCCGCGCTTGCTATCATCATGCTGGTCATTATCAATATTTCCGGACTGAACACGAGCGGCGCGGCCGCCTACGTGGCCCTGGCCATCGGCATTCTTGGTGTGACGGCCGTGCTACTAGGGTACTACATTTTCTTCGAGTTGATCTGGAACGGCCAGTCGCCGGGCAAGCGCGCCATGCGCCTGCGCGTGATCCAGATCAGCGGCTACCCCGTCACGCCGATCGCCGTGCTGATCCGCAACGTGCTGCGGCTGGTCGACTTTCTGCCGGCCTACTACGGCATCGGCGTCATCACCATGATCGTCAACAGGAACGCGCGGCGGTTGGGCGACCTCGCCGCCGGCACCATCGTCGTCAAAGAGGGGCGCGAGGGCGACCTGTCATCCCTGCCGGCAAGCGACACTACGCCGTCCAATGCGGCGCTTGGGGCGGCCAGGACCGCGTATGAGCCGCGGCCCGTGGGCGCCGGGTCGGTCATGATTCCCGGCGCGCGGGGCGCGACGGCCACCGACGAGACAGCGGCCACCGCCGCCAACACGTACGGCATCGACGCGAGCCGCCTGACGCGCGAGGACGAGGCGCTGATGCGCGACTTCCTCGACCGCCGACATCAGCTGGCCTATGACCGCCGCAACGCGCTCGCCTACCAGATCGCCGCCGTCGTCTACACCCATGTCGGCGGCCAGACAACGTCGTTCACGGCCGAAGGGTATCTGGAGTACGTATCGCGAGTCGTGAGTCGTGAGTCGTGAGTCGGGGAGTCGGGAGTCGGCGAGGGGCTCCTACTCGCCGTTTAGACCGTCACCCGCTCTACGAGCGCCTGCAAGACCATGAGGTCGAAGAGGCCGACGCGGGCCGGGCGCAGCGAGGTGAACACAACCGGCGCCAGCGGGGGCATGGCCGCATCGACGCGCTGGCGCGCCTGCGTCACGCGCTTATAGCGGCCCAGCAGCGCGCCGTCCTTAATGAGTACGTACGGATAGCCGTCAGGCGCCCCCGTCCGCTCCCGGTCGCGGCGCAGTTCCTCGGCGACGAGGAAGTCGCGCAGCAACGGATCGGCGGGTTGTGGAGCGGCGGGCAGGGGGCTACCGGGACGGCAGTACGATTCGACGACGAAACGCGGGTGACGCCAGCCGTCGAGCGGCCACAGCGGCACGACGAAGGCGCGGGCAACGTGAGCGGGCAGCGCGCTCAGGACGCCGCGCGCTGTTGCCTGCGCATCGTAGACGCCGTGTAGCGCCCCGCCGGCCACGACCGCGAACCGCGATGGTTCCCCGCGCGTCCACTCCCCATAGAGCGCTTGTAGCGCCCTGTAGTCGCGCGCGTCCTCGTCGCTCGTCATGCTCTGCTATGCCTCATACACTTGTCGTGGCCGTGGCGCGCCCTTTTGTAGCATAACAAGCGCGGCGGTCACGCACACAATGCTGTTCTCTTTTGCGGCCGTTTTTTCCGTTGTCTTGTGGCCGCGCATCGGCTATACCGAGGGCGACGGGCCACGGGCCACGGGCCACGGGCCACGGGCGACGAGCCACGGGCCACGGGCCACGGGCGACGGGCCACGGGCGACGGGCCACGGGCGACGGGCCACGGGCCACGGGCCACGGGCCACGGGCCACGGGCCACGGGCGAGTGATGCAGGGGAGAATGATGGTAGCAGGGACCGAGGACAAGACGGCGCGGCTGCGCGAGGATGTACGCCTGCTGGGCGATCTGCTGGGCCGCGTCATCGCGGCCGCCGAGGGCACGCGGCTGTTGGACGTGGAGGAACAGGTACGCGCGCTGGCGAAACGGCTGCGCGCCCTGCCCGTCCCCATGCTCGGCGTAGAGGGCGTGAATGCGCGCGACGGCTCAGAGGGCGTGAATGCGCCTGCTGAGGTTGGGCGCGACGGCGATGCGCGGGCTCGCTTGCACGATATCCTGGAGGACTTGTCCCCCTACGACGAGCAGGTGCTGGTGCGCGCCTTCTCCGCCTACTTCGGCCTCGTCAACCTGGCCGAGCAGCAGCACCGTGTGCGCCGCCGGCGCGCCAACGCCTCCGAGGTCCCGCCGCGCCCCCAACCCCTCTCACTCGTCGCCACGGTGCGCGAACTGGCCGCGCAGGGAGTGGACGCCGCCACGATCGCCGCGATGCTCGACACGATGCGCGTCGACCTGGTGCTAACGGCGCACCCGACCGAGGCGACGCGTGCCTCGATCCTCACCAAGCACCGCGCCATCGCCGACCTGCTGGAGCGCCTGGAGCGCGAACGCCTCGCCCCCGACGAGCGGCAGGCCCTCATCGACGACCTCTACCGGCATATCCTGCTGCTCTGGCGCACCGACGAGGCGCGCTCGCGCGCGATCGACGTGCTCGGTGAGGTCAAGGGCGCGCTCTACTACGTCGACACGATCCTGCTTGACGCCCTGCCCGCCGTGCACCAGGCGCTGGAGGACGAACTGCGGCGCTGCTACCCGGACCACCCGTGGCGCGTGCCGCCGCTGCTGCGCCTGGGCAGCTGGATCGGCGGCGACGCCGACGGCAACCCTCATGTGACCGGCGAGGTCCTGACCGAGACACTGCGCCTGCAGCAGGCCCTGGCCCTGGCGCGCTACCGCGACGAGGTGCGCGCCCTCGCCACTCTCTTCAGCCAGTCGGAGCGCCTGTACGCGGTCCCCGACGCGCTGGCGCGCTCCATCGCCGCCGACGAGGAGGCCATGCCCGACTACGCCGCCGCGCTGGGCGACGCCAATAGGGACGAGCCGTTCCGACGCAAGCTCTCTTTCGTGTGGCAAAAGCTCTCGCTCTCGCTCGACCGCGTGCGCGGCACGCCGCGGCCGCCCTCGCCCGACCACGCCGCGGCCTACCGGCGCGCGGAAAGTCTGCTGGCCGACCTGCGTATCGTCGCCGCCGCCGTGGCCGCGCCGCCCGACGACGCGCTGCTGCGCGGCGCGCTGGGCGCGTTGATCCGCCAGGTCGAGCTGTTCCGGTTGAACCTCCTCCCGCTCGACCTGCGGCTCCATCGTGACGACGTGCACGCCGCGCTCGCCGCGGCCCTCACCGCCCACGGCCTAGGTGCCGCCTGGCAGGACGCGGCCGGGCCGGAGCGCCTGTCGTTGCTCGACGGCCTGCTGGCCGACCCGCCCGACCTGCTGGCGCCATCGCCGCGCATCAGCGGCTCCGACGGCGCCGTGCAGGCGATCGGGTTGCTGCGCGCGGCCCGCGCGGCACGGCGCGCGAATGGCCCCGAGGCGATCCGCATGCTCATCGTCAGCATGAGTACGAGCGTCGAGGACGTGCTGGCCGCGCATCTGCTGGCCCACACGTTGGGTCCGCTCCCCGTCGCCCCCCTCTGCGAAACGATCGACGACCTGCGCCGCGCCGGGGACCTGCTCGACGCGCTGCTCGCGCACCCCGCCTATCGGCGCGCGCTCGCGGCGCAAGGAAACGTGCAGACGGTGATGCTCGGCTACTCCGACAGCGCCAAGGACGGCGGTGTCATCACCTCGGCCTGGGAGTTGTACCGCGCGCAGCAGCGCCTCGTCGCCGTGGCGGCGCGGCACGGCGTGCGCCTGGAGCTGTTCCACGGGCGCGGCGGCGCCGTCGGGCGCGGCGGTGGTCCCTCGCACGAGGCGATCCTGGCCGGCCCACCTGGTTCGGTGGCAGGGCGCATCCGCATCACCGAGCAGGGCGAAGTCATCAACCAGAAGTATGGCCTGCCGCCCATCGCCCGGCGCAACCTGGAGACGACGCTCTCGGCCGTACTGCTAGCCACGTTGCGCGGCGAGGATACGGCGCGCCGGGAGGACGAGGAGGGCTGGGCCGCGCTGATGGATCGCATCTCGGCCGCCGCCTACGAGGGCTACCGCACCCTCGTCGACGACCCCGACCTGCTGCCGTACTTCGAGCAAGCCACGCCGGTAGGATGGATCGGACGCCTCAACATCGGCTCGCGGCCGCCCTCGCGCCGCGCCACGCGCCGCCTGGAAGATCTGCGCGCGATCCCGTGGGTCTTCGCCTGGATGCAGAGCCGCCACGTCATCCCCGGCTGGTACCCCGTCGGTCACGCGCTGTGCGCGGTCGGCGACGCCGAAGACGGCGGCTGGGAGCGGCTGGCGCGCATGTACCGTGCGTGGCCGCCCTTCCGCACACTGCTGGACAACATCCAGATGGCCATGGCTAAAGCCGACATGACGATCGCCGCCGAGTACGCCGGCCTCGTTGAAAGCCCCGCAACGCGCGCCCACATCTATGAGTTGATCCGCGACGAGTTCGCGCGGGCGGAGCGGGCGGTGCTGCGCGTCACCGGCTACGCGCGGTTGCTCGACGGAGCGCCCCTGCTGCGCGACACCATCGACCGGCGCAACCCCTACGTCGACCCCCTGAGCTACGTGCAGGTGCGCGCCCTGCGCGCCCTACGGCAAGCCAACCTAGCGCCCGACGAACGCGCCACACGCGAACACACCCTCGCCCTCACCGTGCGCGGCATCGCGGCGGGCGTGCGCAATACGGGATAGTCGGGAGTCGGGAGTCGGAAGAAAACGCGTGTAGGAGCAGGGCCGATTATGGTGAGCAACACACGGGGCAAGCAGATTAACTTCCGACTCACGACTCACGACTCACGACTTCCGCTGGGATGCCCGCGTCCGCATGCGGCCGGCCGTGGAACGACCACGCGGCGTCCTCGAGGACGTCGGGGGCGACGCCGGGGACGCCGTAGATGTCGACGCGGAAAGAACCGTCGGGGCGGCGCGTGAAGTTGACGTCGGCTACCTTCACAAAGCCAGCCCGTGTGATGCTATGTTGCGAGGTGAAGTTGCCGGGGGCCGTCCCGATCCAGGCGCGGCGGCGTCCCTCATGCCGCAACGCGGCGCACATGAAGCGCAGCAGCGCCGGGTAATACCCACGGCCACGGTAGTCGGGGCGCGTGGCGCAGTCGTAGATATAGGCCTCGTCGGGCTTGAGCTGGAACGAGATGCCTAGATCGCCGAGCGGCTCGGCGCTATAGGCGACCCAGCCGTACGACACGATCTGGCCGTCCACCTCTACCACATAGGGATGGCGGCCGTGAAGGCGCCGCGCCCTCACGACATCGTCGAGGTACTCGCCACTGGCGTGCATCGCGTCCTGCAGCGCCTGCACGTCGGCGGCGGTGGCGGCGCGCAACGCCGCGTCGCGGATGTGGGGCGGCTCGGGCGCGACGGTCAGGTCGTACATGAACAAGGTACCGTCGCGGTCCGGATCGGCCAGGGGCCGCGCTGTCGTCATCAGAGTCTCTCTCCACTCTCCGCTATCCATTGGTTATCTGGGTTATCTGCCACGCGCTATCCTTAGGGTAGCACGATATATACCGTCGTGCGGAACTCATACCAATACGGGCGACGGGCCACGGACGAGGGGCGAGGGACGAGGGGCGAGGGGCGACGGGCGACGGGCGAGGGGCGACGGGTAAATATAAACCAGTCGGATCTACTGGGAGCGCCGGCTTCTAGCCGGCAGACGTTGGCGGCAGGGTAAGTTGGTGTAGGCCAGCATCTCGATGATGAGCAGGGCCGGCTGGCAGCGCAGCGAGAGCCGGCGGTCCCAGTAGGCGCCCTCCCTCGCCCCTCGCCCCTCTGGAGAAACATGGACACAACGGACACACGCTTACTGGTCTACGAGCTTGTAGGCGGAGAAGACACCTTTCGCCGCCTCGTACACGCCTTTTATGGCCGGGTCTACGCCGACCCGCGGCTGCGTCCGCTGTTCCCGGACGACCGTATGGGGGCCGAAGACCGGCTCACCCTGTTCCTCATGCAGTACTTCGGCGGACCCACGACCTACTCCCAACAGCGCGGCCACCCGCGGCTGCGCATGCGCCACTTTCCGTTCGCCATCGGACAAGCCGAGCGCGACGCCTGGCTCGGCCACATGCTCGCCGCGCTCGACGAGGTCGGCGTCACCGAGCCCGCACTCTCGGCCATGCGCGACTACTTCGAGTACGCCGCGACGTTCATGATTAACCAGTCGGGAGTCGGGAGTCGGGAGTCGGGAGTCGGTCCGCCATACTAGAGGACAGCCGTTGGCGTAGACGACTAACTCGCATTAACACCAACGCGTCAGGCTCGCTAGCCGATTTACTCCCGACTCCCGACTCCCGACTATAGCTGCCGGGCGTGCGCGAGGGCGTAGGACCGCAGCGTCGGGCCGTCGATAGAGGCGGCGAGCGTCGAGGGCAGCAGGGCCGTCCAGCGGTCCGAGGACGGACGCGCCTTGTCGTGGGCGTACCACGACAGGGTGATCGGCGCGGGACACAGCGAAGTCACCGTATCCACGACCGCCGCGGCGCGGTTCCAGTCGGCCACGCTGGGCGCGCGACTGTACGGATAGCCGACCACATTCTCGGGGTCTACCTGTAGCGCCCATTGGCCGCCAGGGTCGCACGGGGGATCAGCGGCGCGTGGATGGGAACTGTCGCGGTACACTGCGTCGGCGGCGGCGATGTCGCTCACGGGATCGGCGCCGATCAGCGCGCGCACCGCGCCGTTGGGGTCGGCCCCCAACCCACTCCTGATGCCGGGCTGAGCCAGTGGTCCGGGTTGCGGAGTCGCCGTCGGCAGCGCCAGCGCGGATAGGATCGATGTTGTTTGCGGACCCGGTTGCGCCGTGGCTGTGGGTAAGGGCGGGGGCGGGAGCACGGGCGCCGACGTCGCCGCAATAAGTATGGCGAGGCCGCCCACAAGCGCCACGACGAGCCCTAGCAGCGCCAGCCCCAGGCGTATGGCTAGTCGGCGTGGCATGGCAGCATCCTTCGTCGCATCATCCACACCCGTGGCTTGTCGCTATCAAGTGGGACATCATGGATGCCGCGTAGGAACGCCAGCCGGACCAACGCTTACCCGCGTGGGCAGCGGAACGAGCGTTGCCACAGGCGCTAATGGCGTCGCGGTCGTCAGAGCGGATACAGTAGGCGGCGCCGCGACCGTCGGCGCCCCCGTGACGGGCGTGGGGATGGCGGCCCCGACCGTCGGGGACACGGCCGGTATGGCGATGCCGGACGTCGTGGACGCTCCTGGGACAGCCAGCGGTGTGCCGGCCGGATGGGGGAGGCGCGCGATGGCCGTCAGCGTCGCGGGAGCAAGCGGCGCGAACGTCGGCAACGGGCCGAGTGGTTGCGCCGTCGTGGTTGGGCTGACCGTCGGCGCCGTTCCGGGGAGCAGCACCGCCACGACGAGATTGCTTGGAGCGCTCTCATTTTGCCCATCGAACGCCGTTACCGTGTACGCGTAGGTCGCGGCCGGCGTCAGGTCGGCCGCGTCGGTGAACGACGTCAGGTCGGGCTCATTGACCGTCCCCACGAGCGTATAGGGCGCGAAGCGTCCCGTCGCGCGGTAGATGCGATAGCCGACGGGGAGGGGGCGGGGCTTGCGCCAGGAGATCGTGATCGCGTCGTGGGTGGTCCCTCCAACAAAAGCCGTCGGTGGACGGACCGTCATCGTCGTGCGGGTTGGCGAGGGGGAGACCAGCGCGTTCGCTTGTCGCCCCACGGACGCCGCCGGAGTCGCGGGCGGGACGACCGCCAGCGCGATCGCCACGGCGAGCACGAAGATGACGGCCAGCGCCACGCCCGTCATAGGACCTCCGCCAACACGTCGGGCGCGCCCCGCCACCGGCCGTTGGGCGTCCTCGTTGGCACGAGGTGTCACGGTATCTTGCTCCTGGTTGCTATCAGCCACCTTGTATGTCTATCCCCTCTATCTTTCCCGTCACAAAGATTCTTCCCTAACCCATGTCTACTTGTTCCCTTCTCACCTCTCGCCCCCCCGAGCATTGTTGGTCTCTTCCTTCTCGCCCCCCCCGCCCATGGCTGACTGGCCCCCCGGCTGCGGCCGACGGTCCAGCGCGCCTCCGGGGGAGCCTGGGGAGATGCCTCCCCCCAGACCCCCGCCAAACGCACATCCTGGGAGCCATGGAGTCTGGAGATGGGAAACTGTCTGCGCCTGTGCGCCTGTGCGTCTCTGTGCCCCCGCAGCCCCTACATGCGCCGTGCCTGTCTGTCATGTAGGAGGTGACCGGCGATGTCGACTCGATCACCAGTACCCACCCCACTATCTGCCACACCGTCTGTTTGGCGGGGGTCTGGGGGGAGGCATCTCCCCAGGCTCCCCCGGAGGCGCGCTGGACCGTCGGCCGCAGCCGGGGGGCCAGTCAGCCATGGGCGGGGGGGGCGAGGAATGAGGCATAGGCTCCCCTGGGGCGAGAGAAAGATCTCTCCCTGAAGGGAACGGGGGGAGTGAGTCACAAGTTTCCCCCTGGGGGCAAAGGGGAGGAAAGATCAGCCTCGCGAAAGCTGTCGACGTCGTGGCCCCAGCGATCCTCCTCCGCGGCCGCGTATTCCTCCTCAGGATCGAAAAACACGATCTGGCTGCCCGACGACTCGAAGTGGAAGGGCACATGGATCAACCGGCGCAGACTCTGTCGCACCCTAGCCTGCTCGGAGGGCGGGACGAAGAACACCATGAAGCCGCCACCGCCGGCCCCGAGCACCTTGCCGCCGGTCGCGCCGGCCGCCCGCGCGGCCTCGTAGATCTCCTCGATCGCCCTATTGGACACGCTGTCGCTCAGGGCGCGCTTCACCTGCCAGGCCTCGTGCAACAACTCCCCAAAGAGGGCGATACTACCGACGCCGCTCAAGGCGTCGATACCCTGATCCACCAGGGCGCCCAACGCCCGCAACTGCCGCTCCTTGCTCTCCGTGTCCCGCGCGTAGGTCTGCGCGATCGTCGACGCCGTGCGCTTGATCCCCGTGTAGAACAGCATTAGGTGGTCGTCCAACTCGGCACGGCGCGCGACGGAGAGCGTCAGCGGCGTCACCGTGATGTCGCCATCGGGCAGGAAGCGCACATGGTTGAAGCCGCCGTGGGCGGCCAGGACCTGATCCTGCGCCCCCACGGTATCCCCGATCAGATCCTGCTCGACGTGGATCGCCTCGGCCGCCAGTTGCCGCTTGCTTGGCATGCGGCCCTCTAGGCCGTGGAGAGCGTGCAGCAGGCCGACCGTGAACGACGAACTGGAGCCCAGGCCGCTGCGCGCCGGCAGATCGGCGTCGTGGTGAATCTCCAGGCCATAGTCGATGCCAAGGTGACGCAGCGTCTCGCGCACGCCGGGGTGAGCGATCTCGGCGACCGTCCGCGTATTCTCCATCTGAGAATACACCACGCGGAAGCGATGCTCGAAGAAAGGCGGGAGGCGGCGCACCGTCAGGTAGCAATACTTGTCGATCGTCGTCGCCAGCACGGCGCCGCCATGCGCGCGATACCAGGACGGGTAGTCAGTGCCGCCGCCGAAGAACGAGATGCGGAAGGGAGTCCGGCTGATAATCACGCGCGCGCGCCCCTTTCCCCGATCAGCTGCTCACCCTCTGCCCCAAACAAGTGGCGCTCGACGAGATCGCATAGAATATGCTCAACCATGAGGTGCGCCTCCTGCACGTACTGCGTAAACGTACTCGGGATGGCGATCGTGACGTCAGCCAACTCCGCGAGGGCGCCGCCGGCGCCGATCAGGGCAACCGTGCGCATGCCGATGCTACGTGCCGCGCGCATGGCGTGGATAACATTCGCCGAACCACCGCTGGTACTGATGCCGATCAGGACGTCGCCGGGCCGCCCCAGGGCCTGAATCTGCCGGGCAAAGACGCCATCGTAGCCGCAGTCGTTGGCGTAGGCGGTCAAAAACGACGAATCGGTGGTGAGAGCAATGGCAGGCAGGCCGGGGCGCACAAAATCGGCGGTCAGCCGGCTGACCAGCTCCGCCGCCATATGCTGGCAATCGGCGGCGCTGCCGCCATTCCCGCACAACAGTACCTTGCCGCCAGCGCGGAATGTTTCGGTCATTATATCGGCGGCTTGCAGGATAGGCTCACCGCACTCATCGACGATGCGCCGCGCCACCTGCACACTCTCATCTACGTGCGCGCGCATCCTATCGCGCGGCCAATCACCCTCAAACGTCATCTACCACCAATTCCTCCCCCTCCGCCCCCGTTGGGGGAACCTGGGGGGATGGCTCCCCCCAGACCCCCGCCAACCATGGCGCGTGAGGATAGACGGGCATGGACCCAGCCAACTATTCACAGACCTTACCCGTGGAGCGCCACGAGGCGCGTCCCATATCAATGCACTATTCTAATCGCGGGCGTCGTTCCAGAGCGCGCGATTGTCGGCAAAGAACCGCTCGGCCGAGGCGTACGACTCGGGCGTCCCAATATCGAGGAACGGCCCCTCTCCGACAGTAGCATACAAGCTTTGACCGATCAAGGCAGGGAACGTCTCGCGCTCCAGTGAGACAGCGCGGCCCGTAGGGATAGCTTCCAGCGTGCTGCGCTCGAAGAGATAGACGCCCGCGTTGATCAATCCGGCGCCGAGGTCGGGGCTCTTCTCGCGGAAAGAGCGCACGCGGCCGTTGTCCGCGACATCGACCGCCCCATAGCGGCCGCAGTCGCCCATAGGCACGAGCCAGAGCGTCGCCCCAGCCGCCGTACGGGCATGCGCCTCGAGCAGGCGCGCCACATCGAAGGGGCAGAACGAATCACCGTTGAGGACCAGGACCCTTTCCGTGGACGTCTGGTTCAGGGCATGCCGCGCGGCGCCGCCCGTCCCCAGCGGGGCATCCTCATGCGCGTAGGTCAGATTCATATCGAGCCGCGCGCCGTCCGCGAAGTACGCCTCGACCATCTCGCCCTTATAGCCCGTCGCCAGGACCGCCCGACGCACCCCTTGCGCGCGCAGGGCCAGCAGCAGCCACTCCACGAACGGCCGCCCCGCCACCTCAGCCAGCGGCTTAGGCCGGTCGCTCACGACACTTTGCAAGCGCGTGCCCTTGCCGCCAGCCAGGATAATTGCGTCCATGAATCCTTACTTACCGTTAAACTCCGCCGCTATTGCAAAGATAGTGTCTTTAAACGTCAGGTTGCTTTAATCAACTGCATTGGTTTGTCATAAATATTGTTCCAATCGAAGTCCTTTCTTATTTCCGCGATGTTTTTTCTATATTCTGCAAGCACACCGATGTTGGCAAATAGGTCGCCCAGCCTTCGTGCAATTTCTTCCACGTTCTCAGCATTTTCAACCACGATCCCAAGCTTCCGCTGTTTGATCAGCTGTGCGATTTCGGGCACATTGGATACGAGTACGGGCACATTGCTCGCCAACGCCTCTTTGATCTTTACTGGATCACAGTACCTGATGTAATCCTCTTTCGGGCTGATAAGCGCAACGGATAAATCGTATTTTGAAAGAGCAGCAATCGTTTCCTTGTACGATCGTCGTCCAACAAATGTAATCTTATCCTTGTACTTACTCCTGGCGGCTACGGCCCTCAAACGGCCCTCGAATGGTCCAGAGCCGATGATATCCAGCGAGAAGTTAGGATTGCCTAGCTTATCCAACGCATCAATAACGTTCTGGACGCCTTTGCTCTCCGTTAGATGACCATGGTACTCGATAGAAATACCATGGTCGTGTCGCCCATTTCCGTCACTCGGCGTAACAAGATCAGAGTAGACCCCATTGGGCACAAGTATATTTGATGCCTCTCGTATGCCCTGACGCGTACGAATAGCGCGCGTGCGGTTGGTGTTACTCCATACGAAAGCAGACTTCGTCGCGGCGATTTTATCGATGTATCGATAGACACAATTCAACAGTCGATTGCTGAACCTTTGTTGGGAATAGTCGATTGAATAGAACACCACGGTTTTTACTTGTCGACATCCCTTGAGAGCCAGTCCACTCAAAGTGACGTAGTTGTTGCATCCGAAGAACGTGATGGATGTTAATTTATACTTCGCAATAATACATAGGCTCCAATACAGAATGAGGAGCAAGTCTATGACGTAGTTAAGTAGAAACGGCCTTATTCTGATGCCAAACGTTCTTCTCTCTATTGGTTGGCCGTCCCTGTAAATCTCACACCCCGGCTTCAGCATATCGTCCGCCGATAGCGGAAACTTCATCACGACCAGCCACTCCGTACGGTTCTGCAAATATGTGGCTAACGCGTCCGGTGGCCCCTGTATATCGGTTGCATGTGTTGCAAGTATGCAGGAGTCGTGTTTTTGAGGTATCGTTCCATTATCGCTATCGGCATGATCAAACATGGTTAGAACGATGACCTCCGTGTAATAGTATTCCGGACCACCGAGAATGGCAGACTATCGTAGGATAACAAAATCGCAACGAACCTTGTCTATGATGCTTAATATGTATGAAGTCATCGGGTACAATGCGAACAGGCTCACGGTTCCCCGTTAGTTAGGGAGTCCTTTTTGGCGAACACGATAGGTAATCCGTCAGGACGGCAGTTGACCGTTCTGTTTGCTCCGGCACATATACGCATCGACGAGTCGGAGGGTGGTAGCGAATTCTACTGGTCATACAAATTGATAGAGCGGCTAGCTCTGGATCATGGAGTACAGTGTATCGCATTAACGATACAGGCACATGTCGCCCACGAGTTGCCCGGAGTGCGCTTCGTTTCCGTTGATCCTGGTGGGCAACTTCCGGTAAGCAACTTAAATAGCTTACGCTTCCACCTGCGATGTTACGCTGCCGCACGCCGCATTCTAGCGAGCGGCCAACACGTTGACGTCATCCATCACATGCTGCCGTTCGGGTTCCGCTCAACCTTCAATATGCTTGCTTTACGGCGACATCGGGCCGATCCGCCTATGGTAGTCGGACCTCTCCAGGCTCCCCTTTCGTTTGCCCAGGCCGACGAAAAGAGGATTGCGGTACGCGACCTACCCGATCAAACCACATCAATACAAACCTCTCGTCGTTCCATCCCACCGTTGTCTACGTTTGTTACGAGACCAATGCTCTCCGCGCTCTCGGCGCAGACACTACGTCACGCTGTGGCACGCATCACTACATCAGAACGCGCGGCGCGCCTCTATCGCTCGCATACCGGTTTGGAGGATTTCTCGGTCATCCCTCCGGGCGTCGACACGGATCAGTTCGCGCCCTCCTCGATACGGAACACTCACCTGCGGTGCCAGCAAGACGATGGGACGGTCAGAATCGTCGCGGTTGGCTATCTCATACGGCGCAAATCGTTTGATGTGCTGATTCGAGCCATAGCAGAGTTGATCAAGGCACAAGTACAGGTTCGCCTTTGTCTTGTCGGAGACGGACCAGCGCGCTCTGAGCTAGAAAATTTGGTATGCCAGCTTGGCATCGAAAATTATGTGACCTTTGCTGGCCGCGTCGCACATGGTTCAATCGCGGAGGTATATCGCGAAAGCGACATCTTTTGCTCGACATCACGTAGCGAAGGCTTCAGTACTGTCTGTCTGGAAGCCCTCGCCTGTGGCTTACCTATCATAGCGACACCGACAGGAGGTTTCCGCGAAGTACTCAGTTGCAACGACGTGGGCAGACTGGTGCCCTTCGGTGGAGTCGATCAGCTTGCCCTTGCGCTCATAGAATTGGCGACACAGGCGCGGCTACGCGCGGCGCTGAGTCAACGCGCACGTGAGGTTGCAGTAGGGGAGTACGATTGGCGCATCATCGCGCGGAGATACCTATCCATTTACAACACAGTCGTGCGACCGTCTTAGCTCACCGACATACAACTTATCGTGCGACACAAACTGATAGCGACTATCGCGTATGAATAAAGGGAGGGAAATCGGTCGGATTTAACCGGAAAGCTATGATACACGACCACAACGTTACGCCTAGCACGGACACAGAGCCAGTGCTCTCCATCATCATCGTCAATTGGAACGGCATAGGATTTCTGCCCCGATGTCTTGACTCATTACGCGCACAAACGCTTCACAACGTCCAGATTATGCTCGTAGACAACGGTTCGACGGACGAATCGGTTACGTTGACGCGAGAGCAGTATCCGGAAGTCAACATTTTCGAGCTTGGAGACAACTTTGGGTATGCCGAAGCCAATAATCGAGCGGCAGCGCTGTCGCATGCGCGATATCTCTTGTTCCTGAACAATGATACGTACGTCGATACAGAAGCCTTGGCAAAGCTGGTTAGCGCGGCGGAGAGTCGGCCCACCACCCCTATTTGGGCGCCGCAACAGCGGACGTATGATGGGACGCAGCTTATACACATCGGCATGGGCACGGACATATTAGGGTTTCCCTGTGAGGGCAAGGTATTCTACGCTGATGGAGCCGCGCTCTTCATTCGACGAGACATCTTTCAGGATCTCGGGGGCTTCGATCCACACTATTTCATGTTCTTCGAGGAGGCAGATCTCTGCTGGCGTGCGCGACTACTGGGATATCACGTCGGTATTGTACCCTCCGCGATCATATATCATCGAAGCGGAGGTACGGCTGGCTCGTCATTGGTCGGCAAGGGGAGCCATTCCATGAGTACGAATAAACGGCGGTTGAGCCATCGCAATCAACTCATAACGCTGTTGAAAAACTATTCCTTACCCGCGCTGTGTGTCATTCTCCCGCTCTTTGCCTTGCTAACGGCAGGAGAAGTTGCATTGTTGACTGTCACCGGCCAGCAACGAGCAATCAGAGAGTCGTACCTGGCGGCCTGGCGCGACCTCTGGCACACCCGCTCATATATCCGCCGCGCGCGCAGCCACAGCCAAAACACGCGGCGCGTGGCGGATTGGACCATCCTACGTCAAATGGAATGGAAAATTTCCCCAGTGAGTTTTGTCCTACGGGTGGGCGTACCCAAAATCAAGTAATGACATCCGCTTCAGAAACAGAGAGCATGGGAAGACTATGGTTGTCGTTCGCGCCACAGGCCGGTCGAGATTAGCCCTGCCGCGCCGGCTATGTATTCACACATCCGCAGGACAATCATACCAACCGTGAATTTGGGCTGTGCTACAAGACGTCGCCAGTGGCGCAGAAAGGCCGGACGCACGATGGGCAGTTGCTTCGCGGTCGAGTTGTGATGCTTGCGCAAATATCGTCTGATTGACTTGCCGTAGTAGAATTTGCCACGCATGGCCTCAGCCAACGTGAGATGTCCTTCGAGATGGGATATGTAAGCGTCGATGTGACGAAGTGACCCGAGACGGGCGACGCGCTGTGATAGATCCCAATCCTCGGCTGCCGTCAACTCCTCATCATAGCCGCCGACTGCCTCGAAGCTCGTCCGATCGAAGAAGCGCGCGGCTTCAATGGTATCGTCGCCCACGTAGCAACTGCGCTCTAAAGCCTTACACAGCGCCCAGAATCCGCTGCCGACCGATCTCTCCGGTATATAGACCCCCTTAGCGGTGGGGTCGCCGCTGATCGCTTGCACGCAGTGGTCGATGACCGACGGAGCCAACACCATATCGCTGTCGATAAATGCCACATAGGCGCCACACGCGGCGCATGCGCCTTTGTTTCGTTGCGCGCTTCGTTCAGGTCCCTGTGTGTAGACGGACGAGGTGAACGAGCGCGCGATCTCCAGGGTCGCGTCCGTGGAATGGTTATCAACGACCAAGAGCTCGATAGACGGATAGCGCTGACTAGTAATACTATCTAGGCAAGCCGACAGAGACTCGGCCGAGTTGTGCGTTGGGACGATAATGGAAACGAGGGGTAATGGATTCATGTGTCAACTCACCGTTCTCTCCGGTCCAGTGCCGACACCATGGCTCATGGGGGCGACGCGCAGAAAGTAGAAACCGATCAGCCCAGCCAGAAGCGTTGCCATGACCGTCACCATGACCGCGACCATCTGGGTGATACTGCCATGCCACACCGCGAAGAGGGCGACTTGCAGCCCCCAACAGACCACCAGGATGGGCACGAAAGACATCCGGCCCAGCGCCATGAAGTAGCCCATCAAGACGCTGGCCGCCTCCAGCAACAGCATCGCCAGGCCATACCACGGGAGGTTTTGCGCTACGGCCGCTGGCGCCTGGGGAAGGATAATGTTCATAACGTGGCTCGGAAAGAGCGCGAAGACGAGAACCACCGACGCCGAGAGGGTGCAGACACCAGCTATGGTCCATGCCAGCAACTCACCATGTGGAAGGCCCTGTTGATGGCGAGTGGCCACCTTGGGGAACATAGCTAGGACAAAGCTCCCGCCGACGAAGAGGACGATTTTACCCATCGTCGCTATGGCATCGTAGTAACTCGCGTCGTGTAGCGACAGAAAAGGCGCGGCCAAGGTCTGATCGGTGTTGCTCAACAAGGTACTAGCGCCAAGCGCCAATGTCGCACCCAGTGAGTAGCTGAAGAGCGGCTTGAGCGAAGCGGGCCGCGCCTCGGAACCACGAAATATGTCCCGCAACGGCACAAAGCTCAGGACATACGCGACGACGGTGGACAGAAGCGTAGCGATAAGCGTTCCATTGAGCCCTAATCCCTTGAGGAGGAGCAGCGCCGTGAATACGACACGCAGAAAGGCCCCCAAAAAATTCAGCAGCGAGAACCATGCGAATTGTTGCCGCCCCTGAAGCGCGCCCAGAGTCAGCGGCGCCGCGAAAGCAATCACAAAGCTCAAGCTCGTGATCAGGGCGTATTGCGGGGGAACCTTGAAGACGCTGACTAAAAACGGGGTGGCCACGGCGAACAGAACAGCTGCTATAACGCCCATTATCACGAGACAGTACGTCCCTCGGCGCAATAGGTAGTTGACCTGATCGGTTCTCCCCTGCGCAATCAAATCGGCCGTGAATTTGTTGAATACGCTGGGAATGACCGTCGCGGGGAGAGACAGGACCAACGTGAACGCCCCGAAAGATACAACCGTACCGTATCTTTCGTTTCCCAAGAGGTGTCCTATAATGGGGTGAAAAAGGAAAGTCAGAGCGCTGACCGACATGTTCCCCACGAATAAGAGCAGGTTATGCCGCAAAAAGGAGTTGGTCATCATGCGGCGCCACGCTACTCCCGGGGACCACCCTGGCGGCGCCGTACGTGGCAGACCCGAACCCTCGGCGTCCGGCCGAGCGCCAATAACCTCGACTCTCTCCGACATGTCTATCCTTTCGCAACGCGCACTTCGCCGCTGTCATGATACCAAGTGAGACGATTCCGTCTGCGATTAATCACTATGACGGCTGGTCGTAGCGCACGCTATCGACCAGCTACCCGCTCATGCAGAGCGCCTCCGCTCATCGACGCGTCAGATCTTGCCAGCGTCGAGCGCGCATCGACGCTATCAGTGCGCGCTCGACGTCGGTGCAGCCACGCGCGAACGAACGGCCTAACCGTGATAGCTATACAACTTAAGATCGTGAGCCAGCAAAGGACGAAACCGACATCGGTGAGACGCTGCGGCCAATACTCGATGACGATACGGTATGTGCCCAGCTTGTCGATCCACCAAGCATTAGCGAACCCGTTAACCGTCGTGTGGTAGCGATGGGGCACAGCAGCGTGTGTCCATGTCCACCAGAATGGCTGTGGGGTGGCCGATGGCTCGATATAGACGACCCAGTTTGGATCGAATGATTGACTGAGAACGAGTAGGAATGGATGGTTAGCACGTCGGACGACGGCCTCGTAGCGTGTGCGGCCACCCGATACGTCGACGAGGCAGGCGCGACATGCCGTGGGGTACTCGCCCAATGTTCCTCTACGCTGCACAAGCGCCTGCGCAGGCGTGCTGGACCGCTGCAGCAACACATGAGCCAAGGTTTTCGTGATTGTGGCATCGGCAACAGCGATTGGGGGAAGGTACGACGGGTCGCGGAATAGGTATATATTACTGATACGCAGTTGGGCGAAGCGCGGGAAACCCCGGTGCACAAGCGCGATGTCATGGGCCTGTGTGGCCCTGTTACGCGCTGTGACGGAAGCGGAGTCGCCCGGTTTCTGATTGTCACCGACCACGATGTACTCGACGGATAGTGACTCGATGACGTTTCTTGCTTTGGGACGAAGCAACCATGCGGAGGAATCGACAGGGATTTGTGCGTATGGCTGCAGTTGCTGGCCGATGGCCTGTGCGTCGACTGCAGGGTGTAGCGTGGTATTTCCGATGTACTGTACCAGCCCGAACACCCATAGGGTGCGTGAGAAATGGTGTTGACGTTCCAAATAATGCTCGATCGACTGGTACTCTCTTGGGACGGTGACGGTGTCAAACAAGGCATACGGTCGAACGGGTGCGACCGGCGCCGCGGACACTACAATCGGAATGAAGCACACTAACGGCGTGACCCAGAGCATTAAGCGACGCGATGGTCGCGTCGTCCGCAACATATATCTACGGCTATAGGCAAAAATAATGGCCATCACGCGACCAAGCAGCAAGGCATAGGCAAGCGTCAGCGGCTGATAGAACTTTGACGGGTCGCGATACATACTGAAACCCGGAAAGTGGGTAAACATCCAATCGTAAACATTCCCTGCCGGAGGGTTGTCGCCCCTGACAAAAAATATAGCCAAGAGCGCTACGGTAATTAAGAACATGTCGATAAAAGTAGCGCGCCGCCACAACAAGACGCCGAAGGCGAGAATAGGCAACAAGAAGAACAGCGGACCGATTAGGGTATTAGGCGGCGGCTGGAACAGCGCGAAGCCGCTGTCAAACCGAAAATAACTCAGGGCGCCTACCGCTCCGACCGAGGTGTACCCCGCCGGCAGTGCTATCGTCTCAGCGTAACGTCCTGGTAGTAGCCAGTACAGGTGCATCAAGACAACGACGACTCCGATGACGATAAACTGCGCAGTCGCCCTCAGAACCGCCCGTAGAGCCACGGCGCGGGACGGTTGAGCCAGAATAAAGTACAACGAGAAAAGGATGAGGACGCCAAGCGTCAGGTATGTCGAGCGTATATCGTACATCACCTGTACGCCCACTACAAGAGCCGTTGGAGCCAATCGCGATGCGCTCACGCGATGAAGCGCACGATAGAAGAGCCAGAGCACGACCGGCATCAACAAGGAAGCGTCGATCACCGTAAGTTGCCCGCCAGCCATGATGGCCAGAGTGTAGTAGTTGAACGCCACAAAACACGCGGCGACCACTCCGGCCAATCGACTCGAGAAGAGCCGAAAGGTTAGCGCATAAGTTGCTAGAGCGCCTGCCAGCAGACAAGGGAAAAGCCAGACTAAGCGCTCACCCGCAGCATACCCGATGCCGACATCGACAAGAAGCCCTTGTATAAAATTGAGTACGAGTACCGGACCCGCAAGGATATTAGCGCTCCCAGTTCCACTGGCCCCATCCCAGAGCGAAGGGATGGGCACAAACTCCCGTAGATGCGCGTCAGCGCCGTACCCCCAGTCACCGCCGGTGACGATACCTCCGTTCAGCCACCAACGGTAGACGACCGCGATACTGGCGACGATGACGGCATAGGGTAAATATTTCTTCATACGCGGCGACCGGAACGGCGCGTCCCAAGCGCGATCGCCGACTGCTGATGATAGGCGCTGACGCAGCATCTTCGTAAATAGTTGCATATGTATGTTGCGGGCTGTGGACACTATACCTGCTCTCCCGACGGCTTTTAATCTAGCTGCTATGTCACGGTAGGATCAGTGTCTACGGCTGAAAGGGTCGCTTCGACCATATTCCAGGCTTCCCGCGCTGTCCGCTCCCAGTTGAATTCCTTCGCCATGGCCCACGCGCCGCTACGCAACCGCTCATAGAGCGGCATATCGCGCCATAGCGCCGCGACCGTACGAGCGAGTACTACGGGAGTATTCTTGGCACACACTAAGCCCGTCGCGCCATCGCGCGTCGAATCGCGTAGGCCCGCGACATCATAAACTACCGCAGGTGTTCCAAGACTATTAGCCTCAGTAACGACTAGCCCCCAGCCCTCGCGGACCGACGTCATAACGAGGAGATGGGCTCGAGCCAGAAGTTGCTCCTTTGTCGCACGGTCGACGTAACCCCAAAAGGTCACGTAGTCGCCTAGTCCAAGGGCGGCAATACGTTGATCTAACACACGACGATACGCCTGATCCCATGAACCGACGAGCCAAAGGCGACTCACTGTACCGCGGCGATGGAGCAAAGCGAGCGCCTCAACGATGTGATCGACACGCTTAGATGGGACAACACGGCCCACGAAAGCCAGCGTCAACGCGGGCTCCTTAGAGGCGAGAGGAGGCAACTCCGCCAATACCTGCGTGTCGACGGCCTCAGGAATGACGTGCGAGGGTCCCCTTAGACCCAGCTTGCGTAGGTCGTCCTGTGTCGATCGAGAAACGGTCATCATCGAAGTGTGACGATAGGCTTGTAAATACAAGGGTTCCAACGCGTAGCCGACTAGACTCAACGGGAACGGCGCCTCATAGCGCCACACCTCGCGCGCCAGTTGGTGGATAAACATGATAACCGGCTCACGCGCATACAATGGCGCGAAGAAGGGTATCGTGTTGACTTCGTCGAGGATCACGTCGTAGCGGCCACGAAGGTACCGCTGATAATGGCGGTATGCCTGCCAATGTACGGTGTGCTGGCGACCATGCCGCAGCACACGTACACCGTCGATGGTATCTCTCGATATCGCGCCGGGATACGACGCACAGAACAAGGTGACCTGATGGCCCCATTCGACCCAGCGGCGCGCGATCTCGTGAGTTACCTTTTCCGCGCCGCCGGCTTGCGGATGTGTAATGTCGCGCCAGTTGAGAATGAGAATTCGCCACTGCTTTGCCGGCGCCGCGTCATTTACGACAACCGGTGCCGCAGTGTTCTGATCAAGCATGAGCGCTATTGCCCGGTTGTAGTGGTCGCGGCCTTAATCTCGTTTGAGATTCTGGTACGAGTAGCGACATCTTTGGCTATCCGCTCCGCGCTCTGGTACTCAGCGACGGCCTGTTTGGTCTGACCCAATTGAGCAAAGATGTTACCCAAGCCCTCATGCGCGGCTATAGCGTCGGGTCCTTTGCTGACCAGCGTGAGCGCGTGCTGATATAGGCCAATGGCTCCGTTACCACGCCCCGGTTCGCCAAGCCGACCGACCTGCCGATGTATATCGCCGGACTGGACGTATAGATGCGGATCGTTCGGCTGCAGAGTGATCGCATGCTGTATAGACTGTAAGGCTCCGTCAACATTCTGCTGTTGCAGATACACGTCGGCGAAAGCAACATAGATGCTTGCTTTATAGTTCTCTGAGGGCGCGATCTTAATGGCTCGCTTGTAATCATCGAAAGCCTGCACCGACTCCTGCGCGTGCAGATACATCTGCGCACGCGTTTCGTAATACGTGGGATTATAGGGTGCGATGTCAATAGCCTTCGTCATTGTAGCGATCGCGTCGACAAAATCCTGGTATGCATCGAACGCGCTTGCAATACTGGCATACGTCGGCGCCTGTGACGGGGCGTACTGCTGCGCGATCTTCACATCGGCCACCGCGCTGCCCGAATTACCCTTGGAGTACTGCGCCGCCGCGCGCTTGAGGTAGAGGCCGATTTGAGTCGGATCCATTGCGATGGCTTTGTTGTATTCCGTGACCGCTTCAGTAAAATAGCCGAGGCCCGCGTAGCAGTCTCCGAGACCGACATACGCGTTCGTGTAGGAGGGATCGTCGGTGATCGCGCGCAGATAGACCGGAATGCCGCGATTGCACGGTAAACCGGCCGCGGTATTGTAGTCCGTCGTTGCATTACCCGAGGTGGAAACGCCGGGAGCGCTAGTTTTGACGGGCTGTGCCGCCACCGAGGCGCAGCCCGTGAGGGTTACGGCGAGCGTGACTAGCAGGATCATGAAAGCGACCGGCGCGGCACGGTGGGGCGTGTTTGCAGGCACGGACTTGGATAGCGCCGACACGGTTCTCATGGTGTTATGTTGAATAAAAGATGGTGCTGGCTCACGCATTGTCGAAACTCTTCTCTCGATGGACTAGATAGCGCACGAGCTGTCCTAACAATCCAATGACTAAAAAGTAGAAAGCCCATGCCATCATCGTATCAATGACATTTTTCATGCTGTAGATTCCGATATTCGTCGCATAGTAATTGACCAGTGACGACTGCTGTAGCCACGCTACGCTCTCGGCTGCAGCTAAGATGGGATAGGAAGCAAGGCAGAACAGCCCTATAGCGATACTCAAACGCGAGTCAACTAGCCCACACACCGAAGCAGCCAGAGCACCGCATAGAAATGCTGCCCCGGCACTATCGTGTGATACAACATATGCGAGTAAGACGGCAACTACAACGACAACTAGCTTACGGAGTCGTATGACGTTGTCGACACCAGTAACCGCTTTTGATTGACCCACTGTGACCATTTCTTTACAGCACGTAGTGTAGCATCTCTATGCCGCACCCGCTCTTTATCCGCTGGCGCGCCACTCTCGTTCAACGTCGTCCGTTTCGCGGTCAACCCCCAACGTATCCCCCCCATTAGGCGAGGGCTGTAGCGCGGTGACAAAGTGGCGCACTGACCCAATGACCGGCTTAATGAGCCAATGGACAACATTATGCAGGATCCTACGCTCGTCGACAACGGCCGACAGCTCTTCATCGGTTATAACCGCCAGTCCATCTAAGGTGACGAATCCATGAGAACGGTCATAGTAACGCAACACGTTCTTGCGGTAGAAGATAGCCGCGGTTTCCATCAAGATGCTAACGATGGCGTGCCGGTTGATGGTACTGCTGAGGCGCTGCCCAATGCGCACAGGCGCCTCTACAATGTGCGAAAAGCCAAGGTGACTGGCAACAACCAAAAGCTCGAGGTCGAAAGCATAGCGCTTGACGACGATTCGCGGCAATACCGCCGCGAGCACTTCACGGCGAAACAGCTTAAGACCAACCTGGGTGTCACGCACCTGTAAACGGAACAGAATGCGTAACAATGTCTGATACACCGCGCTGTAAAGCCACCGCAGCGGAGGGTAGATAACATTGGAGTCGGGATGCCGCTTGGAGCCAATTACTACATCGGCCCGAGACTCCCGCATGATACGCAGATAGACGGGTATCTGCTTGGGGTCGATGTCACCATCTCCATCGATAAAAGTGACAACCTGACCGCGTGAGCGCGTCACACCATAGCGCAGAGCAAAGCCTTTACCCATATTGCGCGCGTAGTGATAGACGTGGATATGCGGCGCATCCAGGCGGCGCATCTCATCGTGCGTATTGTCATCGTTTCCATCCGAAACGACAACGATCTCGTACGGTTCTCCAATAGAGGACAAGACTCGATCTAACGCGAGCAGATTGCTATAGATGTATGGACCGTTACGGTATGTAGGAACAATAACGGACAGAGTTGGTGCAACACTGGGGACTTTGGGCAAGACATCTCCCGTCATGCACACTCCACCTTAGGCTAGTCGCGTGTAGGGAACGCTTCCACCAAGTCTAGCATATCCCTAGAAAAGATTGTTCAACTAATGCGGCTCTCCCAGATCGGTAAATCGCCAAGCTAGTAGGCGGGGGAAAGGGTGTAGTGGACTATTGTTAGGGGAATCGTTTTAGTTGTTGCGCCCGTAACGGTATATACCGCGACAATGAGACTCCCGTGAATGCTATGCGCCGGGTTGTACTTGAAATGCACAACTGCATTTACACGACCCTTAGCGCCGGCCCTAACTTTTACCGCTACTTGATAGAGCAACCGGTTCACGACGACTTTGTGTCGCTTGCGTCCCCTGCCAGTCCAAGTCTGCACCGGATGAACCAGTGCGGCAACGATTCTGGCTAGAGTTCGCGGGCGCGTTTGCGTCTCTACTATAAGTTGGCTGTCGTCTACAAAGGCACCGTGGACCAGATGCAGGCCGACTGTGAGCGGAGTATAGTGGACAATTGTCAGGCGGATTGCCCTAGCCGCAGTGCCCGTGACGGTATGCGCTACGACCATGAGAGTCCCCTGGACGCTGTGCGTCGGGTTGTATCCGAAGCGCATGATCGCGCTCACATGTCCTTTGGCATCGGCCCTGACTTGCGCCGTTGTCTGATAGAGCGACTGGGGCACGGTGACTTTGTGTCGCTTGCGTCCCTTGCCAGTCCAGATTTGCACTGGATGAGTCAGCGCAAGAGCGATTTTGACGGCGGTGTGGGGGCGCGTCTGCGTCGCTACTGTGAAACGGCTATCTCCCTCAAGGGTACCGTGAATCAGGCGCAGGTCAATCGTAAGCGTGGGATGTGTAGGCCGAGGTGGTTGAAACTGACGTGGGATCACCTTTCCCGCTGTTTTTGTGATCGTTGCGGTCGCCGACGCCACGGTCGGTGTCGGTGTGTTTGTGGAGGTCGCGGGTGGTGTTGGCGTGTTTGTGGAGGTTGGTGTCGGTGTGTTTGTGGAGGTCGCGGTCGGTGTACTTGTAGAGGCTGTGGTCGATGTCGGTGTACTTGTAGAGGCTGTGGTCGATGTCGGTGTGCTTGTGGAGGTCGGTGTCGGTATGTTTGTGGAAGTCGCGGGTGGTGTTGGCGTGCTTGTGGAGGTCGCGGGTGGTGTGCTTGTGGAGGTTGCGGTCGGTGTTGGGTCCACCATAAACAAGAAGGATTCATTCCTCTCTCGAAATACCTCTTGTCCACTTTTGCTTGAGACCAGCACCAGGTAAAAACGGGTACCGGTCGCCGGCGTAACGAACGAGATTGTCTGTTCGCTATGCGACCCTAGGGGCACATCGACGTGTAAGCTACCTTGGCTGTTGAGCGAGCCATCTGGACTATCAACGCGCACCTCCCACGAGACATCCACACCTGTCCCACTGAAAGTGTCGTTGTATATATCCAAGGTGCGCGTCACACTTTGCGCATGGCCAAGAGACGGTTCAATAGACGGCCATGCCCCCGACGCATCGGACAACTTGTTCGCATCCCAGTAATCCTTATCGGCGACCAGGACCGGGTTGTAGGCGGCCTGCACCCGTTGTATCTGGCTATTGCTGAAGGGGTCGGGCAGATTATCCTCACCATACAAAGGGACTATACCGTTCTGGAGAGGCACGGTCTTTGTCCCTAAACCAGGTATGTAGCCGATCCAGCCTTGATAGAAGGCAAATGGGCGCAAATCAGCCGCTCCTTCCAATCGCATGGCTTGTGTCGCCGTGGCCAACCACATGAATTTTTGGGGAGAGTTGGGGGCATAGATGTACTCCCCTTCCCCCAGAGGATGCCCAGGAAAGGGAACGAGTTGATCGGAATAAACTCCAATACCACCTGCGTAATGAGGGATAGCGTTGAAATTACCGTTGTCCGCGAAACCATATTTCTGCAAAAGGGCAGCGTACGGTAGGGTGTCGATGCTGACCGGCCGGGTCGGATCATTGGACACAATGGTGTTATATAGATCGTGTAGAAACTGCGCTGAGTCGTCTGGGTTCAGTTCCGGTTCATTAGCTTCGCTCCAACGGATGACAGACGGATGGTTACGATCGCGCAGTACCAAGTCGCGCATCCCGCTCACCATGTTGTCGTGCCCCACAACCCAATTTTGATCCGCAGCTATCCCGACCTCGTCGATCACCAAAAGCCCTTTCTCATCAGCAACGTCGAGCATATATGGAGATGCGGGAAACTGGTGCATGCGAAGACCGTTACAGTTTAGGCGGAGCAAATTATCCACAGCCTGCGGCCACCCCGGATTGCTGCCACTTGGTGGTAAGAAACCCGCGTAGCGGTCATAGGCGTCACTTGGATATACGTGGGCGGCGTCACCTGGAGCATGCGTGCTTACATAGTCGAAATCGCTCCCTGCCAAGTTCTCACCTCGTAGGTTGAACGGAATACCATTCAGCAAATAGTGTGTTCCATCCTGAGTGACACTCCTAAACCCAAAGCGATATGATTCTATATCGCTCGTCATGCCACTGCTATTCTCCAATTCAACTGTTAGAGTATGTAACTTGGCGACGTAGCCCCATTGGTAAGGAACATTAGGCCACCAATATGAGCTTGACCCAAGTCCCCAAGTAATTGGCCCAACAGCCACCTCAGTTGTCTGTCCAGGTGGTACTAAAACGCTTGTATCTCCGATTGTGGGATACCTAAAGGCATCCCCATTCCACGACGAAAGCATCCCCTTTAGGATCATCTGCTCGGCTGTCGTTCCCTCATTAGTAATCCATACATCATAAGTCAAGCTATTGGTCTTTACTGAAGGCTGAATAAATACATCGGAGATATAGATTTGGGGGTAAACACGCAACGTGGCGGAGCGGAATATTCCCTGTGTGACGTTTGGATTCCCGTCCGCACCGTCAGGAACAATGACCCGCCCGTCGGGCGCCCGCAACGACACTTTACTCTTGACGTCCAGCGAAATAGCAACAGTCTCTCCCGGACTTACATAATGTGTAATGTCGAAAATGGAGGGGGTATACGAGGTCATATTAGTCTGAACATAGTGGCCGTCCACATAAAGCGAGGCTTCGTGATTGATCGCGCCAAATTCTAGTCGATAAACCTGCGGTTGCCCAGTATCGGGAATAGTGATCGACCGTTGGTAAATAGCTTCACCAGTGTTTGTGAATCCCTGAGTATACCAACCGCCGCCGGGGACACTGATATTCGTCGTCGGCCCCGCAGGCGACACAGGAGTGAAGGACCATTGCCCTGCCAAATCAATGGTCTGAACTGGACTGATGGCAGTGTCACGGCGACTATGTATTGCTGTTCGTGCAGCCGTTTGCATTGAATCTACATGATGATAAAAGTACGCGGCGTCAGCAGTCATTTGTGGCTGATGAATTGGCCCTAGGTACAATGCTATGATTGCTAAACTAAGTACAATTTGAGAGCGCCCTTGAAGAAACCAATCCACGATCCTTCCCCCTTTAGAAGCTACGGATAATCACTGGAAACCGATTCATTACGTACCCATGTTTATCGCAGCCGTGCCTGCATCAATCGAGTGACAATCAAGCGCCAGCGCTCGTGAAAGTGGCTCGCGATGATACCCGCGATGAGGATGGAAAATTTGATTACTACGACCCTGACCGCCCTGAAGGCCAGAACAAGACGGCCAAGACGCCCTAGCGGCCTGTACACTGGCGATTCCCACCCAATGTCCTTGAACACGGACCACATGATGACAAGATAAGGCAGACCTCGCAGCCTAGCGATGTAGGAGGGTAAATTGTATGCCCGCGCCTGCGCCTCCCACGTCGCGCTGGTGCCCCCCGCCGCTCTATTGACCCCGACACTGTCCAGTGTGCGGAGCTTGCCCTTGAAGGCTATCGAGGATATGTACAGCCAGTCGCCTGCCATGATGTTGGGCATCGGCGGTACCGTCGCGACCGTTTCGCGCCGCATCACCCCATAGATCGCTCCATTCTCGACCACCCGGCGCAGGTAATGGACGATGCGATCCTCGCCGGACTCTTGCAACGCGCTATCGCCGCGTCCATCGAAGAGATAGTCTTGTTCGCGAAACATGCGTACTTTGCCGCTCACATTTGCATAGTCAGGATGGTCAATCAATGCCTGCACGCACTGCGAGACGTACGATGGATCGAGCCGATCATCGTCCGCGAACGCCATGTAGAACGCTCCACGCGCCTCCCAGAAAACGGCCGCGTAGTTCGCGGTCAGCCCGATATTGGTCTGCTGACGGATATAGCGCACCCGGCTGTCACGACGGCTTAAATCTTCGCACCACTCCCGCGTTTCATCGGTTGACGCATTGTCCGATATGACAAGTTCGATGTTTGGATAGTCTTGCGCAAGCACCGATGCGACTGCGTGCTGTAGCCGATCAACCCTGTTGTACGTAGGTAACCCGATACTGGCCAAAGGAGCATCGCGCTCCGCATGTGTCATCTACAATCGCTCCGCTCTATCCCATTGTACCGTAACCTTAACGTCATCTTGCGCCTTGTGATATTGCCACAGCTTCCGGCAACTAAGGTCAAGACTCTCATGTGCATTCTCGTCGCACATCCGGCGCGGCGGCGCGCCGGTATGCGTCCAGTGTGATGCGCGCCGTACGATCCCAGGAAAAGAGCGCCGCTCGTCGCAGCCCTTGCCCGGACAGCCGCGCCTGTAGCGTGGCGTCACGGAGCACCTGAGCCATCGTTTCCGCGAGTCCATCCACATCTAGCGGATCGACCATCAGCGCGGCGTCGCCGACCACCTCGGGCAGCGAGCTGGTATTGGAGCAAATGACGGGCGTGCCGCAGGCCATCGCTTCCAGCGGCGGCAGTCCGAAGCCTTCGAAGAGCGATGGGTAGACGAACAGCGCTGCGGCATTGTATAAGGCGACAAGATCTTCTTCGGGCACGAACTCGGTGAAAATCAATTGGTCCACATAGCCCGACTCGCGCGCCTCGACGAAGACGTCGTCGTGGAGCCATCCTTTACTCCCCACAAGCACTAGCTTGGCGCATGTGACACCAGCCTGGAGTAGGCGCACATATGCCGCGATGAGCGTCTTGAGATTCTTGCGCCGCTCGATGTTGCCCACCGATAGGATGAAGTGGTCACCCGTGCCGTAGTGCGCGCGCACTCTAGCCAGCCGCGCCGCATCGTGCACTTGCTGGAAAGCTGACTCGGCGGCGCAGAGGGCCACGACCACCTTATCCGGCGGGACGCAATAGCGGCGCACGATGTCCCGCTTCGAGTATTCAGAGTCCGTGAGCACAACTACAGCGTTCCGCACCGTTAGCGGAACGCTAGCCCTGTACTTCACGACCATATCATGCGGATAGAATTCGGGGTGACGCTCGTGGATCAGATCATGAATGGTAACCACGATCCGGGCAGGACAGAGCGGCGGCGCGGCATATTGTACATGGATCACGTCGATGCGCTCTCGATCCAAAGCAAGAGGGAACGTAGCGAAGTAGCGCGCAAGCGCATTACGCGTTGGCACGACTACGCGACGCATCCGTTCAGCTCCGGCAAGTGGTGCTATCGGTAACGTCGGGCTAAAGAATAGAGTGTAGTCGCCCTGCGGGTCTATAGACGACAGCCCACGGACAAGACTGCGGGTATAAGACCCCAGGCCACCCTGGTTGATTACAGGGCTTGCTTCGATACCAATCTTCATAGTTAATCAACTCGCAGGCTAAAATAGGAATCGCCAGTTTTTCGGCGTACCCCTGGCGCACCGCATGAGGAGTTTATCGCACGCTCCTGCCATGCAAGCTTCACAATATTACTGGAAGTCGTTCGCACCTTTTAGAGGTGGAGGCAACGGCGTCGATCTTCACGTAGACTGTATTAGCGGAGACGCTGCCAGAACACGCCAGTCCAGTCGACACGCTCAATCGGCTCGGTAATCCCGTGTTCGGCTCGGTAGGCGTCTACGGCAGCTTTGCACGGAGATAAATTCCCATAGTCATCGACGATAACGTATCCGCCAACAGACAATTTAGGGTAGAGGGCTTGTAGAGCATCCATCGTTGATTCATACATGTCGCCGTCAAGGCGTAGAACCGATAGCCGCTCGATAGGGGCGTGTGGCAACGTATCCCGGAACCAGCCGACAAGAAAATGAACTTGGTTGTCAAGCAACCCATAGCGCGCGAAGTTTGCCTTCACGTCGTCCGCGGAAACGGCCAAATAATCAAAGGCGAAGTGGGTATCACCGGTATCGGCAGGGGTATGTCGCGCGTCTGGTTTAGGTAATCCCTGAAATGAGTCAGCGACCCACACGCTTCGATCGGTATCGCCATAAGCCTTGAGCACAGCCCGCATCAATATCGTAGCGCCCCCTCTCCATACGCCTGTCTCGATGAGATCACCAGGCACATTCTGGCGCAGCACATCGGCAACACAGAATTGGATATTATCAAGGCGACGCGTACCTATCATTGTCTCAGCATCAGCCGGCCAATCACGTCCCTCGGCGCGTGCATTTGGATCAAGCGGCGCGCGCCGCACCCACACGCGGTAGAGAGGAACGATAACCTTGCGTAGTAACGGATAGATAAAGGGGGCACGCCGCATAAGCTCCCTGTAGAGAGGTGCCACCGTTTTGCGAACGATGGTATACACAACTCGCCGCGCCGCGCCAGTACCGGAATTAGATGCTTGAACTGTATTATCCCCACCAACCTCACTAAACACCAGGCGTGTCAGGCACCTCTTCAACAAATGAAGGTATAACTCCTCCGGAGTATTGAGGTTCTGGTGCGTGGCGCGATCCACTGTAACCGGCTCGTCGATCATGCTCATGTATTAATTTCCCTGTCTATCCTTCGTCAATCCCCTTGCCATCTTCTGAACGATGACTCGGCCTTATTGCCTCGCTGAGTCTAACATAACTCGCGATACGCTTCAGAGGGTTGTTTGCCTCACGGAGTCCACCGCCTTCGCCCTAGAGCAAGGTGATATACGATACGCGTGGCTGGGTTTGCATGAAACTGCTGCGTGCTGTTAAGCTAACGGTCAGTGAATGGCGACCAATATGGGCTCCGTTACAATGTGGGAAGGCTATATGCATAATCAGGGCATGCGAAGGCTCAAGAGAGATTTTACGGACTGGGGCGTTAGACAATTCACGGAAGCGGATGTTGCTTATAAGGCAGCTATTATCGAACTAACCGAGCGTAACCCCGATGCTATTGTCGTTGATTGCGGATGTGGCGATGGGAATAACACTCTCCTACTGACAAAGCGCATTTGCGCACGTGAGCTTTGGGGTATCGAGGCCGACAAGGATGTCGCGCGGCAAGCAGAGACTAAAGGTATACGCGTTTGGCTTGCCAACCTGAATGGGCATTTCCCTCTAGCGTCGAACACTGTCGACGTCGTTGTGGCGAATCAGGTTATCGAACACCTCCAAGACACAGACTTATTTATGGCGGAGATCTGGCGTATCCTAAAGCCAGGGGGGTACGCGATTATCTGCACCGAGAATCTTGCCAGTTGGCACAACCTTTTCTCTTTGCTGCTTGGTTGGCAGCCATTCTCACTTAGCAACGTTAGCGGTAAAGTAGCAGGATTGGGGAATCCTCTAGCTTTGCATCATGCTGAAGAGCCAGGAGTGGTTTGGATGCAACATCTGCGCGTCTTTGCGTACAATGGTTTAATACATCTGAGCATTCTTCATGGTTTCGCCGTTGAGGCGGTGCGAGGAGCGGGGTATTACCCGCTGCCCTCAAAGTTAGCCGCACGCATGGCTATCTTCGATCCACGCCACGCTCCATTTTTAGCATTGAAATTACGTAAACCCCTATAAGACAAATGTACGCACATACATAAACGTCGTCTATCGTTTGAGGCGCGTTGTTTACTTGTCGTCAATGCGGCTGTCTTCTTGTTGTTGCCACCAGCGTATCGTCTCGGCTAACCCCTGCTCCAGGTTGTAGGACGGCTGCCAACCGACCTCGTGAGCCAATCGCTGCTTGTCAGCGACGAGCAGCGGTGGCTCGGCTGCGGACAAAGGCTTGGCGCCGAGATGAAGCAGACGATCCGCGCCCATTTGCCGCCCGATCTCTTGCACGATATCTTTCACGCGCACCGGCTCTCCCGACCCGATGTTGACGGGACCCGACACGTCGCTCTCCACCAACGCCGTGAACGCGCGTCCGACATCGTGGACGTGCAGAAAGTCGCGCACTTGTTCGCCTGAGGTGCAGAGGGCCGCTTCGTTGCGCAGGAGCGACGCAATGACGGAAGACACGAGGCGGTTGGGATGCTCGTGCGGGCCGTACAGGAAAAAAACTCGGCCCCATGCGCTACTTAGACGTAGCTGTCCGGACATCCCCTCGATCAGCCGCCACAAGGCATCTTTGGAGACTCCGTAGAGTGTTGCCGGGTTGGTCGGGGTGACAAACTCGGAGCAGTACCCGTAGCGCCAATCGTATTCGGCACAGCTACCCGCGCCCACGATACGCTGGCCGCCGTGTTTGCCAAAGCTCGTCACAAGGTCCAGGCTGGCGGCGACCCAATCCAGATTGACCAGGGATGTCCAGTAACGCCCCGGCTCGGCATACCACGCGAGATGCAATAGATGCGTCGCCTGTATCTCAGCGAACAAGGGATCGAAGGCCCGATCGGCCAGGATGTCGTGACAATGCCATGTAACCCCGGTTTTCCCGCCGTCATCCAAAGGTCGGGGTTTGGAGCTGATGGCATGGACGGCAAAGCCTGCGTCGACGAGCGGGCGCAAGGTCTGCCGGCCGATAAAGCCGGTCGCTCCCGTGACAATAATCCGTTTCGTCATACCAGGTCTGGATAACCGCTGTCTTTAGCGGATACGATGCGCGTGTCCGTTGTGGGCCAGTCGATGGCGAAGGCCGGATCATCCCAGCGTACGCCGCGCGCGCACTCGGGGTGGTAGAACTCGGACATCTGATAGAACACGTCGGTATCATCCTCCAGGGTCTGGAAGCCGTGCGCGAAGCCCGCGGGGACGTAGAGCATGCGGTAATTGGCGGCGCTCAACTCTACCGCGATCCATTGCTTAAAAGTGTCGGAGCGCGGCCGTATGTCGATGATGACGTCACAGAGGGCGCCCCTGGCGCAGCGCACGACTTTGGCTTCCTCATGCGGCGTCACTTGGTAATGCATCCCGCGCAGCGTGCCGCGCCTCATATTGTGCGAGATGTTGCACTGGACAAAGTGAGGACACAGGCCATGCGCCGCGAATTCCTCCTGCCCCCAAGCGCGTGCGAAGAACCCGCGCTCGTCCGCGATGGGCTCCACATCGATGATGTACGCGCCTTTGAGCGCGGTCTCGGTGAACCTCATGACGCGCGACTCCCCCGCCCATGGCTACCTGGCTCCCTGGACCCTACCCGCGGGCCGACGGTCCAGCGCGCCTTCGGGGAAGCCTGGATGTCGCTTCTCGCCCCCCCCGCCCATGGCTGACTGGACCGCCGGCTGCGGCCGGCGGTCCAGCGCGCCTCCAGGGGAGCCTGGGGAGATGCCTCCCCCCAGACCCCCGCCAAAAAGAGAGTGCGGTGGATGATGGAGAGGGTACTGGTGAGTGCGGTAGCGGGCGCCCCCGGCCGGACAGCCAGACGCGGCGCATGGAGGAGCCGCGGACGGACGCGGCGCATGGAGGGGAGCGGAAACCGCAGGACGTCTCCCATGTCCAGGCCCCCTGACACCCGCGATGAGTGTTTGGCGGGGGTCTGGGGGGAGGCCTCTCCCCAGGCTCCCCCGGAGGGGGCGGGGGGGGCGAGAGAAAAAAGCTTGATTGCGTTCATACGACTCTTGGCTCGGGTATGGGGATAATAAATTGGCCGCCGCGCCGCCTGAACTCGGCTTGCTGCGCGAGAATCTCGCCGGCGAAGTTCCAGGTCAACAGCAACACGTAGTCGGGCTTGTCGTCCAGCAGTTTCTCGGGGGCGTAGATGGGCAAGCGCGTGCCCGGCGTGTAGTGGCCCTGCTTCACCGTACTACGGTCGACCACGAAGTCCAATGTGTCCCGGCCGATGCCGCAGTAGTTGAGCAGCGTGCTACCCTTGGCCGACGCGCCATAGGCGGCGATCCGCTTGCCGTCCGCCTTTATGTCCGCAAGGAGCGAACGCAGACTGTCGCGTAACCGCGTGACTTTCGCGCCAAAACCGGCATAGAACGCGGCGTCGCCGACGCCCCAGGTATCCTCCTCTTGCAGCAGATCGCGCACGCGCGCCGTTTGCCGCGTGCCGTCGTGACCGGCGAAGACGCGCAACGAGCCGCCATGGATGGGGAGGCGCTCCACGTCGACGATGGTAAGGCCATGGCGCTGAAACAGGCGGTCGAGCGCGGTCAGTGAGTAGTAGCACAGGTGCTCGTGGTAGATCGTGTCGAACTCGGTGTGGTCGATCAGGTCTTTGACGTAGGGCGTCTCGATAACGGCCACGCCGTCCGGCTTCAGCAGCAGGGCGATACCCGCGACGACCCCGTTCAGATCGGCCACATGCGCGAGCACGTTGTTGGCGTGCAGCACGTCGGCCCGGCGCCCCTCGCGCACCAGCCCTTGCGCGACCTCCACCCCGAAGAATTCGGCCACGGTCGGGATACCGCGCTCCTCGGCGACTCGCGCGATGTTGCGCGCGGGCTCGATGCCCAGGACGGGCACGCCCGCGTCGCGGTAATATTGCAACAGATAGCCGTCGTTGCTGGCGATCTCGACGGCCAGGCTGCCTCCATCAAGATGTCGCTCGTCGATGAGACGGCCGACGAGCTCCTGGGCATGCCGTAACATCGTGTCGGAAAACGAGGAGAAGTATAGATAGTCGCGGAACAACTGCTCCGGCGGTACCGTCTCCGTGATTTGTACCAACGTACAGCGCGGGCAGAAGACCAGATCCAGCGGGTACAGCGGCTCCGGCCGGTCGCGTTGCTCCGCCGTGAGCAGGGAGTTGGCCAGGGGCGTCTCGCCGAGGGACAGCACGGTCGTCAGGTCCGCGTAGCCGCACGAACGGCAGGCCGTTTCTCTTGCCACTATCGCGCCTCCATCGTTGTCATAGGCGCGGGCGCCGCGGGCGCACGGCCCTCCAGATAGGCGCGATACCACGCAATCGTTTCGGCCAACCCCGCGTCGAGCGTATAGCGCGGCGTCCAATCAAGCAGGCGCTGGGCTTTGCCGGCGTTGAGATACTGCGAATGGATCTCGCCCTTGGCCGTGTTTTGTATATCGGGCGCGAGGTGCTCACAATCCATCAGGCGCTGGATATGGTCCACGAGCTCGAGCACGGTCACCGCCTGCGCGGGGCTGAAGTTGAACGCTTCCCCCTGGATCGAGGGGTCGTCGAGACGCTCGGCCAGGCGCAGATAGGCGCCGCTCACGTCTTTGACGTAGATGTAATCGCGCACGAAGGTTCCGTCGCTGCGAACGATGGGACGTGCGCCGCGCAGGCACGCGCGAATGGTATCGGGGACGATGCGGCTCCAGTTGAGGTCGCCGCCGCCATAGATGTTGCCGCAACGGGCGATCGTCACGGGCAGGCCATAGGTGGAATAGTAGCTTTGCGCGATGAGGTCGGTGCAGCTCTTGGAGACCTCGTACGGATTACGGCCTTGCAAGGGCATGTCCTCGGTATAGGGCAGGACCGGCTGTGTCCCATACGCTTTGTCGCTCGACGCCACGACGATGCGCCGGACCAATCCATGGTGCAGGCGGCACACATCCAGCAGGTTGTACGTCCCTCGGATGTTGGCCTCGAATGTCTGCAGCGGGAAACGGTGCGCGGCGCCCACGATCGGTTGCGCCGCGAGGTGGAAGACTGTGTCGATCTCGTGCTCGTTGACGGCGCGCTCGAGTGTCCAGTAGTCCTCCAGGCGCCCCTGCACGATCGACGTTTGCTGGTAGTCGCCGGAGCGGTAGAACTCCGATTGCGGATCAGGGTCACGCACCAGGGCAACGACGTGCGCCCGCGCGGCCAGGAGATCTTTGACGAGCCATGAGCCGACCAAGCCGGTCGCGCCGGTCACGAACACGCGCCGATTCCGCCAGAAATTGTCCGGTTGCACGCTCACCACACCTTCCACGGCGCTTGCCCCGACTGCCAATTCTCTTCCAGCCGGCGCTTATCACGCAGTGTGTCCATACCCTGCCAGAAGCCGTCATGGCGGTACGCCACGAGCTGACGATCGGCCGCGAGCCGCTCCAGCGCGTCCACTTCCAGGATACTGTGGTCGTCGTGGAGGTAGTCGAAAACAGCGGGCTCGAACACGAGAAAGCCTCCGTTGATCCACCCTTCGCCGATTTGAGGCTTCTCGGTAAAATTCGACACGAGATCGCCGTCGAACATCAACCCGCCGAAGCGCGCCGGAGGGCGCACGGCGGTGACGGTGGCGATGCGGCCCTGATCGCGGTGAAAGCGCAGCACCTTTTGCAGGTCGACGTTACACACTCCGTCCCCGTAGGTCACCATAAACGTATCGTCTTGCAGCCATTGCCGCAACCGTTTGATACGCCCCCCCGTCAACGTCTCAAATCCTGTGTCGATGAGGTGGACGGTCCAATCCTCGCAGTCGGCGTCGATGACTTCGACCTTGCCGGACTTCAGCGAGATCGTCATGTTGCTGCTCAACGCGTTGTAGTCCAGAAAATAATGCTTGATGATATCGCCTTTGTAACCCAACGCGATGTAAAATTCGTTGAAGCCGTAGTGCGCGTAGTGCTTCATAATATGCCATAGAATGGGACGCCCGCCGATTTCGACCATCGGTTTGGGCCGCGTCTCTGTTTCCTCGGACAGGCGCGTACCCAGGCCGCCGGCCAAGATCACAACTTTCATCAACTAGTACCCTCACATAGTGTCACGTTCTAATGTGGTATTGTCACAGCTTCCGGCAACTAAGGTCAAGACTCTTACGTACATCAGGTGCGTCCCGTGATTGTGATGGTAGGCGCCGTTGGCCTGCGACTGAAGTCGCATGGCAAACCACGGCGACTAAAGTCGCTTGGGGCGCCACACCTAGAGACACTTCAGTGTCCGTCGTTTGCCATGCGACTTCAGTCGCAGGCATCATCTCACAATCATGGGGTACACCCCGTTGTCGTCGTACGTCCGGCGCGCCAGTACGCGTCCAGCGTGATACGCGCCGTGCGCTCCCACGAAAAGAGCGCCGCCCGCTGTGGCCCGTGCGCGGACAGCCGCGCCCGTAGCCCGGCGTCGCGGAGCGCCTGGGACATCGCCTCCGCGAGCCCATCCACATCCAGGGGGGCGACGGTGAGGGCATCGTCGCCGACGACTTCGGGGAACGAACTGGTGTTGGAGCAGACGACGGGCGTGCCGCAGGCCATCGCTTCCAGCGGCGGCAGCCCGAAGCCTTCGAAGATCGATGGGTAGACGAACAGCGCGGCGGCGTTGTACAACGCCACGAGGTCGGCGTCGGGCACGTAGTCGGTGAACACTAACTCGTCGGCGTAGCCCGAGTCGCGCGCGGCGGCGAAGATGTCGTCGTGCCGCCACGCCCGCTTGCCCACCAGCACGAGCTTGTGCCGCGTGGCTCCGGCCCGCCGTAACCGCACGTAGGCCTCGATCAGCGTCTTGATGTTCTTGCGCGGCTGCAGGTTGCCCACGCTCAGGATGAACTCCTCGCCCGTCCCGTAGCGCTCACGCACCGCGGCCAACTGACCGGCGTCGTGGATGGGCTGGAACATGGGGTCGGCGGCCAGGTGGGTGACGGTCACTCGCTCCGGCGGCACGCCGTAGCGGCGCACGATGTCGCGCTTGGAGTAGTCGGAGAGCGTCAGGACGGCGGCGGCGCGGCGCACGGTCAACGGGACCAGCGCCCGCATGCGCGCGACGTCGGACGGCGTGAAGAACTGGGGGTAGCGCTCATAGGCGATGTCGTGCACGCTGACGACGACCCGCGCCGGGCACACGGGCGGCGCGACGTATTGCACATGCACGACGTCGATCTTCGCGCACGCCAAAGCCAGCGGGAACGTCAGCGGGATGCGCACGAGCGGGTTGTGAGGACGCACCACGACGCGGCGCATCCGCGCGGTCCCCGCGATGGCATCTGACTCTGGAGACGCGTGCGGGCTCAGGAACAGCGTGTAGTCGCCGCCGGGGTCGACCGCGCCGAGGGCGCGGATGACGTTGCGGATGTAGGTTTCGTTGCCGCCCAGCCGGCTGCCCAGCGCGTGCGCGTCGATGCCCACTCTCATCGCGCTACCCTCACTCATGCCGCGGCCGGCTCTAGTCGCGGGGCGGACCGCGCGGACGCCTGCCCGATGGCGCGCGCCGCGGCGGCGCCGAGCGCGAGCAGCGCCCACGAGTAGCCGAGGTTGAAGCCGGGCGTGAGCTGGAAGGCGACGAGCATGGCGGTGACGGCGGCGATCAACCCAGCCAGCGCCGCCCTCAGTTCATCGGGCGGGGCGCGGCGCAGCGCGCCGATAGCTATGACGTAGAAGGCGGCAAAAAGCCACAGCAGGGCCAGCAGACCCAGGATGCCGGTGTCGTGCAGCGCCAGCAGGGTCAGGTTGGGCAGCCACGCGGCGCTGGTGGAGGTGTCGCCGGAGAGCTTGTAGGCGAAGCTGCCCGGTCCCAGCCCGAGCAGCGGATGCCCTTGCCACTCGGTCAGCGCTTCGCGGTAGAGCAGCACGCGCCCGTAACCGGAGCCCGACCCGAAGTTGAGCAACCCCTGCGCGCGCGCGCCGAAGGCGCCGGTCACGCTGGCCGGCAGTACGGCGAGTCCAACCCCGACGATGAGGCCGACGGCGACGAGCCCGCCGACAACTCGCAACAGCAGACGCGAGCGCCGCCCGCTGCGTCCCAGCCGCAGCAGCAGGAGCAGTGCGACCGCGCCGACGACGGTGGCGCCCCAGGCCGAGCGCGTGCCGCTGACGAGCAGCCCGACGGCGGTGGCGGCGAGGACGACGTACAGGAAGCTTTTGCGGCGCACGGTCTCTTCGGCGACGAGGGCCAACGCCATCAGGAAGGCGGCGCTCATGTAGCTGCCGAAGATGTTGCCCTCGTAGAGCGTGCCGTAGACGAGCGGCGCGTTGCCGCTGTTGGGGTCGAGTTGCACGCCAGGGACGACCGCGTGCGCGCCGAGATAGAGCGCGAAGGCGAGCAGCCCGATGACGGCTTCGATCGCTGACACACCCAGCCATACCCTGACGCCCCAGAGCAGCCGCGCAGGCGTGGTCAGGTAGACGACGAGCGCCCCGTACAGGATCGCGAGGTCGAGTGTGATCAGGTCGAGGCTGATCCCGCGCGCGGGGTCGTCCGAGGTGAGCGTGGCGAGCGCGTTCGTAACGAGATACGCCAGCACTGGGAGCAGCAGGGGCAGGGATGCTCTCACCCCTTGCAGGGTGGCCTGCGACTGCTGCCCTCCCATGAAGCGGGTTGCCCCTCTCCCGTCCCCTCCGCCCATGGCTGCCCGGTCACTCGGCCACGGCCGACGGCCTAGCGCGCCTCCAGGGGAGATGCTCTTCTCGCCCCCCCCGCCCATGGCTGACTGGCCCCCCGGCTGCGGCCGGCGGCCCAACGCGCCTCCGGGGGAGCCTGGGGAGATGCCTCCCCCCAGACCCCCGCCAACCGTGGGACTTGGGGATAGACGCTCACGGACAAATCCGGAGGCTTCATGGGCTCCAGGATCTCCGGTAGAAAACCTACGCCGGCCATGGTCGGATGGCCCTGACACCGCAGTGTCCGTGGTTTGCCATCGGGGTCCCCACCGTAGTGGGGAGGCAGTCGCAGGCTTTGCGGAGACGTGAGTTTGCCATCCGGGGTCCCCGCGCGCGGGGAGGGCAGTCGCAGGCCCCGTCCGATCAAGCTGCGTCGACGTCGCAGACCTCGTAGCGCGGGTGCGCGGCCGCATGACCGTCCGGATGACGAGCGCGGCGGCCAGCGCTAACGCGGCCAACTCGTCGGGCCGCACGTTGGGGCCGCCGACCGAGACGGCGAAGCGGTCGAGCGCGCACGCGGCGATCAGCGCGACGATGCCCACGGCCGGCCACACGACGCATAGGCCGATGAATAGGGGTCCCAATATCGCTAGAGCTGGCGCGCCGAACACGCCCGCGATGGCGCCCAATCCCAACGCCATGAGGAGGACAAGGGCAGATCCTCTGGTCATACCTGCTCTCCAAGGGAGCCTCTCTCTCGCCCCCCCCGCTCCCAGGAGAGATGCTTTTCTCGCCCCCCCCGCCCATGGCTGACTGGCCCCTCGGCTGCGGCCGACGGTCCAGCGCGCCTCCGGGGGAGCCTGGGGAGATGCCTCCCCCCAGACCCCCGCCATACAGACCGTGTGGAGGGGACGTGGCAGGGGATAACGGGCGGATGCGCCGCTACGCCGGGCGCCGCTGCTGAGGCGGACAGATATGGGGCAGGGAGGGGCCGCAGGAGTAGGCCGTCTCCCATTGTCAGGCCTCGTGACGCCCGCGTTGTGTGTTTGGCGGGGGTCTGGGGGGAGGCATCTCCCCAGGCTCCCCCGGAGGCGCGCTGGACCGTCGGCCCGCGGGTAGGGCCGAGGGGCCAGTCGCCATGGGCGGGGGGGGCGAGAAGAGAAGAGACATTGGGGGTGGGAGAGGCGAGAAGAGAAGGGATATTGGGGATGGGAGAGGCGAGGGGAGGCGCCATGACTTATGCCCCTCCGCTCACGTACACGAGCGCGACGACGCTGACGGCCGAAACGCCAGCGCCGGGGTTGCGCAACTCGACCACGACGCGGTCGGGGAGGCCTGACGGGAGCGGCACGGTGATAGTCCGCCAGCTTAGACTAGTCTCGTGGGGCCGGAGCTTGAGCAGGGTCCGGTTGTCGACGACGACGTCCAGATCGCGCCCGACGAGGTTGAGCAGCGTCAGCGTGAGCCGGCGCGGCCGCGTCGCCGGCAGGCTCAGGCGCACGATCTGGCGGCCGCCGGGAGCGATTTGCGCGAAGTCGGGCCAGGTGGGGTTGACGCTGGCGCCATGGGTGTCGTGGAAGGCAAAGCGGCTCGGCAGGCGCGTCGCGCGGTAGTGGTACAGGGTGGCGGGAAACTCGGCCTGCGGATAGGTGAAGCGGTTGTCGTAAGTGGTGATGGGCTGCAGGCCAGGCGTGGCCCACGCCGCGCGCGGGATCGCCGTGTAGGTTCGATGGATATAGGGTAGGTCGGGCGAGTCCGTGCCGACGAGGATGTACCACACGTCGCGCCCACCGGTGGCCAGCGCGGGGAGGGCGTAGGCGCCGGGCGGCGCCAGCGAAACGGCGGTGGAGCCCTTGAAGCACCAGTCCATTAGGCCACCCGTGTACGAGTTGCCGGTGATGACATCGCCGAGCCCCGCGCTACGGTGCAGGTAGAAGCAGATGGCGCTCCAGTCGTTGACCTTCGCGACGGCGTAGCCGCGCCAGGTTGGCGTGACGGTGACCACGGCCAGCAACGCCACGGCCACGGCGGTCAGGACTCGGTAGCATGGCCTTAAAAGATCATGGGAGGGACCGGACCTTAAAAGGTCTCTCGTGGGCCGATCCGGCGTAGACCCTTCAGGGTCCGCGCCCTGCCATGGTCTTTTAAGGCCAGGGGCTGTTGATGGCCGCGCGACAAGCGCAACAAAAACAAAGCCCCTGACGAAGCTGACGAGGCCGTAAGCCACGAGCAGCAGGTAGACGGGCTGCATGAACAGGAAGTAGCGCGGGATGAACATATGGTGAGGGTGGGCCAGCCACAGCGCGGCCAGGGGCAGGATCAACCAGGCCAGCGCCACGCCCAGGAACGCATCGCGGCGGTAGGCCAGCGCGCCAATCCCTATTAGACACAGCGCGACGGTCAGCGCCAGCGGCCAACCCTGGCCGGAGCCGAACAGGGCCAATAGGTCGACGACCGTGCCGCCGGTGAGGTGGATCGGCACGTCGCCGCCGTCGCTGGGGCCGCCGCTCACGATGTAGTGGGCGACGCCGCCGACCAGGGGTAGGGCGACGAGCAGGGCCACGACGGCGCCGCCGCCGACGCTAGCGGCCAGCCGCAGCGCGCGGGTTCGCGCCGCGCCGCCGGTTCGCTGCGCGAGGGGCCATGAGAGGGCGACCCAGGCGAGGCCGGCCACGACTTCGACGAAGAGGGGGAACAGCGCGAAGAGGTGGTTGTACAGGTTCAGGATGGTGGCGACGGTGAACCCCAGCGCGTTCCAGGGCGAGGGGTTCCGTCGCAAGCGCTCGAAGAACAGCAGCGTGAGCAGCGAGTAGCAGGCCAGCGCGGCGTAAGGGCGGGCGTCCTGGGCGTACCAGACGTGGTAGGGGGCGACGGCGAGCAGGACGGCGGCGGCCAGCGCGGTCGTGCGGCCGCACAGGGGCCGCGCCAGCAGGTAGAGCAGCGGCACGGTCGCCGCGCCGAGCAAGGCCGAGGGCAGGCGCACCCAGAAGGGGTCCGCGTTGAAGGTCGTCGCCAGTTGCACGAGCAGGAAGCTCAGAGGCAGGTCGGGCGGGGCGCGGAAACGCTGGAAGGTCTCCAGCAGCGGCTGCTGCTGCGACCAGGCGACCTGCCACACCTCGTCGCCCCATAGCCCCTTCGCGCCCAGGCGGTAAAAGGCCGTGACGACGCCGGCGCACGCCGCCAGCAACAGCGGCCAGTGCGCGCGTAGGGCCGCGATGAGGGCGGGGACGCGCGACGTGACGCCCTCGCCCTGACGCGGGATCCGCGCGAGGGCAGGGCTAACCGGCGCGTGCATCGATACGATCTACCATGGCTATCATCGTTTTTAAGCATAACGCATGCGCCCCAACGCCCACAGGTTGTACAATCAGGCAGAAACGCCCACAGGTTGTACAATCAGGCAGAAACGCCCACAGGTTGTACAATCAGGCAGAGTCGTGTGAAAACAAGAGTCGCGTGAAAATAGAGGAGGGATACCGATGGCGTCGCCGAACCTGACCGAAGCTATGGTGCGCCAGCACGCCGCCGACTCTTTTAGCCGGGGCCAAGAGTATGACCGGCAGGGCGCCGTCGTCTCGCTCGTGCGGCGGGGCGATACGCTCGGGGCGGAGGTCGAGGGCAGCGCGCCCATGCCCTACCGCGTCGTTGTCACGTTCGACGCGGGCGGCGTGGCGGCGGCCACATGCAGCTGTCCCTACGCCTCTAGCGGCTATGGCAGCTGGTGCAAGCACATCGTCGCCGCCTTGCTCACCTACATCAACGCGCCCGAGCAGGTCGAGGAGCGCCCCCCGCTCGCGGACCTGCTCGCCGACCTGGACCGCGCGGCGCTACAGGACCTGCTGCTTGACCTCGCCGCGCACGACCCCGACGTCGCCGACCGTGTCGAGGCGCGCCTACCGCCGCTTGCCGCAGCGGCGACGGGCGACGCGTCCACGGCTCCAACAGGACCTGCAGTGGGGAACGCGGCGCCACCACGCCTGATTTCAGTAGATGCCAAAGCCGTGCGCCGCCAGGTCCGCGCGGCCCTACGCGACGCCACATCCTACGACTACGACTACTACGATGACGACGGAGGGGCGGCGGCGGACGCGACGCGCGGCACGATCGACCAGGCATGGGCATACCTCAAGGCCGGCGATGCGCCGAGCGCTCTGACCGTGCTCGAGGTCCTCATCGAGGAGTACATCGAACAACTGGACTTCATCGGCGAGTCCGAGGATCTGTTCGGCGAGTTGGGAACCGCCCTGGCCGAGGCCCTGTTGAGCATGGACCTGACCCCGACCGAGCACCGCGACTGGACCGAGAAACTGGCGGAGTGGCGGGGGCAGGCGGACGACTATGGCTCTGGAGCTGGGCTCCTCGTCGCGCAAGAAGCGCTCAAGCAGGGTTGGGACTATCCGCCGCTACAGCGCGTCTTACGGGGCGAGATCACCGAGGCCGGCGCCTGGGAGCAGGGGGAGGAGCCGCCGCCCTATGCCGACGAGCTGGCCGAAGCCAGGCTCAACGTGCTGGAGCGGCAGGGACGCCGGCAAGAGTACCTGTACCTGGCCGAAGCCGAAGGGCAGACCGAACGCTACACGATCATGCTGGTGCGGCTGGATAGGGTGGAGGAGGCCGTGGCATACGGACTCGAACACCTGACCACGCCGGAGCAGACCCTGACCCTAGCCACAGCCCTGCGCGAGCGTGGCGACCTGGAGAACGCGCTGCGTGTCGCCGCGCGTGGACTTGACCTGGAGGGACAGGGCAAAGCCGCGCTGGCGGTGTGGCTGCGTGACCTGGCCGCGGGCATGGGGCGGACCGACGTGGCGCTGACCGCCGCGCTGGCGGCCTTCCGCGCGACGCTCGACCTGGCGTCGTACCTGCGCGCGCAAGAGATCGCCGGGGCCGCGTGGCCGGAGTACCGTCCCGCGTTGCTGGATCGCTTGCGCGCGGTGCGCTCGTACTATCCACAGGGTCCCGTAGACGTCTTCCTACACGAAGGCCTGATCGCGGACGCCATCGCCGCCGTCGACGCGGGCGCGACGCATACCCTGGTCGAGCGCGTGGCCGACGCGGCGATCGCCACGCGCCCCGATTGGGTTATCGCGGCCAGTCGCAAGCAGGCCGAAGACATCATGAACGGGGGCAAGGCGCAATATTACGGCGCCGCCGCGCAGTGGCTGGCCAGGGCGCGCGACGCCTACCGGGCGGCCAACCGTGAACCCGAGTGGCGAGCGTATCGCGCCGAACTCTTGGTCCAGCACGCGCGCAAGTATAAGCTCATGCCGCTGCTCAAGGCTTTGACCTAGCGCCTGAGCGAGAGGCTTTTTCTACGTTTACTGCGCCTACCACACAGGGCAGCTCCTGTATAATACGTGTATACGTGCTAATGTGGGAAAAGCGGGTGGGCCATGCAACGCAAATTAGCTGCTGGCCGACGCCCTGATCGGCGACCCTGACGCCGGCTGGTTACCCGGCGCACCGCCCGATCCGCGCGTCGCGGCCGCCGCGCGCGACCGCGAGGTCGATCCCGCGGCGGAAGCGGCGACGGGGGCGTTCACCCTCGTGGGTTGGCCCGGCCTGCGGCCGGACGGCACGCTGGAGGACGAACAGGAGCACGGTAGCCATTGGATTGGGGGCGAGGGCGCGCCGCGCGACATTCCGGCCTTCGAGGGGACGCGCGTCGTGCTGCTGGGCGCCGTGCCCTACGGCCGTGGCTGGAACGCGGGGCGGCAATTCCCCACCATGCCCGCCGAGCTAGGCGTCGTCGAGGTATTGGACGCGGCGACGGTACAGCAATGGCTACAACGTATCGCCGCCGCGCCGCGCTAAAAGCGATCTTCCTCTCGCCCCCCCCGCCCCCTCCGGGGGAGCCTGGGGAGATGCCTCCCCCCAGACCCCCGCCATAAAGCTACGACGGGACGCGGTAGGGGATGGCGAATGATCGCATGAAGTTGCCGGTCACCGCCTGCATGACAGACAGACGCGGCGCATGGAGGGGCGCGGGAACCACAAGTCATCTCCTATGTCCAGGCCCCGTGCTACCCAGGATGAGCGTATGGCGGGGGTCTGGGGGGAGGCATCTCCCCAGGTTCCCCCGGAGGGGGCGGAGGGGGCGAAAAAGGCGGCGAAAAGGAAGGATATGCACGCCGTGTGTATACTGCCCGTGATAGTTGCATCGTATATCTGGGTATGAGGGGTCTTTTGTGTTCGCACGCTGGGGCTATATCGTCTACCGCCGCCGGCTGCTCGTGCTGGCGTTCTCGCTGCTCCTGCTTGCCGGCTCGGGCGTCGCGCTCGCCGGCGGCGGCGACCTGCGCACCAGCAACCTCGCCGGGGCCGAGTCGACCCGCGCCGCCGACCTGATCAACAGCCAACTCCCCTCAACCACCGGCGGGAGCGTGTCGTTCGACGTCGTCTTCGGCAGCGCCGCGCTGCGCGTGTCGGACCCGCGCTTCCGCGCCGACCTGGGCGCGGCCCTCGCCTCGTTGCGCCGCGACAGCACGGTCACCTCCATCACGACGCCATACAATGTGTCCCCGACGGCGGCGCGCGCGCTGGTCTCGCGCGACGGGCACGACGCCCTCGCCACCGTCTATCTGAAGGACGACTTCAACGCCGCGCGCCGCGACTACCCGCGCCTGCGCGCGCTCATCGCGCCGCACGGGCTCACGGTCCACGCCACGGGCGACTTGGCGATCGCCGCAACCTTTAACCGCACGCTCAACCGCGACTTGAGTCGCGCCGAGGTGGTCTCGCTGCCACTCTCGCTGGTCCTGCTGCTGCTCGTGTTCGGCGCCGTCGTGGCCGCGCTGCTGCCCCTCGGCGTCGGCGTGCTGACGATCGTGGGCGGCATCGGCGGCATCTACCTGCTGACGCGCTCGACCGACGTGTCGCAGTACGCGCTCAACATCGTCACGCTAGTCGGGCTCGGCGTGTCCATCGACTACTCGCTGTTCATCGTCAACCGCTTCCGCGAGGAGCTGGACCGCGGCGCCGCGGTCCCCGACGCGCTGGCGCGCAGCATGGCCACGGCCGGCCGCGCCATCACCTTCTCGGGCATCACCGTGGCCATCGGGCTGGCCGGCATGCTCTTCTATCAGGGCACACTGCTGGCCTCGATGGGCCTGGCCGGCACGGTCGTGGTCACGTTGGCCGTCGTCTATGCCCTGACCTTCCTGCCGGCCCTGCTGGCGCTGCTCGGCCCGCGCGTCAACCGCTGGCGGCTCCCATTCATCCGCTCCCACCCGCGCGCGGACGGCGGCCTGTGGCGGCTGCTGGCCCGGGGCGTGATGCGCCGGCCAGTCCTGGTGCTCGCGGTCACGCTGCCGCTGCTGCTCCTGGCCGGATCGCCGTTTCTGGGCCTGCGCCTCGCCGCCAGCAGCAACATCAGCGAGCTGCCGCCCAGCGCCGAAGTGGCACAAGGGTACACCCTGCTGCAGGACCACTTCCCCGGCCACAATACCACCGCCATCCCCGTCGTCGTACAGTTCCCCGGCCGCCCGCTCACCTACGCGCGCGCGGGCGTCCTCTACGACCTGGCCCACAAGATCGCCGCGCTGCCAGACGTGACGCGCGTGGAGAGCCCGTTCGACCTCGTGCCAGGCCTCGGCCGTAGCGGTTATCAGCGGCTGTACGACGGGCGGCGTCGCCTCTTGCCGGCCGCGCTACAGGACGCGCTGCGCCAGAGCACGGGAGCGCGCATCGCCGTGCTCTACGCCGTCACCACGCAGACGCCCACGAGCGACGCGGCGCGCGCGATCGTGCGCCATATACGCGATCTGCGCACGGCGGGCGACGGCGCGATCCTGGTGACGGGGCAGACGGCCTACGACGTCGACTCGACCAACCGCATCCTGGCCGACACGCCGGCCGCCGTGGGTTTCATCGTCGTCGCGACCTACCTGGCGCTCTTCCTGCTCCTTGGCTCGGTCATCCTGCCCTTGAAGGCCGTCATCACCGACGTGCTATCCATCTCGGCCTCATTCGGCGCGATAGTATGGATCTTTCAGCAGGGCCACTTCAGCAAGGCGCTCGACTTCGCGCCGGCCGCGCTCGACCCCTTGTTGCCGGTGCTGCTCTTCTGCATCGTGTTCGGCCTCTCCATGGACTACGAGGTGCTGCTGCTCAGCCGCATCAAAGAGGCCTACGAACGCAGCGGGGACAACCGCGCCGCCGTGGCCGAGGGGCTGGAGCGCAGCGGGCGGCTCGTCACCGGCGCGGCGGCGATCATGGTCGTCGTCTTTGCCGCCTTCGCGCTGGCCGACGTATCCCTGATCAAGGCGCTCGGACTGGGGCTGGCCCTGGCCGTAGCCATCGACGCCACGATCGTGCGCGCGCTGGTCGTGCCGGCCACGATGCGCCTGCTCGGCCGCCTCAACTGGTGGGCGCCGCGCCCCCTGGCGGCCCTGTACCGGCAGCTAGGCCTGGCCGAGACCGCCGAAGCCGGCGAGAGCGGCCTCGCCGAGGCCTCTGTTTTACCCGCGAAATCATTGACGGAGGCCAACCTGTAGGTCACCTACTCGTCCAATTCGATTGAAGGAGCCATTCTGAATGCCCCGTATGGCGGCGGGCGAGGCCACTTGCGACGAGTATGATATCATCACTGCAACGGTAGGGGAAAGGGGTGGTGCGGATATGGATAAGGCGGGCCTCGTGGGCGTGATAGGCGAAGGAAACGAGCGCGGCGATAGACGGGGGCAAAAGGACGCCGATGTCGGATCCCTGGACTCGATCATAGACCCGTTTGTCAAAGACGCGGATGGTAAGGACATCGCCTATTTCCCCAGCCGCGTCCTCTCGGCCCTGGACCACGTCACGCGCGACGCGCGACGCGACGTGAAGAGAGCGGCGCGCGCCTTTGCCCAGCACCAGGTCGAAGGGACCCCTCTCCCCACCATCGATCCGCTATCGGGCGAGGAGACCGCAGCCGATCCGGGCGACACGCTCTACGCCATCCCGGCCACGCCCCAACTCTTCCTCCTCGTCCGGCGCGGCCGCGCCCCGGGCGAAACGCCCGTCGTTGTCGAGGACATCGTGACCCGCACCCTGTGGGACCACCTCGCGCATGCCGGGTAGAGCCGCGCCGAGGAATGCGGTCGCCCCATGGGTGTACGACGAGGCCCAGGCCCGGCGCGACCTCGGTGAGTTGCAAGCCCTCCTGGCGCCGGGGGTGCCCCTGCAAGAGGCGCGCGACATCCTGCCTTTCGTCGCGGATCACGCGGATCTATTCTGCCTGCTGGCCGGCTATAACAATCAAGCGGTCGTCTTCGACCGTCTCGGCGCGGAGATTTCATTCATGGGCCAGTTTCGCGCCGACCTGATCGCCGGAGATTCCACCCGGCGGGCGTACAGCTTCGTGGAGTTCGAAGACGCCGAATATGACAGCATTTTCGAGGACACCCGCCGTCAGCAAGAAGCATGGTCCCGGCGCTGCGACCATGGGATGAGCCAACTCGTGGATTGGCTCTGGCTGACCGACGATCAGCGGCATTCGACGCTCCTCCCGCATATCCTGGGGCCTCAGCCAATCACGATCACGGCGGTATTGATAATTGGACGGGACCATTTTCTCAAGGGCAACGGGAGCGAACGTACCCGTCTGGAGTGGCGGCGCAACAGGACGCTCGTCAACTCGCAGCACGTCCTTATCTACACATTCGACGAAATGATGAACGATCTGCGCGGACGGTTGGCGCGGCGGTCGGCACTCGCCCGGACGAGCCCGCCCACCGCTAGCCATCGTGTCATTCGGCCCCGGAGACGCTAGTTATTCTAGCCGCAGTGGTACACGACCAAACCAAGTCTTCGCCGCCTTCGCGCTGGCCGACGTATCCTTGATTAAGGCGCTGGGGCTAGGGCTGGCCCTGGCGGTGGCCATCGACGCCACGATCGTGCGCGCGTTGGTCGTGCCGGCCACGATGCGCCTGCTTGGCCGCCTCAACTGGTGGGCGCTGCGTCCCCTGGCAGCCCTGTACCGGCGGCTGGGCCTAGCCGAGACCGCCGAAGCCGGCGAGAGCGGCCGGCCAGCGGCCCTCGGCGCCCCCCTCGTCGCGGGCGGCGACTAGCACACACATAGGAGGTGCCCGTCTCGCGGGTAAACGGGCTCGACAAGCCCTATTCGCCGAAAAAGCGTAGACGTCTGACCCCAAAATGTAAGAGGGCCTGTCTTGCATCAAGGTTAAGGTGAAATGAAACAGTTTGACAGTAATTACCGCTTGTATACTTGTGATTAGAGATTCAAAGAGTATGCTCCAAGCCTACTTATAATTTTCATGGCGTGGCGTTGCATACGTCACTTTCTAACGCCACCTTGCGGACTACACTTTAATATTTTTGAACTCATCTGTCTTGCCGGTTTCCTCGTTCACATAAGGGCCATCGTATTTCAGGATTTTCAGTAAGAGATGCTTAATCGTCCGTTCTAAATCGGTCGCCCCCTGTAGTTGCTCAATCGGAGTGAATGATAAATATCCTTCATGTATGATCGTGTTTCGTCGACTGAACACGGCAGTATCGCCGTTGTTAATCCCATACTTACCGTAAACCCTCTTGACGAGGTCCTCAAAACGCAGTATGGCTCCCGAAGTGTCATAAAAGCTGTGCCCTTTCTTCTCGTATTTCTCCTCTATTGCGAACGCGTACTTCAAAGCCTCTAGGAACACGCATCCAAGCAAGTAGCGTGCCTCTAAGCTGTTTGCCTGACGCATCAAGACGTAATAATTGATAAGCAAGCGGAGATGAAGTCGAGCGCGTTCAGCGCAATACGCATCATAGGTCGAGTTAATAAAGCACGAAATGGCATTGGGCACGCTCAACGGAATTGTAGGGGCAACACGAGGCTGGCGAGGTATAGCAGCTTGAAGCACTGCCTTCGCCCCTCCATGGCCGACGACTAGACTCCTAATACAGGCAAACATGGTGCGATTGAGTCAAGTTTTCGCGTCATGTCTCGTCGGTCTGAGGCGGAGCCTCGCTAGTAATAGTGGGAAACCGACAGCGGCCGATGCAGCGACGCTAAGGAGTGGACCGAGGTCGGTAATCTTATCAACCCATTCTTTAGCCTTGGCATACGTATCTGTAACCGTCATGAAATGAGTTGCTCCTGGGACACCGACATCCTTGGCGTTGACCTCGACCATCGTCAGGGATGTGAGCGCCGCATGATGAAATACGATTGGCGTCCGGTGCGGCTTCACATGGTGTCCCCCAAAATCGCGGAGAATTACAAATACTGTTGTTGTAGAATCGGTTGGGTGTATTTCCCCCTGGGTTAACTGCACGTTGGACGTGACGGCGGTTACTTTCGTGCCGCTGTCACGTCCATTTCGTACACACTTACTAATGCGCACGCACCATCCATCATCTTTTGATGTACATTTTAGAGCGAAGCTTTGAGGAAGAACGTCGTGGGATGAAGATGTCCCACTGACAATAAGGCGGTTCTCCGAGTCAAAGCTTATCGTGATATCGAGCAACTCGACCTGTTCAAATTTTACCGCCGATCCTGGCACTGGAACTATACTTGCTTGATTGGCACGAAGGGGTAGATTAACGGCATATCTGTCATCACTGGTCATAAATGCACTCTTACCCTTTTCGTACGATTGTAGCATATGTAGCGCTGCCGACACGGCATACCATATTCCTGAACAACCAGTTATACCATAAGTCATTGCCACGCTAACAAACGTCACAGACTCTACAGACTCTCACAAAGAAGAGCAGCGGCTGGCCTATATGTAACTGTTTAGAACGTGACAGATGATGGGTAGTTAATAATGGTGCATCGCATGCGGTGACTGTCCTCCATACGACGATCCGATCATCCTGCGAGTGATCCCCCCGGTGGCCTACGAATTGCTTGGTTCCCTACCGCGATAACCGCGCCCATCGCCACTCCCCCCGCGTCCATCGTCGCGAGGCGCTAGTAGTCCGTCACCCGTCTTTTTGACAGTTGGCCGTTGAATAGGGCATCCTCTTACCAAGAGCCGTACGTGGACACCTGGGAGGAGGATACGTCGTGAATAAGAAGTATAGCGTGACCCTGACC
>JAABUZ0100000444.1_pt1 | contig 103217 bp, 104 predicted proteins | sample 5562091 | NCBI WGS metagenome assembly JAABUZ01 (sample SAMN12813069, study PRJNA571459) | rock metagenome | isolation source: Antarctica rocks | place: Antarctica: Victoria Land, Linnaeus Terrace sud | collected 2015-12-21
CTGCGAATTCAATTCTTTCGCGCAGTCTCTTTATCTGCATCTTTTTAGAGGTGGCATCGTAGCACTTGCTAGTACTAACTTCGATGCTAGCTTCTTTTTGCGAACTTTTCATCGCTTTTCGCTTTTTCATTTCTTTGAATTTCACAATCACTCATGTTTGCTCTTTTTGCTGCGAATTCGCATTTCACAGATTGATTGTATTCTTGTCATTATATGCATTTGCATGTGAATTTAGCATCAATGCATCGAGTGAACTAAACATGTATTGCGTTTTTCTATTTGCTGATGTGAGCGATTTTTGTTAACTGCGAAATAAATCAACAATGTTGTTCTGCAGTTGTTTGTCTATCGAAAATATGTTGTATACGTTGCATGCAACATACATAGAGCACGACTTCTATGCTGGTTTCTTTCTTAGACTCAAGAAATTACTCAGAGAGAATTTCTTGCGACAGATTCACAGTTCAAGAGAAATGAGATCTCTCACTGCTCAGATTTCGACAGTTTACTTCTTAAGCATGAGTCGCAGATGTTTCGTCTGTGATATGCATGTGTATCGCAGTCGATTTCTTCTTTAATCACATCGACATGTGCTACTGTTCTCTTGAACTATACAGATGATGTCTTTGACTAGAAATTGATTCTATCATCAAGACATTCAAGAGTCAGAGTTCAGTGAAGAAATGAGATTCTTGAGATCAACAGTCATCATCATTGTATATCATGTTTCGCAGACGCTCACTTCGCTTGTAAAGCGTGCAACTCATCTGTTTCACATTATCTGTAAAGATCTCTCTCATGCAGATCGATCATGTCTTGCAAAGATGTTCATATGCTACACTTCTAATCAGACAGCGTAGTTTGATCATTCTTTACTAACTCGCTTGTGTTTCTCTTCTCTTAACGAAGTCTTCTCGTCAGCATATCATCTACATATAGAATGTCTGTGTCTGAACGTCTGTTAAACGATATTAATGAGACTCTCGAGTTTGCTCATGTTGAACTTAACAAGACTCGTAAGTTGCTCATGTTGTAGTAACAGACACGCAGTCTTAACAAGATCTATACGTAGTTAGCATGTAGATTTAAAGAATGTTCGTGATTCAAGTTCTTTCTGCTAATCATCTTCAACAAATCAAACATAAGAATGTTCTGTCTCAGTTCTTGCTGTCATGACAACAAGATACTGAATCGAATGATTTTCATAAGCAATTTTCCTCGTAGTTCTGCGTTCTATTTGACTTTCTCATCTGCGTGCAAATTGCTTGTAGCATGCGCATTGAGATTATCAAAGTCTGCGCGATCGCGAAAACTCTGCACACGATCAACGCACAGCGCTTCATCATCACGCAGCGCTTCAATGTCATTTAAACTTTTGATAATCTCTAGACTTTACTGTAGCTAGACAGTAGATTCGTAGTCAGCATTGCGTACAGATGAGTTTCATCGCTGATCTCTATGTTATCAATAATGAATCTATAGCTTCTATTCAACGCGTGATGCTTAAGTAAATTCTTGATGAAAGTGTTTGTGCTGTTTGATTATGATGCATCATCTTTGCTCTGCTCTTCATTGATGATATTTTATACAAATGATGTTTTGATTCAATTCTTGATTCAAAGATGAAAGATATTTTCTTTGCACTTGTGATGTTTATGATTATAATGTTGAAAACTATGTTTTCTTGCTCAATGATTGTCATTCATTGGGCAGAGAAATATGTGATGAAAGAGAGATGCATATAATGAGAAGATAAAGTGCAATTGTATTAAATAACTTTATTCTGCTTTTGATTTGACTTATATCATGTAAACATTGAATAGATTGTTAGTATAAATGTGCAATCACAATCATTTGATGCATGACTTTGATCAATAGTAGAGAATGCGTTCTGATCATTCTCATGAACCCTCAATTTTTCACGTAAACAGATACTTGACTTGACATCAAGTAAAGAAGATGAGTTCAAGCTCTCTCAATATATCAGCGTGATCAACGAGTCACTACTTCTTTAAACACTGTAATCACGACTCTCAGATTCATCATTTGAAATGATTATTTTATTTGATATCTTTTCATCAATTACTTGATGACATTGTCAATGTGATGAAAACGTTTTGATATTAATGCAGTCAACGAGTTGCAAATTCTTCAATCACTTGTAATCACGGTTTGCAGACTCTTTATCTGAGTTGTTTTTTTCACTAGTAGTATCTTTTCATCTCTTACTGACATTAACATGTCATTAATCTTCTTCATAAATTGATTGTAACTGTTAGAAGAAATGTTGTCGTGTGAGTGAAAACTCTGCATAATAATTTTTCTGATCACGCAATGTTTTAACATCATTTAAACTGCGTTGAATTAAGATCTCTTGACTCTTCTGACTTCTATTCAAACACAGAATAAAATCAAAAAATTTGTATTGACATCATGTATAAATGAATCTTATTGTCAATCTCTAAAATTCTTGATAAAATAAAGAAATATTCAGATGAAATAATCTTGTATTGATGCAATCACTAGTTAATCTGAGCTTGAGTCTGCAAAGAATATTTTCATATTCTTGAGATTTATAAAATTTTATTGATAATTTATAAGAAAGTTCTTTTAAATCATCATGCTCTTAACAGATTTAATCAAGAGTGCAAAGAAGAAAGTAATGCATTTATTCTTCATAATGACATTGAAAGCAAGAAAAGCTTTTAAAAGATTGAAAACAATCTTTATCAATGCTTTCATTTTGAAACACTATAATTAAAATGCAGATCTTTGCATGAAAATTAATGCATTTAATCATGAAGTTGAAGATGTGCTTAGTCAGAAGAGCAAGACTGATCAATGACATTTCATTGTATATTATAGTTACAAGTTAAAAGAAGCTGAAGTACAATGAGACATGCATGATAAAAAGTTGTATGCTATAGTTCTTGATTTTAAAAACTGACAACATTATCTTCAGAATAGTAAGTGATTCATATGTGTGATAACAGATCATAATAATCTTCATTACTTTATGATGATGAAGAAGTTCAATGCATGACAGATGTGCTAAGTTGAGAAATTAGCTGCGTTTGACTTTCATATAAATAATCACAGAGACAAATTAAATTCTGCAAATGCATCATTAAAAAGACTCAACATTATGAAATTAAATTATAGTAAGAAGAATAATGATTATTTTCTATCTATTTTGCAAAACAAACTTTGCAATCAAAAATGTCAATCTGAGCTGTTAAAGAATAAAGAAGTTTTAACAGTAATTAAACTCACAGTATTAATGATGCAATTGAATGACATAGTCATTGCAAATACTTAAATCACATGTTTGAATAAGAAAATTCTCATTAAATCTTGCAGAATTTTAAACACTGCGTTGTTTCAACTTCTGATTCATCAGATTATAAAGTTGAAGAGATTTTATTTAAAGATGAGTGAATCAATGATTGCATGATTGCTGAAGTTATAACAAAGAGACGTCTTTATCATGAATAAAAAATGATGTCAACGATTTGCATTTAAAAAGAATGAGCTTTCAAAATAAAGTATGAGAAATGATGAACTGCTATATCATGATCTTGCAGTTTATATATTCAATAACTTTGCTACAAGAAATGAGATTTTGTGTCATGATGAATTGACACATAAAGATTAAATCAGAGACTAAAGTCAGAAGCTGAGTTGAAGATCAAATCTAGTTAGCTTTGAAACTTTATGACTTTGTCAAAGCATTATTTAGACTACGTCATATCTTCAACTTAATATGTCATGAGTTATGTTGTGCTCAACTTGACAATGCTTGACAAACTATTTATAGTCAATCAATTTTCTCAAGTTATTGAAAGCTTCTTGATAATTAGTTTTATCATAAATATACTCATTCTGTATCTGCTTAGAATATCACATTGTCATATCATTCTTATAGATCTTGTTTATTCATTTAGTAAACTTAATTATTACAGTTCTAATTATTTCAAATTCTTCTTAAAGATGATGATTTGATATTCAAGCATGATAATAGTAACATGATTGTAACAGAATTGCAACGATGACATTTTAATCTCATGAAACATCATATCAGAAAACAAACGTTGCATAATGAAATTAGAAAGTGAAGAAACAGAAGATGAATTCTTTCTTGATATTGATGAACAGCTGACATAAGTAATGCTTCAATGTAATGAACTGCAAAAGAAATAAAAGTTAGCAACTATTCAATCAAAGATTGAGATTCTGCAAGTCATTGAAATAACGAAGAAAAGTCATTGAGCTTTCACTTAAGCTCTCATGAAGAATTTGAATGATCTACACATCATTTTTATAATGTTGATGATGATGAAATGAAGTCATCATGAAATCATTTTGCAAAAGCAAAGATTCTCAATGTTTTTAAAGAAGTATCATGACAAAATCATAAAAGAACATAGAGAGTGAATTTGTGATGTTGAAATCTTATTTCAAAATATCTCTTGACATTTTAAAAGTGACGAGAAAAAGATTTTATATTGCATGATTTATCTGAAGAGTGAATCAAAGAAACTTTGATTCAATCATGAAGAGACTATGTTTGCAGCTCAGCAGATGTGATTAATTTTATTAACTTTCTTCTGAATTTAATTAAGAACTTGATGAATCAAGACATAAATGTGACTCAGCAGTATGTGAATGCATTGCAATGTTCAAATCAGATGATATGAATGTTTGCAACTCATCTGAGCATTCTGAAACATCAACTTTCATTATATAATAATGAGCATAAGTGAACTCATTTATTCATCAAGTTGAGATCTGAGCTGCATGTGATCATTACTAATGTGCAGTTAATTTCTATCACACAAAATGTGTTAATCAATTTTATTACTCAATTGAAAATAAATCTGCAAAAAGAACACATTTTGTCGTTGAAATGATCTTAAGATGAAGACTTGCATGATTGAGATAAAGTCAACAAGAAGACTTATTCAAAGTGAAAGAAATTTTATTGATCAACTAGACTTGATTCTTCATCAAAGACAAGCTCACACACTTTGTTACATTATAGTAAGAATTTGTTTAATATAACATGTTACACATGCAATTAAAAGAATCATTACTTTATTGATTGTAAAGATGAAAAGATCAAGAATAGATCAAAAAAACTTAATGTAAATTAAATATTTATTAATTTAATGTTGCATATAAGTTGTTTCAAGATTTCAAGAAAAGACAAGTTCTTAATGAATGCTTCAAATTATAAAGAGAAAAACAAGAAGTTCTCTTTGTAAAAACTCTTATATATAAAGAGCATGTAATTCAAGAAAATCAGAAGACAGAAATAAAGATTCATATAAATATTGATGTTGAGATAAATGTGATTAGTCAATGTTTCATTATTAAACAAGATATGTTCTTGTTGAACATCAATCTTTCAAAATCTATCTGAATGAATGATCAGAATGTTTATTGTTATGACGTTTATAAGATGTGTTATTAACTGAGAGACAGCTGAAACAAAGAGAAAAAAGATATAAGTATCTTCTATGCTATTGACAAGAAAGAATCTTTCTTGATTCTGAGTATATTAAGTATGCAATTCAAGCGTATTTGAATAAACATGATTGCAAAAGCATGATGTTTTAACATGAATGAGCATGCATTCAAGTTATTCATTGCAGAAGATTTTGCAAAAGCTTTACAAGATGAGTTTACTATATATGCTTTTGTCATGATCAACATTGTTGAAGAGTCAATTGTTGAACATCAAGTGAAAGTAATGAATAATGCAGCGAGTTGTATCATAAATGCGCTTGAAATGCAGACTTTACTCATTGAATTGAAAGAATATGAAGATGTATTCTTGATAAAAAGTGTTGACAAATTGCTTTTGCATGAAGATTATGATTATGCAATTGAAATCACTGCAGAATCATCATATGAATCATTGTATAATTTGTCAAACACAGAGTTAATGACTCTGTGACAGTATTTAGATAATGTTTTAGCGAAAGAATAAATTAAGAACTTCGTCAGCTCAACTGACGCGTCTATTTTATTCATTCTCAAAAAGAATGATAGTCTTTATTTATACATAAACTATCGAGATCTGAATAAGATCACTGTCAAAAATCATCATTCACTGTCTTTAATTAATGAAACTTTAGACAGACTCAGTAAAATCAAGCAGTTCACTAGATTGATCATCAAGTTGAGTTTTCATATCTACATTCTGACTCAACTCAAGTACTTGAATTGAATCTTCTGACTCAACTCAAATACTTGAGTTGAATTTCATGATTCAACTCAATATCAATCTCGAGCTGAGTCAGAACTCGCTGACTCGACTTGACTCGTCAAGCAATCGAATATGACATTCAGAGAGCTAAATATAGAAATTTTTCCGGTTTTTCGCCTTTGCATTACCTTTTTGCATTACCTTTTTGATAGAAAGTCATAAAGAGAAACATGAAGGGAAACATGAAGAGAAACATGAAGATCGTTTGATAGAAAGCTTTGATAGAAAACTATGATAGAAAACTATGATAGAGAGCTATGATAGAGAGTCATGACGAGAAACTATGAAGGCTGTTTGATAGAGAGTCAAGAAGAAGAGTTATGAAGAAGAGCTATGATAGAAAAACATGAAGGCTATTTGATAGAGAGTCATGATAGAAAGTCATAATAGAAAGTCATAATAGAATATCTATCTATCTATCTTCATGTCTTGACGAGTCGAGTTGAAAATTCCGAGTCGATACTTGATTTCAACTCTCTAACTCAACTCAAATACTTAAGTTGAACATCTCAACTCAACTTGAATACTTGAGTCAAGAACTCGACTCGATCTTGATGACTCAACTTGACGTGATCAGTCTAATCATGTAGCATTCTTGATCGCAGATGCGTTCAGTTTGAGCAGTGCATGAGTACATGCTTCGCTGTCTGATGATTTCGTTTGCAGTCGCATCACAAGCTATTTATGCTTGAAACATTTCTCAAGTGCAGATAAATGTTAAAATCTATGCGTTCAATTCTGATGTAAGTTGCAAGAATGCTTTCAATCTTCTGAAGATCATCATGCATCTTTATCATCTTGTTGAATAAATGAAATCTTCGTGCTGAGATTATATTAATGTTTGCAATGCATTTCTTGTATTTTTTTCATCATTGCTTTCATTGACTTTTATGATATAATGCTATTGCGATGCTATCACTTATTAAAATCATCATAAAAGAATTGAATCATCTGCATTTAGATTGCATTCTTGCGTCTTCTTGAATAAATGTGTTCAGAAGCATTATTTTCTTGATGACAGAAAAGTGAAAGATGAGATGATTAATTTTCATCAGTTGAACGTGTATGAATTTGCATGCTCATTTAATCTCTTGCGTTTTGTCATTGACTCAACTGCATAATGTGACTTTATTCTGCAGCATGTTCAGATAAACATGCAACGAACTTATGAACATTTTGATCTTTAATGTTTTGATGCTTACTCTTTTGAACACTTTTGCAACGTAATGTAAAGTCTGATTTTACAGAGTTTCTAATTTGCATTTCTTGTTTGACAATTCTTTCTCTTTGTCACGCTGATGTCAAACTGATGCTTCAAATGCAATTTCTGATCTCATTACAGCTGAGTACACTTGTTTCACTTTTGTGAAGATTGTCTCTCATGTGAAGACTTCTAGATGACTAAGCGCAAGCATTCTTGTGACGTGACTCACTTCTATCTGTCAAAGATGCGCATCTCATTGCAGTTTTGTGTTCAGTTGAATCTTTAGAACTCGCACATCTGACTTCAACTTAATCATTGAGCTTTCTATTTGTATGCTAATCATCATGTTGAATTTTCTCAATTTTCTAGTGAAATGTATCATGTATGAACTCATATTTTTCTGATGCAAACGTTGCATCATGAATTCAAGCTCACTTCGCGCAGATGTTGTATGTTTTGCTCAGTATTTTGCAAATTTCTTCAATGAATTTATCATAAATTAAAATGTTGATATCATTTATGAAGTTGAGCACTTTGATTTTGATTCTCAATGCTTCACATTTTTCAATTAAACTTACGTTGAAAAATAGAAAGAAAATTGATGAAATGAAATATTCTTGAGATATATCTGTATTAATCTCACACATAATGCTCATTTGCTCATTGAATATCAGTGATATCTCTCTGTTCTTTAGAAAGCTGCGTTCTCATTTAACTATATAGCTTAATGTTTTTCTCATTTTTAATGTATGCAACAGTCTGATGTGCAAGACTCAATTAAATGTCTCAACAACATTTAAGCTTAGCATGAAGATCACGTACTTGATCTTGCAGTCTCACATGATGTGAACTTGATTTACTAGTAAATCTAATGTCAAGATCATGAATCACTTACATCTCACTTTCATTTGAGCATTTAAAAGCATGTGATGAGTCTCAATTATGTCATTTAATCTTTTAATCATAATTGACTTTAAAGCTTTGCTCATAATATCAAGCAAAGCAATGAGTCAATATGTCTTTAAGTCAATATAATTACTTTTCTTTAATTTGCATAGCACTATTGTTTGAGTCTTTTTAAACTGCTTTAAGTGATATTTGTGTATCATGCATATGTTGAATAAACTTATCAGCACTGAGATCAGTTTGATGAAATCTGCTTGAAGTGCTCTGTTTAAGATTTCAGAGATATTTAATGCTTTGTTCACTTTTACTCATTTAATTACTCACTTCATCTCATTCTTTGAAATGCGTGAATTTGATGATACTGTCAAAGATATGAATGAATTTGAAATGTTGTGAACGTCTGCTTATGAGAATGAAGAGAAGAACTTTTCTTGCAGCATCTTGATTTTTTCTTCAAACGTTGTTATCATGTGATCAGTATCATTTTGTTTCAACGATAAAAACTGAGAAAGCTTTTTAAATAGCTGACTTTTGATTCTGACTCATTTTGCAAAACATCATATTGATTTCAATGTGTCACTTAACTCATGCATCTGTGATCTGAAGTGTGCATATTTTGTTTGTCTGATGATCTTGTTTTTATGATTATTATGTTTCAAATATTCATTTTACGTCTTTAATATGTTTTGTGTTTTTCATATGATTCGTAATCATCTTGATTTCATTACTACTTTGAAGCAACTCTGATTTCAGAAGTTTCTTGCTCAATTTAATGATTTTGCTCAAAGAGTAGACTTCTCAATAATTTCTTGTAATACTTTGATGATTTCTGTCACTCTGTCATTTATCTCAGCTTTGCTGTTCAGAAAGTGATCTGACGAAAGATGTATTCACAGATAAGCACTCAATGCTTCTGTGTTCATTTTTTTTCAAAGTCAACAAGTTGAAGACTGCATTGAGATTGTTTGTAAATTTAACTCTGTGACAATTGAAAGATGATTTGATCTCTGATGTAAATTGATTCGTACTTTGTACTTACGTGTCATAAACTATATTTTCTCGCTGCTAAAAATTAAATCTATCATCATAAACTAATTGTGAATCTTGCAAGTGATTATGCCTGATTTCAGCAGTAGTTTCAATCTTACATTTGTAATGATGTTTAGTAAAGTACCAGTTGTTGTATGTTGAGTGAAGTATCTTCATTTCTCTCAATATGAATGATGTAAATTGAAGTTTTCTACAACTAGTTGTTTGCAATCATTCTTGAGTAGTTCATTCAAGCGAGAAATAGTTAAGAGTTTCTCTGTAAATGTGATGAATAGTGAGCTTGAGTTGTAGACGTTTAAAAGTCTTAACGTTGACATTTCATCATCTGTGTTGCAAGTTAATATTCTGATTAAGCAGATGTTTAACTCAATCATCTTTACTGTTCACTGATTGAGTCTTAAGTGTTTATTAATATATATGCATGTTCTTGATTGAGATGATGAGTTTTTCACTAGATGAAAGAAGTTGTGAGCTGAACTAAATGATTGCAAATCATTAATGTTGTGTTCTTGTTTCTGTATGATTACTATGTTGAATTTACAAATTTCTTTATTGATCAAGAATGATTCTTGAATTTTTAATAACTTTCTGATGTTGTATTGTAAAATTCATAGAAAGATTTATTTTATCATAAAATTATTTGTAACTGTTGTTGACTCTGTGCTGAAAAGACTCTTTGTATGCTTTCAATCATTGAAAGTTCTTTGCACTTTCTGATTGAACATTTCTGAGTTTGCTCAAATGTCATCTCATTCAACTCACTAATCATGCATGAGAAGAAATTAACTTTTCTCTTCTTAACTTTTATCATTTATCATGTTGATTTGACGTCTTAATTACGTGTTTTCAACATGATGATTGCTGAGCTTGAAAAGCTCATTGAATTTATGAAATCTGTTGAGTTCAATGAATTCATTGAGCTTAAAGAGTTCAGAAACAGCAAGAGAGATGCATGATTATATTTCAACATTTTCAAATATCTGATCAATTTGTTTCTGTAAATTTCTGATGTTTATTTCATCTGCTGTCATTATTTGAGACAGATGCATCTTCAAAGTTCATGATCTTTATTGCAGTTGATGCAACGTCTTTTATTTGAAAACATCATGCACTTTTTGTTTAGCTACAGTAAAGTTTGAATGACATCAATGCGCTGCTTGATTGCGAAGCGCTGTGCGTTAATTGCATGCAGAGTTTTCATGATCTCGCAGACATCAATAATCTCAATATGCATGTTACAAGTAATTTATATGCAGATGAGAAAGTTAAATAGAACGCAGAACTACGAGAAAAATCGCTTATGAAAATCATTCGATTCAATATCTTGTTGCTGCGTTCATGATGACAAGAACTGAGACAGAATACTTTCATGTTTAATCTGTTGAGAATGATTAGCAGAAAGAACTTGAATCATGAACATTCTTTAGATCTTCATGCTAACTATGTATAGATCTCATTAAGACTGCGTGTCTGTTACTACAACATAAGCAATTCATGAGTCTTGTTAAATTCAACATAAGCAAACTCATGAATTTCATTAATATCATTTAACAGACGTTTAAACATGAGCATTCTATACACAAATAAAATGTTGATGAAAAGACTTTGTTAAAAGAAAAGAAACATAAGCAAGTTAGTAAAGAACAATTGAACTACGCTGTCTGATTAAAAGTGTAACATATGAACATCTTTGCAAAACATAATCAATCTGCATAAGAAAGATCTTTACAAATAACATGAAATAAATGAGTTACACGTCTTACAAGCGAAGTGAGCATCTGCAAAGCATGATATATAATGATGATTATTGTTAATTTCAAGAATCTTATTTCTTCACTGAGCTCTGATTCTTAAATGTCTTGATGATAGAATCAATCTCTAGTTGAAGACATCATCTGTATAGTTCAAGAAAACAGTAATGTTTTTTTATTTTTATTTTTTATTTTTTCTTCATTAAATGCATGCAGTCTATGACTATGACACTGTCTAAACGCTGTGTGTGTGCTACGTTACATGTAATCTGGTCAAAGTCGCTGCTTTATATCTTCTCGTTGATTAATCACATCGATAGTTTGCGCATACAAGCGCTCAAAACAGTAGTGTATGTTAATGTGATTAAAGAAAAAATCGACTGTGATATGCATGCGTATCGCTGACGAAACGTCTGCGATTTATGCTTAAGAAGTAAACTGTCAAAATTTGAGCAGCAAAAGATTTTATTCATCTTGAACTATGAATTTGCTGTAAGAAAAACTCTTTGAGTGATCTCTCAAGTCTAAGAATAAAATCAGCATAAAAATCATGTCTTATGTATGTTGCATGCAACGTATGCAACATATTTTCGATAGACATATTGAAAATCTTCAATTTAGTGTACTCAGATTTGATTGAAAATGACTATCATTCAAGAATATGACGCGAAGGCACGAGAATTATTCTGAAAAAATCAAACAAGTTGAATTATTTAATTTTGAAGATATACAGAATTATTACGCTGCTAAACTGTTTAAACAAAGTAGCAGAAAAAATAATAGCAGTGTAACTGTCTTACACAGCTGAAATTAATGACAAGCTGCTGAATTTTGATCAAATGAGAGACAGAAAACAAAGATCAGCTATAAATGCAGTACTAAATTTAGTACATGATGTGCAAATGATAAAAAGTCATGAAAACACGCTTATCTGTTTACTTCTAGATGTCAAAGAAGCTTTTGATCATGTTGCGTTGAAACAGCTGGTCAAAATATTGAAAATATTGATCAATTTAATCAATTGAATAAAATGCTTCTTACAAAATCGAGTTATTGACTTAGCATTTAATGACGAACGTCAGAAATCAAAGAAAATAATCACAGAAATATCGCAAGATTCATCTATTTCGCTCATTTTATTTCTAATTTATATTCAATACTTATTTTCAAAGATTTACGCAAAGATTGAAAATCTACAGTCACTCAGCTACATTGACGACGTAGCACTATACGTGAAGGGAAAGAATATTGATAAGAATGTAAAAACGTTGGAAAATGCAGCAAAAATCGCTTTTACATGAGCAAAGAAAAATGCAGTGCAATTCAATGACTTAAAATCTGAATTGATACACTTTGAAAGTCATAAGACGACATTCAACCAAATGATTATTCTACTCAATAACATGATTATAAAATCAAAGACATGCGTATAATGACTAGAAGTCTGACTGAATCGAAAGCTTAACTTCAAAGTTCATGTGCAAATAAAAATCGTGACAGTCATAAGAACGCTACACTCGTTGTTTAAATTAATGAATAGCGAGTGAGAACTAAATGTTAAATCAGAAAAGCAGTTATATCTGACATGTGTCACATCTATTAGCGATTATGACGTTGAAATATGATGAAATAATCAAAAAAGCTACTTAGTCAAATTTCGCAAACTGCAAAACGCTGCATTACGAAAAATTCTGAATGCATTTCGAACATCATCAATAAATGCTATGCAAATAGAAGTTGAAATCTCGTCAATGAAGATATGATTGGATCAAAAGTGCAAGAACTATGCAATTTGAATAGTTGAGTTATTGAAAAAACACTCTATCAGAAAAAGAACATTTATTACGTACTCATCTCAATACTCTATCGAATTGAATCTAGATCTGAATGCATCAAAATATCTGAACTGAAACGAGATGAAGACGAATGTATCTTGAAAAGCTAAGAAGTGCAAAGACAAACTCACGTAGATACATCAAATATTGAACAAAGTGCAAAAAACACTGAATTCAATAAAAGAAATTGAAATTTCTCACTTCAAGAAATCATAAGAGCAAGAAATCGAGCATTTAGCAAAACTTTAAATCGAATTTGCAAAAGACGAAACTTGCGATACGATCAATACACACTATAGAGAATTAGAAAGAATTATCAAAAAGGCGAAAAACATAGTGATGTACACAGACGCATCGCAAATTCGAAAAAAGATAGCAGAAGTTGAAACAGAAATCGAAACAACAGTGATATTTACGTATGAACTCGTTAGATGCAGCAAAGCGACAATCATTTCAGACAAAATCATCATAACGAAAGCGAAATTGCAAGCTATTAGCGATGCAATCGCAATGTGCAACGAAAAAGCACTCAAAAACAGCGAAATTTGAGTGTACATGAACAGTCAAATGACTTTGCAAAGACTAAAAGCAAAAAGCAACATCAATGTGAAATTATTCAATAACATACAACAAAATTTGATCAATTTACGTCGGAAACAATGTCAAATTTGCATACAGTGAATATCAAGTTGCAAGAGCATTATTGAGAACGAAAAAGTAGATCAATTGATCAAAATTGCTGCTCAAGAAGTATCAATTATCAACAACATGAAAGTAATCATCATAAGCTTTGTTAAAAAGCAAATTTGCAAAGAAACGAAATTACAATGATTAAAGATCTGAAAAAGCAGTATCAAAAAGAAAAATCAGTATCAAAAGAACATATTGAATGTGAATTTAAGTCATAAATCACCAAAAAAGTTGAGAAAAATCAATAGATTAACGTTTTCAATATTTATTCAGCTGGAAATGAAACATGATTATTTCAAGAGTTATTTACATCGATTATCAGAGAATAATTTGAACAAATGCTATGAAATATGCAATGCAAGACAAACGTCAAAGCATTTACTGCTGAACTGCAAACATTATAAAGCAGAGCAGAAAAAGCTTAAGAAAAAGCTCAGCTCAAAAACACAGATACTATATTGACACTGTTCATCATCAAGATTGAAAGAATCACAACATTAAAGTATTTGAAAAATACTAGAATTACGACAAGAAAATAACTATTAGAAACAAAAAAGTAGAACGCGAAGAATGTGAAGAGATAAAGAAAAATAAAAGTACAATTATGAGAATTTGAGCGAGAGTGCTTGTATGTGCAAACTATCGATGTGATTGATCAACGAAAAGATATAAAGCAGCGACTTTGATCAGATTACATGTAATATAGCACATACACAGCGTCTAGACAATGTCATAGTCATAGACTGCATGCACTTAATGAAGAAAAAAAGAAAAAATTCATGCATTCTTTGATGTGATGTTTGTCTGCGCATTTAACACAGCGTTGTTTCTTCTTGCAGAATCTGATCATATGATCAAATTTGAAACATCTGTAACATTGAGTGATGTGACAGTTTTTTTCAAACAGTTTACATAAACATTCTTGATACAAGTTTAACATGCTTTCATTCATTAATCAATTCATCATTGCTTTGATTGCAATCTTTACAATGAGTGATGAGTGAATCTTCTCACTTTTGATTACTTTCTTAAGCCAGATTATTCTTAGAATCTTTAGATTTTCATGAAGTCTTGCATTATTTTTTATCAGTCTTTTAATGATCACTTTCTGATTACTTATGTTTATTGTGATGTGTATTTCATGTGCTAGCACAACGAAGATTCAATGCATTATATGCATTAAGTTCATGATTTTTTTTGCTTATGTTTGAAATCTTTTCAGATTTGCTTAAGCTTCTGAGCTCGCTGCATGAAGTGTGATGTCTTCACTTTCAAGCTTGCAAGAAAACATAATTAAATTTCTTTGAACTGTCAATATATTTATGATTTCTTGAAGAATTTGTTCAATAAATTTCTTTTGTATCTTTTCTATTTTCTTTCTTTCTGTTATTTTCATCATGATTTCTCATTTCTTGCAAAGTGATAACAATTTATTTCTGAGATATTACTTTCTCATTATTACTTTTTCTCTTGTCACGTTCACTTATGACATAATTCTCAATGAAAAGTATGTGCTATTTTATGTTTGTAGCTGCTTGCTAAGCAGTTGTATGAATGTTTTCAATTTCTGTACATTCTTCATAATGAATATGATCAGTGATGAAACTCATCTGTATGCAATGCTAACTATGAATCTACTGTCTAACTACAGTAGAGTTTAAAGATTATCAAAAGTTTGAATGACATCGATGCGCTGCTTGATTGCAAAGCGCTGTGCATTAATCACATGCAAAGTTTTCATGATCTCACAGACATTGATAATCTTAATATGCATGCTACAAGCAATTTATACACAGATGAGAAAGTCAAATAGAATGCAGAACTACGAGAAAAATCACTTAGGAAAATCATTCAATTCAATATCTTGTCGTTGCATTTGTGATGATGAGAACTGAGACAGAACATTCTTACATTTGATCTGTTAAGAATGATTAGCAGAAAGAACTTGAATCATGAACATTCTTCAAATTTTCATGCTAACTATGTATAAATCTTGTTAAGACTGCGTGTTTATTACTATGATAAATCGACAACGAGATTTACCTGTATGAGATGCTGACTACGAATCTTCTGCAAGCTATGCTTGTCAGAAGAGCTGAACAATCTCATCAACAGAGCAGTAACAGCGCGATGCGCGCATGTTATGCTCACATATACAGATTGAGCATCGCATTGCGATGCTCACAAACAATTCAAAACTCATCTAGTTTGCTCAACTAGATGATCAAACAGCGAACGAAAGCTCACGTTGAAGTGATCAACTTTCACAACACATTGATCACTCATTTAGCTCGCTTAACTAGATGATCAAACAGCAAATTTGAAAGCTTACGTCAAAGTAATCAGCTTTTGCACACAGATCAAAGCTCATTTAGCTTGCTCAACTAGATGATCAAACAGCGAACGAAAGCTCACGTTGAAGTGATCAGCTTTTATACATAAATCAAAACTCATCTAGCTTACTCAACTAGATGATTAAACAGCAAATGAAAGCTCACGTCGAAGTGATCAGCTTTCACAATTTCGATTTGTTGATATGATCACTTGATTATATAGACAGATTGCACGCTTGTATGCGCATACAAATGATCTGACTGAGCAATGAGAAGATATACTGCAGCGACTGAAGCTAGAATACATGTAATTTAGCTCACACACAGCGTTTCAGTGCAACTATTTAGATAGATAGCATCGTGTTTCATAGTCATAGACTGCATAAGCACGTAAAACTTGAAGAAATAAAAGAAAATGTTACTATGACATAAGCAACTCACAAGTCTCGTTAAGTTCAACATGAGCAAACTCGTGAATCTCATTAATATCGTTTAACAGATGTTCAGACATAAGCATTTTATACACAAATAATACGCTGATGAAAAAACTTCATTAAAAGAAGAGAAATACAAGTGAGTTAATAAAGAATGATTGAACTATGTTGTCTGATTAAAGATGTAGCATATAAACATTTTCGCAAGACATGATTAATCTGCATGAGAAAGATCTCTACAGATAACATGAAATAAATGAGTTGCATGTCTTATAAGCGAAGCGAGCGTCTGCGAAGCATGATATACAATGACGATGACTGTTGATCTCAAGAATCTCATCTCTTCACTGAGTTTTGACTCTTGAATATCTTGATGATAAAGTCAATTTCTAGTCAAAAACATCATTTGTATAATTTAAGAAAAGAGTAATATATGTTAATGTAATTAAAGAAGAAATTGATTGTAATATGCATGTGTATTGCTGATGAAACATCTGCAACTCATGCTTAAGAAGTAAACTGTTGAAATCTGAGCAATAAAAGATGTTACTCATCTTGAACTGTGAATTTGCTGCGAGAAACTACTTCTCGCTAAGAAAGAAATGAGCATAAAGATCATGTCTTATGTATGTTGCATGCAACCTATGCAACATATTTTTGATAGATAAACATTGAAGCATTTACTGCTGAACTGCAAACATTATAGAGCAGAGCAGAGAAAGCTTAAGAAAAAAGCTCAGCTCAAAAACACAGACATTATATTGACATTGTTCATCATCAAGATTGAAAGAATTGCAACATTAGAATATTTGAAAAATACTTGAATTGCAACGAGAAAATGACTATTAGAAATGAAAGAGTAGAACGTAAAGAGTGCAAAGAAATGAAGAAAAACGAAAGTACAATTGCAAGAGTTTAAGCAAGAGTGCTTGTATATGCAAACTATCTATGTGATTGATCAATGAGAAGATATAAAGCAGCAACTTTGATCAGATTACATGTAATATAGCACATACATAGCGTTTAAACAGTGTCATAGTCATAGACTGCATGCACTTAATGAAGAAATAAATAAAAAAAATCATAATGAATACATTTTAATTCTCATTGTTTTTTTCTTTTGAATCATTTTGAAGATGTCACATCAGCTTCACTGATACTTCTTTTCATGAATGATTTTTGCTCTTCTCTTTCTCTAACATTGATATTTATATTAGAAGATAAATAATGTTAGCAATATACTTTTCATCATTGCATGAGTTTTTTGATCTTACGTTGCTGTTTCTTCATGATGAATCAACATTATTTGCAATCATCTTTGAATCAGCATTGCTGCAATTCATACAATTCATCATCATTTATTCATCTTTTAAATTCATTCTATCTTGATTGTATTGCTCTTTTCAAAAATTTGCTTTGCGCGCATTATGATTGTTTTTTCAAGACTTATTTAAAGTGAAAGAAATTTCATTAATCAATTAAATTCAATTCTTTATTGAAGAAAAGTTTATACACTTCATCACGTTATAACAAGAATTTGTTCAACATAATATGTTATATATGCAATCAAAAAAATCATTATTTTACTGATTGTAAAAATGAAAAGATCAAGAATAAATTAAAAGAATTTGATGTAAATTGAATATTTATTGATTTGATGTCACATATGAATACTTCAAATCATTGAGAGAAAAACAAGAAAATATCTTCATAAAGACTTTTATATATAAAGAGCATGTAATTCAGAAAGATCAAAAGATAGAAATAAAGATTTACATGAATATCAATATTGAAATGAATATAATTAGTTAACATTTCATCATCAAGCAAAATATATTATTATTGAACATTAATTTCTCAAGATTTATCTGAATGAATAATCAGAGTGTTTATTATTATGACATCTATAAGATGTGTTATTGACTGAAAGACAGCTGAAACATAAAGAAAAAAGATATAAATATCTTTTATGTTATCAACAAGAAAGAATCTTTCTTGATTCTGAGTATGTTGAATATGAAATTCAAGTGTATTCAAATAAACATGATCACAAGAACATAATGTTTTGACATGAATAATCATGTATTCAAGTTATTCATTGCAGAAGATTTTGCAAAGGTTTTACAAGATAAGTTTACTGTATATACTTTTATCATGATCAATGTTGTTGAAAATTTAATTATTAAACATCAAGTAAAAGTAATGAATAACATAATAAATTATATAATAATAATAAATTCATACACTCTTGTGACATCGATTAGATCAACTCATGAGAGACTTTATGCTATGTGTGTCAAGTGAACAAAATTCTCTGAGATAGAAAATCACTCACTATTTATATGATTGCTTCACGCAGTCGAAATGATAAGATTAAAAAAAAACTATGTATCAAATTTATTCACGTTGATTGCATGTTAGAGAATGAGTATTCTAATCACTTTAAATTGCTTCAGAAGCTTCATTTTCATCATTATTCTTGCTGCTGCTCTGAAATCTTTCGTGATCGCGATGATTATTTGATAGTTCAAGAAGTCAACATCACGTAGCATTCTTGATCGCAGATGCGTTCAGTTCAAGCAGTGCATGAGTACATGCTTCGCTGTCTGATGACTTCATTCACAGTTGCATCGCGAACTATTCATGCTTGAAACATTTCTCAAATGCAAATAAACATTAAGATTTATGCATTTGATTCTGATGTGAATTGCAAGAATGCTTTCAATCTTCTGAAAATCATCATGCATCTTTATCATCTTATTGAATAAATGAGATCTTTGTGCTGAGATTACATTGATATCTGCAATGCATTTCTTGTATTTTTCTCATCATTGCTTTCATTGACTTTTATGATTTAACGTTATTGTGATGCTATCACTTATTGAGATTGTCATAAAAAAGTTGAATCATCTGCATCTAAATTGCATTCTTGCATCTTCTTGAATAAATGTGTTCAGAAGCATTATTTTCTTGATAACAGAAAAGTGAGAAATGAGACGATTAATTCTCATCAGTTGAACGTGTATGAGTTTGCATGCTCATTTAGTCTTTTGCGTTCTATCATTGACTCAACTGTGTAATGTGATCTATTGAAAATATGTTGTATACGTTGCATGCAACATACATAAAGCATAATCTCTATGCTGATTTTTCTCTTAAACTCAAGAGATTACTCAGAGAGAATTTCTTGTGACAAATTCACAGTTCAAGATGAACAAAATCTTTCACTGCTCAAATTTTGACAGTATACTTCTTAAGCATAAGTTGCAGATGTTTCGTCTACAATATATATATGTATCACAGTTAATTTTCTTTTTAATCACATTAACATGCGCTACTGTTCTCTTGAGCTATACAGATGATGTCTTTGACTAGAGATTAATTTAATCATTAAGACATTCAAGAATCACAACTCAGTGAAGAAATGAGATTCTTAAGATCGACAGTCATCATCATTGTATATCATGCTTTGCAGACGCTCGCTTCGCTTGTAAAGCATGCAACTCATCTGTTTCATGTTATCTGTAGAAATCTTTCTTATGCAGATTAATTGTGTCTTGCAAAGATGTTCATATGCTACACTTTTAATCAGACAGTGTAGTTCAATCATTCTTTACTAATTTGCTTATGTTTCTCTTCTTTTAATAAAGTTTTTTTATCAATGTATCATTTATGTATAGAATGTTTGTATCTGAATGTCTGTTAAATGATATTAATGAGACTCTCAAGTTTGCTTGTGTTGAATTTAATGAAACTCATGAGTTGCTCATGTCATAGTAACAGACACGCAGTCTTAACAAGATTTATACATAGTTAGCATGTAAATTTAAAGAATGTTCATGATTTAAGTTCTTTCTGCTAATCATCTTCAACAAATTAAACACAAAAGTGTTTTATCTTAGTTTTTGTTATTGCAATGACAAGATGCTGAATTGAATGATTTTTATAAGCAATTTTTCTTGTAGTTCTGCATTCTATTTAACTTTCTCATTTGCATGCAAATTGCTTTGTAGCATGCGCATTAAGATTATCAAAGTTTGCATGATTGCAAAAACTCTGCATGCGATCAACGCACAACGCTTCATCATCACGTAACATCTTGATGTCATTCAAACTTTTAATAATCTTTAGATTCTACTGTAGTTAAACAGTAGATTTGTAGTCAGCATTGCATACAGATGAGTTTCATCGCTGATCATAATAAATTATATCACAAACATGTTTAAAATGCAAACTTTATTCATTAAATTGAAAGAATATGAAAATGTATTTTTAATAAAAAGTGTCAACAAATTGCTTTTGCATGAAAATCATGATTATGCAATCAAAATCACTGCAAAATCATCATATAAATTATTATATAATTTGTTGAACACAAAGTTAATGATTCTGAAACAGTATAATAATAATAATAAATTTTTACACTTTTGTGACATTGATTAAGTCGACTCATGAGAAAAATCTATGCTATGTGTGTCAAGTGAACAAAACTCTCTGAGATAGAAAATCGATCGCTATTTATGCAACTGCTACACGCAGTCGAAACGATAAAGCTGAGACTATGTATCAAATTTGTTCGCGATGATCACACGTTAGAGAATGAGTGCTTTTATCACTCTGAACTGCTTTAAAAGCTTCGTTTTCATCATCATTCTTGCTATTGTCTTGAGACTCTTCGTGATTGCAATGATGACTCAATAGTTTGTGAAGTCAACATCTTGAAGCATATTTGATCGAAGATGCGTTCAGTTTAAGCAATGCATCAGAATATGCTTGACGATCTGATGACTTCATTTGCAGTTGCATTGAAAGCTATTCATGTTCAAAACATTTCTCAAGTGCAAATAAACATTTAGTTCTATGCGTTCAATTTTGATGTGAGTTGCAAAAGTGCTTTCAATCTTCTGAAAATCATTACACATTCTTACTGATCTTTTGAATAAATGAGATCTTTGAACGAAAGTTGTGTTAATGTCTGCAATGCGTTTTTTGTAGTTTTTTCATCTAAGATTTCATTGACTCTTGTTTTTTTTCTTCATTAAGTGCATGCAGTCTATGACTATGACACTGTCTAGACGCTGTGTATGTGCTACGTTACATGTAATTTGGTCAGAGTCGCTGCTTTATATCTTCTCGTTGATTAATCACATCAATAGTTTGCGCATACAAGCGCTCTCGCTCACACCCTCGCAATCGTACTCCCGTTTTTCTTCATTTCTTCGCACTCTTCGCGTTCTACTCTTTCGTTTCTAATAGTCATTTTCTCGTCGTAATTCGAGTATTTTTCAAATACTCTAGTGTTGCAATTCTTTCAATCTTGATGATGAACAGTGTCAATATAGTGTCTGTGTTTTTGAGCTTAGCTTTTTCCTTAAACTTTATCTGCTCTGCTCTATAATGTCTGCAGTTCAGCAGTAAGTGCTTCAACGTTTGCTCATTGACTCTTGTGAAACTGTGCAATTGCATGTTCACTTGTTGAGATCAATGTTGAAGAGTTGAATCATTTGCATCTAAACTGTATTTTTACTTCTTTGCGAATTGAAACATTCAGAAACGTCATCTTTTTAGAAGTTGAAGAGTGAGAAATGAGCTGATTGATTTCTATCAGATGAGCACGTATGATCTTGCATGCTCGCTGAGTCTTTCGCGTTCTGTCGTTGACTCAACTGCGTAGTGTAGTCTGATTCTGTAGCTTGTTTAGATGAACATGAAGCGAAAGTGTATATGTTTTGACTTTCAGCATTTCAATGTTTACTTTTTGAAAGACGTCTGCTACATGATGTAACGCTTGATTTTGAAGAGCTTCTAGTCATTATTCTGTGCTCGACAATCTCTCTTTTTTATCGCGTTGATGTCATATTGATGCTTCAAATGTTATTCTCAATCTCACTACTGCTGAGTATATCTGTCTCGTTTTTGTGAATGTAATCTCTCAAGTGAAGATCTCAAGTTGACTAAGCATCAGCATTTTGATGATGTGATTTGCTTCTATTTGACAAAGATGCGAATCTTATTGCAGTTTCGTGTTCAGTTGAACTTCAAGAACTCGTATGTTCTTTGAAACAGTATTTAAATAATGTTTTAACAAAAGAATGAATTAAGCACTTCATGAATTTAACTGATATGTCTATTTTATTCATTTTCAAAAAGAATGATAATCTTCATTTATGCATGAAATATTGAAATCTGAATAAAATCATTATCAAGAATCATCATTCACTGTCTTTAATTAATGAAACTTTAAATAAATTCAATAAAGTCAAGCAGTTCATTAAGTTAAATTTAAAGAATGTTTATCATTATTTCAGAATTCAATGTGAAGATGAGTGAAAGATGATGTTTCATATTCATTATAATCACTTCAAGTATATGATTATGTTGTTTAATTTAATCAATGCATCTATCATCTTTCAAATTTATATTAATAAGATTTTAACAAAACTTTTAAATGACTTTTATGTTATTTATTTGAATGACATTTTAATCTTCTTTGTAAAGAAGATTGATTACATAAATTACATGAAGCAGATTTTTAAAAGATTAAGAAAGTTCAAGCTATATGCTAGCTTGAAGAAGTGTGAATTCTTCATCACTAAAGTGAACTTTCTAAAATTTATCATATTTACAGAAAGCATTTTGATGAACTCAAGTAGAATAGACATCATCAAAACATGATTTAAATCAAAGATGTATCAAGAAATACAAGTTTTTCTGAAATTCATTAATTTCTATCAACATTTTATACATAATTACTTTCAGATAGCAAAGTCTTTAACAGAATTGCTGAAAAATAATGTAAAAGATGTAAAAATAAACTCATTCATATAATTAAGCGAAGTAAAACAAGCATTTAATCAGCTTCACAACATCTTTATGAAAGTATTTATATTGAGACACTTTGATTCAAAGCAATATATACATTGAGATCAACATATTCAATTATGCAGTTATGAGTATCTTGTTTCAGTCAAATGATGAAAATTAATGATATTTGATTACATTTTGATTCAAAATAATGATAAACATTGAAAAAAATTATAAAATACATGATCAGAAACTTTTAATTATAGTAGTGATGTTTAAACATTGACAACATTATGTAGAAAATAATTATCATACTGTTAAAGTTTTGACTGATCATAATAATTTGAAGAATTTTATGAATATTTAAGAGCTAAACAAAAAACAAGTTAAATGAATTATAAAATTGTTAATTTGCAACTTTAAAATAATACATAAATCAGAAAAGATAAACTTAATCAATGCATCATTAAATGATTTAATTATAAGAATGAAAACATTTTTGCAAATCATTTGTTACTTACTTTGCAGTGAAAGCTGACTAGAATAAAAAGCTTAAATAACTTTATATTTGTAGCAATCAAAGAATTATACTGAATATGAGTGATTAATGATGTCAAGAAGACATTTGTTCACAGTATAAGTATGAACAAATATTCAGCAAAACATGCTGAAAGCAGACTGCAAGATAAGATTTACTGAACATAAGTAATAAATGATGTTGAGAAAATGTTCATTCACAATGTCAGTAAAAGGAAATATTCAGCGAAACATGTTAAAAGCAGATTGCAAGATAAAATTTATTGTACATGAGTAATTAATGAAGTCAAGAAGATATCTATTTACAATATTAATGAAAACATAAATATATATTTAGCAATGCATATCAGAAGTATGCTGCTGAGAATCATGATTTTAACAGTGCAAAAAATGCATTTAAATAAAGTACATTTCTTAAAAGATAAAATTTTTCAATCTGAGCATGAAAACTTAAGAAAATATAATGATGAAACATCAACTTATAGAAATCACAACATAACTGAGAAACAACTTAATTCTGTTGTTGAAACTGTTGATTGCAAACAACTCATTTCACATGTAATTGTCAGAGTATTAATAATTCATGAAATGAAATATGATTTTAGTAGTAAATTCATAGTCAAGCTCATCAAGATTTTACAGCAAGAAGATAAATTTGCTGTAAAGTTAAAAGCAGATGAAATGATGAATATATAAAAGAATGACATCAAAGCTTAAACATTAAATAGTTAAGAAATGATAGAATACAATGAATCATTATATGTTTCAGAAGATTTTTCTATCAGAGAAGAGTTGTTGAAACATCATCATGATGATTCATTAGTAAAACATTTTGATATTAACAAGATCAGCGAGTTATTAAATTATAAATATTACTAAAAAAGTATGATCAAGAATGTTAAAGAATATATAAATACTTGTAGACTGACAACGAGATTCATCTGTATGTGATGTTGATTACGAATCTTTTGATTCTATTCTGTGTTTGAATAAAAGTCAAAAGAGTCAAGAGATCTCAATTCGACGCAGTTTGAACAATGTTAAAACATTGCATGATCAGAAAAGTCATCACGCAGAGTTTTCACTCATGCAACAACATTTTTCCTAACAGTCACAATCGATCTATGAGAAAGATTAATGACATGTCGATGTTAGTAAGAGATGAAAAGATACTACTAGTGATTAGACAATTCAGATGCAGAGTTTGAGAGTTGTGACTGCAAGTAATTGAAGAAGTGATAACTCATTGATTGCGTTGATATACTGAAACATTTTCATCACATCAACAGTGTCATCAAGTAATTGATGAAAAGATATCAGATAGAATAGTCATTTCAGATGATGAGTCTGAGAGTCGTGACTATATGTGCTTGAAGAAGTAGTGACTTATTGATCACGCTGATATACTGAGAGAGCTTGAACTCATCTTCTTTACTTGATGTCAAGTCATACATCTATCTACGTGAAAAATTGAGAGCGCAAAAGAGTGATCAAAATGCATTCTCTTCTATTGATCAGAGTCAAACATCAAACGATTGCAATCACATGTTTATACTAACAATCTATTCAACATTTACATGACATAAGTCAAATCAAGAGAAGAAAAGAATTATTCAGTACAATCACACTTTATCTTCTCATTGTGTGCATCTCTCTTTCATCACATATTTCTCTGCTCAATGAATGACAATCATTGAGCAAGAGAACGCAGTTTTCAACACTACAATCACGAGCATCACGAGTGCAATGAAATTGACTTCGCGATCAAAGATTGAAGATCGAAGCATCGTTGTATAGAATATCATCAATGAAAAGCAGAGCAAAGACGATGCATCATAATCAAATAGCACAAACACTCTCATCAAGAGTTTACTTGAGCGTCACGCGCTGAATAGAAGCTATAGATTCATTACTGATAACATAGTGTCAATTTTATTGTTTCAACAACGTGAAGTCATCATGTAGTCGACGAGTGATTTTCTTTCTCAGAGAGTTTTGTTCATTCGATACACATAGCATAGTTTCTCTCATGAGTCGAACTTAAATCGATGTCACAAGAATGTATGAATTCAAATCAAATCAAATATAAATACTTGTAACATTTGTTAGAGAGTAAAAATAAAACATCATTTATTATATGATGAGTTGAAATCATTACTTCAACTGACAGATCTTTGAAAAGAAATGACTATGAATTTCATAACAGATCTGTTGTTTAGTAATGAGTAAATAAAAAGAAGTCATGTATAACTTGATTTTTATGATAGTCAATTACTGCATGATCATGATTGTAATTCATATGCTTTTATGACATCAATTTAAATTCAATTCATGAGAGAAACTATGTTATATATATTGAATGAACAAAACTTTCTGAGAAAGAAAATCGCTCATTGATTACATGATGACTTCATGTCATTGAAACAGTAAGTTTTAAGACTATGTATTAAATAATAAATCTATAACTTTTATTCAGCGTGTGATGCTTGAGTAAACTTTTATGAATGTCTGTGTTGTTTATTGTAACACATCGTCTTTGCTCTACTCTTCATTGATGATATTTTATACAATGATGTTTTGATTTGATTCTTGATTTGAAGACGAAAAACATTTCTTTGCACTCATGATGCTCATGATTATAACGCAGAAACTGTGTTCTCTTGCTTAATAATTATCATTCATTGAGCAGAGAAATGTGTGATGAAAGAGAGATATGCATGATGAGAAGATAAAGTATGATTGTATTAAATAACTCTTTTCTTCTTTTAATTTAACTTATGTCACATAGATGTTGAATAAATTGTTAGTATAAATGTGCAATTGCAATTGTTTGATGCTTAGCTGATTGATAGTAGAGATGCATTCTGAATTTTTTTTTTTCAAGTTTTACATGCTTATGCAGTCTAAAACTATGAAACATGATGCTATTTATTTAAATAGTAGCACTGAAGCGCTGTGTATATGCTAAATTACATGTAATTTAGTCATAATTGTTGCTGTATATCTTCTCATTGAGCAGTCAGATTGTTAATGTGTGCATACGAGCGCGTAACATGTTTATATAATCAAGTAATCATATAAACAAATTGAAATTATGAAAGCTGATCACTTCAATGTGAGCTTTCAAATTTGCTGTTTGATTATTTAGCTGAGTGAGCTAGACAAGCGATTGATGTGTTGTGAAAGTTGATCACTTTAACGTGAGCTTTCATTCGCTGTTTGATCATTTAGTTGAATAAACTAAATGAGCTCTAAGTTGTTTGTGAGCATTGCAATGCAATGCTCAATCTGTGTATTGTGAAAGCTGATCACTTTGACGTGAGCTTTCAAATTTGCTGTTTGATCATCTAGTTGAGCGAATTAAATGAGTGATCAATGTATTGTGAAAATTGATCACTTTGACGTGAACTTTCGTTCGTTGTTTGATCATTTAGTTGAGCAGACTAAATGAGCTTTGAATTGTTTGTGAGCATCGCGATGCAATGCTTGATCTGTGTATTGTGAAAGCTGATCACTTCAACGTGAGCTTTCAAATTTGCTGTTTGATCATTTAGCTGAGTGAGCTAAATGAGCGATCAATGTATTGTGAAAGTTGATCACTTTGACGTGAGCTTTCATTTGCTATTTGATCATCTAGTTGAGCAAACTAAATGAGCTTTGAGTTGTTTGTGAGCATCGCGATGCAATGCTCAATCTGTGTATGTGAAAGCTGATCACTTTGTCGTGAACTTTCGTTCGCTGTTTGATCACATGATCTTGTTGTTTGTGAGCATCGCAATGCAATGCTCGATCTGTGTATGTGAGCATAACATGCACGCATTATGCTATTACTGCTCTGTTGATGAGATTGTTCAGCTCTTCTAACAAGCATAGCTTGCAGAAGATTCGTAGTCAGCATCTCATACAGATAAATCTCGTTATTGATCTCATTGAACTCGATGAATTCATTGAATTCAAGAAGTTCATTGAATCTAAGAAGTTCGAAGAGAAAAAAGAGAGTGAGTGATTGTATTTCAACACTTCAGAATATCTGATCAATCTATTTTGAAAGATTTCTTCTGATTGCTTTATCTGTAGTTTTCACTTGAGACATGAGCATCTTCAAAGTTCATGACTATCGTTGCAGTTCACGCATCGTCTTTTATTCATCGACACAATGCATCTTTTGATGTGATGCTTGTCTGCACATTTGAAGCAGCATTCTTCATTTTTGCAAGATCTAGTCACATGATCAAAATCGAAGCACTTGTAACACTGTGTAATATGACAGTTCTTTTCAAACAACTTGCATGAGCGTCTTGATATGAGTCTAGCATGCTCATGTTCAATAGTCGATTCGTCATCGTTTTGATTACAATCTCTACGATGAGTGATGAGTGAATCTTCTCACTTTCAACTATCTTCTTGAATCAAGCTATTTTCAACATCTTTAAATTTTCATGAAGTCTTGCATTGTCTTTCATCAGTTTTTTGATGATCATTTTTCGATTGCTTGTGTTCAGTGTGATGTGTATATCATGTGTCAGTATCGCGAAGCTTCAACACATTACATGCGCTGAGTCTGCGATTCTCTTCACTCATTTTTGAGACTTTTTCAAAGCTGCTTGAGCTTCTGAGCTTACTGCATGCAATGCAACATCTTCGCTTTCAAGCTTGCAAATCAACATGATTAGATCTCGTTACATCATTAACATGTTTTCGATTTTCTGAAAGATCTGATCAACTGACTTCTTTTGTATCTCTTTCATCTTTTTTCTTTTCACTATTTTTACTAGAACTTCACGTCTTTTGCAAAGCAACGATAAATCACCTTTGAGTTGTTGCTTTCTCATCGTTGTTTCTTCTCTTGCTACATTGACTTATGATGATGTTTTGAATGTGAAACGCGTATTCTTTTATGCTTGTAGCTGTTTATTGAGAAGTTGAATGAATGTCTTCAACTTCTGTACATTTTTCGCAATGAATGCATCTTGATTCTCTTTCTTTTCAATCTTTCTTTCTGAAATGTTTTGAAAATGTTGAATCAGCTTTAAAGTCACTTTCTTTCATGAATGATCTTTGCTCTTCTCTTTTTTTAACGTCGATGTCTGTGTTAGCAGATCAATGATGCTGATAATGTTCATCTTGTCATTGCGTAAGCGTTTAAACCTTGCGTCGCTGTTTCTTTGTGACGAGTCAACGTTGCTTGCGATCGTCTTCGAATCAGCATTATTGCTGTTCATGCAATTTGTCATCATTTATTCATCTACTTGATTCTTACTCTCTCATTTGTAGTGCTCTTTTCAAAAATTCGTTTTGCGCGCGTTGTGATTGTTTCTAATGAGTTTTAAAACAAAAGATAACATCATATGATTGTAAAGATGTCAAGAAGTAAACTTCTTTGCAACAATTTATGCTTGTTAAATTGCAGTCTCAATCAAAAAAATTCAGAATAAACATTGCATATCTTGCTTACATCATCAACTTTGCTATCAGCTTTGTTATCAACTTTGTTATTAACTTTATCATCAGCTTTGTTGATTTTTTGCAACTTTGAAGTTGTTGAAAATTGAGTGCACATCATTTTAATACTTGAAACAGAATTTTTTCAAGTAAATACTAATATAATTATTTGTACAAGCAATTCTTTATTAAAGTTGTGAAAAAGAACTTTGATACAGAATGATGATGAGATAAGAAGAAAATGAAGATTGAGAAAAACTGAAAAAATGTTAAACAAAACAATGATTATTATTCACTCTTGTTTATGCTTTATCATCTCAACAACACAATTTAATTGAAAGACAAGCAATGTTTATGTATTATTCATACATGATTGATGCTATCATCTACGTCAACTACACATTACATATACTATTTATAATATCATCTACATGCATTATAATTGAAGATGAATCATCATTCAATTGAAAATTTCTTTTTTTCTTGTTTTCTTACAAAGATTTAAAGATTTTTATTGAGAGCTTCTAAAGTAAAATCATGAATATGCATCATCATTTATCAAGATAAATCAAGACATTGATTATTAAGATTGAGAATGAACTCACTTAGAAAAAAAGACAATTATCATGATGAATTTACACATAGAAATTAAATCAAAGACTAGAATCAGAGACTAAATTGAAGATTAGATCTGAGTTAACTCTGAAACTTTGTGACTCTGTTAAAACATCATTTAGATCACGTCATATCTTTGACTTAATATGTCATGAATTATGTCATGTTCAATTTGACAATGCTTGATAAACTCTTTATAGTTCATTGATTCTCTTAAGTCATCAAGAGCTTCTTAATAATTAGCTTTATCATAATATATATTCATTCTATGTTTGCTTAAAATATCACATTGTCATATCACATTTATAAATTTCATCTATTCGTCTAGTAGACTTGATCATCACAAAATGATATTCAATTAAGTCAGATGCTTGCAATCAACTATTTTGTTGATTATCTCATTTATCAAAGATAAAGAATAGCGATTTCTTTTAATAATAGCATTGAGCTTTTAATAATTAATGCAAAATTGTAAATCTTTATTTGCTTTTAAAATAAATAGAATGAGAAAGAAATATGAAACTTTGCTAAAAGTTATAAATTCTTTGAAAAAATTTTCATTCAGATATTTCTTTACTTTCTGAAGCTTGTAAAAAACATTTAATATGCTCGACAGCAAGATGATATTACATCACTAGTAAGTTTTATCTTATGATCATATAAATAATAAGATGATAACTTGACTTTAATATCTTTCAGATTGTGAGTCATTTTATTGATTAAAAAGATGTTTATAACATTTAGTTTGCATTGAGTATTATAAATGATTTCTTTATTGATGTCTTCAATAAACATAGCAAAAATCTCTGTCTGATTCTTCTTTTTTCATTGTTGACAACGAGATTCATCTGTACGTAATGTTAACTACGAATCTTTTGATTCTATTCTATGTTTGAATAGAAGTTAGAAAAGTCAAGAGATCTCAATTTAACGCAGTTTAAATGATGTTAAAACGTTGCGTGATCATGAAAGCTGTCATGCAGAGTTTTCATCTACGCAACAACACTCTTTCTAACAGTCACAACTGATCTACAAAGAAGACTAATGACATGTTGAAGTCAGTAAGAGATGAAAAGATACTACTAGTAGAAAAGTCGATTCAGATGATGAGTCTGAGATTGTGACTATAAGTGATTGAAGAATTGATGACTCGTTGACTGCATCAATATACTGAAATGTCTTTATCACATCAACAGTGTCATCAAGTAATTGATGAAAAGATATCAGATAGAATAAATAAATCAGATGATGAGTCTTGAGTTTATGACTACATATGTTTAAAGAAGTAGTGACTCGTTAATCACGCTGATATACTGAAAAAGCTTGAGCTCATCTTTTTTACTTGACATCAAGTCATACATCTATCTACATGAAAAATCGAGAGTGCATGAGAATGATCAGAATGCATCTCTACTATCAATCAGCTAAGCATTGAACGATTGCGATCGCACGTCTATACTAACAATCTATTCAACGTTTACATGACATAAGTCAAATTAAGAGAAGAAAAGAATTATTCAATACAATCACACTCTATCTTCTCATCATGTGCATCTCTCTTTCATTACACATTTCTCTGCTCAATGAATGACAATCATTGAGCAAGAGAACACAGTTTCTGCGTTACAATCACAAGCATCATGAGTGCAAAGAAACGTTTTTCATCTTCAAATTGAAAATCGAATCGAAACATTATTGTATAAAATATCATCAATGAAGAGCAAAGCAAAGATGATGTGTTACAACAAACAGCACAGATACTCATAAGAGTTTACTTAAGCATCACACGCTGAATAGAAGCTATAGATTCATTATTGATAACATAGTGTCAATTTTATTGTTTTGATAATGTGAAGTTGTTGTGTAGTCAACGAGTGATTTTCTTTCTCAGAGAGTTTTGTTTATTTGATACACATAGCATAGTTTTTCTCATGAGTTGAGTCTAAATCGATGTTACAAGAATGTATGAATTCAAATATTCTTTTTTCGTTTTACTAATGTTTAAAAAAAGATGACATTTATGTTTTAAATCAAGAATGACTTTTTCTGAATGATTGAAACTGAGTACTTAAGAATCTTTGAAGCATTACTATGAGTTGCTAAAAAGATAAAAGTTGATCATGATTAACTTAAGTGCTTTGTATTTGACGAGATTAAAAAAATAGAAATAGAAATATTTAAAAAATACAATAGTATCATGTTTCATGTTCAATAATATTTCATTTTTATTCATTCAAAGTTTGCTCAATATAGCTTCATAATGCTCAATATCAATTATCAGCATTGACATAGTCAATTTCTTATGACTTTCAATCATGAGATTGAGCAGAATCTTATGAGTAATATTCTTTCTTGCTAACTTTTCATCATAGTCTCATATTAACTTCTCTTTGACTAGTAATAAAGATTGAATTTTAAGTTTCTTGCATACTTTATTGACTAGTCTGATATGTATCAATGTGTAGATGATGAAATCACTGTTTATCAAGAATCAAAGACTGAAAGATTTATTTTAAAAGATGAGAAATGCATTAATCAGAAAAGACTTTTCAAAGTAGTTTTCTTTCAATAAAACTTTGATTTAACTGCATAAAAATATGATTTTTATCTTTTTGATGATTCTGAAAGAAATAACTAGTTTTTTAAATCAGAATTTGACTCAAAATTTGAATGATTAAACTTATCATCTTTTAAAACATTAACTTTAAATCAATCAAAGCACTCTTTAGTAGTATGATCTGATTTATGACAGATGAAACAAATTTCAACTTGTAAATCAATGTTTTTAACGCTAGTTAAAATCGCGTCATATGACTTTGAATGATCAACAAGTGTAGTAACTTCAATCTTTCTATAGAAAGTTCTTGAAACTTCATCAGCAAAGATGACTTGCTTTCTGACTTTGTTCAGAAATTTCTTTTCTTTAATGTCACTCATGACTCAATGCTTATTGTTCAAATGAATCAGATAATTATGAATTTTATTCAAAGATTCTGACTGAATTAATTGACTACTTTAAGTTGCATGAAGATGATAAACTATCTTGTTTTATAAATTAATAATCAATTGCTTTTCATGATACTTTAAATAAAAGAACAGACGTTGAAACATTAAATAAAAGTCACTGAATTTACTCTTTTCTTAAGAAAGATTAATATACTTTCTTTGAAAGTTTATCTCTTTGTCAGAATCATCATATAGTTAAGCAAGTTCATTTAGTAGATCATTGATTATTTTATAAAGATTCAATGAATCTTGTTAATGTCAAGCTAAAATGACTTTGACTGCATTTTTGTTAATTCTGAAGTGAATATAGATCAGTATCGCTTTATTAGTATTGAAATGATTGACGTTAATCTTCAGCTTGTCATGAATCTTTTCTTATCAATTATTTCAGATGAATTCAGTTTCATTTATAAACAGAAATGAATTTGAAAACTTCTGAGATTGCTTACTGAATGTGAAAAGAATAAAAGTCAATAAAGTGATATTTTTAGTCACTTGCAGTTAATGTTGTGCTTCAGTCAATTTCTTCTGAAGCATCTGATTCAATTGATTCAATCATTTCTTTGCTTAATCAATTTCTTCAAAGCAAGTCTTTCATATTTGTTCGCTTGATATCTTGTCAAATAAATCACAAGCTTTTACATTTAAATCTTGTTGAGTTCAAAGACTGTTCAAATCTGCTAGAAAAATCTTTGAGTCTTATTCAACTCAATGTTGTAACTGATTTACATTTTTTATATTTCAAAGAATAAAAGTTTTCAAGAAATCATTGAAAGTAAACTGATTGCATCAAGTTGAATCATTGAGATCAAGTTGAGTTCTTAACTCATCAAGACTCAATTTAAGTGATCAGTGATGAAACTCATCTGTACGTGATGCTGACTATGAATCTACTATTTAGCTACAGTAAAGTTTAAAGATTATCAAAAGATTGAACAACATTGAGACGCTGCGTGATGATGAAACGTTGTACATTGATTGCGTGCAAAGTTTTTGCAATCGTGCAGACTTTAATAATCTCAATGCGCATGTTACAAAGCAATCTGCACGCAGATGAGAAAGTCAAATAGAATGCAAAACTATGAGAAAAATCGCTTATGAAAATCATTTGATTCAGTATCTCATCATCATGATGACAAGAACTGAAATAGAACATTCTCATGTTTGATTTGTTAAGAATTATTAGCAGAAAGAACTTGAATCATGAACATTATTTAAATTTACATGCTAACTATGTATAAATCTTGTTAAGACTGCATGTCTGTTACTACAACATAAACAACTTACGAGTTTTATTAAGTTTGACATGAGTAAACTTGAGAATCTCATTAATATCATTTAACAGACGTTCAGATATAAACATTCTATACATAAATGATACATTAATGAGAAAACTTCATTAAGAGAAGAGAAACACAAGCGAATTAGTAAAGAATGATCAAACTATGCTGTTTGATTAAAAGTGTAGCATATGAACTTTTCTGCAAGACATGATTGATCTGCATGAGAAAGATCTTTACAGATAACACAAAATAAATGAGTTGCATGCTTTACAAGTGAAGTGAGTGTCTGTAAGATGTGATATACAATGATGATGACTGTTAATCTCAAGAATTTTATTTCTTCACTGAGCTTTGACTTTTGAATGTCTTGATGATAAAATCAATTTCTAGTCAAAGACATCATTTGTATAGTTTGAAAGAACAGTAATGCATGTTAATGTGATTAAAGAAGAAATTAACTGTGATATGCATGTATATTGCAGATGAAACATTTGCAACTCATGCTTAAGAAGTAAACTGTTGAAATTTAAGCAGTGAGAAATCTCGTTCATCTTGAACTGTGAATCTGTCGCAAGAAATTCTCTCTGAGTAATTTCTCAAGTTTAAAAGAGAAATCAGCATAGAGATTGTGCTCTATGTATGTTGCATGCAACTTTTTTTTTATTTTCTCAAGTTTTACATGCTTATGTAGTTTAAGACTATGAAACATGATGCTATTTACCTAAATAGTAACATTGAAGCACTGTGTATATGCTAAATTACATGTAATCTAGTTATAATCATTGCTGTATATCTTTTCATTGAGCAGTCAGATCATTAAAGTGCGTATATGAGCATGTGACATGTTTATATAATTAAGTAATCATATAAATAAATTGAAAGTATGAAAGTTGATCACTTCAATGTAAGCTTTTGAATTTGCTGTTTGATCATCTAGTTGAACGAGCTAAATGAATGATCAATGTATTGTGAAAGTTGATCACTTCAATGTGAGCTTTTGTTCGCTGTTTGATCATTTAGTTGAGCAAACTAAATGAGCTTTGAATTATTTGTAAGCATCGCGATGTGATGCTTAATCTGTGTATTGTGAAAGCTGATCACTTTGACGTAAGCTTTTAAATTTGCTGTTTGATCATTTAGCTGAGCGAGCTAAATGAGTGATCATTGTATTGTGAAAGTTGATCACTTCAATGTAAGCTTTCGTTTGCTGTTTGATCATCTAGTTAAGCAAATTAAATGAGCTTTGAGTTGTTTGTGAGCATCGCGATGCAATGCTCAATCTGTGTATGTAAAAGCTGACCACTTCAACGTAAGCTCTCATTTGCTGTTTGATCATTTAGTTAGTCAGACTAAATGAGTGATCTGTGTATTGTGAAAGCTGATCACTTCAATGTGAGCTTTCATTTGCTGTTTGATCATCTAGTTAGTCAGACTAAATGAGCAATCTGTGTATTGTGAAAGTTGATTACTTCAATGTGAGCTTTCATTTACTGTTTAATCATCTAGTTAATCAAACTAAATAAGCAATCTGTGTATTGTGAAAGCTGATCACTTCAACATGAGCTTTCGTTCACTGTTTGATCATTTAGTTGAGCAGACTAAATGAGTCTATTGAAAATATGTTGCATACATTGCATGCAACATACATAAGACATGATCTCTATGCTGATTTTTCTCTTAGCGAGAAGTAATCTTTCACAACAGATTCACAGTTCAAAATGAGCAAAATCTTTCATTACTTAAATTTTGACAATTTACTTCTTAAGCATAAGTTGCAGACGTTTCATTAACGATACACATGCATATTACAGTCAATTTCTTCTCTAATCACATCAACATGTGCTATTGTTCTCTTAAGTTATACAGATGATGTTTTCAACTAAAGATTAACTCTATCATCAAGACATTCAAGAATCAGAGTTCAGTGAAAAGATGAAATTCTCAAGATTGACAGTCATCATCATTGTATATCACATCTCACAGACGCTCGCTTCGCTTGTAAAATGTGCAACTCATCTGTTTTGCATTATTTGTAGAAATCTTTCTTGTGCAAATCAATCATGTTTTGCAGAAATGTTCATATGCTACATTTCTAATCAGACAGCGTAGTTCAATCATTCTTTATCAACTCGCTTATGTTTCTCTTCTTTTAGCAAAGTCTTTTCATCAGCATATCATTTGCATATAAAATGTTCATGTTTGAACATTTGTTAAACGATATTAATGAGATTTACAAGTTTATTCATGTTGAACTTAATGAAACTCATGAGTTACTCATGTTGTAGTAACAGACACGCAGTCTTAACGAGATTTATACGTAGTTAGCATGAAGATTTAAAGAATGTTCATGATTCAAGTTCTTTCTGCTAATCATTCTTCACAGATTAAACATGAAAGTGTTCTGTCTTAATTCTTGTCATCACAAACGCAGCGACAAGATATTGAATCGAATGATTTTCATAAGCGATTTCCCTCATAGTTCTGCGTTTTATTTGACTTTCTTATCTGCGTATAAATTACTTGTAGCATGCGTATTGAGATTATCAATGTCTGTGAGATCATGAAAACTCTGCATGCAATCAACGCACAGCGCTTTGCAATCAAGCAACGCATTGATGTTGTTCAAACTTTTGATAATCTTTAAACTTTACTATAGCTAAACAGTAGATTCGTAGTCAGCATCGCATACAGATGAGTTTCATCGCTAATCTGTTGCATGCAATGTATATAATATATTTTCCATAGATCAGAAGCTTGAAACGAGAAAAAATCTTTATGAAAAGAAATATAAAGAGTCGCTTTATGCGCTCTTTCTTGCCTTGTTTCGCGAATGATAACGCGAAACTCAGCAGAAGCAATAGCTCAGAGTCAGAATTCAAAACATCGACGATAGAAATCAAAAAGTCAACGTTAAAGATTAAAATTAATTTATGAGATGAACTTAACATAAGTTCATCAACAAGCAAACAACTGCAGAACAACATTGTTGATTTATTTCACAGTCAACAAAAATCGTTCACATCAGCAAATAGAAAAACGTAATACATGTTTAGTTCACTTGATGCATTGATGCTAAATTCACATGCAAAGATGCATAATGACAAGAATACAATCAATTTGCGAAATGTGAATTTGCAGCAAAAAGAGCAAACACGAGCGATTGTGAAATTCAAAGAAATGAAAAAGCGAAAAGCAATGAACAGTTTGCAAAAAGAAGCTAGCATCGAAGTTAGTACTAGCAAGTGCTACAATGTCATCTTTAAAAAGATGCAGATAAAAAGACTGCGCGAAAGAATTGAATTCGCAGTCAATTAGCTAAAACAAGCAATATCAGAACAGAAAGAGATTATAAATCATAGCTTAATCTACATTTGAAAAGCATGTGATGAAAGCATAGAAAACTCGATTCAGAAGCAAATGAATCGACTTCAAAGTCAAACAAACAACAAACTGAAGATCATTCTACAATTGATTCAACAAAATGTTGAAAACATCAAAAAGAAAATCAACGCAAAGCAAATGACAGAGAATTCGCAAATTTCGCAGAAGATGCAGAGTTCGCAAACGTTGCAAGTCATGGAAAATTCGCAAAAATCAACGCAGAAGTTCACATATGTGCAAAAAGCAGCTCAAGTCACAAGCGTAAATGCAAATGTGAATGCAAATGCAGATGAATGAAATCTGATTACCAAGAAATTCTCGTCAAAATCACAAAAAAATCATATCATGAAAGAAGATTCATTGTCAATCTCAAAAATGAGAACTGAACTTTAAAGATGATGAAAATGCGAGATTCAATGAATAATGCATTGAAAAAGACGAAAATCGATCTAATAGTCATCATGATAGTCAAAATGCAAAAGAAAAACAACAATGTTTTGATGATATTGAAAATATATATCGCAGATGTTTTACTAGCACAAAGAGCAATATGAAAGCATGTTTTTGATGTTAAAAGCATTAAGAAAGACGAGAAATAACACAAAATAATTATACACAGTCTGAAAATTGAAATCTTCAACATGAAAACTGAAATGAAAAATCTGAAAACTAAATTAAAGTTCTTCAATCTTAAATTGAAACTAATAATCAATTTTATATGATTATAATAATAATAAATTCATACACTCTTGTAACATCGATTAGATCAACTCATAAGAAACTTTATGTTATTTGTATCAAGTGAACAAAACTTTCTGAGATAGAAAATCACTCGCAGTCTATATGACTGCTTCACGCAGTTGAAACAGTGAGTTTTGAGACTATGTATCAAATTTGTTCGCGTTAATCACATGTTAAAGAACAAGTGTTCTAGTCACTTTAAATTGCTTCAAGAGCTTCATTTTCATCATCATCTTCACTATTGTTCTGAGACTCTTCATGATGATGATGATTATTCAATAGTTCAAGAAGTCAGCATTTTGTAACATTCTTGATTGCAGATGCAATCAGTTCAAGCAATGCATAAGTACATGCTTCGTCGTTTGATGACTTTATTCGTAATCACATTGCAAACTATTCATGTTTGAAACATTTCTAAAGTGCAGATAAACGTTCAGATCTATGCATTTAATTCTGATGTGCATTGCAAGAATGCTTTCTGCTTTTTGAAAATCATCACGCATCTTTATCATCTTATTGCTCAGATGCAATCTTTGTGCTGAGATTGCATTAATGTCTGCAACGTGTTCTCTGTACTTTTTTCATCATTGATTTCATTGATCTTTGTGATACTGCGCTATTGCAATGCTATCGCTTGTTGAAATCATTGTGAAGAAGAGAATGTGTCATCTGCATCTCAACTGTATCTTCACATCTTTTTGAATGAAGACATTCAGAAGTACTATTTTCTTGATGATGAGTAAGTAAGAAATGACGTGATTAACTCTCATTAAACGAGCGCGTATTAGTTCATATGCTTGTCTGATCTCTTGCATTCAATCATTGACTCAACTGTATAGCATGATCTTGTTCTGTAGCATGTTCAGATGAACATGTAGCGAGCTTGTATATGTTTCTGTCTTTAGAGTTTCAATGCTTACTCTTTTGAATGCTTCTGCTACGTGATGCAGAGTCTGATTCTGAAGTGTTTCTAGTCTGCATTCTTTGCTTAACAGTTTATTTTTCTTGTCATGTTGATGTCAGATTGACGCTTTAAATGTGATTTCTGATCTCATTACTGCTGAGTATACTTGTCTCACTTTTGTGAAGATAGCTTCTCATGTGAAGACTTCAAGATGACTAAATGTCAGCATTCTTGTGACGTGATTCATCTTTATTTGTTGAAGATGCGCACTTCATTGCAGTTTCATGTTCAGTTGCATCTTTAGAACTTGTACATCTGATTTCAATTTGATAATTGAATTTTCTATTTATATATTAATCATCATGTCGAATCTCTTCAATTTTCTAGTGAAATGCGTAAGCTTGTACTTTTCTGATGCGAACGTTGCATCATAAGTGCAAACTCATTTCGCGCAAACATCATGTGCTTTGCTCAATGTTCTGCAAATTTCTTCAATGAATCTGTCGTAGACTAGAATGTTAATATCATTTACGAAGTCAAGCACTTCAATTTTAATTCTCAGTGCTTTGCATTTTTGATTAAACTTGCGTTGAAGAATAGAAAAAGAATCAATGAAATGAAAGACTTCTGCAATATGTTTGCGTTTATTTCGCGCATGTTGCTCATTTATCTCGCGCATGTTGCTCATTTATTCATCAAATATTAGTGATGTTTCTTGATTTTTTAGAAAGCTGCGTGTTCATTCAATTATGTAGCTTGACGTTCTTTTCATTTTCAGCATATGCAAAAGTCTGACGTGTAAGACTTGATTAAACGCTTTAACGATGTTTAAGCTTAGCATGAAGATCACATATTTGATTTCACAGCTTCACACTGTGTGAACTTGATTTATTAGTAAATCTAACGTCAAGATCACGAATTACTTATGTTTTAGTCTCATTTGAACATTTGATAGCATGTGATGAGTCTTGACTATGTCACTCAATCTTTTGATCATGATCAACTTCAGCGCTTTGCTCATGATATCAAGCAAAGCAATGAGTCGATACATCTTTGAATCAATATAGTCACTTTTCTTTGATTTACATAGTACTATTGTCTGAGTTTTTTTGAACTGCTTTGAATGATACTTGTGTGTTACACATGCATTGAATAAACTCGTCAATACTGAGATCAGTTTCGCAAGACTTGCTTGAAGCACTCTGTTTGAAATATCTGAAGTGCTTGATGCTTTGTCTGCTTTTACTCATTTGATTGTTTGCTTCAATTCATCTTCTGTGATGTGTGAATTAAATAAGACTGTCAGAGATATGAACGACTTTGCGATGTCATTGACATTCGCTTGAGAAGATGAAGAAAAGAACTTTTCTCGCAGTATCTTGATTTTTTTCTCAAACGTCGTTGTCATATGATCAATGTCGCTTCACTTCAGTGATGAAAACTGAGAAAGCTTTTTAGATAGCTGACTTTCGATTCTAACTCATTTTGCAAAGCATCATATCAATTTGAGTACTTCGCTCAACTCATGCATTTTTGATCTGAAGTGTACACATTTCATTTGTTGAATGATCTTGTTTTTATGATCATTGTGCTTCAGATATTCATTTCACACTTTTAATGTGTCTTACGTTTTTCATATGATTTGCAGTCATCTTAATTTCATTACTACTTCAAAGCAGCTTTGATTTCAAAAGTCTTTTGCTCAATTTGATGACTTTGTCAAGAAAGTAGATTTCTCAATGATCTTCTGTAATACTCTGATAATCTTACACACTTTGTTATTCATCATAGTCTTGTCGTCTAGAGAGTGTTTCAAAGATAAATGTATTCGCAAATAAGCACTCAATGCTTCTGTATTTATTTTCTTTCAAAGTCATCAAGTTGAGAGTTGCACTGAGATTGTTTGTAAACATAACTCTGTGACAATCAAAAGATGATTCAATCTCTGATGCAGATCAATTCGTATCTTGCACTTGCATGTCATGAACTGTATTTTCTCGCTGCTAAAAACTAGATCAATCATCGTAAATTGATTATAAGCTTCGCAAGTAATAGTGTTTGATTTCAGCAATAATTTCAGTCTTACATTTGTAATGATGTTTAGTAGAGTATCAATTGTCGTATGACGAGTGAAGCATCTTCATTCTTCTCAATGAGAATGATGTAAATTGAAATTTTCTACAATCAGTTGTTCACAGTCATTCTTGAGTAGTTTGTTCAAACGAGAAATGATTAAAGATTTCTCTGTAAATGTAGTAAACAGTGAGCATGAATTGTAAATGTTTAGAAGTCTTAGTGTCTGCGTTTCATCATCTGCGTTGCAAGTTAATATTCTGATTAAGCAAATGTCTGATTCAGCTGTTTCTACTATTCATTGATTAAATCTTAAATATTTATTAATGTATATGCATGTTCTTGATTGAGATGACGAGTTTTTCACTAGATAAAAGAAGTTGTGTGCTGAGCTAAATGTCTGTGAATCATTGTTGTTGCAATCTTACTTCTGTATAGCTACTATGTTAAATTCGCGAACTTCTCTGTTAATTAGAAATGATTCTTGAATTCTTAATAACTTTCTGATGTTGTACTGTAAAATTCATAGAAAATATTGTTTTATCATAAAGTTGTTCATAGCTGTTGTTGACTTTGCAATGAGAAAACTCTTTGTATGCTTTCGATCATCGAGAATCTTTCTCACTTTCTGATTGAATGTTTCTGAATCTACTCAGATGTCATCTCATCTGAGTCGCTACTTATGTAAGAGAAAAAATCGACTCGTCTCTTCTTGATCTCTACTATCTGTCAAGCTGATTCATCAGCGATTCAACTGCATGTTTTCAACATGACTGTTGCTAAGCTTGAGAGATTCATTGAATCGAAAGAGTTCATTGAATCTAAAGAGTTCAGAAACAACAAGAAGAATGTGCAATTGTATTTAGACATTTCAGAGTATCTGAATGATCTGTTTCTATAGATTTCAAACGCTTGTTTCATCTGCTGTTGTCACTTGAGACAGATGCATCTTCAGAGTTCATGATTTTCATTGCAGTTGATGCAACGTCTTTTATTTGAAGACATCACGCACTTCTTGATGTGATACTTGTCTGCGCATTTTTCGTAACGCTGATTCTTTCTGCAGAACTTAATCATGTGATCAAATTCGTGACATCTGAAGCACTGTGTGATGTGACAATTCTTTTCAAATAGCTCACATGTACATTCTTGATATGAGTTCAACATACTCACGTTCATTAGTTGATTCATCATCGCTTTGATCGTGATCTTTATGATGAGCGATAAATGAGTCTTTTCGCTCTTTGCTATCTTCTTGAGTCAAACTATTCTTAGAACTTTCAAATCTTCATAAAGTCTTACGTTATCTTTTATCAATCTTTCAATGATCTTTTTCTGATTGCTCATGTCTATTGTAGTGTGTACTTCATATGTCAGCACTGCGAAGATTCAACGTGCTACACGTGTTGAACTCACGATTTCTTTTGCTCATGTCTGAGTCTTTTTCAGATTTGCTTTAGCATCTGAGCTAACTGCGTGAAGAGAAATATCATTGCTACTCAGCTTGCAAAGTGACATGATTAGATTTCTTTGATCTGTCAACACGTCTGCGATTCTTTGTAAAATCTGTTCAATCGACTTCTTCTGTATCTTTTCTATTTCTCTTTTGTTCATTATCTTGATCATGACTTCTCATTTCTTACGAAGTGACAACAGATCATCTCTGAGATGTTGCTCTTTTATCGCTATTTCTTCTCTTGTCATGTTCGCTCATGACGTGATTTTCGTTGAAAGACGCGTGATTCTCTGTATATGCAACTGCTTGTTAAGCAGTTGAATTGATGTCTTCAGTTTTTATACATTCTTCGCGATGAATGTGTTTTGATTCGCGTGATGTTTTTCTTCTGAGTCAAGTTGAAGATGTTGAATCAGCTTTAATGCTATCTCTTTTCATGAATGATCTTTGCTCTTTTCTTTCTCTAACGTTGATATCTTTATTAGTAGATCAATAATGTTAGCAATGTTCTCTTCATCATTGCATGAGTGTTTCAATTTTGCATTTTTGTTTTCTTGCAATGAATCGATGTCGCTTGCAATCATCTTCGAATCAGCATTGCTGCAATTCGTGCAATTTATCGTTGTTCAATCATCTTCTAAATTCACTCTGTCTTATTTATAGTGCTCTTTTTCAAAATTTGTGATGCATGCATTGTGATTGTTTTTTTTATATGATTATTTAAAAGCGAAAATCAATTATGAAATAAACATGCATCAACGATTTTAGCTTTCAAAACCAAGACAGAAGTACAAAAACATTTGAAAAAATGACTTTTAGCTGCAAGATCAACATATCAAACAGTTGAATATAAAGACTATTGATCAAATGATCAATGTTAAAAATGTCAAATCTTTGAACATTTATAGAACAAATGTAACAGATCATCAAGATGCTTGTACTGCGAGCGAAATCATCAGATCTGAGAGCATAAATGTTAACTATTTACATGCAAAGACAAGTAATCATGCAATTACATGATTTTTAATTGTTGCAACTGTCAAAATGCGCACTTCGCAAATAGTGTAATGTGCAAAACATATCAGACAGCTCAGTTTATTAACTCACAAAAAGATCATCTAGTCACGAAATTGTAATGAGTATTGCATTCGAAATGTCACAAAATAACGCAAATGATGAAAACTTTGCAAACACGTTGAATATTTGAATTCTACAGCACAATTGCGCAAGATTAACGTTTTTTTTCTTTTTCTTCATTAAATGCATGCAGTCTATGACTATGACACTGTCTAGACGCTGTGTGTGTGCTACGTTACATGTAATCTGATCAAAGTCGCTGCTTTATATTTTCTCGTTAATCAATCACATCAATAGTTTGTGCATACAAGCGCTCGCAAGATCAACGTAAATTATGCATGCATGCATGAAATTTGCGAAAAACAAGACAGATATTGTTATACTACAAGAATCATGAATGAAAGATGAAAATATAACAATTTTGCATTCATCGTTTATCTGCATCAAATCAAATGTTCAGAATACTCAAGTCAGAGTACTGATATTTATTATGAAAAACGTAAAGAAATTTACATGCACATCAAGATCAGACATAATCAATAGCAAAGATATGCAAGCGATATTAATAGCGAACAATAAAATTCAGAGAGAAATTTTATTGTTCAATATTTACAACGAAAAGTTACAAAATGCAGATGACGAGCAATTATACATGATTGAGCGAGAATTAGCAAAAGTTATGCTAAATTCAGAGCAAAAAGTTATTATCATCGAAGACTTTAATGCACATCATAGTTAATGAAACGCAAAAATTTCAAACTCTATTAAAACGAAAGCGTTAATAAATTGAGTAAATTTACATAAGTATGATCTGATTAACACTTCTGATATAAACACATATCACAGCTATTCAAGTCAATCAAGCTTAATACTTAATTTAGCATTTGCATCAAAGAATATGCGTAATCACATCAAGAATTAACATATAGACGAGAATGTAGACACAGAATTCGATCATGAAGTAATTTTATTTACAATAGTTATGAAAAAGATGAAGTTGATCGAAAATTCGTTGAACGCGTAATACAATTTGCAAAAAGTCGACTGAAAAGACTTTGATGAGCATTTGCAAAAGACGAAAGACAAAATGATTGTCAAGATGCAAAAAATCACGAGTTTAGAAGCAAAAGTCATTTATTTGACTGAATGCATCAAGAATACAGTGAAATTATTCATATTTAAACAGCGAATATGCGCAAAATCAAAATTCTGGTGAAACAATGAGCTCATCGAAAGGCGAAAGGCGCTGTCGTCAAAAAAGCGAATCTGGAAAAGATGCAGAAGTGACGACGCATGGGCAGAGGTAGTGCAAACGCGAAATTCGTATCATGATGCAATAAAGCTGATCAAAAATCAATTCTGAATCAATTTCTTAAACAACGTTGAAGAAAAAAAAGTGTTTCAGACATACAAGTTCACTAAATCACGTCTAATTGAAAAGTTATTCTCAATACAAAACTTGCAAAAAGAATTGAAAATTGAATTCAATGAAAAGTGCGAGACATTTCTGAAAGCAATGTACTCATTATCTTTGAAAATTTAAATCAATGAAGAATTACTATCGAACGAAAGTATACAGAGTTATTGAAGAGAAAATCAAGCACGCTATTAACTTCTCAGCATTCAGAAAAGCACTTGAATCAGATGATATATCATTCACAATCATACAGTGAGCGTACAAAAGCATATCGAAAATCTTCAATTTAGTGTATTCAGATTTGATTGAAAACGACTATCATTCGAAGATATGACGCGAAGACACGAGAATTATTCTGAAAAAATCAGACAAGTTGAATTATTCAATTTCGAAGACATACAGAATTATTACGCTGCTAAACTGTTTAGACAAAGTAGCAGAAAAAATAATAGCAGTGCAACTGTCTTACACAGCTGAAATTAACGACAAGCTGCTGAATTTTGATCAAATGAAAGACAGAAAACAAAGATCAGCTATAAACGCAGTACTAAATTTAGTACATGATGCGCAAATGACAAAAAGTCACGAAAACACGCTTATCTGCTTACATCTAGATGTCAAAGAAGCTTTTGATCATGTTGCGTTGAAACAGCTGATCAAAATATTGATTAAATTGAAAATATCAATAAATTTAATCAATTAAGTAAAATGCTTCTTACAAAATCGAGTTATTGACTTAGTATTTGATGACGAACGTCAGAAATCAAAGAAAATAAGCACAGAAATATCGTAAGATTCATCTATTTCGCTCATTCTATTTCTAATTTATATTCGATACTTATTTCCGAAGATTCGCGCAAAGATCAAAAATCTACAGTCACTCAGCTACATTGACGACGTAGCACTATACGTGAAGGGAAAGAATATTGATAAGAATGTAAAAACGTTGGAAAATGCAGCAAAAATCGCTTTTACATGAGCAAAGAAAAACGCAGTGCAATTCGATGACTCAAAATCTGAATTGATACACTTTGAAAGTCACAAGACGACACTCAATCAAATGATTATTCTACTCAATAACACGATCATAAAATCAAAAACATGTGTACAATGATTAAAAGTCTGACTGAATCGAAAGCTTAACTTCAAAGTTCATGTGCAAATAAAAATCGTGACAGTCATAAGAACGCTACACTCGTTGTTTAAATTAATGAATAGCGAGTGAGAACTAAATGTTAAATCAGAAAAGCAGTTATATCTGACATGTGTCACATCTATTAGCGATTATGACGTTGAAATATGATGAAATAATCAAAAAAGCTACTTAGTCAAATTTCGCAAACTGCAAAACGCTGCATTACGAAAAATTCTGAATGCATTTCGAACATCATCAATAAATGCTATGCAAATAAAAGTTGAAATCTCGTCAATGAAGATACGATTAAATCAAAAGTGCAAGAACTATGCAATTTGAATAGTTAAGTTATTGAAAAAACACTTTATCAGAAAAAGAACATTTATTACATACTCATTTTAATACTCTATTGAATTGAATCTAGATCTGAACACATCGAAATATCTGAACTGAAACAAGATGAAGACGAATGTATCTTGAAAAGCTAAGAAGTGCAAAGACAGACTTATGCAGATATATCAAATATTGAACAAAGTGCAAAAAACATTGAATTCAATAAAAGAAATCAAAATTTCTCACTTCAAGAAATCATAAGAGCAAGAAATCAAGCATTTAGCAAAACTTCAAATCAAATTTGCAAAAGACGAAACTTGCAATATGATCAATACACACTATAGAGAATTAGAAAGAATTATCAAAAAGGCGAAAAACATAGTGATGTACACAAATGTATCGCAAATTCAAAAAAAGATAGCAGAAGTTGAAACAGAAATCGAAACAACAGTGATATTTACATATGAACTCGTTGAATGCAGCAAAGCGACAAACGTTTCAAACAAAATCATCATAATAAAAGCGAAACTGCAAGCTATTAACGATGCAATCGCAATGTGCAGCGAAAAAGCACTCAAAAACAGCGAAATTTGAGTGTACATGAACAGTCAAATGACTTTGCAAAGACTAAATGCAAAGAGCAACATCAATGTGAGATTATTTAATGATATACGACAAAATTTGATCAATTTACGTCAGAAACAGTGTCAAATTTGCATACAGTGAATATTAAGTTGTAAAAGCATTATTGAGAATGAAAAAGCAGATCAATTGATCAAAATTACTGCTCAAGAAGTATCAGTTATTGACAACATGAAAGCAATCATCATAAGCTTCATCAAAAAGCAAATTTGCAAAAAGATGAAATTACAATGATTAAAGATCTGAAAAAGCAGTATCAAAAAGAAAAATCAGTATCAAAAGAACATATTGAATGTGAATTTAAGTCATAAATCACCAAAAAAGTTGAGAAAAATCAATAGATTAACGTTTTCAATATTTATTCAGCTGGAAATGAAACATGATTATTTCAAGAGTTATTTACATCGATTATCAGAGAATAATTTGAACAAATGCTATGAAATATGCAATGCAAGACAAACGTTGAAGCATTTACTGCTGAACTGCAGACATTATAAAGCAGAGCAGAGAAAGTTTAAGAAAAAAGCTCAGCTCAAAAACACAGATATTATATTAACACTGTTCATCATCAAGATTGAAAGGATTGCAACACTAAAATATTTGAAAAATACTTGAATTATGATGAGAAAATGACTATTAGAAACGAAAGAGTAGAATGCGAAGAGTGCGAAGAGATGAAGAAAAACAAAAGTATGATTGCGAGAGTTTAAGCGAAAGCGCTTGTATATGCAAACTATTGATGTGATTGATCAATGAAAAGATATAAAGCAACAACTTTGATCAGATTACATGTAATGTAGCACACACACAGCGTCTAGACAGTGTCATAGTTATAGATTGCATGCACTTAATGAAGAAGAAAAAACATGCAATAAATTTTAATTTAAATGATTTCATCATAGTAGAAAATGATGATGCAGAAATGTGTTATAAAGCAAAAAAGAATGAAAAAAACTACAACATGATGAATATGAAATTATTAATAATGAGAAGAAAAAGAATAATGAAAGTGAAAAGAAAATAATAAAGTTGTTTAACTAATGATTTTTTTTATTTCTTCAAGTTTTACGTGCTTATGCAGTTTAAAACTATAAAACACGATGCTATTTACTTAAATAGTAGCATTGAAGTGTTGTATGTATGCTAAATTACATGTAATCTAGTCATAATTACTGCTGTACATCTTTTCATTGAGCAGTCAGATCGTTAATGTGTGCATATGAGTATGTAATCTGTTTATATAATCAAGTAATCATATAGACAAATTGAAGTTATGAAAGCTGATCACTTCAATGTGAGCTTTTGAATTTGCTGTTTGATCATTTAGCTGAGCGAGCTAGATGAGTAATCGATGTGTTGTGAAAGTTGATCACTTCGACGTGAGCTTTCATTTGCTGTTTGATCATCTAGTTGAACAGACTAGATGAGCTTTAAGTTGTTTGTGAGCATCGCGATGCAATGCTCAATCTGTGTATTGTGAAAGCTGATCACTTCAACGTAAGCTTTCAAATTTGCTGTTTGATCATTTAGCTGAGTGAGCTAAATGAGCGATCAATGTATTGTGAAAGTTGATCACTTCAACGTGAGCTTTCGTTTGCTGTTTGATCATTTAGTTAGACAGACTAGATGAGCTTTGAATTGTTTGTGAGCATCGCGATGCAATGCTCAATCTGTGTATTGTGAAAGCTGATCACTTCAATGTGAGCTTTCAAATTTGCTGTTTGATCATTTAGCTAAGCGAGTTAAATGAGTGATTGATGTATTGTGAAAGTTGATCACTTCAATGTGAGCTTTCATTCGCTGTTTGATGATCTAGTTGAGCAGACTAAATGAGCTTTAAGTTGTTTGTGAGCATTGCAATGCAATGCTCAATCTGTATATTGTGAAAGCTGATCACTTTGACATAAGCTTTTGAATTTGCTGTTTGATCATTTAGCTGAGCAAGCTAAATGAGTGATCAATGTATTGTGAAAGTGGATCACTTTGACGTGAGCTTTCGTTCGCTGTTTAATCATCTAGTTGAGCAGACTAGATGAGCTTTGAGTTGTTTGTGAGCATCGCGATGCAATGTTTAACTAATGAGTAACACTTATCTTACTTTCTAAGTTTTAATCATAACTCATAATCTTTTAAATTCATAGTGCATTATCTTTTTGCATTATCATAAAAAGTGTTTGATAAAAAGTCATGATGAAAATTATAAAGTTTTCATGATAAAGATTGTTTGATCAAGTTATTTACATTTATTTAATATCTTGTTGAATTGAATTAAGTTATTGAGTTAAATTGTTGAGTCAAGCTTTCTAATTCAACTTGAGTTTTCAGATTCAACTTCTCAACTCAACTTAACACTTTTTTCAAAAAATTTCAACTTGATTTAACACTTTTTGAGTCGAGTACTTGACTTGAACTTAAGTACTCAATTTAACATGATCAGTTTAAATCTACTTCTGAAGCTACATCTGAAACATTTAATGCAATCATGAACTACGATATTTCTACATTCTTCTTGTCAAGCTTATCAGATTCACTTTTACAAGTTCAAAATCTCGCTGTTATTCAATCAAAGAATAGATTCGTAGAAGCAAGAGAACGACGAGGCGTTAGACGTCAGCAAGAGTTCGAGAATTCTACACAAAGAGAGTTCTCACAGTATGAACATGTACTGATGAAGGCGGAACAACAAGGGCAAGAGCTACAGTAGAGGGTGAATCAGAGGCGGGGGCGAGATCGGGGGCGAGGTCGGGGTCGAGGTCTCACACGGGCAAGGGGTGAAGGGCAGCGAGGTGGAGGGCAGCGAGATGAACGTGCTGTCACACCCCCTTCCATCCAAACGGATGCAGGCCTGTTTGCAGCGTTTCATATGTAGCGAAAAAGGTGCTGAAACAGCGATATTGAAGCTCTTTGAACACGAAATTGAAGCTCTTTAAACAGTGCAAAATTACTGTGAAGAGGTTGCTCAGAATCATATGTAAACACTTGAATTGCCTACTAAATTTGGTGTGTAACTGAGTGATGCACAATGGAAATTTCAGGTTTCCCCGAGGGGGTGTACATGTAAGCAAAGGGGGGTGTACATTTAAGCCAGGGGGGTGTACGGGTAGCTGCTCCTTAAATTAAGTTGATGTATAAAAAGGTCTAAACGATTTGAACTATATGACGTACTATGATAATTAATTATTTGACGCTTACGACGTGTTTCAAATTTCTTCGCCTAAAGGCGAGAGAATTGGGTAACATCGTTACAAAATCTTTATCGTAACTTAATTGTAGATTCATCGTAAAAAGAATCCTGCATGAGTCGCTAAGGTACTGAGGCAACGAGTTAGCATTGTATTAAGTATTCTTAGTGTAATATTAGCGTGGGCCAGATTATACAGCGTCACCCTCCGTCCTGTAATCTTTATATGAGCAGTCAAGAAAGTCGGGTATAATGAGCGCATGAATCATAGCTGTCAGGGACAACTCGTTGCACAGCGCACTAAGGAAGAATTGCATGCCTCTCTTGAAATCACCTTAGCATACGTTGCTGAAATTCCTGCAAAGTCTGCTAATTCAGTCTTACAGTACGCTGGCTCTCTTGCATCACTGGTGGACTAACTGATCTGTATCTAGAGCTGTTGAACGTGCCATCCGGGACCGCGATGCTGTAAATTTGCGGCATCTTCGCCGATTTGTAAAGTCTGAACACGTACCAGCTTCTCTTACTCCAGTGACCAAGATTTCGACTTGCGAGAGCTATGAGACTACTGTAGAGTCCCGCAGCAGTGTTGGTGTGCCGGGAGATCTAGTTACCTCCCAACAATCCACCTTGCATCTTCTCATTTGCGCAGTCTCCATATTACCGTTTGAAAGAGTCCTCGAGTCGCTTTCCTCGCTCGATGTGTTCAAAACTAGCGGCACTCAACCTAAAGTCCGCACAATACCGGTTCCCTTACTTCCTCCGACGTCTGAAGAGCAAGCACAGCAATGGAGCAAGGATTACTGGCCTACTGTCTACAAGAAAAACAATCCGTTCGGTCCACATCCGAGCATCATTTCTAGGACAGAAGAAGAGATACGAAGCAGCGTGGGGGTATGGATGGAACTTGCGCGAATTGCGGGCAGCGAGGTGTCAGTGGCACGGAAAGGGGAACCGGTTGGCGCAGTTATAGTGCATCGAAACGCCTCCGCTGGTGCCAGCCCGATCGTGGTTGCTGGTGATGCGCGATGGAAGGGTGCTGGTCAGCCTGCTCTGGGTGGAGGGGGCAACGCTATGGGCCACGCGGTAATGAGAGCTATTGGTTTGGTGGCTCGGAAAAGACGAGGTTTAAATGTTACCGAGCCTCATGACGCAAATGAGCCGGACTGCTCAGACGTCTTTGCAGACAACCCGCGGGCAGAGCTGGAAAATACTATATACTCAGATGACAATCTGGCACCCGGTGGGTATCTTTGCCTCGATCTTGAGCTGTATGTCACTCATGAGCCATGTGTCATGTGTTCGATGGCCGTTCTGCACTCAAGATTTGGAAAGGTAATATTTGGGAAGCGCTTGCCACGTACTGGAGGTATGTCTGCAGTCGTGGACTCCGTTGATGGCAATAGCAAGAGCGAGAGACCAGGACTGGCCTATGGCCTCTTTTGGCGCCCTGAGCTGAATTGGAAGCTTTTGGCATGGCAATGGGTCGATGATGAATTTCCACCTAAACAGCTGAGCGACATGAATACACACGCGTAAGATAGACTTTAGATTCATTTTCACGACGTTCTTTCGGCCACTTGTCGCCTCTCTGTTTCTACGGGCTATTTATAGCGCCGACAGTACAGCGAGACGTTTTTTTGATTTCTTAACAGTGACAAGCCTACTCTTCATTCCCAAGCTGGGGCCTACTCAAACCATGCGACAACAGTAATTCTCTTGAGTCCATTGACTGTGCAGCGCCTAAGAGACACGCGCTACCTGTTCAGTCAGTGGCGGTAGTCTCTGCGATCGCACCCGTATTCTCACTTCTGCTAGATTCAAAAGGCTTTGAGCGAAGCGGTGGACGCAGTTAACGTGTCACAGAGAGCTGCTATGTTGTCCGCTAGAACAAGAGACGTCATCGAAACTTAAATTACTACATTAGGGAGTACTTGCGGATGTCCAGTCCTCGCTGTTTAACTGTTTTACTTAAAGGGACGTGTGCTCGTGACTGACTCAGGGGCTGTGCTGTTGGCTTCAGGGGTTTACAGTAGTCCGCTTTCAAGGCACTGTTTGTCTGGTGGTGCCAAGCGAAGTCACCTTCGCTCAATCGTGCGAAAGAGGCTGACCATGGATGACTTGAGTGCAAGGCAGAGGTGGTGGGCACGATGTAAAGTGTCGCTGCGTTCATGATCTATATCACTACAATACTGTTGAACTATTAACGACCTGTCGCATTCATAATTTTTCTTGAAGATCTGGGGACGCTTAGAGCTACAAAGACAAGAGTACTACCGAGCAGCTGCTGAGGGCTCCTTAATAAGCATAGATCAGCCTTTGGCCTCGACATCTTCGTTACCAGCACTTATTTCGTCTCGGAGAAACGTCCGTGGGTTTCAAGATATCACGAAGAAAAAAATCATCTCTGCATTTTGATCACTTTGTTTGTCTCGTTAATGGCGGTATCTTTGGCCTTGTTCTGCATCTCACTCGTTCTTATAGGCAATGGTTGACTGTGGTTCCTATCTCTAATTCATGTACTGAGGTAATCGTTATGGCACAGTTTATTACGCTTACGTCCGAGATGGCATATCTCTCATAGCAATCACTTATACCGAAACCGGTAACCCAGCGGACTAGATAAATGGAATGTCTATAGATTAAACTTTGACGCCAAAAGCACCGGACTGAGTGCCATGATAACAGCATATTCGTACGCTCGGTCAGCCACCAATGCAAATTTCGGGTTGTTTTTTCTTATATTGACAAGAACTCATGAGCTCAAGTCTGAGATCATAAATAATTCAATCGGCTAGGCGAGGCTCCCTGGACGCTCCTGGCTTCAAGGCATCGTCCGATTATCCGTACCTTGAGTCAGGCTATGATGACCTGACGCAAACAAATCCTAACTACACGCCCATATGCCCAAACGTAAATAAAGCGGGGTGGCTCATGTATCGGCCGGATGGTGATGATACCGTCCAGGAGCTGTTCTGGGGTGCTAGCACAGATTCGTGGCATCAAGTGGCCAGATTCGACGGTCTGAAATTTGGTAGTGACTTTGTGCCAATGGGGACGCCTTTATGCCCACAATCAAGACCATTGCCGATTGCTTGGTGGTTGTATGGGATCGGAACTGATTTGCAGCGTCAGGAATGGCATTGCGAGAACTGCTGTGTAAGCACCACTGGAAGAGAGGGAATGCGACAGATTTTCCGTCCCTACGAGTATACGATAATCCCACCCTCTCTCTAGCTGGCCAGACCAAAAGAATTATCCCGCTTCCTCTACTCCCAGTCCATCAACGGCACTATTTTTTCTATGATAGACAACCGCAACGCCAGCCACCCCTCCGATTCGAGCTTAAACATGACTCCCATCCTGGATCCGGAAATGACAGGACCTGCGATGCCGGGATCGAAGATTGCAGTTGCCCGAGGCCCAGCAGGTACTCGGCTGGATATGCTCGTGTATAAGACAGTTGGGACTGACGTTACTACGATGTATCTGAAACTTTGGGACCGGCGGCCACTGACTATTCCAGTTGGTACGCTGTGACCAGCAAGGCGTTCTTTAGAAGGCGTTTTGCAGCTATAGGGTCTCGTCGTGAGAGGTATCTTTAGGTATATGGCTGACGAAGGTTATGTCGAGCGTACCGACTGTATATCTGTTCGAGTTGTTTGGGTACGGCTGAATCTAGGATCGTGGTGGTTGAGGTCGAATTATGAGCATAATTCCATTTCCCCAAACATCCAGCGAGGCTATTTAGTAGGAACCTTAGTAGAACCTATGTAGTTTAGGCTCGTCATAAGAGATGCGTAACTGATTCGATTTTCTCACACAGTAAATTCATATTGAGCTCTTTAAGGATTGACGGTCATGTTTTGACAGCGATTTTGAAAGGACTCATGGTGCCGATTGGTGTCTCTTGTACGAACGGCCTAATAATTCTGTACAATATTGGCCAGAATATTAACGAGAAACCAAAGCGTCCCGTAGATCCCCACTTAAGGTGCTGCAGTTGACATTAAAGTTTCGATGACAGCCACAAGTTAGATTTCTCTAAACCTGGAGGACCGTCGTAAATCTGCTGCTCCACGGCGCGGGTGTTTACCTACAGTGTGCACAATCTCAGCGACTGATCATGGCTGGAGCCAATTACTGCACTTACGTGGTTTATGCCTAGTTCCTGAACGTTGTGAGCTCCCAAAAGGCGCATGGCCGTTTTGAGCTCTTCTTCAAGGACTGTAATTAAAGCATCAGCAAATCAATCCTCTAAACAGGCCCCCTACGGCGTACTTTCAAAGGTCCTCTCAACACCAGCAACTCCTCCAGCACCAAGCCCGAACAGGGCGGCTCGACCAATGCCAACCCCTCTTGCTCCTAGACACAGGGCCTTGACTACATCTGTGCCTCTTTTGATGCCTCCATCTACGAGCACGTCGACTTTCTGGAAGACCTCAGGGCAGTACTTGCGGAGTTCCAGAAGGGTATGAACTGCTGGGGGCGCAGTATCTAATTCTCTCCCACCATGGTTTGATAGGATAATCCCTTTGACTTGAGGAGCGTACAAAGATGCCAGATAAGCGTCTTCGTGTGTCTGTATGCCTTTCAGGACGATTGGCAACGGCGTCTGCTTAGCTAGCCAAGCTAATGTCTCCTTCCAGGTCAGGTTGGGTGAAGTTCCCATAAACAACTGTTTTCCGATACCACTATCGGTGGGTTTACTGGCAGAGCTTGCCTGCAACGCCGACGTTACAGGTAGACTGGAGGCGACATTTTGAGACCTTTCGTCTTCCTCTCTTTTCCCAGGTACGGGCGCATCGAGCGTAAGGACTATAAATTTGACTCTATCAGAGAGCTTATTGATTCGAGCGAGCATATCTTCGCTTTTCTTGCGCTCCACCTGGACGTAGAGCTGCCAGCCAAACACTTGACCATGCTTCGCGTCTGCAACGATTAGCTCCGGCGTCATGGAGGCGTTGTTGGAGATCATTTGCATCGCTCCGAAGCGGGCGCAGGCTTTCGCTATGCCAGCTTCACCATCGGGGTTTGCCAATCGGGCCATCGCAGCCGGTGAGACGTAGATGGGAAGTCCCACTTTACAGCCTAGTAGGGTGGTGGAAATATCGCATTTCTCACAATCAATGAAAATGCGCGGCCTGAGCAAGATGGCCCGATACGCTTCTGTGTTTAACCGCTTAGAGTGCAAGTCATCACTACCCGAATAGTAGTACGCCCATGCTTTCCGACTGAGCTGCTGTGTGGCGAATTTCTCAATTTCATCTAGGTTAAGAAGACTGTTAATTGGTGCAGGTCTTTCCTCCAGGCGTTCTTCCTCTTGAGAGGCTTCTTCTTTAGGTAGGCTATCTGGGTTGATTGTGCCCAGCTTATCTTCCACTCTGAGGTTCTCTTCTAGTGTCCCTGGTGGATGTACGGGGCCATACTCTTCAGTAGCATTTTTACCGGCCAGCCGTAGGATCTATACTTCGCCAAAGCCATGTCAGACTGAGGTTGGAACATTACTTTGAACCCATGTTTGATTGCGTACTGTTTTGCTACCACCTGGATGTTTTGGTAGGAAACTTGTGACCTAAGCTCTGTCTCAGCTAGCTCTGGAAACGCACTGCAGGAAATCTAACATCATACACATTGCCGTATAATATAACACAACAACTTTCGGGACTGTTATGTGTTGCCACTATTCGAAAAGTGGTATAAGTAAAACTTTATAGTATTTCTTACCGGAATGTCGCTTCTAATATTGGGCATCGAGGACATATACTGGAAAAGTTCGAGAGGAGGAAGGAAATATCAACTGTGTGACTTTTTGAGTATGTTTCTCTTCTAACTTACCCTCCGCTGCATTGTACACCTTCGTCATACTCGTTTTTGAAGGAAAATAACAGTCTTCAAAGCTTTGGAACCTGCTGATAGGAAAGTATGCCCTCCGATTTTATATTTGCAAAGGGTATCTCGAAGGAGCCCTCATGCAGAGCTGCTTCACCCATTCCCTCTATTTTTTGCCCCTCGGTCGGTCTTCGGGGGATTTGCCCCCGCTCGCGGCTCACGTGACTGAGTTCACTGAACATAAAGATAGCCGCCTTCTTTGCTACAAGACTCTTCTCTATTATCATCAGTTCAGCCCAGCACAGGATGTTCGAGGTAACGAGCTTATTCAAATACTCTACATATAATGTGCTCATACTCAATAGTCCCATGCCGGAGATCGGTATCGCTTGCGCCTCCACCGAGCACGATCGGTCGTCCTCACCAACGATGAGCTTGTGGAGGTTCGCGCCGCGCAGCGAACTTTCGAGGGCGCCTATATTCGGACCGCACTCGGCCAATTCTCCTTTGCTTTGGTAATACTCAAGATTTTCACTTCAGAGTTTTACAGCATCGGCGCGCTTTTCGCCATTTATGGTGCGGGAATCCTCCTTACCAGCCTGCTTCGGAGGCAGCAAGGGAACCAACAGTTCTTTTCAGAGATAGGTGAAGATGGGTTGAATCAAAAGAAGTTTCGGACAAGTGGTAACGTCGTTGTGGTCCTAACGGCGTTATCGGTCGCGGCATATGGATGTTTGTTGGGCTTGACGCTCAAGCTAGGCGATTGATACTGGGTGATGATCCGTACGCAAGGGGTTCCTTTTGAATTACAAGTACCAGCATACGTTACATATTACGTTTCGCTGACCGTCGGTGATTGACTGCCATGCAAACAACAGCCCGGCGAAACAAGCGTCGTCCAGTCTGAATCTGTAAATTAAAACGAAGAGCCGCCTGTAAATGCAATAATACCAGACCGCGACGGAAGCGGACCGCTTGACGTGTACATCGGTAAGGCAGTGGTAGGATGCTGTTTTTTAGGAGCGCTGCAGCTATTGGTTAGGTTGGATCAGCCATGGCCCACCTGCAAATCAGACACGTTTTTGATGACTGTTTGACTATTCCACGAGGACTACTATTATAATAATAATACATCAAATACTCTCCGCTGGCAACAGGCATATATCTCTATTGGAAGGGTATAATCCTAAAGGGTTTTGGGCCCTAATCTGGAACACTACACGATTGTACTAGCGCCATTAGGAATCGAACCTAAGTACGGAGTACGTGACTAAGGTACGTACCAGCTGCCGCCCTTGCGTCATAAGGGTATTCTATAAGGCTGAGCAACTTGCAAGGATCTTCCGGCGTTGACTTTTCCGAATACCGCGTTTGCTCAACCCAACTCCCTTACCTCAAGTGCTTACCTTATCATTAATCCACCTAATCCACATCTCCGGCGCTTTATTACGATAGTATCAGGAGCTGCCCGCATCTCGAAATTGATCCTCCTCATTCCTTCCTTGATTGCACTAATCTTCACGGGTAGCTGGGAAGCTCCCGTCAAGGAGATCTGTCTTTTCTCACCAGTCTGCCCGCCGCCAGCGTTTGCCCTCCAGCATCCAGCAAGAGAGCTATGCCCCTCTTGGGGCATGAACACCCAGATGTACCTCTCCCGACCCACCCGGAAACAAGACAAGAGAAACCACCACTCTCGAATAGGATAGCTCCTACCCGTAGACAGAGTCAACATTCCATGGTCGCCAAAACCGCCATAATGAGCCACTTCACTCTCCCCGATGGTGCAATCATCCCAGACGAGCGTGGGACAGTCTGGCCAGACAAGTCACCATCCGCGAAGACTTCAGAAGCCAATCTCTCAGCGCCCCAGCCAGTGCATAAGCAGAGCACAGGTATTGGTGCTTGCTTGACAGATACACCTGCGACGACGGCACCAAACAGTCCTAAATTTAGCCCTAGAATGTAAGCATCTTTCCTTCAAGTCACGGTCTCGTGCTAGCTCTGACCATTTGAAGTCCCCCGCTTCGAAGGGACTCCGGCGCTTCAACCCCTTCCGGCCGTAGCCGACCTACGACCCTCGATATCCCAGGCCTAACCAGGTCAAAAGAGTCCCCTGATGGACGAATATCTCAGCGTGATGTTGGGTCGAAGCTGGTAATAGTAATGGTGGGTCTGCCGGCCAGGGGAAAAAGCTATGTTACGAAAAAGATCGCGAGGTATTTGAACTGGCTCCAACATGATACGAGGATCTTCAATGTGGGCGAGCGAAGACGAGTCGTTGCTGGCGGCTCAAATCGAAGCGCCCCGCTTATACAAACGCAAAACGGATGGTCTATGGATGCTACTCCTGGATCAAGCTTGAGTACCGCGTCATTGAACGGCATTTTGAACCAAAAAGACTTTCTAGGACCACCTGCGTTACCTACCAAGATTCTCGTCAATGGCGAACCTCCACCCATTTCTACGGTAGACCAGAGTCTTCCTCCACCTGCACTCGGTGTTTCCAGTTCGTATAGCCATCATAAGCAACCTTACGCGAGTGAAACCTCTAGCATGTTATCCGTCGAGAGCGACGGCTCAGATGAGAAAGCTTATGGTTCCTTACCTGAAGCTCTCCCAAATACTTCCGAAACCATGGAACAATCAGCGGATTTCTTTGACCCAAACAACGCAAGAGCTGCGCAGATCCGCGAGCAAGTTGCAATTGAAACCTTGGATGAACTCCTAGACTACATCCTTGACCAGGGTGGGTCGGTGGGCATCTTTGACGCTACAAACAGTACTCTTGAGAGGCGAAAAATAATTATGAAGAGAGTTCGAGAAAGGGCTGGACCAGAGCTTGGTGTCCTCTTTCTCGAGTCTCTTTGTATTGATGAGAATGTACGTTTGTACAAAGGATACTCGAGAAATCCTGACTAATTTTACGGCTAGCTTTTGGAGTCGAACATGCGCCTAAAACTCTCTGGCCCTGACTATCGTGATCAGGATCCAGTAACAGCTTTGGCAGATTTCAAGAAACGTGTGAGTCTGTATGAGCAGAAGTATGTTCCACTTGGTGATTACGAGGAACGGAATAATATGCCTTATATCCAGGTACCAAAACCCGCTTACGTTCAATATAGCGAAAATGTTCGTTAATCAATATCTAGATGATTGATGTTGGACGAAAGGTCGTTTCCCACCAGATTCGAGGTTTCTTATCCGCCCAGACGGTTTACTATTTGCTGAACTTCAATCTCTCGCCTAGGCAAATCTGGATTACTAGACATGGCGAGTCGCTTGATAACGTAAATGGCAAAATTGGAGGCGATTCAGATCTAAGCGAAAACGGCCGCCGATACGCGAAAGCATTAACGAGGTTCATGAGACATGAGCGCCAGGCTTGGGACATTCGCCAGCAGGATAAGGCTAAGTCGACTCATTTCCCTCCGTTACCTGGCGATACGACACCGCCGAATCCCGAGTATTCGTACCACGGTGGCCAAAGTAGAGATGATTCACCCAAGAGCTTCTGCGTGTGGACTTCGATGCTTAAAAGAAGCGTTCAGACGGCTCAGTACTTTGATGAGGAAGACTTTGACATAAAGCAGATGAAGATGCTGGATGAGCTTAACGCTGGTACAATGGAAGGTCTTACCTACGAGGAGATTAGGACGAAATATAACGCCGAGTATGAGATGCGCAAACAAGATAAGCTTCATTACCGCTATCCAGGAGCCGGTGGGGAAGGTTATCTCGACATCATCAACCGTCTACGAGCTGTTATTGTCGAGGTGGAAAGAATGACTGACCATGTCCTCCTTGTTGGACATCGTTCTGTCGCCCGCGTGCTTCTAGCTTACTTTAAAGGCTTGAAGCGGGAGGATGTCGCTGACCTTGACGGTAATGTTTCTTGGAGCGTGTTATGCAGAATCAGCGCTAATTCACACTTGCTTTGATGTAGTCCCATTGGGTATGTTGTACATGCTCGAACCCGTAAGTGTGCCTCCCTGTAACCCAATTCCCACATCTAACCTTTTCCTTAGAAACCGTACGGAGTGGACTTCAAGGCTTACCGTTATAATCCGGAGACTGACTGGTTTGACTTCGTCCCGAATTATCAACTCCGTCGGGCTGCTTCCCAGTCGTCAAATTAGGCTTGGCCGTTGTTTCACGTCGTTATAAGGTGTTGAGGCGTTGCAAGGCGTTACATATACCCCCCTGTTTACGTATATTTGAGGGTCGTTGGGGATTGGCTTCGGAGCGAGCTCTGGTGTTGGTATTTGGATAGCTTTCTCAAATGGCGGCTGGCTCTCATGTATCCTAGGCGCTCCGCTACTCGCAAATTCTTCCTTCACTCGAGTACACTGAAGGCAAAGTATGAGACCGAGCTATCAACGATAACGTAGTGACGAACAAGATCGAGAGGCGTCTGTTTTTGTGACGGTTTTTGAGGTTTGCCGATACCCCCCTAGCACCCGTCCCATCCCCTCTTCAAGCCACTTTAGGGTCAACAACACAACAATGGGTGGACTTCTGCAGGGACCCGTCAGTAATCATTGATTGTCCCATCGGACACCCGTGTTTCATGAAGTTCTACCAAGCTTTGTCACAGTATCTCTGACAGAAGTATTCGCAAACGGCGCCGATCTTTCTAGGTCATTCTTTCTCCGATGCTTTCTGTACAGCTGAATCACCAGGAACAGTCGGTCTTGGACCAGACAGTATTGTCTGAACTGTGAATCGTTTTATGCTGTTGTGGAGTGGTAGGCTTATCGATCACTTTAACTACCTAGATAGAGCTCATCTTAGCCCGAAGAAGATCTTCTCACGGAGCGCCCACGAGATTATGGATGACACTGCTTCTGTGAAATCGGCGTCGCCTGCTGGAACCACAGCCTCTGCTGGCACAAAGAGGAAAAGAGCTGCTGAGCCCAAGTTCTATGCCGTTCGAGTTGGTAACCATCCTGGGATCTACCATACCTGGGCCGATTGCTTGGAGCAAGTCAAAGGCTTCAAAAAAGCGACCTGTACGCTGTAGCGAATCTGGTACAATTCATGATGGCTAACAAACAATTTTAGTCAAGTCCTTCTCGACCTTGACTGACGCTGAGCGGTTCCTGGCTGGAGAAAATCCGTCTCAGAATGGTGGCTCGAGTTCATCACCGACATCCAAATTCTACGCTGTCAAAAATGGGAGAGTTCCTGGAATATATACCGACTGGCCTTCCGCTCAAGATCAGATTACTGGATGGACTAAACCAAAGCACAAATGCTTCTCTACTCGTGTGGAAGCACAACGCTTTCTTGACAGCGATGACCAAAAGGCATTCGAGTCTTCCGCTACAATCGAGGCAGACCCTGTGACCTCAGCACTTTATTATGCATCTGAGCCTCCCTATCCAACCATACCGAAGCCACCCGAATCGAAGAAGGCGAAGAAAGGCGTGAATGGCACCTCTAAGGTGGTTAGACCGGTGGAGGCTGAGTACAATGAGACAGAATATGAACCAGGCACCGGACCCCTTCCACCAGGTGCTGAGGACGGGTTTGACCCTAACATTGTCTTGGATGCCGAAACTGGCCAGATCTTCTATAAGACACAAGAGCAACGGCTAGCTACCAAACCGCAAGGAGCTGGAGATGCACAGACTGGCATGATACGTATACATACCGACGGAAGCTCTCTTGGTAATGGACATGCAGGAGCTTTCGCAGGTGTGGGCGTTTATTTTGGCCCTGGTGATTTAAGGTAATACATGAGCGCAACCTAGAAAGCCGAAACCAAAAACTAACTCTCAATATGTAGAAATGTTTCGGAGACCTTGCCTGGAGCGCGACAAACCAACCAACGGGCGGAGCTTACTGCGATACTGAGAGCGCTTGAGATAGTGCCCAGACATCGGGATATTAGCATCATCACCGATAGTCGGTATGCCATTGACTGCGTCACGTCGTGGTACGTCAATTGGCGCAAGAATGGGTGGAGGACTTCGGCAGGGAAGGCGGTCGAAAATAAAGATCTTGTGGAGAATATTCTTGCAAAAATCGAGGAACGTAATTCATTGATGGTTCAGACGCTTTTCGAATGGATCAAAGGGCACTCTAATCAGCTGGGGAATGTTGAAGCTGATAAGCTTGCTGTGGAGGGCGCTCGAAAGGGAGCAACTTCCTGACAAACTTAGGTCAGTTGAAACGTAGGATCAAGATGGCATTTCTACGCGTAGCAATTTAATTTTCATGTGACTATCAACCAGCTTTCTAAAAGTTTCTTTCTTCTTCTTATCCTCTCACCCTCAGTCTGGTTACTTTTCTCTCGCCAGTTCAATCTTACTCCATGCGTTGAGAGTTGAGCTTTGGATTCCCCATATCATCTTCGTCCAAAGCACTATCCAACGTGCGCTGAATATTCTATCTACCAGTGGCGTAGCCGCTCCTTCACATATCTTGAAAGGGCGTTCAAATACCGCGCTATTTGAGTGGCCCCAGGATGTTCAAAGGAGGATGACAATGGGCCGCTTACATTACTAATTACTATCATTGAGCGCAAATTCAATGCTCTCGTCCATTATGACGGAAGGTTTGTGCAGGATGTTGAAAAGGATTAGAAACTAAGAGAGAGTTCAAGTGGGCACAAGATGGAAAATCCACCAATACCCTTAACGTTATCAGCAAATTGCTCTCATCAGTTTATAATCTCGCCATACGCTAATATGTTGCTTTACCCTAATGATACCACACGAGCTTCGCATGTGTTAGATAACGATTGTCATGCGGTTGGCAGAAATATCCTCATATCTCTTGATAGAAGAGAAATCTTTGGGATCTCCAGATGTCCCACCTTCAGCCGTTACCGTCTCTGATAGACGTTCAGTCTCTGATTTGGTAGAGGGCAAATTGCCGCCTTTCTTATTACGTAGCTTGTATAACCATCGACTATCGGCCTGTGGTCTATCTCTACAAGGTCCACGGAGTTGCTGTGAGCTGCTTCTTCTCTCTAAGACCCCGATACATGACTGGTTCAATGCGAAGGACTCCTTCCTTTCAGGGAGATCAACTCACAAGCTGTTCTGGGTTGGCTTGGCTGTTGAATCTTAAACACCAGTGGCCGTGACCGGTGACAGGACATAACAATCTAGGAGAACTGGAACGTTCAGTTTCGTCAGGACCTGGCTTGAATATGGAAAAACTAGATAAAGGTTGCTCAGTCGTCATTGATATGAGATATCATTATCGAAATCACACGCGTTTTTGCGCGAACTTAGAGTACTACGTCAACCGTACCACACATACCCACAATACTTTACCCTTACCACCCTATCGTAGTATCTACACCGTACAGGGCATTACTCCGTATTGTAAGGTACGCACAACCCATCGTCAAATCAATCTTATCTCTTCTCAACACGGCTTTATGTTTCGTCAACCTCTAGACAGTTTGGCGGACTTCAGTATCTTTCCACTGCCTCACTATTTGCAAGCACATATGATTCAATAACATCAGGATTACGGCCTACTTTCGGTGGCCATCATTGAGTACGAGTGACAAGCGATACGACCTATCCGAAATCAGGAATTGAATTATATAGTTAGAACTACTCTTGATACCACGTAGGGTTGCCAAAAAATGCCTACTCTCGCTATAACCAATTTCAATATTGTTTGCGCCACCCTCGGAGGCTTCATCACCCTCTTCGGCCTTGTTTCTTATCTCTGTAAAGAGCGCTTCTATCTTTCCGAAGCTTGTACGTTTCTGATTGCCTTGTGAGAAATCTACTTGGCCTTCCGCTCCACAGCTAACCTGGACAGTGATATCTCTATTGGCTGGTATAACCTTCTCCCCGCATGCTGCCAATTTTCTCAGGCCCCTAGACTATGCTGGTGGCTCGCAAGAGAGTCTTGACTCAATCACTCTCTATTTTACACGTCTCGTTTTGGGCGTGCAGTTGGTCCTCGCCGGGGTGCAGCTACCCAGTAAGTACCTGCAGCGGGAATGGAAAAGTCTAGCGCTGCTGCTTGGACCGGGTATGGTCGGCATGTGGGTGTGTAGCAGCTTGCTTGTCTGGGCTTTGGTCCCAAATCTCAGCTTCCTGCACTCACTGGCGGTCGGTGCTTGTGTGACGCCTACAGACCCAGTGTTATCCAACTCGATTGTCAAAGGTAAATTTGCGGATAAGAACATTCCGAAAGACCTGCAAAAAATCATCATCGCCGAATCCGGTGCCAATGATGGCTTAGGATACCCATTTCTATTCCTCCCGCTATATCTGCTGAAGTACGTCGAGAGCCATGGTGCAGGTCAACCCGGTGGCGCCAGACTGGCTATGGGGTACTGGTTCGGGGAAATATGGGGCTATACTATCCTTCTCAGTGTGATATATGGGGCGGTTGTGGGTTGGATTGCTAAGGAGTTGCTTCACTGGGCTGAGGAAAGAAAGTTTGTTGATCGCGAGAGCTTTCTGGTTTTTGCTATCACACTGGCGGTAAGGATCACTTAAGTGCTAGAGGGGAATTTACTAACTCTGTTCACTTCAGCTTTTTATTACCGGCACATGTGGGATGATAGGCAGCGACGATGTACTAGCATGTTTCATCGCCGGGAACGCATTTACCGTCGAGTACAGTCTACATTCATCACTTATACAAATTAAACAACGCTGACCCTCTTCATAGTGACTGGTTCCGTCTAGAGACTCTCGACGACTCCTTACAGCCGACGATTGACATGCTACTGAACCTGTCAATATTCGTATACTTTGGCTGTGTCTGCCCATGGGCCATGTTCCGTGATAACAACGTCATTCCTATCTACCGACTCATTTTTCTTGGGATTTTGATCCTTCTACTTCGCCGAATACCTGTCGTCTACGCCATGCACTGGCATATTAGCCAAATTGAAGAAAAGCAGCAGGCTCTCTTTGTGGGCTTTTTTGGCCCCATTGGCGTAAGTGCGGTGTTTTACCTCTATGTTAGCCTTGAATTCCTCAGGCAAGTCACTGTGGATGGGGTGACACGTGGAGACGCTGCGAGGTTGTCCGAAATTATGACGGTAGTGATCTGGTTTTTGGCTATTTGTAGTATTGTTGGTACCCTATGGAAGATTCACCTCCTCCGTATATTCTTAGCTGACCAATTCGCGGTTTAGGTCGTACATGGTCTGAGCGTCCCTATCGGCAAATTAGGCTACCATCTACCTCGAACGCTCTCTACCGCAATCAGCTCAAACTCGAGAGGTGAGCCAGCTTCGTTCCAAGCCGGAGATCTGCAAACGGAGCCCCAAATTCTCCGTCAAAGAACCATCAAGCGTAATGATCAACGTAATACCCAGCGAAGTAGAGATGGACCTCCACGTACTGTCTTTGGGATTAGCGGCGCGGTTATCCACACTGGGTTATCTGGCCCTGTGGTGAGCGCTGGCAGCTCAACATATAACAGTCCGACTATAATGCTCAGTTCGGGGGATGACTTGGAGAGTAACATAATAAACCGGAGTAAAGATTCTCCCGTCAGTAAGGATACTCCGAGCATTTAATATTTACCCTTCACGAAGAATTAAACCAGAGAAAGTATTGAAGAATTGGGTGCCGGTTTTGAACAAACAATTCAAGGTAGACTTGGCTATGGAGTTAGTTGGTGACGATATGGAGACGTCTTGGAACCTTCTAATCTTGATACACATCTGCAATCACTAGAACCGGCTCGCAAGGCTCAAGGCTGAGGTCCCTGGCGTTTCTTACACCAAACTGAAAATCTGTCGAACAGCAGAATTCATCGCTAGGATGGCCTAAAATCTTTTGGTTAAGCATCATAATTGGAGTCAAAATGGCGCTCACTTTTGTATTTGCATGCATCTATGCAAGCTACCTTAACGTACGATAGTAGTCTGCCATCAAACATGTACGGTTTAGCTCCAGACCGATTCACCTTTGCCATTCGTTTGCTTCCCACTCTCTACATCTATGACCCTCCATTCAAAGGGATATCATAATTCAACGCTGGGGTGGGAGGCAGCATAAACCATACCATCAAACACTTCAGCACTTCAGGCGCTCAGATAGCGGTCGAATATTTGCTGCAACATATTTACTTTGGAACAACGATCCTATATAAGCATGAACGTAGGTTTTGAATTCCAACGACATTGACTCTCACACATCATCAAGTTCCACTTTCCATTGATCGCCCGCTTGCCTGCTTTCGCGAACCGTATCCCGACATCCGGCCCCATAAGAGAGGTCGCTTGCTTCCATCATCGCCGTTACTCGATCGCTTCCCCTGAAGGACTTCACTCACATCGGTCGCCATTTTTATCCAGCTCCGTTCTAATGCTCTACATCCCCTGAACACATCCCAGCAAAGCAATCGTTCTACATTGTCCCTTTTCCGATGTTTTTTTTTGCCTACTTGATACCTTTCTATACCATCGCAATTGCCTCACCTAGATGTATGAGTAGTTATCATGCAACATACTGTCCGAATTGGAACTCCCACAAAGAAGCCACTTGCTCGGATCAATCGCCCAAGGTTTCTTGTTGTAGGTCTCTGTCAGAATTTTCGAGTGGTGGGGAGGGCATAAGAAGGCTTAGAATCATTGGGAGGCGGAGTGGTTCCGGACTGCGCTCCATGGCCCAGAAAACAACTCATGAAGAGGAGGTTACAATGTGGCAGAGCTTGCCGTTATCTTGCAAGTAGTAAATAATATTCTTGGAAAAACCCCAGCGGTGGATACTGAAGGGAAAAAAGCGCCTTGGGATGCACAAAGTCACTGAAGACAGCATGACCGGATTCCATGTTGTTTAACCCGATTCCTCTTATCGCTTAAGCTGTGCATTTAGACCCGAGTTAACGGATTTTTTTTATAAAAGACTTCTATTGGATCGTTAAAACATCTCCTCTTGGAGATTGGTTCTTGTTCGCTGATTGCTGCATTCCTCTAGCGTTCTGCGATCCTCTAGTGGAGAAAACGAAGAGAAGAGAAATATATGGAGGGCGTGTTGAAGGTGTGTGGGTGTACTGCGTGGACAGGTTAATAGCACTTAGTGCGTCTGAAGGTCTGAAGCGAGATGTGGGTCCTAGTGGTAGTGGGGAGGAAGGAACTGGGCAATGTGAAAGGGGAAAAAGGAGTGAAGCGGGAAAAGTAGCGGTTGAGATAACGGGGTTCCAAATTTAGAAGAAGAGGAGTGCAGTGGTCTCATATTTACACATTGATCGTGTTTCCAACATCTCATAATTGCGTCCTCGATACCATCCACAAAGGCTATGTGTCCTGATAGCAGCGAAGCGGAGGTCCAAACCCAGGACCCGGATACGGCTGTGCCCATGTTGACTGGAGACGTCGTAGGGTTTTTCTGCTCACCTGGGCTGGTAAAGGCGATTATGCGGATTCAGAGTCTGGCTTCGGTGAGGCCTTCCAGCCAGTAACCAGCCCTTTTGAGGACTACGGTTCGAGTAGCTAAGAAAGTAAGTCCAACGACCGTGTTCATGATAATTTTCTCTCAGCCGCCACGAACGCGCGAACAACATTTGTGGAAATATTCGTCAGATCTCTCCCAGGTTGCTTCGTGGGCATTGAAAGATAGCAGGAAGTGAAAGCGGAGAGGTGGTGAGTGCGAGCTGGTGTTTCCAGTTCCTAGACCGTGGCTCTGGTAGCTAAGGAAGGTTGGACTGCGAAAGGTGGGCGGGTGAGGGGTGTTGTGAAGTAGTTGGAAGTATAAGGGAAGTATAAGGGAAGTAGGAGAAAGTAGGAATCAAATCACCCTCATACCTATGCCCCATCCCTCCTCACCACCCGTCTCGGTAGGCTTTACTGAATCTCGTAATGCGCGAAGTAGCAAGGAGTGTCAGAGATGCTAGCTAACGAAAGATCCACCGGCAACAGCGATGGTTTTTGTTTAGGTAGTGAATGTTTTGTGCCAATGTGGCGAGGGTTCAGTTGTCATTGGGGTGGCGGGGTGGATGTGTGAGTGTGATTGATGGTTGGAGTATGTAATGGGGACTCCTGCGGAGTGAGTGAGTGATTCTCAAGGGGGACAAGAGAGAAAGAGGACGCGGCAGGTTTCAGTGTGGCTGGTCTAAAACATTTTGCAAGTCGAGCTTCTTAGAGTAGGTTGCTATCAGAGCGAGATTTCTAGTAGGCTTTGTTCGCGCGTGATGCAATGGAGATGGTAATTGGTAGGGGTGTGTGTTCTGGATTGAAAGAACGTTGTGTCCGCAAAGAAACGGGAAAGATTCAGGCCGGCTTCGACTTTGTCTTAGCCGACTGATGGAATTGAAATCGGTGGTAAAGCTCAAGGGCTATGAGCTGGTTAGGTGACCCACAAATGCAAGTTGGGTTTTTAGCAGACCTTTTGGCCGGTTATTTCCTGAGCTTCCAGGGTGGTAAAGGATGAAAAGGTTGGCATCCGTTAGACCCTTGATTAGTCTCCTGTATTGGATTTCAAGTATGGCAAAAACGTCAGAGATCGATTTCCGATGCTAATCTGAACAGAATGCCAGCAGTGCCTGCTGGACTAATGCCGCCATGTGATGCAAACGCCTGCTTGACAACAATGCGAGAAGACATCAATACGCGTACAAATGCTTTGAAAGACTCGCTTGAACAACTCAGACTTGGTGCATATCCATTATCCTCACAGCCAATATCATTATCACGTCTCCCAACCAGCTCCCGCTATTACACCGGATGCAGATCTCCATTAATAGGCGGCAACTGTCCCGGGCTCCACATTGGATCACAAGTACCCTTGCAATCAATGGCACTCATGGCTGGCAACTTGACTTCAAAGTCTTGCATGCCGCGCGTAAAGTAGCCGTCGTCGCGAATGGCGGTATCGGGCATGTTTACGCCTGCGCTGCCAGAGGGTGTTTTGCATGTTCGGCGCTTGTAGCCGTGAACGGTGGTGATTTGTTGAGCGGCCCAGATTGAGCTGGTCGATCATGTTAGCTTTTGCTCCTTAGTTGTAACTGTGTAACGAGTTGTCTTACTGGCAAGATTGGTCGGTCCATCTGCAAGATGCAATGTCCAATTTGGTATTGCAGGTCGTCCTCGCCTGTCCGACTGTCAATGTAGTCGTACTTCCAAGTTGGATGCCCGCCAAGTCGAATCCAGTACTAATATCTTTAGAAACCGCCCATTCCGTAGTTGTACAGCTCTGGGCCAAGGCGCCGACATCCTCGTGGCAATCTCCATTGCATCCAATGTTGCCGATTGCTTGGTACCAGTCATTGTACGAGTTTGTGGTGCCAACAAGAAAGTAATCCGTCCTATATATAGTACTATACTTTAGCGTCGTTCCGTGGGGTGAATTGCCAGAAGAATTACCAGCAGTGTGAACCTCCTCCTTGGTCATTGTCACAGTCATTTCCTATAGAACGACCCTCGCCATCTTGCCATTTGCTTGCACCTACAGCCCACGTGGGGTCTGTGTCTTTGGAGTCGCAGGCGGGAAGACCTGTAACAGCTGATTGGATAGCACGAGGAGTGAGATCCTGTACCGAAGCAGGGAGGGCGTAGGCTAGAGGAAGGTTGAAAAGGGCAGCTGCCATGGAACCGGCTTGCACAGCGTTGAGATGCATTGTTGAAAAGTTTGACGAGCGCGACGTTCAAGACGTGATGAGTCAAAGATGAGGTTAACTGGGACAAATTAAGAGATAAGGTAACGAGAATGTCAAGACCAGCTTAAACGTTGCATCGATTTAGAGATATGTGAGCAGGGGTAAAGGTGGAGTGCAAGCTGGGATGACTGATGGTGTGAGGGTGGAAGAAAGGACGTTTTATATATCATAGCCTCAGACGCGGGATGGAACGAGATATTAGACTTCGAATTGGATAGGGACGGCGTTGCTGATGTAGGAACCATAGCCATGTGTCTAAGGCCCATTAAGCTAATCGTCCGGGACAGACCAGTGGAAAAAGAGCGGCATAGGCCACATGGTCTGGTGGAACGAGAGCGGCTCGGAGGATAAACAATACCATAGTGAGCCGTGATAGAAGAAGAAGCCATTTTAGGCCAGAAGCGGGCTGGATGTTTCACGTTTCGAGGGGGGCGGGAAGGTCAAGCAAGTAAAGGAGACACGGGCGGGATCTAGTTCTACACATGGGGGGCCAGGGGGAGCGGAACACGGGACGGAAACAAAATACAGTTTTACAAGCAGATCGGGTTGTGAGTTGCGAGATTTTGCAAGGCAGATTTTGCAAGGCATTAATGGCGGTCGCCTGGGCGAGGTGGTCTTAATGTCTTGCTCGGCGTTGATGTGGCTTCATGCCGCGGTTTCAGCGCCACCTTAGGTAAGGTACTAACAACGATGATCTGTCTTACTATCCGTACCCCGCACTTTCGCTCATTCTTCATCGGCCATGTAATGAATGATGTAACCAAATCGGCCACCTAACCAAAATTCCAACCATATTCAACCAACAACCTTCAAAAATCGATCAATATTCAACGCAATGACTTCTACCTACATAGCTATTGAGCATCGAATCAAGAAGGCTATCAACGCCTTAAACCCCCGTCAAAACCCGAGTCAACCCGAAATTGCACGCGGATTCGATGTACCTTTGCAGAGGCTACGATCCAGGCTAGCGAGTGGATCCTGATCAGGACTTACCTCTGCATACATATAGGGAGCCAATACCCGTACACCCCCCTGGCTTACATGTACACCCCCCTTTGCTTACACGTACACCCCCTCAGGGAAACCTGAAATTTCCATTGCGCATCACTCAGTTACACACCAAATTTAGTAGGCAATTCAAGGGTTTACATATGATTCTGAGCAACCTAAAGAGCTTCAATTTCGTGTTCAAAGAGCTTGCTACATATGAAACGCTGCAAACAGGCCTGCATCCGTTTGGATGGAAGGGGGTGTGGCAGCACGTTCACCTCGCTGCCCTCCACCTCGCTGCCCTCCACCTTGCTGCCCTTCACCTCTTGCCCGTGTGAGACCTCGATCCCGACTTCGACCCCGATTTCGCCCCTGCTTCATCCTCTGCTGTAGCCCTTGTTGTTCCGTCTCCATCAGTATCTGTTCATATTGTGAGAACTCTCTTTGTGTAGAATCCTTGAACTCTTGCTGACGTCTAACGTCTCGTCGTTCTCTTGCTTCTACGAGTCTATTCTTTGATCGAACAACAGCGAGATTTTGAACATGTAAAAGTGAATCTGACAGAGTTTCACATCGTCATAGATCTCCCCCGAAACGGGAGGTGAGGCCAAAGACATGAGGTCGACGAAGGCGATGCTGACAGGTGGGGCGCCGGTGAGGATGATCATGACAATGGCGATGGCGATGGCGATGGCGATGAGTGTCAGAAGGAAGTCTGATGTGTGGGTTTACTAGGCTAGATTAACCGAATTTAAGGCTGTGGGGAAGGTCATGGAGAGGTTACTCAGGATCATATGTAAACCCTTGAATTGCCTACTAAATTTGGTGTGTAACTGAGTGATGCGCAATGGAAATTTCAGGTTTCCCCGAGGGTGTACGTGTAAGCAAAGGGGGGTGTACATGTAAGCCAGGGGGGTGTACGGGTATTGGCTCCCTACATATATGCGACGAAACCTTAACCAAAATCGAATTTCTAGCTGCTTTTAACGGGTTCAAGGAAACTACTATATGTTCGGCTTGAAAGAAAACTGGTCTAATTCCCTTCGATCCTAATGTGGTTTTGAATAAGGTGCGAGAAACTCGACCCTCAGCTCGTCCTATTACATCTTTCACGGTGACGGAATCACCCGATATCTGAAAGATTACCTTTACTACTAGAAAACAGCTGAAAAGACAACAAGTCAGTTACTTTGCTTCGGCTATGAACCCGAGCTTCATCAGAAGTTAGTCAAATTTATCAAAGAGATCAATGCAATGGCCCGTACTACGGGATTGAGCTATTGAACGTCAAAATAGCAGCCACGGAAGCCGCTACCAACGCTCGAAATATACGTAAAGATCAATCTCTTAAGGTCTTACAAACGGGAGGCATTCTATACGCCAAAGAAGCTCGATCTATGACCTGTGATAGGCTAGGTTTAGAGAATTTGAGGCAAAAGGCCCGCGATGAGCATATCGAAAAGCAGTATATTAACGAGCTAATAAAGGTTTATAAGCGTTGTAAGATCCATATTAAGGTATGACAGAAGGAAGAGAAGGTCTGAAAGGTTTTATATAAGGCTGTTTTGAAGAGATTGCTTGTAATACAGCTTTTTCAGAAGTACTATGGTTGAATTTTGGTTAGGTGGCCGATTTGGTTACATGGCCGATGAGTACTGGGAGGCTGGCAGCTGTGGGGGCAAGTTGCTAAAGTACCAAGTACCACCAAGCCACCACACCACGGCCAGCACAGCCTGCTTTAGGTGATTAAAGGTAGGTACGGAGCACGGAGCACGGGAGTTTGCACCTTTGGTACGGAGTACCCTTGGTGATGATGAAGCACGTAGGGTTTGGCTAAGGTAAGGTACCTTAGATCTGGTATCTTGTTACTTGTTAGGTACGATGTAAGGTACTTGATCAAACTATGTTGTTATAGGGAGCTCGTACGCTAATGTTTGCTGAGATCCAGGACGATGCTTCAAATACCTACTTTAACTTTGTACTGTAGCTAAGGTATGACGATCCTCTTGCTATGCCCTGTACTCGAACACAAGTAGTACTAGTAGCACAGTAAGTATGAATCGTGCTTGATTCAGGGGAAATACGGAATTGATGAGCCGCAATGCGTCAAGTATCTGGTGGCTCCCGAGAAGAGGTGGAAAAGGTGGAAACCAACGTCAGCACCGTTCCACCACCGGCTGCATAGCCTCGTCCAGGGTCCCCGAAAGTAGCACATCACGGTAGACGTCTACTTACATCCTGCCATACGGCCGTCAGCATGCCTCCTCCAGATGCTGGTCTTCATCCCAAAGCTACGGGACTCGCATAGACACTCGCAAATAGACACAGCGCTCCTCAGCCATTGAAACTGTGCGCCGGATGGGTTTTGTCCGTTTGGTATGGTTTTTGGCGTGGAAGGAGCTGCCAACGTTTAACACTAATCCCTACACAGTCCAGCGTGTTTGGACAGTTCTGGAAGAGAAGAACATTCCATACCAGTATATCGAGGTTAATCCCTATCATAAACCTGATTCTCTCCTCAAATCGAATCCCAGGGGCTTGGTCCTAACTCTCTAGTATGACAACAAGCCATTGTATGAAAGCACAGTTATTTGCTAGTTCCTAGAGGATGCATATCCGGACCATGGACTCAAGTTACTCCCCCCGGACCCTTACATTAGGGCTAGAATGAGGATCTGGACCGACTTCGTTGGCACGCGCATCATCCCAGCTTTTCACCGCTTTCTGCATTTTCAGCCTGGGCAGTCGTCATCCACCATTGACAACATACGCTCGGAGTTCCTAGAGACCTTGAGACAGTTCGCGGAAGCAATGGAGGAGGAATGTCCGTTCTTCTGGGGCAAGGAGCCATTCCTGGTTGCTTTTGTCATGGCGCCATGGGCCGTTCGACTTTGGATCTTTGATCGCTGGAAAGGTGAACTAGGCATCTCCAATCATAGCAAATCTGGAGATGAGGACGCCTGGTACAAGTGGAGAAGATGGGTGGCTGCAATTCAGTACCGCAAGAGTATTAAAGAGACCACTAGTGACAAAGAACATTACATACCAATTTACAAAAGATAGTAGGTCATCCGTTGGTTGCGTACTGAGCCAACAATTGATCATGCCAACAGTGCGGACAACACGGCCCGAAGCGAGTTGGCCAAGGCCACGAGAGAAGGTAAATGTGTCCCCTGAGTAGCGCCAGTTGTGTGACAATAAACCTCATAAAGAGGAAACTGTGTGTGATTTAATTTTAGATTACAAGCACTCCAGGACCACTACTATGTTGATGAGTGAGCCATCTCTTGCTGCTCTCAAGAGTCTCAGTTTCCGTGGCTGTACAACGCGTCATCTCCTCCGAGTATTTCCTCCGTGTCTCACCGTTAGCACCTGGGCTCTAGATGGATAATTCTTTTGTCGACACCAGGGGTTCTATGAACATATTGATTGTCCAGTACAGATATTGCAGTCTCTCCCACCGTAGAATTATTCGAGGTTTGGGGCGGTAGTAAGTAAACAAATTGTTTAAGCCTCAAACGTAGCGCGCCGAAATTTGACTGGATGCGTTGATCATGCAGAAAATCGTTGGGGCCGTGGGGTCTCGTAGGTTTCTCCGTCCGTACTTCGTAGTGCAGCTCTTCGAGGAGATCTTCCGATGACTTGCATTACATTGATAGAGCTAATCTTCATGAGGAAAGACTAACGGAAGAAAAATTGAGCGCCTAATTGGCTATCAGAGTATGTGGACCCTAGAACTGGCACTGGTCGCTTGAACCCGGGTGCCATAGTTCTGTCTGTGTGCTCAAGCTTCTGGGTTTAATATCGACTGTGTAACCCAATGTACCGGTACGATATTTTCGCTCCTTGGATTTCTCATGATTTTTCAAGGTCTATCATCAGCCTAAAAGGAATAGTACCGGTAAGGAGGTCTGTTGATCCAAGAAGATGAAAAGCGGATCAAACAAAAAGAGAATGTTCCATCTCCGTCTTGCTATTGCCGTTTGCTTTCCCATCTCGAGGATAGACTTCAACTCACAAAAACAACTATCTCTGAAGGTACTAAAAGCCCTTAAACGACTCCAGCCGCGATCCCTGTTGGTATTCCGCATAAAAATCGAAACGGTGGTTCAATGAGGATTTCAGAGCTTGGTACCAAGGATAGGATGCTGCGAGCATTAGCCCCTGGAAAATATCTACTAGAGACTTGTAATAGTATTCATTCATCCGAGCTTAACGCACTCCATATGGTAAACATTCTGTCTATAAGCGGTAAATGGTTTTCAGGATCGTGGGTGCCGCCATACTCTCATTGTTGCTAGTCGTTCGCAAAATTAGAAGAGCCTGCTTCAAGGGTTAGTATCGGAATCGGAACCGCAACAATAAGACAATTTAGGAGAGGTTGCAATGAAACGCTCCTCGCATTCTGGTAATGGCTCAAAGCACAAACGAAACGGCTATGAGCAACATTCTAGTTGTATCTGCATCACGACCATTATAATATAGATATTCATACTGTTTCATAAGATGACGCTGTAGGGAAATTGAGGGCGGGTCGTCAAGGAGAAGGGAAAAGAAGATTATGGGTGGCCACACCCGCTCATGCCTGATTGTAAAGAAGGGTACTTGCGTATCAAATAGGACAGTCCTTTACAGAAGAAAGTCAAGGCGATGGAGGAAGGCTTGAGGTCTTCTCAATGAATTGGCAACCTTAGGTATAGTTCTGTTAATAAATAGACAAAGATGAGTCTGATACCATACTCGTAGAAGGAGCTTGTGGTGATGGGGGGAGCGGTAAATGACTATGTGAGATTCGGCAAAGAATCTGTCAAACATTTGGATTCGTGGTAAGAGTAAGGTACCTTGTGATAAACACGTCCTCAACGGTCCTTTGCTTAGTAATATTAGCGATTATTAGAGGGGATGAAATCGAAGTTCCTCGCCACGAACTTCACCCTGACTCCGCACCGAAAGCTATTGCTCGACTTGCTCAACCTAATACTTACAGTGTTTGAAAAATTAGTCACTGATTAACGATATCATGCTCTAGAGGCTTCACAGGGACAGCTCACCCATCACTATCATAGGGAAGGTAATATTGGAGGAGACTGTTCACTTGGCTGCCTTCTTGGACGTGAGGGGAATCCTTCACAGATACGTCGGTTTTGGAACTGACTGGTGCCGTCGCTCCAGCCTCGCCATGGCTATCCAGTAGCCCAGACGCTCTCAGCCTCGTCCAAAAGACTCCCCAAGCTTGAAATTCTGCGGCGGCAACGCACTGCCGCACCCGCCCGACGGGCAAGTGCGATAAGCTGAGAGCTTCGACGGCGGCAGCACCACCACCATTTTGTACGGCACACTACGTTCATACCATGGCAGTCAATGACGATCCTTTTCATCTATTTCTACCGAGTTTCAACTCTCCCGAGCCACTGGACCCGACTCTGGCTGGTACTATAGAGGAAAGCGATACCGATTTTTTCAACTCAGCGTACAACACGGCGTTCAACTCGCCGGGAGAGATATTTCCGGATGATGCTCTGTCGAACTCTCCGAGCCAAGCATTACTGGACAATCGCCGGCCAAATGCCATGAACCCGGCAGATTCTCATTCTCCGGAAAGCTCCCCACCGGATTCTTCATCTGACACGTCCACCAGACTTAAGCGCAACGACTCCTCTAATTCTTCTCAGTCTGGGCTATTAGCAGGCGATCTCTCCATGACAGACGATGCATTTCCGGTTGCATGGAGAGGCGGTCTCAAAACGGTTGAAGACAAATTCGCGGAGGGCCTCAAGGGCGAAATGCCTTCTGCTGACGCGGATGTTGATATGAGCAATCGAGCAATGGAGGACGATTTTGACTTCGAAAGCGCTGCAAGTAGCCCGAGTCCCCCATTGGACCTGGAAGCCCTTTCTAGCAGCGACATCAGAGGCTTGAAGATGCCCATACGATCTCCTCGACCTGGACCTGCCTCTAGCCTCAACCACCAGTATGGAGTGCCAAAAGTAAGGAAGTTTTTCTTGTTTTCCGAGTCCCTTCTCATCGAGTCCGTAAATTTTGCAACTGACTGTGTACATTTCTGTAGGGGTCTTACGAGACATATCCGTCAACAATGATGATGAAGGGTCAGGACGCTTGGGCATCTGGCTCGATTCATACACTTCCCACATCAGCAAACTTCCCGCAACATAACCCCGATACCTACTCACAAAATGGCCTCCCTCAGATCATACCATTGCAGCTTACCAATCCCCCAGCCAATTACGATGGATCTGGCAGCGTATCTCCAGCCGTGACGTTTTATGCGACATCAGGCATGCCTTTTGCATCTCACCTTGCCACGCGTGGCTCCCCGTACGCGTCCGCCGCTTCCACCAAGCTCTTCGTTCACCCAGTCCGTGAAAAGTCGCGAGTAGAAACCCAAATAGCCATCAAGCTGACCCTATTTCCAATGCCGCCAGGAATTACCAAACTTCATTTGCAGCCACATGCGATCTCCAAGCCAAAGCTAATAGCAAAGCCAACCCTTTCCAAGTCACCTGAAATGCTAGAAATGTACACTATGCTGGTGTGTACCAGTGCCATGCAGGATCCGGCAAAGGTCCAACGGGCTTTAGCACGAGCTGCCGGATCCCCAACAACCCACAAGGTGGAAGGCCGGCGATCCTCCTCTGAAAGTTCCCCTTCGCCGAACGATGACGAGAACAAGCCGCTCAATGGCGGCCCTGTGAATATCTGCGCGGGATGTATTACGCGGGAGCGAAAGCGTGCAGGTAGGAAAAAGAGTAAAAATAAGGAGGAGGAAGAAATGTGGCAGGAGGATGAAGCTAAAAGGATCATTGTCTTCAATACACACGAAGTCAAAGACTGGCAATCACCCCTGAAATCTAAATCTGGCTTGCAGACCGTGGATGCTAGTACTTCGGGTTCGGAATACTCTTCTCCACCTCCTGTTTTTCCAGAAGACGCTATGCAGGTCGACCTTCCGATGCGGATAGCTTGCTATTGTCGACACCAGGAAGAGAAGCTTGGATTCCAGTGGGTTCTATTTCTGGTTTCCATTCAGCTAGCTAATCTTGGCTCAGGGTGATATTTACGCTTAAAGACCATCAAGATAAGGTTGTTGCGCAAGCGATGTCAAACTCGATCGTTGTCACTGACGATCATAAAAATCCCTCCGACAAAGCTAAGGATGCTGCAGCTGCGATACCTGCGAAACTATCTAAATCCGCAGAGATTGTCCAGTTTCCCAGCGCTGGAGTTTTCCCTAGAGAATGTTTCGGGCCTCTACAATATACGCATGCGCATTCATCGTCAGACCTTCAGGGGCTACCGCATAATTCTAACCCCTATTTCACACAGCATGTTACCCACTTCAATAATCCGCAGATCACCTCGCAGCCCGGTTCTGCTTCTACAACACCCTTCAACCTCTCACGTCCACCTTCGCCATCTCTTCACACAGGACCACAGTCCAAAAGAAGAAAAACCAGCGGCGTTGGAAAGCTTCCAGATGGCCTGACCATGACAAGGTTACCAAACACACACGTACCCAATATCTCAGCGTCAGGCCGGGCACCTACCGACTTGCTAAGTGCATCTCGATCTCATGCACAAAGTCAGGGAAATTTCCCTGTCACTATGGATCACTCCCTGCATCACTCAACGCATAGCCGGTTCCCTCGGTCAATGAACGCGGGACCCACTACCTCTTTGGCATTCCAACCGAATGCCAATCCCCCCCTGCCTTCCTTTCATAAATCTAACTTTCTTTTGTCTCCCGCTGACCCAAGTCCATCAGCCCCGAACAACAATATCTATAGCGTCTACCCCTCCGCGTCTAGTACAAACCCGCCAACGCCAAACAACAATGATTACAACTTCTTTGCGAATGCCCAGCGATCTCAAAGCATGGATGACCTTTCCGTGTTACACGGAACGCCGTCTGCTTCGGGTGTTGCTCTTCAAAACCCCATGTCGAATTCGACGTTCGGTCACCAAAACGCCAATTTTGACATGTCTCGAACTCAGGCACAAGCTACTGTCCACACAACTGCCGGCATCCAGAATACTTCTGTGCCATTACGAAATCATGCACAAGCTCTCGCGAATTCGCTCAACGGGCTACCAGGCGCGATTGTCGCACCTTACCAACCGACTATCCTAGAAGTGTTCCCTGCGTCAGGCCCCAAGTCTGGAGGTATCAAGATTATACTACTAGGTAGCGGGTTTCGTGAAGGCCTCGAGGTCGTTTTTGGAACAGCACTCGCTCCTACTACCACTCATTGGGGCGAGAAATGTCTTGTGTGCACTTTGCCCCCGTCTACCGAGGAAATGACTGTCAGAGTTACATTACTTGACCGCTTGCAACAGGCTCAACTAGATCATCAACAAGCAGTGCAGTTTAGATATGTCGATGATAACAAGCAGCAACTTATGGAACTAGCGCTGGCGTTTCTGAATCACAAATATACCGGAAGGGATGAACATGCGGAAGACGTCGCTCGTAATATTCTAAATAGTTTATCCTCGTCAAATGCTAGCGCAGGCCGCGCTGGTGTCAACCTACCACAAGTGCCTACCTCGAATGCCGAAATGCTTGGGTCCATGGATTTGGAAGCATCGTTAATGAGGTGTCTTGACCTTGTTGACCTTGCTGACAGCTCCTTCAAGGCTCAGCTCAACGCCCAAAGACCAAATGGGCAGAGCATGTTACACTTTAGTGCATCCATTGGATATCTCCGTCTGGTCGCGGGACTGCTGGCACGAGGAGCCGACCCCGATCTGCGAGATAATGGTGGCTTTACACCAATGCACATGGCAGCACTCAACGGTCACCTGCAAATAGTCCGGAAACTCCGCTCCTCCGGAGGTGATCCGACGCTCCGAAGTTTGCGTGGAGCTACTCCGGCCGATATGGCAACGTTAAGAGAGATTCATGACATAGCTAGCACCCCAGACCACCATACTCGGTCGAGAAGTGCCGGAGCAACCATGGTCTCGCGCCAGAGCCGAGTGAGCGATGCGACCACACCGAGATCATCGTGGAAAGTGCGTTCGATCTCTGATTTGATGGATCTCGAGGATAGCTTTGGTGGTAAGAATGATGAAGGCATGCCTGAAGATAACGGTGCAATGGAGTCTCATGCGGATATACCTTCGAAGCCCCCGGCCTATGAGGAGATCTATCCCCTACCGGCAAAGCAAGATCACGACGTGAAGAAAGCGTCTGGTATCCGTGCCTTGGGAGAGGCCCTGCTTGATCAGAAATGTATTGAAACATTTGATGGAGTCGAAGCTGGGAGCTCTTCTGTTGCAAATGCAGGCAAGACACGAGAGGGCGAGAATGTGACCACTTTGGAAGTTGTTCCTAAGGAGGTGAAGAGATTACGAAGCGATAGGAAGTTATGGTGCATTTGGGTAATCCTTTCCCTCGCTAACAGCTAAACTCTAAACGGACACTAATACGAATGTCTAGATTCCACTCCTAATACTTGTAGGTTTAGCAATGCTGAAGGATTGGGTTCCGCAATTACGACTCCTCGTTCACCAGCCGTTGAGATATCTCCAAGAGCGTTTCATGGTATAGGCGGCGACTTGAGTTTGGTCGACGTAAGCAGCACGACGAATGAGGTTTCAGAAATATGGGAGCGCGGGTATTTGGAGTTTTGGCTGTATATACTTTCTGGGGTTTACCAGATGTTTGTCAGGGGTGGCGCATCTGGCTCAGTATAGTTTCATTCTACACACTGTCTTATCTGTTCATGGGTGGGGTACGGGATTTTGAAATTCTTGCCTCTGTCTTCACTGCAGACACCTGATGTGGGATGTTCCCAGATAATTATCTACTCGATAGATGCCACTTTGAGAGAAGTCCAGAACCTGATTCCAATTCACTTTTTCATTGTATCAATACTATCATAAGCTGGTAACATCGTTCGTCATTCATTCTGAAAAGCCTCACGTATTTCATAAGGAGCTCCCGAACTTGAACCATCACCAATTGAAATAACATACGTTCAGTTTTGTCCTTGCTATTCGAAGTAGCCAACACAACGAACTAAGCACTCCTCACACTACTATCAGTCCACTTGCACGAGTCTACTACTTCGTATATCCATGTATTGAAGTCGGCACATGAGTAGTATGTTCATGCCTGCCATATGTACAAATAGGCATCCGATCAGTTGCCGCTGCGTATGTCATAGCCATGAGAAAACGTAGAAAAAGGCCTTTCGAGCAGCCTCTTTAGCAAGCAATGTTTAGGAATGAAGCTAGATGCCATACATACATACAAAATACATGTAATTAATGCTTCGGTACGTAATTATCGCAAATAAAGTTACTTCATCTACCTTATGCTTCTGACCTCGTGTGCTTGATAACTCAATCGATGAATGTTTGCAGCCCAATGAGCATATGCTCACACCCTCACAGATGATGGCACAAGCAAGCAACCATACGAGGCAGCATTGTTATGGAGAAGCCGGTGGTTTCAGGCTCGAGCAAAGTCACAGGTACTGCTAAAGCGCAAACGGGCTTCCATGACATGCTAATGTTTTTGGACGCACAGTCGAGTACACTGATCCCTCAGGAGTATTTCCTTTGATCGTCAATGACTTGAGTCAACGGCTTCCACTACGCAACCTACATTGGAACTCGTCCTCGCGACCGTTGCGATCTATAAGTTTCCTTCATATTGAGCTAGTCCCGGACGGCGAATCAATCTCACAGGATACCTCTGCTTCGTTGACACTGGGGACCTCAAATCAGGCCAAGGACGATGAACTGGCTTCAGATAACGCGAGCGCTTCCAATAGCCAAGCTTCGGCGAGCGAAGGACCAAGAAAAGAAAGAAGACACCAAATCCCTGGGCTTCGGCAGACCCCATACCTAAAGATCTATCTCCTCCATTGCGGGGACACAGAATCATACAAAGCAACATCGAGGAAGTTACTCCGCGAATGGATCAAAAACCATACCCCTGATTCTCAAAACAGTGCCTCAACCAGCAAGCACGAGAATCACGACGCATTCGAATGGCTTATAGTTCATGTAGTACTACCTGGAGACGATACAAGCGTGTCTCGGCTGTCTGGAAACCCGAAAAGTGATTCTCGTTGGCCTACACGAACATCTTCCAGTGTAATTGAAAAGATACGGGCGGATTTCAACGGGACTTCGAAGAGTGCTATAGATCGTGTTGCCCAAGTCAAAGCTACCGAGAATTCTGATACTGGCAAAGTTTCCTCGCGCCCAAGCCCTGTTGTTGATCAATCGCCCGAAGAGGATCATAGAGGTTGGGATGATTTGATCACTAAAGTGAAATTTCTCATCCTGGGGTCCTTGGACCTGCGAGTGAGCCAATACGAAGAGGATATCAGGGAGAAAGAGTCACAGCGAAAACTTCCGGGATGGAATTTTAATACTTTCTTCGTTCTCAAGGAGGGTCTGGCAAGAGGCTTTGAGAGTGTTGGCCTAATTCAGGATGCATTGACTGGTTATCATGAGCTTGCAGCAGGCCTGAACGCTGTCATTGGTGAAGGGGAGGCGAACGAGTCTTTAGAGCAACACACGGATCTCTTTCGTGACCACACTAAAGATGTACTCGAAGAGTTCAAGCAAGCGGCATTGTCCGAAGTTATAAGCCTGAAGGCGAATCATAAATCAAATCTTGCTACTGCCGAATTGGCCCAAGTTCCCAGCAGGTCTCACGATTTTGGGTCATCGATCCTAAACACAGATAGGAAACCGTTTCGAGAATTGATACTTGCAAATAACATTTCAGCCTTTGAATTCCAATGCTACGTATTTGCCAGGCAAGTTTCTCTTCTCTTGCGACTGGCCAACGTGGTTTCGGAACATCCATCTGTTACTGTTCCAGCTATGAATGGTACCGTTCAGCTTGGTCATATGGCATCGGCAGCCGAGTCGGTGCCCAGTAACAGCGAGCCATCAAATCTTCTCATTCTGGCAGAAATCTGCCAACGGGCGTTAGAATTCGTCACTTCCACTGCTTGTGCTCTTCGAGATGATTTTAGGAATTCTGTCAAACATGATTCCCGGAACCAAGACGACTATGGTAGCCTATCCAAAGCACAAATTGACGACATCATTGAGAACCTCGTTACTTCTTGGACATTTTCTGCAAGCCAATGTGTTCTGAAGAAAACCTTGGTCCAGTCCCTTTTTGATCGGTTACAACCTCTTCTATGTCAATTGAAGCCAATTCGCCACGGTGGCGAAGACTCTTACGAAAACCCTGTCTTATCTACAAATATCATTCAACGGGAGAACCTCCCTAGTCGGACAAGCTCTTTGCCATCTCGTACCGGTACCGCCAGTCGTTCATCCAGTCCAGAAAAAAACCCATCCGTTACGTCTCTAAATGCTTTAAGGTTGCTGCCATCTACTTCTTCGCAGACTGGGTTTCAAGAACTAGCAGCCCAACGTGCAGATCTTTCTTCATTAAGTAGACGCGCCCTTAGTAGCTTAGGGCTTCGAGTAGGTGGCTGGAGCAGCGGCTGGGCTGACCTTGCTTCTGAGCTATCTCTGAATGATGGAGTTATGGACGACGTGTCCCTAGATAACGATTCAAAGAGAGATGTAGCGAACTCTGCGATGCAGGTTAAATACCATAATGCTTCAACCATTACTGGTACACGAAACGAAGCTTTATTCTCGGCCGTGTATTCTAAACGCGCATTTTACGAAGCTTATGAGGTAACATTTGCGAGAATAGCTTCTTATAGAGTAGAAATGCTGATAGAAACATTAGGACCTCACAGCATCAGCACTGGGACACTATGTTCTAGGTGAAAGGCACAAGTCAGTAGAAGGAATAATTGCCGACATCGCGGCGGTTCGATTGTATGTTTGAATGCTCTGCTGTAATGCGAGAAGCTAACAGGCCATAGCTATCTAGAAGATTACGCTGCCGCGGCATCATATTTCCATCAACTTGCGCGTTTCTACGCCACGAATGATTGGAGCTATCTTGAGATGAGTGTACTTGAGATGTATGCACAGTGTTTGAGACGCCTAGACAGAAGCGGAGAATATATTAACATTGCACTGCAAATTCTTGCGAAGATAGTGCAACATGATATCACAGTACCACAGCATCAAAAACGGGGGGATGTCAGTGGTCACCTAGGTGGCTTGATATCTGCTTCCAAATCACTAGATCACAACATCTCAATCCCAATGGACCGCTATTTTGGTGATATCCGCCTGGATCCGTTCCTTCGCCATTACGAAAGCCATGATGGCTTTCAGCTGTTACTGTGTTTCCAGTATCTCATGCCCGAAAGCTTGCAGGCTGAAAAGGTCCGTGTAAGGATTGTTACTGTCGGGAAGGAGCAACGCTATGAGATCTGGCTTGCTGCTGAAGGTTTGCAGAGAATGGAACCTGGTACAGTCGAGGTACACTTAGGATCAAATGTGCGTTGGTTGAGTTCCCTCTTTTGCATACTGTTTCTGACTTGGTAGGTTATTCTACCGGGTTGGTATATCCTTGACCAGATCACGATCCAATCGGAAAAGATTTTGTTCACCCATGATCTTTCACTACCGTCTGAAGGACCTTTCTTTGCAGGCAATCGCGACATAGCGCCATTCCAGACAGCCCATGGTTCTTATCCATCTCATATCCTTATCTGGGCGCATTCTCGGGCTCTCGAGGCTCGTCTGTCGCACAGCAGATCTATCAACCTCGAGCATACGCGTTCGCTTGTGGTCGACGTGGCTAGTGGCTGGAAAGATATCTCCGAGGGCAGACTTCAGCTTCGGCCTGCTACTGCTGGGCTTCGTCTTCACACAGCGGAAGCAGAAGTAGAAGCCAGCGATACGAATATTCTCGACCGATCTCAGCCAGGCAGCCTCAAATTTGGTGAGGTATCCGCAGATACCACCGTCAAAATCAGGATACCTTATAGCCTTGAGAGCGATCTCAAAGAGATAGTGGTCAAAGTTGAAATTCATTATATCACTGCAGAGGGCAGCTTCACTTTTGCTTGTAACCCTAAGATATCTATACTCTTGCCTGTTGGCGTCAATGTACAAGATGTCTTCAAAGAGACAGCGCTCTTCTCCAAGTTCACTATCAGCACCGCAGACTCAACCCCGTTGCTCATCTCAAAATGCTTACTAGAGTCGACTGAAGATTTCGAAGTAGCTATGGCCCCTCTGGCGGATAGTGAGCTTATTGTTTTTGCTCGACAACCGCTTTCTTTGGTCACCAAGATATGCAGGTCTGTACGAAGTCAGAATAAAGGTGACAAGGTCAACCAGCTACAGAGAAAACTGTTACTGCAGATTGAGTATAGTCGCCTGGACCAAGAAATCGAAATCGCAGTTGAGCACTCATTCTCGGCTGCTTTGGCCGACTCTCCTTTTCAGACATTCTCGCGCATCTTGATTCCTGCGCTTTCTGCGGGACTGAGGTCGAAAATATCTTCGCAAGATTTTGAAATGATTGGCATAATGCGAAAGATCCAGGTTGGTGTTTTTCAGGATTACAGCTGGGACGGCGCTCTGTCTGGTATTTTGCCCGGGTCCCGACCTGAACTTGCGGATTGGCTGCAGAGCTGGCATAAGGTTGGTAGCTGTTCAAGATCATACCCCAAATAATGCTGACTATCATGCAGGAGCACAAAATCATCCCAATCTCTGGCGACTTGAAGGCTTCTACAATAAATTACCTCACCGTTCCGGTAGAAATACCTCAGATGCAGGTTGTCCACACAGCTCATCTGCGGCTAGTAAGCGCTATTACAGAAAACCAAGCCGAATCGAGCCTTGTGGCAATCAGCCACGCTGTCCCAGCAGAGCTGAAAATCAAGCATACGCGAAGATGGGGTACGCTAGCGAAGTTCCAAGACGCAAACGAAGCGCTTGATTTTTGCTATGAGATACAGGCAAGCCCAGACTTGTGGCTTGTTGCAGGCCAGAGAAAGGCACACTTTAGCGCCAGGGTTAGTTACAGTGCACGAGCCGACCCCAGTTGTTGCTAAGCATCGATACAGGAAGATGAGTCCTTGAGCTTTCCGATTATACTCCTACCTCAGAGAACGGGCCACCTGCTACTCCCATCGGTTGAAGTTCGACCATCTCGTCCACACGGGAGCAATGAGCCAAGTGAAAACAGACGGTCATGGGCTGTTCCACTGTCCAGCTGTGAAACGGACTACCGCAATCAAGGCGAGACGATCTTGATTGTCCCAAACTTAAGCAGCACTACCGTCAGCCTTGACCCGCATGGATCGACCAGCGGCGCATGGTTGGTGGAGTCGAAAAGCAGGCATGGCCAAGAACTGATTCGCGATAGATCTTAAACGCCGAAGCATTCTCCTGCGGTACCGCATGGCCAAGTAGTAATACGACCCTCTTCCTAGAAGCTGATGCGCAAAAGTAGGAAGGAGCATTGCGGTTGCAGATTCCCTTCGCTATCAATGGTTCGATGGGTCAGGACGGACAGCCATGCGAAATTGCGTGGTAGATGTGCAGAGAAGGAAGAGGGCGATTCGAGTGGGAACGAAGCACCAATGCAGTAAGTGGAAAGAATGAAGTTTTCACCAGTCGATCAAAAACCCGGCTCAGTGCATTCAGCCAGGTGGTGAAGACATTGTGCTGAGTTGGACCAGATGATAGCACTGCGATACCAGATACCCTGTTGAGAAGAGAAGAGTTGGCAACGACAGTCTGACAGGGTCAAATGTCGGTTGACGGCATAAGAAGCGATGGTGGGAGTCAATAGTGGCCTCTGCAGGCTTTGGGAATTGTCCCCTAGCCCAGAGATGCCTTTCAAGATCATACCCCCTCAATCTTTGAATTGTAGATGGATCCTCCCGAGGGTGGAAGTACAGTCTCCGTAGCTATAGATGCGATCGACACCTTCCTCATTGTCTACCTACCTTACCTTCGCTTAGACATTGACGATTTGCGAGCCCGAGCCCTAACCCTACAAGGGTCACGGATTTCAACGCACGGATATCCCCGTCTTTTTGTTGACCGCCCTTGCATGCCCTAGCACGACCTTAATTGTTGAGCTACTCCCAACAAAAACTGCGGCTGCTCGCTCCACACCGTCACACACATACAACATACCTTAGTATCAACACATGCGAGCACATGCCCAAGGTACCTACCTTTCCTTATGGTGAGCTGCTCCCATCCCCCCGAGCAGGACCGAGGCATTCGTGGCACTTTAGGTGCATCATGGAATATGTAACTCCGTACCTTCGGGTCCAGATGTCTGTCTCTGCAGAGTATTCTAGTAGAGAAATGTGGAGTAGGTAAGGTAGACTTGGAGTGCTTGATGCATTTCACCTACCTTAGAACACCTTGGGTTACCTGGATTGCTTGAGAGATCTTCACGTGGTCGTGAATGGCTTTTGGAGATCTCTGGTGCTTGTCGTGCTACCGTACTCCTTCCTGTAGGGTAACTATCTAAGGTATCGTGCTTTGTTGGGCTTGGAGAACACGAACATACTACGTATATAACAATTGAATCGCTTTGTATCCTGCGACCCAGTCAACATCGTAACAACACCTTGGGTTTATCCTCACAAGCCACGGATACCACTGCATGCATGCGAAGGTGTATGCCGACTACGTACTGACGTAGAAGAGTTTCAGCTCGCCGCATCAGGGTCAGGTTCCAGCCCCCGGTCTGAGGTGATCTGCATAGAGTAAGAGTCGGTCCCTGAAAGCTAAAAAGTTCTCGCCAAGGAACAACATTTTAGCTCAATTTCCGCTCTCCCGCCGATAAAGACTCCTAACATTTTTCATTCACCATATCCTGCACTTGCGAAGTGTTCTTAACCACTCTGAAGTGTTCGAGTACCAGAACAACCGGTACGAAGAGTCGAGAGTTAATTGGCGTGGTAGGATGATTCCTAAGGCTATCGTGTAAACGGCAATTGCTGACTCTGGGCAGTCTAGAGCACCAGCACATACATCCCCATCCTCGTGCCACGTCCCAACTTGCAGAAGCTTCCGGGCATCAGAGTCTTCAGGAACGCTTCCCCTCTCCAGTCTCAAACCCCGATCGGATCATACACCAATCTCTCCTGGGACCATGTCTACCACCGCAACGCCTCGTAAGGTGACGGCGATGAGGCAAGCTACCCTCAGCTCCGAAGCTTCCTCGTCCGCCAACTCATTATCTGGATCCCCAGAGGATACTCCGCGGCAATCTCCTTCCTCGACGTCACTATCGTCTCTCGGCTCGGACACCCTGGACCTGAAGAACGGAAATGGCAAGATGCTTGACGGCTATGGCAATGATTTCCAGATCCCCGACTTCACCATCAAGCAAATTCGCGATGCCATTCCCGCCCACTGCTTTGAGCGGTCGGCGGCAAAGGGCCTGTACTATGTTGCGAGAGATTTCACTTCTCTGGCGGTCACTTTCTATCTCTTCAACCGATTCCTAACACCGGAGAATGTCCCTTCCACTGCCGCTCGAGCAGCGTTGTGGGGCGTTTACACTTTCGTGCAGGGCCTTTTCGGTACTGGTATGTGGGTTTTGGCGCACGAGTGTGGCCACCAGTCCTTTTCCCCGTCCAAGACCCTCAACGACACGGTAGGGTGGATCTGCCACTCGGCATTGTTGGTCCCATACTTTTCGTGGAAGATCTCTCATGGCAAACACCACAAAGCCACTGGCCATCTGGAGCGCGACATGGTCTTTGTGCCCAAGACCCGAGAGCAATACGCTTCCAAGATGGGCTATTATGCTAACGAGCTGTCCGAGCTTATGGAGGAAACACCGATTCTTACTGCCGCTACCATGATCGGCCAGCAGCTCATTGGGTGGCCGATGTATATTTCTACCAACGCTACCGGTCACAACTATCATGAGCGCGCGAGCGAAGGTCGAGGCAAGGGGAAGAAGAACGGTTTCGGCAATGGCGTCAACCACTTCAACCCGTCGAGTCCTCTTTACGATTCCAAGGATGCCAAGCTGATCTTATTGAGTGACCTGGGACTGGCTATCACCGCGAGTGTATTGTTTCTGGTTGGAAAGAACCTTGGATGGGCCAATCTGGCTGTGTGGTATATTCTTCCGTATCTATGGGTGAATCACTGGCTTGGTAAGCTTTCCTTTGCTTCGAAGACGTGGGACTAGACTAACAATGGCTGCAGTGGCAATCACATACCTTCAGCACACTGACCCGTCGCTTCCCCACTACGAGCCCAACTCCTGGACCTATGCTCGTGGCGCTGCTGCAACCATCGATCGCGAATTCGGTTTCATTGGCCGCCAGCTTCTGCACGGCATCATTGAGACCCATGTTCTCCACCACTACGTATCCACCATCCCATTTTATAACGCAGACGAAGCGACGGAAGCCATCAAAGCCATCATGGGCCGACACTACCGCTCTGATGTCACAGATGGACCAATTGGGTTCCTCAAGAGCATGTGGAAGAGCGCCCGATGGTGCCAATGGATAGAGCCATCCGAAGAGGCGGAAGGCGAGGGCAAGGGCGTAATGTTCTATAGGAACAGGAACGGTCTTGGTGTGCCACCAGCGAAGCTCGCCCCTCCTGCCGGTGTGGCAGCAAAAAGCGTCTTAGAGCGGTGACTGCCGAACGGGTGATTGTTGCATACGATGATGTAAATGCATCATCCTTGGCCGCTTGAGACCAGGCAAGGGCCTCCTTTCCGCATCAGCATTGGAGTTGTGGAGCTACAAAACGTGTATTCTTAGAAAACCGGGCGGGGGGGCGCCCATCCTTCGTTAGATTCGATTCTCAGCAGCTGCGACACTCGTCTCTTGGGCTGTCATGGACAAGATAGAGTGAACGTTAGATGGATATCCTATAGACTATATCCTATAAAGTTCAATTAGAGGATTGTTGCGTCACTGGTGCGCGTGATGCGATTATGTGAGCGGTTATACTCGGGTAAGGCACTAACGCATTCGCGGGTGAGTTGAATAGGTATGGAGTACTGTAGATACTGTTAGGTTCTTGATGGGATTCTGGCTTTGGCTTTGCATGACTACTAGCAATAACATTTTCTTCTGGTTGATAGAAAAGGTCAAGGTAGGAATAGGGAGGTAGATGGGTCGATAGGGTATAACTGCGGACCGATCTGCTACTTGTCTAACCCGACATCTTATCATCTCTACTAACCTCCCCTCTCGCTCTCCAAGGTCTTTTTTCCTTCTCTTTGAAGATCCAAATCATCATGCTTCTGGACATACCTATATATTTTGGTAACCACTATATGAACACCACCCGCCTTTGCAGAGACACTACCTGAACTTTGCAAAAACACCACCCCCTCTCACTAAGTCTAATCAGATAATTTCAGAGTTCACCGCGTTGTTTATCTTTGCGTTCGCTTCACTTTTTACCTTCATTGCTACTCACTCACGCCGTCGCCATGTCTATGCAATTACTTCCTCCTTTAGAAGATCTTCACTGCTCAATTGAGCTTCTTATCAAGTCAGTCAATGAACACGCTGACTTTCAAGGCTACGTCGTCAGGAAGAAGCGCTTCAAGAAGTTCAAGAAAGACGTGATCATGAAAGTCTGACTCTGTTGCAATCGTGTCAACGTGACAATTGAGTGACTCAGAAAGAGATGAATCACACAATGAAAGAGAAAAAGATGATAGATGTGCTAATCACATCTTCATTCATCATCATCATTGCTTCTATTGCTACGACGACTTCGAAAAACATACTACACATTCAGAAATTCATCATTGTCAGAGTGAAAGAATGATCATGAGACTCATTTAATCATGTACGATCAAAGATCTCTCAGCGACGACAGCGAGTCTTTGAAGAGTTTATACAGCGAGAGTCATCTGACTTCGAACTTGTGAAAGAGCTTTCGTCACATGAAGCTATTCAGATGATTCAGATATCTGAGACTCAGTCTCAAAAAGTCTCTCAGAATCATGAAGAACGAGAACGAGATGAAGCAAGAGATGAAGCAAAAGATGATCAAATTGTAGATGTTTTAAATGACATGATGATCTCTTTTTAGATGTAAATAAATGTTAATTTGAAATTTTGAATGTGATTTGAAGAGATATGTTTCAGATTTTGATTATGTTCTTGAAAGCGAAGAGAACAATAGTGCTTTTCGCATCAAGAATTGACTGTTTATGTGATCTTTCAAGCGTTCTTCTTCAAATCTCTTTCAGAGATAAAACAATTATCTGATTAGACTTAGTGAGGAAGAGTGGTGTTTTTGCAAAGTTCAGGTGGTGTCTCTGCAAAGGCGGGTGGTGTTCATATAGTGGTTACCTATATTTTTGGTTGATGGGCTTCTGATTTTGCCGGGTGTTTCTGGTGGTTGATGGGGGTGGAAGATTGGGGGATGAGGGAGTTCAACTAGCAGCCAAGTAAGGTAGGAGGGTATGATGGAGGGATGGAGAGGCTGGAGTGGTATCTATGTGAATAGCGTCGCGCTTTGCCTCGAGTCCGTCTCTTCTATCCCACTCCCCTCTTTCTATCCTCTTTCCTAGCCTCTCTTCCCCCCCCCTCTTTCTTTACCTGTCATGGTGCAGATGAATCTTGCCCTTAGTGTTTGGTGCGGGAGATTCTGGGGTTGTAAGATGCGTTGCATGGTAGATGGTATGTATGGGTGGAGGAGGTGATGGGATGGGCGGTTTCGAGAATCTCGGGGGGAGTTTGGGGTTTGAGTGGAGTCTAGAGCTTGAAGTGGGACGGCTGAGGCGAGGCTGGGCAGGGGAATAGGCGGGGGAGGTATGGTATGGTATGGTACGAGGGAGAGATGAAGATGGTTGGTTAGTATAGGAGTATGGTTTTCCGGGTATCCCTCTTCTATTCTCCCATTCTTCTTCACGTTCTCGATCCTCTTCTGTCAGATTGATCGTTTTTTCTTCCTCTTCTTTGCGAGGGGGTTTCGAGTCATCTCATTCTCAGAACGTCTGGTTTCTACACATGTAGTGTGCGGGTTGACGGTTGGACCGAGAACTCGATGGGTGCTTGTTTTGCGGACGTCTGTCTGATAGTGAGGACGGCTTTGTTCTTTGGCTTTTGATGTTTGATGGTCTGAAGGGCCGAGTGATAGGAGACGATATTTATGAACCCTTTAGCACTAGGTCATCGTAATGACTAGGTTTTAATCCGAGCAGCATCCCGACACGATTGATTCCATGTCTGTTCTTCCTCCTCTCCTTCCTCTCCCTTCCCTAAAGTTCCTCTCCTTCCTCTTCTTCCACCCCATCATTACCCAAAACAGGTTATCTATCGGTCTGGGAATCCCAAACCATTCTATGCAAATCGTCTGTTTTATGAACCCTTTAGCACTAGGTCGTCGTAATGACTGGGTTCTGATCCGAGCAGCATCCCAACACGATTTGATTCCATGTCTGTTCTTCCTCCTCTCCTCCCTCTCTCTTCCCCAAAGTTCCTCTCCTTCCTCCCCTTCCACCCCATCACCCCCCCAAAATTCCCCCATCCCAATGCGTTTCCTCGCCCAACCACCACCGTCTCAAAACCCCAAAACCTCACCCCTTCAAATCTTACACGCATCCTATCTTCTCCACCCTCAAACCATCGTAGCGGTTGAAAACTTTCTTTGAGGTAATAATGACGTTTGGTTGGTGAACGAGATGCGATAAAATATGTTCACTTGAGGGTTTGAACTGAGGAAAGTGGGTTGGGTGATGGATGAGGTCATGAGCGAAAGAAAAAAAAATAGAGTCGGAGGATTTTTTAAAATTGGGGAAATAGAAGTTGGGCGGTTGATGCTGGCTACAGTAGCTTGTTTGATTTCTGAAGCTCACATTTTCTAACCCCGTTTCTTTCCAACCAGAAATTCCCTTCCAACTCTCGGCTTTTGCATCCACAGCTCCATTTTCCTTCCCTTCGTCATCTTCATAAACTAACTAGATTCCGCACCTATGTAGCTATGTCGCTGCTCTCGAAGAAAGAAAAAAACTCAAACCCCCATTTCATCTTACCTGTTTCCATCCAAACCCCACTTCTTTTAAAATAATAACCCTTAGATCGCTCTTCCTTGCCTCCCCGTTTCTTTTCTTAAACTTCCCATTAAATTTTTCCCCCCCCCCCCCCCCCCCCCCCCCATTCTCCTAATAGCTTAAGCCCCCCCCGGTTCGTGAATTTCCTTGCCGTCCTTGACGCATTCGCTATTGTGGTCTCACAACCTCTTGATTAGGGAAGTGAGGGTTCGTTCGTTCGTTGCTCGCGGCTGCGGTTTTCGTGCCTCCTCCAGAAAGTTATAGTGATGGCGTTCAAGCTTATCTACATATCGTGAGAGCTTCGGTTTTGATGGGTTGAGATACCGTTTTCTGGTCGTTGGACTTGGATCTACATATCTTCAGAAGTGCAGGAGGAGAAGATTTGACTGGATGCAATTAAACCGCCTGTACAACAAATAAGCCCTGCCGGTTTGGAGTACGTTTTGCGCTGAGAATGTTTTTTTGGACGGACTTGGGGATAAGACAGGGGGAATGTGAGGTTGAGAGGGGGGGTTTTGATGTAGTGGTGTGGAAAGGTTTGGGGTTGTGGTGTGGTGGAGGAGGGTTTGAGACTGAAAACGCTGGGTGGTGTAGTAGGGGGGGATTGGCGGGAGAATGTGCGTTTCGATGTCCCTTCCACCACACACCCCCCAGCTCATCTACAGTATCTCCACCAACCCTTCGCTTTTGAAATTCGCCCCTCTAGCCTCACTAACCCTTTCATCCCCCCCGTCTTACGCACCGCCCTCGGCCCCCATGCATCCCCCCTGCATCTTCCATCCATCCTTTTGCCGGAAATAAGAAACAGCTGTACTCAACACATACTTTCTACTACATTCTCCGCTGGCGAAGAGGAAGAGGGGTGAATGAAGAAAGTTGGTGTTTGGTTATGAGAGACGGGTGAGCAATGCAGGGTGGCTTGGAAAGACGAGACTGTTGATGCGCTGCGCTCGCCAAGACGAAAGCACCAAGAGACGAGGTTTACTAAAAGCTGAACGGGACTCATCCTCACCCTCATGCCTCGCTCACCCACCCGTACCCTCAAAATCCGTTCAATAAACTCGAACAAAAGAAGCTACTCCTCTGCGTCGAAAGAGATAAGGCGAAGAAGGATCAGTTGGGTTTACAGCAGGGGGCCGGGTGGATGGCGGGGAGGTAGTTTTTTTGAGGGGGTTGATGGTTAAGTTTGTAGAAAGGTCGTTGTCGAGAGACGAGGGTGTTCTCAATATATATTCTTTCTTCTTCGAACCTGCGTGGAATTATACACGTCCTTCTTCTTCCAGCGTAAATATTGCAAATAAGGTTTTCCGCGGATCCTTGTGTTCAAAGCGGCAAGGGGAGATGCTGGATATATTTCATGATGGGTGAGGTTTGGAATGAGAGATTTGAGGTGATGCTGGGGTTCTGAAAGGAGATGGATGGGTGACGGCAGGGTAGATGGTGGGGGGTCAGGGTTGGGTGAAATTATTGGTGCAACACCTTTTCTTACATGTACGTCCCGTACGACCTGATTGTAGGCCCAACTTTCGGTTATTATGAGGCGAATTCGGACGTGTGGCAGAATTTGATAATCGAATGGACATCACCAACATGTATCTCGCTACACCTTCATGTAGAATATCAAAAACCATGACAGAGGTTAAATGTCCCGTCTCAAAGCTCCTTGGGGTACCTGAAGAATATAAGATCTTTGGAAAGGTCTATTACTCGTAGATAGGTCTATATCCAAGTACTGGAGTGGCGTCGTATGCAGCTTTGAATGTATTTGAGAACACCTTGTGGCTTTAAGCCTCTGAAACGTGTATTCTCTCTCTTAATTCTCCAAAAATGTCTGTAGTAGTAGAATGAACTATAAGTCATGTATAGAGGCGGAAAGTTTTGTTTGTTTTGGCCGCTGTATCCCTTCTCCTGGCTGCAATTTGCCATTGGCACACATGGACTAGAGCAAACAAAACTTTCCGCCTCTATGCATAACTTATGACACCATTCTCTTACTTGTAGAGCGGTTTCTTGGAATCAAAAGTCTTCATTCTAAGTAAGGATGCCTAGAAACACAGGTGTGGGCCAATTTCACTTTCTGGTCATGATGTACAGCAGACCAAACACTTTAATCAACATTTGTTTTAGAGATTATTGATGCAACGTTATCGTAGAGGTGTTTCGTCTTATATCGAAAGGTCATATCGAGCGCAACGCTCCGCATAATTCTTATGTGTTTCCAGAATCTTATGCTCTTCTAAGTAAACCTATGAGAGATTCCATGTGGTTCATCACCGCGTGATTTGTTATCAGATCTGTAAGATTTCTTAGCTCTCCTAAATTACACAGGAGGTTCGTAGTCGTCATATTATCCAGGGTGTTCTAGGTTGACTTGATCATACTGGCCAGACCCAGTCCTTGTCATGATGCTCTGTGTTACTCTGGCTCGGAATCTCCTTCTGGTTTAAGTCAGAGTCGGTTTGCTTCGGCGGCTGTAATGATAGTGCATTGAGCCTGGAGTTCGAACCACGAGTCAGTGTAGGATCCGTTGTCTGACCTTAGATTCGACCTCTGAGCAGTCGTTGATGGGCATCTAGAGGTGATGGCTTAAAATACAGACCATGTACGAGGGCCTTAGGTTATTGCTCGCAAAATCCTATCACCTGGGCTAGTTAAAGCATGGTTGGAGCTGGACAGAGACTTGGGTGATCTGCGAGCTCATACAGTAGACTTCTGCTTTGACCCCAAACGGGGGCCCATGAGCCATTCCCCTAACTGGTGGGTCTTGAAGCATGGCGAAGTCTGACTCTGGTCTAGGTTCTAGATTAGACAGCTCACCGTCTTTTACTCGGACTAAAATCCATACTGTAATTTCTTTGAGCTGGCAAGCCCCAAAGGTTGGCCATGGGACCACTTTTTCTCAAATTATATTGTATCAAGCGGCCTAGGTGTCTGATGGAGGCTCTGCCTGAGGCATGCAAGCTCATGTGTATAACGGCTAAGTAGGTTTGAGGTCGGACGAATGGCAGTCGAGAAGACCTATCTAGATAGAATGTGCATACATTCTAGTAGCATGTTGAACTCCATAGGACCCTACAGCGGCCCCAGATTAAATGATGCGGGAGAAAGAGATGGGCAAGGTGCAGGTGGCCAAACGAAGAAATCTGTCTTTCTAGAAGGGTCTTGCCCAATAGGATATCAATTCCCCCAGATTCTTACCATGGACCAGGTCTGTGGCGCCTACGAGACGACTCTGCATTGATTTTGAGTCTGACCAACAGACGCTACAGGGGAAGGAGGTAAAGCCACATGGATGACTATGGTCACCAGACCACCACGACAGGCAAGACGTTTGCAATGCTCGAGCCACTACTGGGTGCCTCTGCAGAAGACAATGGGAAAAGAAAGGGGTGCATACGGAAATCGGGGCTGGTAAGGGAACCAAGCAGCGAAAGTTTCTTATCTGACATTCAAGACCAGGCGAAAAGGCGAAGGCCTATGGAATAGCGTACCATCAGTGCACCTTCTAAGGTTTGTAACTCTGGGTGAAGCTTCGCCTCCACTTTGATGGGTGCCAAGGTCACTCAAAACCCCGATCTCCGACTTAGGCTCATCATCAACAACAAATCCTGACCGCAGTCGCTGCGGTTGTAAACCGACCACTAAAAACGATGCGTGACCTGAACGGCTTTCTGAGTGGTCAGTGCATCTTACGGCGCTATGAGGGCGATCGCTGCAAACGGAGACGAGGTGGGCCAGAAGATCGACGCCAGCATGGTGTTCATTGTATGGCACAAGCGTTTTTCCAACAGCCAAAAGTCCAGCAAGGAGAACATCGTCAGCATGACCAGAGAAGGGTTTATCCGAGGATGCTGAAAGCAATGACTAGTGGTCATTCACGCTCCCTAGGACACCATGAAGGATCTTGATATCAAAGATCGGCTCCAACCGACAACAAGAGCACCGAGCGATCGAGGGGATGGACAAGGCAAGACATATCTACCGCAACGGCTCCTCGCGTCGGTAGAACGATCCGAAGACATGAACTGTCCAGTAGTAGTACTACTCAAAGCAAGCATGTTACCCAGAGCGCATATCAAAGTCTTGAAACAGATCGTTTTGATTGGTTCTCGCAGCGATCAATGATCTCTGTAGGCTGTAGGCGGTAGGTTATCGTCGGTGCATGGCGGGTATACCGGGTCATAGAGATTCAAGTGGTGACCGGCATGTCACACCGTACAGGCTGCTGACGATGAATGTGCAACGGGCTATCATCCATACTATATTACGGAGCACAGTACATAGGTAGTACTCCGTACTATCTCATTGATGGTGCCTATCAAGAAGGTCAGAGAGTAAAGATGTTAGTGCCAAGGTTCAGCATCCGAAAAGCCCCAATTCGAATGATCTGCAAGTATTTGACTTTCCTGCAAGCGATCGATCGAGGAGATCAGCCAAGCGAGCTTAAAGGGATTTGGTGCGCCGAACGGTTAGCCGCAAAGTTTAAAGAACGAGCCACCGAGCTTGGCGGATGGGAAGGACAACGCGAGTCATGTCCAGTGCTTCGAAAATTACAGATACTACTATGTACAGCTCGGTACTAGTATCGTTGGTGTTGGGGATGTGGGGCTTGAAGTCTACGATGAAACGTCCAGCGTACGGGAAAGGAGCACCGTATACGGCATGCACACAGTATGATGGTTCGACGGAAGGAGAAGAGGTCCTTGCCATGCTGGTGCGCGACTCGATAGTTGATAGGCTTGAAGCCCACAACCAGGAAGCATATGCTGCTCTTCTCCCGGTACTGCGCGTCTGCTGCGATGCGAACGAATCTTCTGTGACTTTGTACCGAATGAAATTAAATTCCCAGTTCTGCCACAGGCTCCAACTGGTAAAATACCTAACGTCGATGCATGCACGACCTAGCTGGCTGCAGTACTTGACCGTATGGCGGAATTGGGAACCCCTGTATGCACCAACGACGACCCCAATGTTGAGAACTGCTAGCGTCGAAACCGGAGGTACTGTAAGATTCAGTGAGACCGTCGGGGCGGCTTGAGGCTGCAGATCTGGGAGACTGGGCCAACAACGGGAGAGCGGAATTGTCTGCGCGGGGGGAAGCTTCGAGTACGTTACGGAATACTATACGTAGCGCTACCTACCTAAGGTATTCGTATCCGTTCCGTTCGGGGCTGATTGCGCACCCAACTTTGAGAAGCATTCAAGAAGCCTTGGCATGCTCGATCTTTGGCCACCAATCATACCGCGTAACTGGGGGTGGGGGTTGATCAATGAAGAAACTGACTTGCAAAGCCATCATGACCGTCCATCTCCTCAAATGGTGTAGTAGGGATTACTCTTTGCCAACGTCGTACGATACAGTACCGATGAACTCTGGTTGAAGACTGCTGTCAAAGGAGGTCTCAAACTTGAGAAGCGCGCTAGAACCGGAATAGTGTCTGGGCTTTGCCTAGTGAGACATTTTGTTTGCATGAACTTCTTTTAGAGCTTCTCTCGGTCCGCCCAAGCCTAACTTACCTCAAGATTCGAACCAGAACGTGTGAATCTTGGTTGCGATGAGACACGGAACGTCGTGACGAAAGGGCTTTTGCTCGAGCAGCAACACTGGAGTCTGGGAAGATAAGGTAGAAGAATGAATTGGGCATGTACGGAGTACTCCGTCCCTACCTTATCCCATTGAATTTCGACTGATGCACGCCGAGATGGTGGCTTGTCTTTCTGCAGCATCTGGTATCCATCAGTACGGTAAGGTATCAGTGGCACACCATCGTTCATGAAGGTGGCGTGGGTGGTGGGGCGACTGTATTATTCTATTCGCTTGGCTTCGAGATACCAAGCGAATCAGAGATGTAACGTAAGAAACCCGCCACCGGTGTCAGTGTAACCATCCCAATCAATCAGTTCGTGGATTACCTAAGGTACAGTAGCCCCCCAGCCTCTTGGTGAGCCCATTCTCGCGGTCCAGGGTGAAGGTGGAGCGCTTGGGACGGGTGTGATTGGTCCCTCAAGTACGGTAGGGGAGCGACTCCCTAGTCCCTAGCTTTCGTCGTCCCGCATCCTTTGACCCCACTAAGGCAGGTAAATCCCCAGCTAAGGAATAGGCGGTGACTTTTGCTCGGCCGCCTATGGATCGCCCCGAAAATGCTCCCCCTCTGGAGTCGAGGGTACTGGACTTCCGTAACGGTTCAATCAATCATTGATTGACGGCTAGAGTTTGGCTCTTGTTACGGAGTAGGTAGCTGTTTGTTACCTTGGCGGTGAGCGTACTATACAGTACTGTAGTAATCGTACACCATAAGAATCTCAGTGACGCTTGCCCTAGCTTGTGGTTTCCATACGGATTACCATACCTACTGCTGCTGTGTGTCTTCCACCTCAGCCGTGCTCACCCTCCTCCTCCTTTCTATTCGCCCCATACTTTGTGGTCAATGGTTCTTGCAAAAGACCTCGACTGATTTGCTTCCTTCTCAGACTTGAGTCTATCACTCGTCCGGAGAGCGAACGTTCTTCAACCTGCGATAGAATAATCAAAATTCCCCCACGATTGGGCTCGCGGGAATCGAAATTCGGCATCCCGACAACCACTCAGCCAGTCGTCACACCCTTCATCTTCTCCCTTCTCACCCCATATATTTTAGCACTCTTGGAACTCGACATCTATATCGTCCTCGATTGCATTCTTATATTCCTATCGTTATATTCTGCAACCACAAGCCGTCTGTTAATCATCGATCGCATCGCACCGTAAGTTGGGTTTCTGTCGCTTGTCCCACCATCTTGGTCCTTCGTTTCCGACAAGCAAATACAAATGTCTTGGGAACCCAGCGGCTTGGTATCTTACAGTTCACCAGGAATCATCGCTCGAGTCCATCAGCCGTTGACGTGAAGATATTATCGCTCTATCGCTCGCTGCAATTGTTCGTAACGTATATTTGTTCAAGGAGTCAAGCCGAAGATAGGCATTGATTCATACACCATCGCAATTACTCGGCTGGCGAAAGGCATAAGCGACACACCGTACCGTTCGGACTCTTCAGCGTTACTTCTAGGGTACTCGGTAGTTGGATCCAATCGTTGGTTATAATTTGGAAGAGCTTCCAGCATGGCGAGTGTTCTGGCGGTTAGCAATGAGACGAAGAGCTCAATGAGTCGGGTGACGAAGGAGGGAAGGCAGTTGACGTACGAAATGGAGGTTATCCAACAGCCGGAACGAGCCCGAGCATGTGGTTCGGGAGCAAAGTGTCCGTGCTGTTCGTCCTATACGTGAATGATCTCCCGACTGACAATCATGTAGCCTCCGCAGATCGCCGTCCGGTGGATCCTCCGCCGGTTGTTCAGCTTCGTATATTTGAAGGAGAAGCGAAAACCGACATTACTTTCTCATACAATGCCAACTTCTTCCTCTACACTACACTTGAATCTGCGCGCCAAATCGCGCAAGGACGTGTCCCCCAAGCACCGACTCCATTTCCAGTCTTGACCGGCATGCCCGTTGCTGGTATGGCATACCTTGACCGACCCGATCCTGCTGGCTATTTCATCTTTCCGGACTTGTCCATCCGCCACGAGGGTAAATACCGGCTGAGCTTCAACCTGTTCGAGGAACTCAAAGAGACCAGGGACGCGGATAAAGAGTCTGCAACGCCGAGCCCGAATATCGAGGACCGAAAACCTTCGCAAATGACTCCAATGTCGGCAAGAGATCATGTCCATTTCCGTCTCGAAGTCAAGTCGGTGCCCTTTAATGTCTTTAGTGCCAAGAAGTTCCCTGGTCTCGCAGAGAGCACCCAGCTTAGCCGTGTGGTTGCAGAGCAGGGCTGTCGCGTACGGATCAGGCGGGATGTCCGCATGAGGAGACGGGACACTAAGGCTAACCAAGGTTATGACGAGTTCGACGAAGAGAATGCCTATGCACGGTCTGATCGATATGTCACACCAGACATGTATGCAAAGTCCCAAATGCCAGATCGTCCACGGTCATCGAGTCATGGAAGTGTGGATGTTCCAACGCCGTACAGTGTGGAGCCACGCCGGCTCTCGGCGCAAGACTTGAATTTCTTCAATCAACCCAACTACCAACAGCCTCCTCCGCCGGTACAGCCAGCTCAGCCAGCGAACACCAACTACACATCTCATCTTTCATTTGGTGTCCCCAACAACAATCAATATGCCGCGCCTACATTTCAGCCACCTCCTGCGCCAGCACCTCAACCAGTACAGAACTACATGCCGAATGGCAATGGCTTTCAATACCCCGCCACCCACACTCGCCAGATGTCTGTTCCGAGAAACAACTATGGGATTCAACAGCCCCAGGCACCTCAACAGCCACAGTTTCCGCAAGCTCAACCATACGTCGACACCAAGGATTATCGTCCCCACAATGATTACCACCGTGCTACAGGTCTCATGAACAACCCGATCTACCCATCGCAAGTAAACTCTTATCCTCCTGTGGAGAATCGTGCACCTCCCGTGCAGCAAACATGGTACCCACAGCCTGCCCCGGCTCCTGTGCCGAGAGCCGCAACGCCCGTCAGCGGACAAGTGCTCCCACCATTGAAGACCCTCCATCCACCGCTCGAGAGAAAGCACGAGCCAGCTCTACCCGCATCCGCAGTGCCGGTATCAAGCATTGCACCTTCGACTCCCAGCTACGACAGCCTGCAGAGTAAGTTCACTCCGTACTCGGCGACTCCGCAATCTGCCACCAGCACATCACACCTCGGCAAACGTTCGTTCGGCACAGTCTTTGACTCGGCTCACCTGAACCAGCCCATGCACAGCGGGATGCGGCCAAGTAACCAAGGCCAAGACGTTGTTCAGGTCGAGACGGATGAGGGTCTAGTAGAGGAGGATTATGATCAGGATTTCAAGAAGCTTCTGTCGTACAAGCGCGCGGATGGCACCCAGCAGTTGAAGAAATGTCCTTCCCCTATATCCGAATGACTGCCTGGAGCCACCTTTTTTCACTTTCGTTCAGCCAGTAAGCTTTGAGCAACGATTATCACACACCGCTTGAATGGACGAATACGCCTGGTCGGATAAAATTGGGTGTTGCAGCGCAAATGGTTCCGTTTTACTTGATTCCCAGCGCTGGCGGTAACGATTCAACCATGTCTTCAACGGGGTATCCTTGCGCCATTTGAGCGTATATCGTTCTTGATGTCCTTTTCCATGTACTTTCCCCACACACATCTAAGTTTCCAGCATCATCGATACCTTTGCGTATACCACCAACATCTAACATGCTCGTTCTTGCATTCGGCGGATACCCCTTCTCGCCTGTCTTTTGCATTTGGGCGGGCCGTTTGTTCAAGAAAAGATACAGTCGCTATTGTGGGAGGAGGATTGTAAATCAAAAGTATAGTTCTTTTGGAGAGGAAGGGTTATTGGATTTTTGTACTGAGGCGGGGCTTTGGTGGGGATCGGGATAGGTTGGATAATGAGAATGGGGGTCTCTTATACAGGGTTAATTTCAGGGATTGGGTTTTTGGAGTTGGGCAAGGAATCTCTGTCAAATCAGCTATTCGGGCTTCTCAATGCTTGGTGACTAGATCTTGCTGCATCTCCTTGTTCGCACCTTCTGTCCATATCGCCCCTTCCCAATAGCCCTCTCTCTATGTTATTGGAAATGCTTTCCAGAACAACCAAATAGCCCTTTGATCTTAACCCCTCCCTCGTTCCTCGTCCCCCGTCCCCGTCCTTCCAAAAGCAAAAACCACCAATCCCCCAGCATCTCAACACTCCCTCCCCACCTCTGAAATCTCCATCAAACCCTAAACCCCCATCCTCTTATCCCCAACTCGCGAGGCGTTGTTGTTGTTATTGTTGGTGGTGGGGGCGCCGGTTTTTTTTTTCTCGTTGGCGAGGGGGGCCGTTTGTTGTGGGATGGTTGGTGAGTGGGTTAGGTAGATAGGGGTTTTCTGCAGGATGGGGAGGAAGGGATATTACAGAGGATTGTTTTTGGGGGGGTTTGGGGTTTGAGCTTTTGGTGTTGTGGTGGTGGTGATGATGACGGAGGAGCGGGTGGTGGTGGTGGTGGTGGTGATGGTGGTGATGGTGGTGGTGAGGATGATGGAGGAGTGGGTGGTGGTGATGGTAGATGGTGGTGGTGGTGGTGGTGGTGGTGATGGTGGTGGTGAGGATGATGGAGGAGTGGGTGGTGGTGATGGTAGATGGTGGTGGTGGTGGTGGTGGTGATGGTGGTGGTGAGGATGATGGAGGAGTGGGTGGTGGTGCTGGTAGATGGTGGTGGTGGTGGTGGTGGTGATGGTGGTGGTGAGGATGATGGAGGAGTGGGTGGTGGTGATGGATGGTGGTGGTGGTGGTGGTGGTGG